>Ga0182024_10010437_pt1 | contig 18914 bp, 13 predicted proteins | sample P32metaG_FD_120480 | JGI IMG/M metagenome (GOLD analysis project Ga0182024, IMG submission 120480) | Permafrost microbial communities from Stordalen Mire, Sweden - P3-2 metaG (Illumina Assembly) | ecosystem: Environmental > Terrestrial > Soil > Wetlands > Permafrost | place: Sweden: Stordalen... | reverse complement strand
CGACGCATCGTGGCGGGAGTGGACGGATCGGCTTCCTCCCTGGCCGCACTGCGCTGGGCTGTCCGGCAGGCTGAGTTGACCGGCGCCGCTGTTGAGGCCGTGATTGCCTGGCGTTATCCGGTCCTTCCCGTCCCGGTTGGACCGGCTCCCGCAGCGGTGATTGACCCGGCCGACTTCGAGAAGACGGCCGACATGACCGTGACGGAAGCCATCCACGCGGTGGCGGGCTCCGGCAGCAACGTGCAGGTCAGCGCACAGGTGAGGGAGGGCGACGCCGCCCAGATCCTGATCGCCGCGGCAGCAGGCGCGGACCTGCTCGTCGTCGGCAGCCGCGGGCATGGCGGCTTCACTGAAGCGCTGCTCGGCTCGGTGAGCCAGCATTGCGTGCATCACGCTCCGTGCCCAGTCGTCATCGTCCGCGACAACCCTGGCCTCGGCTAGCGGTCTCCCCGCCTCACCCACTCCCCACCTCACGCACTGTGCACAATGCCGACTGGACATGGCGCATGCTGGAGCAGGGCAGTGCTGACCGAGCCGAGCATCATCCCTTCGATACCGCCGCGCCCCCGGGCGCCGACGACGAGCAGCTGAGCCTCGCCCGCAGCGCCGAGCAGCGCGGTGCGACCGCAGCCCTGCGTGACGTGCCGGCCCACGACAACCTCCGGGTGTGCCTTCTCGTACCGGTCAATCAGCCGCTCAAAACTGTCCTTGATCTGCCGCGCGGCACCCAGGTTTCCGGGGCTGTCAGCCAGGGCGCACACGGCGAGCAGGGCCGTGCCGTGATAAGCAGCCTCCTCGAAGGCGAACTCCACCGCGGGCTCCGAGGCATCGGAGCCTTCCGTGCCCACGACGATAAGGGGCGGGATGTGGTTGGGGACCCGCCGCCAGTGCCCGCGGACAACCACGATCCGTCCGGGTGCATGCGCAGCGACCTGAGCGCTCACCGAACCCAGCGGCAAGCCTGAGAATCCGCCCTGGCCCCGTGACCCCACCACCAGCATCTCGGCCCTGGCACTGTGCTCACACAGCACCGCGGCGGCTGGCCCGGCGGCGAGGAGCGGCCGGGTCTCGACTGGCACCATGAGGTCGTGCACGAGCTGCACTCCCTGCGCCAGCGTGCGCTCACCGCTCCGACGCGCGAGATCGAACGCGGTAACCTCGCCCGGCGGGGCCGGGTATCCGGGCGCCCACGCCTGGCAGACGGTCAGCGGGGACCCTCGTGACGTGGCCTCTGCGGCCGCCCAGGCCAGGGCCTCCTGGCTGCTCGCTGACCCGTCGTACCCGGCCAGTATCCCGAGCTCAATTCTTGCCATGGTCCCTCCCTTACGTGAGGCCCACCACGCTTCGGTGACCCGTGACCCGTGACCCGTGACCCGTGGCGCCGGGGGCGGCAGGCTTAGCGCCGCGAGGGCCAGTAGACGACGGCGCCTGGGGCCGGCGGATCATGAGGATGCTGGCAGGCGCGATCGATCGCCCGTATACTCCAGCCGGTCCCGGACCGTGACCACCCCTTGGACGTGCGACACCGCGTCAACGATCTGCTGGCCAACCTGGTCGGTTTCCGGGCGTCCGGACAGGGTCACGATGCCGCTCTGCACGGTAACGTCGAAGCGCGCCGGATCCACCAGGAAGCTCCTCAGAATCACCTGGTCGGTCACCTCACGCCAGATATCGTCGTCGGGCCGGGCGTAGACACTGAGCACGTCAGCCCGGCTGACTATCCCGATCAGGTGGCCAGCCTCATCCACCACCGGGAGCCGCTTGATGCCGCGGTCGTACATGAGGAAAGCGGCCTGCTCCACCGGCTCGTCCGGGCCGATGGTGACCGGGCGGCTGGTCATCAGCTCACCAGCCGTCACCGCGGCCGCTCGCTCGTGATCCCGGCGGCGCCGGAGGCCGGCGAACACTCCTGGGTGGCTGGCCTGGTCGGCTTCCTTGATCAGCATGTCGGCCTCAGAAACTACGCCGAGGACTCTGTCCGTCTCGTCCACGACAGGGAAGGCGCTGACCCTGGAGCTCCCGAGCAGGGCGGCCATGTCCTTGAACGACGTGTCACCCCGGACAGCTACCACACTGGCCGTCATGACGTCCCTGACCGTTGCGTTCATTGTGATCACCCCTACATGAAGTCCTCCATCCAGCACAGCCGATGTGTGACGCAGCGGGTACCGCCGAACGCCCCCGGTTTCGCCGGCTAAACGCGCCCGCTACGAGGACCAAGGTCCGCACGCATTCACTGATCCGAGCCGGCACCCGGGGTCAGTCCGCTACGACCGCGACCGGGCCGCGCGCGTGGTGCAGGACGGCATGAATGACTGAGTCCGCACCTGACCCACCCGTCTGGCTGGGCTGGCGGCCGAGCACGACCAGGTCAGCGTGCGCGGAGGCCTGGGCCAGCAGGTGACCGGGATGCGCGTGCATGAATTCCGTCCCGGTTTCGACGGCTGGGTATTTCTCCCGCCAGCCGGCCAGCATGTCTTCCAGCCGCGCGGCCATCCCTCGGTAGAGGTGGTGGCCGGAATGGTTCACGGCCCGCTCCGGGCCGGCCGGGTGGCCCCCCGGCTCCGCGGCGGGCACGAAGCAGGACCAGGCGTGTAGCACGACCAGCCGGGCCCCGCGCAGATCCGCTTCCTCGAAGGCAAATCCCAGCGCGGCGTCGGACTGGTCCAGATCGCCGACGCCCACGACGATCTCCCCCTGGCCGTACACCAGCCCCTGGCGCTCTACCACCACCGGGCAGCGCCCGTGGGTGGCGGCGTAACGGCTGGCTGAGCCCAGCACCAGCGCGGAGAACAACCCTGCGCCGCGAGAGCCGACGACCAGCATCGAAGCGTCGGCGGTGGTTTCCGCGAGAGTTCGCGCTGGCGGACCGAACAGCAGGCGTGTCTCGATCGCCAGCTCTGGCTCCAGCTCGGACGCCCGCTCCGAGGCGGCGGCCAGCGCGCAGGCATAGGACTCGTACCCGACCTCCGCGACAGCGTCCGGCCTGCCCGGCGGCTGGTGCCAGCTCATCCGCGGGGAGAGAGCCGGGACACACACGACCTGGAGGGGCGCCCGGCGCAGGGCGGCTTCCCGCGCGGCCCATTCCACCGCGCGGAGGGAGTCTCCCGATCCGTCCGTGCCCGCGATGATCGGCTTGCTGGTCATGTCATCCCTCCGGGGCTTGCTCCGGCTACAGCTGCGAACCGACGATGACGGCGAGATCGACGAGCCGGGAGGTGTAACCCCATTCGTTGTCGTACCAGCCGAAGATCTTGACCAGGTTCCCGGCCGCCTGGGTCAGGCCGGAGTCAAAGACGCACGACGCGGGATCGCCGATGATGTCGCGGGACACGAGCGGGTCGGTGCTGTAATGCAGCACCCCGGACAGGCTGCCGCTGGCCGCCTGCTCGAAAGCGCGGTTGACGTCCGCGGGAGTCACGTCGCGGCCCAGCACGGCGGTCAGGTCGGTGAGCGAGCCATCCGGGACGGGGACCCGGACGGCGACGCCGTCCAGCCGGCCGGCCAGGCCGGGGATGACCAGTCCGGCGGTGCGGGCCGCGCCGGTGCTGGTGGGGACGATGCTGACCGCGGCGCTGCGGGCCCGCCGCAGGTCCTTGTGCGGCCCGTCGAGCAGCATCTGGTCGCCCGTGTAGGCGTGGATGGTGGTCATCAGCCCCGCCTGCAGCCCGAACGTGTCCTGCAGGACCTTCGCCATGGGAACCACGCAGTTGGTGGTGCACGAGGCCGCGGAGATCACGTCATGGACCTGAGGGTCGTAGTCGCCGTCGTTGACGCCGACGACCACGGTCAGGTCGGCGCCCTTGCCCGGCGCGGAAATCAGGACCTTGCGGGCCCCGCCCTTGAGGTGCGCCGCGGCATCCTCGCGCGCCCGGAACTTTCCGGTCGACTCGATGACGACGCTCACCCCCAGCTCCCCCCAGTCGATGCCGGCCGGGTCGCGGGAGGACAGCACGGCAATCGTCCGGCCGTCCACGGTGAGTGAGTCCGGCCCGTGGCCCACGGCGTGACCGAGCCGGCCGAAGGTGGAGTCGAACTCCAGCAGATGCGCCAGCGTCCGGGCGTCGGTCAGGTCATTGACGGCCACGACCTCCAGGTCGTCGCGCTCCAGAGTGCGCCGCACGAACGCACGGCCGACCCGCCCGAAGCCATTGATTCCCACCTGGATTGGCATCGCGCTCTCTCTTCCCTCAATCACCGGCCAGCCCGGCGGACTGGTCCCCTCGGCTCTCCAGCCAGCCTCGCTGATTTACACGGCCTGCGCCCAACGGCCTTCGGCTCCTTCTGCCAGGCCATTGGTCCCTGGGCGGCACAGAGCAGCAGAGGAGAGAGTTGAGAAAACGGCAGGCCTGCCTCGGAGGAACGATGACTACTGCACAGCCCGCTACCGGCGTGTACGCGCTCCTCGCCGATGGGGCGACGGCCGAGATCCGCCCGGCCGCAGCCGGCGACTTCGACGCCGTGCGCGAGATGCACCGGGCCATGTCGCCGGACAACCTGTACCTGCGGTTCTTCAGCATGAGCCCGGCCGCCGCCGACCAGGAAGCCAGCCGGATCTGCCGGGCACCTGCAGCCGACCACGCCGCCCTGCTCGCCTGGCTGGCCGGCGAGCTGGTCGGCGTGGCCAGCTACGAATGCGAGGGGACTTCCGGTACGGCGGAGTTCGCGGTGGCCGTCGCCGACCATGTCCATCACCGGGGGGTAGCCACCCTGCTGCTCGAGCACCTGGTGTCGGCGGCGCGTGACCAGGGGATGCGGACCTTCACCGCAGAAGTCCTGGCCGAGAATTCCGCGATGCTGAGGGTATTCGCCGACGCGGGGCTGCACGCCCGCCGCACGTGGGCGGACGGTGTCGCTGAGATGGCCTTCGACCTGCCCGGCGACGCAGCGGACCCGGGCTGGGAGCCCTACCTGGACGCGGTGGCCGGCCGGGAGGGCCGTGCCGACGTGGCGAGCCTGCGGCCCCTGTTCGCCCCCGGATCGGTGGCGGTGATCGGCGCTAGCCGCCACCCCGGAGGAGTCGGCCGGGTGATCCTGCACAACATCATGACCGGGGGCTACGCCGGGCAGGTGTGGGCGGTCAACCCTCAGGCACACCAGCTGGAAGGCGTCCCGTGCGTGCCCTCCCCAGCCGCGCTGCCGGTAGCGGTGGACCTGGCCGTGCTGGCCATCCCGGCGCAGGCAGTGGTGAGCGTCGCCGAGGAATGCGGGAAAAGGGGAGTCAGATCGCTGGTAGTCATCACGGCCGGGCTGGATTCCGGGACCAAGGCGGCCCTGCTGGCCTGCTGCCGGCACTACGGCATGCGGATGATCGGCCCCAACTGCTTCGGCGTCGCCGTCCCCGGCATCGCCCTGGATGCCACGTTCGGCGCCAGTCACCCCACAGCCGGGACGGCAGGCCTGGCGGTGCAGTCCGGCGGCATCGGCATCGCACTGGCCGGGCAGCTATCCCGGCTGGGCATCGGCATTTCCTCATTCGCGTCGCTAGGCGACAAGTCCGATGTGTCCGGGAACGACCTGCTCACCTGGTGGGATCAGGATCCCGCCACGAAGCTCGCCGTGCTGTACCTGGAGTCCTTCGGCAACCCGCGCAAGTTCGGCCGCACGGCCCGCCACGTCGGGGCCCATATGCCGGTGCTCACCGTGGACGCGGGACGCTCGGCGGCCGGGCAGCGCGCCGCCGCCTCCCACACCGCGGCCGCGGCCACGTCCCTGGTCACCCGCGAGGCATTGTTCGCGCAGGCGGGCATCGTCGCGGTACGTGACATCGGGGAACTCCTCGACGCTGCGGCCCTGCTGGCCAGCCAGCCCGTGCCCGCAGGCAGCCGCGTCGCCATCGTGTCCAACGCCGGCGGGGCCGGGGTGCTGGCCGCCGACGCCTGCGCCGACGCCGGCCTGCACGTGGCCGTTCTGGACAGCGGGGTGCAGGATTCGCTCCGTCAGATGCTGCCGCCCGGCGCGGAGGTCACCGGACCGGTGGACACCACCGCGACCGTGACGCCAGAAGCCTTCCGCCGCTGCCTGGAACAAGTCGCTGCCGATGATGGCGTGGACGCCATCCTGGCGCTCGCCGTGCCCACCGCGGTGGCGGACCTCGTCCCGGCGGCCTCTTCCGCCCGCGTGTCCAAGCCCCTCGCGCTGGCCCTGCTGGATCAGGCTGAGGCCGTGCGGCTGCTGCCCACCCGGCCCGGTGAGCGCAGCGTGGTTCCCGCGTACGCCTACCCGCGGAGCGCCGCCCGCGCGCTGGGGCACGCGGCCCGGTACGGATCATGGCGCGCCCGGACGCCAGGTCAGGTCCCGGAGTTCGCTGATCTGCGGCCCGACGAGGCACGGGCGCTCATCTCGGGGTTCCTGGAACGTTCACCCGACGTGGGGTGGCTGACGGCAACGGAGACTGCCAGGCTGCTCATGTGCTACGGGATTGCCGAGGTCGCCACGCAGCTCGTCACCAATGAGCAGGTCGCTGCCGACGCTGCCGCGGAGCTCGGCGGCCCTGTCGTGCTCAAGGCGGAGGTCGCGGGCCTGGTCCACAAGAGCGATGCCGGAGCGGTCCAGCTTGATCTGCACGGCCGCCGTGAAGTGCGGGCCGGCTACCGAGCGCTGGCTGACCGGTTCGGCCCGCGCATGTCCGGGGCCATCCTCCAGCCCATGATCACTGGCGGCACGGAGGTGATCATGGGGGTCGTGCAGGAGCCGGTCTTCGGTCCGCTGGTGGTCTTCGGCCTCGGCGGCGTCGCCACCGACGTGCTCGACGACCGGTCTGCCCGGCTGACCCCGCTCACCGACACCGACGCCGCTACGCTGATCCGCTCGGTCCGCGCGGCTCCCCTGCTGCTCGGGCACCGAGGCGCCCCGCCTGCTAGCCTGACCGCGCTGGAGAACCTCCTGCTGCGCGTGGCCCGGCTCGCCGAGGATTTCCCGCAGGTGGCCGAGCTGGACCTCAATCCGGTTATCGCCCGGCCCGACGGTGCGCACGTGGTGGACGCCCGGATCCATCTCGTGCCCGCCCTGCATGCCGATCCCTACCTGCGCAAGCTCCGGTGACCCCTGTCCTGCCTGCTAATCACCTGAGTGCTGAGGAGCCATCCTGTGGCATCAACCGACGTGACGCCGGCCAGGCCCGCCAGCCCGGCAGACCTGGAGCTGATCGACGCCTACTGGCGTGCGGCCAACTACCTGTCCGTCGGGCAGATCTACCTGCTGGACAACCCGCTGCTGCGCGAACCTCTCCAGGCGGAGCACGTCAAGCCACGGCTGCTCGGCCACTGGGGAACGACCCCGGGGCTGAACCTGCTGTACGCGCACATGAACCGGGTCATCCGGGAGCGCGGGATCAGGGCGATGTACGTGACCGGGCCGGGTCACGGCGGCCCGGGGCTGGTGGCCAACGCGTACCTGGAGGGCACCTACAGCGAGGTCTACTCCTCGATCGGGCAGGACGAGGAGGGGATGCGGGCGCTGTTCCGCCAGTTTTCCTTCCCCGGCGGCATCCCCAGTCACGTGGCCCCTGAGACCCCGGGGTCCATCCACGAGGGCGGCGAGCTGGGCTACTCCCTGCTGCACGCCTACGGCGCCGCATTCGACAACCCGGATCTGCTCGTCCTCTGTGTCGTAGGTGACGGGGAAGCCGAGACCGGCCCGCTGGCGGCCAGCTGGCACTCGAACAAGTTCATCAACCCGGTCACCGACGGCGCGGTCCTGCCGGTGCTGCACCTCAACGGCTACAAGATCGCCAACCCGACCGTGCTGGCCCGCATCCCCGATGACGAACTCGCCGCGCTGATGCGCGGCTACGGCTACCAGCCCCACTTCGTCACCGGTGACGAGCCCGCCGCAGTCCACGAGCAGCTCGCGGCCACCCTCGACGAAGTGCTTGATTCCGTGGCCGCCATCCAGCGCCAGGCCCGTGCGGCAGCCGGCGCTTCAACCGGGGGCCAGCCGGCCGACGGGGCAGCCCGGCCGCTGTGGCCGATGATCGTGCTGCGCACCCCGAAGGGGTGGACCGGGCCGAAAGAGGTCGACGGCCTCCCCGTCGAAGGCACCTGGCGTGCCCACCAGGTCCCGCTCGCCGAGACCCGCACCAACGCCCGGCACCGTAAGCAGCTCGAGCAGTGGATGCGCAGCTACCGGCCCGAGGAGCTTTTCGATGGGACCGGGCAGCTGATCCCGGCCCTGCAAGCCCTCGCGCCGGAGGGGGACCTGCGGATGAGCGCCAGCCCGCACGCGAACGGCGGCCTGCTGCTGCGCGATCTGGCCATGCCGGACTTCCGCGAGTACGCCGTGCCAGTGGAACGCCCGGCCGCCGGGTTCAGCGAGGCCACCCGGGTCCTGGGGACCTTCCTGCGCGACGTCATCGCCCGCAACCCGGACCGCTTCCGGCTGATGGGCCCGGACGAGACGGCATCCAACCGGCTGACGGCCGTCTTCGAGGAGACCAACCGGGCCTGGGACGCGATCACCATACCGGGCGATGACCATCTCGCCCCGGACGGACGCGTTATGGAAGTGCTGTCGGAGCACCTGTGCGAGGGATGGCTGGAGGGCTACCTGCTGACCGGACGGCACGGCCTGTTCAACTGCTACGAGGCGTTCATCCACATCATCGACTCGATGTTCAACCAGCACGCCAAGTGGCTCAAGGTAACGCGAGGCATCCCGTGGCGGGCGCCGATCGCGTCGCTGAACTACCTGCTGTCCTCGCACGTCTGGCGCCAGGACAACAACGGCTTCTCCCACCAGGACCCGGGATTCATCGACCACGTCATCAACAAGAAGGCCGAGATCGTCCGCGTGTACCTGCCGCCGGACACCAACACCCTGCTGTCGGTGGCCGACCACTGCCTGCGCAGCCGCAACTACGTCAACGTGATCGTGGCCGGCAAGCAGCCCGCCCTGACCTACCTGTCGATGGACCAGGCGATCGCGCACTGCACCCGCGGACTGGGCATCTGGCCCTGGGCCAGCAGCACCGACGGCGAACCGGACGTGGTGCTGGCCTGCGCCGGCGACGTTCCCACCCTGGAGATCCTGGCCGCGGCGGACCTGCTGCGCACCCACCTGCCCGACCTCAAGGTCCGGGTCATCAACGTGGTGGACATCATGCGGCTCGAACCCGACACCGAGCACCCGCACGGGCTGCCGGACGCCGACTTCGACGCGCTGTTCACCGCGGACAAGCCGGTGATCTTCGCCTACCACGGGTATCCCTGGCTCATCCACCGGCTCACCTACCGCCGCAGCAACCACCACAACCTGCACGTGCGCGGGTACAAGGAAGAAGGCACCACCACGACGCCGTTCGACATGGTCATGCTCAACGACCTCGACCGGTTCCATCTCGTCATGGATGTCATCGACCGGGTGCCGGGGCTGGGCACCGGCGCCGCCACGCTGCGGCAGCGGATGGCCGACGCGCGGCTGGCCGCGCGGGCCTACACCCGCGAGCACGGGGAGGACGACCCGGCGATCACCGGCTGGACCTGGCCCGGGCAGGACTGACGGGGTGCGGGTACTCGTCGTCAACGCCGGCTCCTCCAGCCTCAAGCTGCGGCTGCTGGGCGCCGATGACACCGTCGAGCGGAGCGCTGACCTGCCCGCAGGAGCCGATGGATTCAGCACCTCGCGCCTCGCCGAAGCCCTGCACGGCTGGAAAGACCCCGACGTGGTCGGCCACCGCATCGTGCACGGCGGGACGGCCTTCACCGGCGCGGTCCGGATCGACCATGGCGTGCGGCAGCAACTGGAAGACCTGACCGCCCTGGCCCCGCTGCACCAGCCCAAGTCCCTGGCCGGGCTCGACCTGGTCAGCGCGCACCTGCCCGGCGTGCCCGCCGTCGCCTGCTTCGACACCGCCTTCCACACCACCATCCCCCCCGCCGCCGCCACCTACGCGATCCCCCGCGAATGGCAGCGCCGCTACCCGATCCGCCGCTACGGCTTTCACGGCCTGTCGCACGCCTACTGCTCGCGGCGCGCGGCCGAGCTGCTCGGCAGGCCGGTGGCTGACCTGCGGATCATCACCTGCCACCTCGGCGCGGGCGCCTCGCTGGCGGCGGTGCTCCGGGGCCGCAGCGCAGACACCACCATGGGCTTCACCCCGCTTGAAGGCCTGGTCATGGCCACCCGGTCCGGTACCGTCGATCCCGGGCTGGTGCTCTGGCTGGAAGAGCACGAGCGCCTCTCCCCGCACGAGGTGGGGACCGCGCTGGAAGAACGATCCGGGCTGACCGCCCTGGCGGGCACCCCCGACATGCGGGAGGTCGAGGCCGCGGCCGACCGGGGTGACCCGGACGCCCGGCTGGCTCTCGATGTTTACATCCACCGCCTGGCCGCCGGCATCGCCGCGATGGCGGCCGCCACCGGCGGTGTCGATGTGCTCGCGTTCACCGGCGGAGTAGGCGAGAACTCACCCGTGGTCCGGCAGCGAGCGGCCCAGCGGCTGGGCTTCCTCGGTGTCGCCATCGACACCGCCGGCAACGGCGCCGCCGGCCCCGACCGCGACATCACGGCCGCAGGGGCGGCCGTGCAGACCCTGGTCATCAACGCCCGCGAGGACCTGCAGATCGCCCGCGAGACCCGCCAGCTGCTGGGCGCACAGGAAGGCGGGGCGAGCGGCCCCACGGTCCGCTCACCCCGCCCTCATCCTTCTGTCTAGGCTTTACCGGCGGTCGCCGTGCCGACCGGGCCGGATTCGCCTCCCGGCGGTCCTTGCCCTGGACCCTGGTCGTCCCCCTTCCCACGCCAGATGAGGCGGTGCACGGGGATCAGCCGCGGCACGTCACGCAGGCCGGGGATGAACGGCACGGCCAGCAGGAGCAGCGTGGCCGCGCCGGTCATGTAGATGGCGATCATGTCGATGTTGGCGGAGTTGGTCCAGCCGGGCACCTGGTACCAGAGCGTGTACAGCCACAGCCACGGCTGGCCGGGGTAGCTGCCGGTCTCATTCATGACGCCCCACTGGGCCCCGGTGAGGTGCATGGCGGTGGCCTGATTGGAGAAGTAGGCACCGTCCTCGATGAACAGCAGCGGCCTGGTGAGGTTGGTGCCGTAGAAGGGCTGCTTGGCCAGCATGCTCGCGTCCAGGGCCCCGCTGCGGGCCATGGTCAGCTCGTTGGCCAGCATGACCGGAACCGGCCCGTCGGCGGCCGCAGGAAGCACCGGGATGCCGTTGGCGAACTTCACCTTGGTGACCGCGGTGGCATAGGCGTTCGCCCATTTGAGCTGCTGGGCGGCGGGAGCGGCCCGGTAGGTGGCCAGGGCGGCAGTGAGCGCCGGGTTCCCCCTGGTGGCCGTGGCCAGCGGTGCGAGCACGAAGTCCTGCGCGGCGTTGACCGGCTGGGTCACCCCGGTGATATCCGCGGGCGCGAACAGCAGGCTCTGCGTGCTGCCAGTGACGTTGTTGTAAGGCGGCCCGTAGGTGGCCGTCTCGCTGGTGCCGTTCAGTTCGCTTGCCGCGGTGGCCAGGAAGTCGGCGGGGGCGATCCTGGACCAGGTCTGGATGGTCACTGATGGCACGTCAGGCGAGGAGAGCAGCGATGCGAGGGCGATCGTCAGCAGCAAGACGATCACCCCGGCCACGGTGCCTTCCTTGAGGATGTCGTAGCGGCGCGTCGCGCCCCGCCACGGCGCCGCATCAGCCTGGGCCAGGGCCCGGCGCCGCTGCCGCAGGGTTCCCCGGCCCGGGGTAGCCAGCGTCGAGGGCAGCGGATGGGACACGCCCCGGACCCGGACCAGCAGGACGTGCGCCCCGATGATGGCGACCAGCACAATGGGCACCAGCACGATGTGCCACATGAGCATCTGGCCGAAGTTCATCACGTTGAAGAACGCGCCGACGCCCACCGAGTTGAAGGCGTCCTTGCCGCTGGTCGAAATCCACTGCGAGTCGAAGTTCTGCTGTGACACGTACCCGGTGAAGCACTCGATGACCGACGCGGCGAACGCGACCACGCCGGTGATCCAGGTCCAGGCCCGCTTGCCTCGCCACGCGGCCATCCAGAACTTGCCCCACAAGTGGATGACCAGCAGGGCCATGAACAGTTCCACGCTCCACAGGTGGAGACTGTTGAAGAAGTGGCCCACCGAGTTGTAATGCCACCAGTCCGGGCCGCCGACCGCGAGCGCGAAGCCGGACACCACCGCGAGGCCGAACGCGGCCAGGCTGCCCACGCCGAACACGTAGATCCAGGAGGCGACATAGGCAGGCTGCCGGTCAGGCAGCAGCTTGCCCGGCGGCAAAATACGGGTGGCGGACCGGCGGACCCGGTTCGTCCACATGCCGGCGTCCTCGGAGCCGGACGCGCCAGCCTCTCCGTCAGGGCCAGCCGGTCCGGTCTCGTCCGCACCGGGCGGGTAGGTGTGCCCCTTGGGGAAGGGCAGCAGCAGCGCCGCACCGAAGATGACCACCATGACCGCGATAAGGCACAGATTGGCGACCGACACGGTGAAGATCGACCAGTGCAGATAAGTGCCGGGGTGATCAAGATTGATGGGGGCCGTAGCCATACTGGCGAGCGGTCTCATGAGGTCTCCTAGTACTGGCACGGAAGCAGGTGACCACGTTAGCCTCGTCCCAGCCAGAATTCTCCGGCAGAGATATCGGTCATGGCCTCGCGGGACCTTGGTCCCACCGGGGAGGTGACGTCCAGTCGGCTGGGACCATCCGCCGGGTTAGCCGGGCAGTCTGGCCAGGCACGGATGCCGTTAGCCCTGCTGCAGTCGGGACCATGGTCCACTGACCAGATGGCCTGCCGGGACTAGGGTGAGCTGACAATGATGGATAAGCAGCCCCGGCGCGCCTGGCCTGCATCAGGTAGCAGCCCACAGGAAGGCGTCAGCCAGATGGACGAATCAGCGGCGGCCCAGCGGCGGATCGGCGTATTCCTGCTGGATGACCATGAGATCGTCCGCCGCGGCGTCAGGGAGCTCCTGGAGGCCGAGCCCGACATCACCGTCGTCGGCGAGGCAGGCACCGCGGAATCCGCGCTGGCCAGGATCCCGGCCCTGAAGCCGGACGTGGCCGTGCTGGACGTCCGGCTGCCGGACGGCGACGGTGTCAGCGTGTGCCGCGACATCCGGTCGAAGATGCCCGAGGTCGCGTGCCTGATGCTCACGTCCTTCGGGGACGATGAGGCGCTGTTCGACGCGATCATGGCCGGTGCGGCCGGATACGTACTCAAGCAGATCCGGGGCACCGACCTGGTTGGTGCGGTGCGAACGCTGGCGGCCGGCGAGTCCATGCTGGACCCGGAGGCCGCCAGCCGGGTCATGAAGCGGATGCGGGACCAGACTGCGCACTCCGACCCGCTGGCTGGGCTCACCGCCCAGGAGAAGCGGATCCTGGAGCTGATCGGTGAGGGACTGACCAACCGGCAGATCGGCGAGCGCCTGTTCCTGGCGGAGAAAACGGTCAAGAACTACGTGTCGGCGTTGTTCGCCAAGCTCGGCATGGAACGCCGGACGCAAGCCGCCGCCTTCGCGGCCCGGATCTTCGACGAGCACGACAAAGTCCGCGACTAGCGGCCTGCTTCCGGGGATGCGCGCCCAGGCAGCGGCACCCGCCAGCACAGTTGCGTCCCGCCGCCCTCGGCCGGCCCGACTGTGAGTGTGCCCCCGTAATGCTCGGCACGCTGAGCGAGGTTGGCCAGGCCACTACGGCGGGAAGTATCGGTCATGCCGCTGCCGTTGTCACGAACGAGGAGGCTGAGCTCACTGCCTGCCCCGATGTTCACCTCGGCACTGGTGGCCTTCCCATGGCGGGCCGCATTCGACAGCGCCTCGCGCAGCGCGTGGAGCATGTCCTCGCCGATGTCCCCGGGGACATCGGCGACCAGATGGCCCGTCAGCCGGAGCGAGGAGGTCATGCCCATCGGCTCGGTCATCTCCTCGATCACGTCCATGACCTTGTCGCGGAGCACGGGGGCGGCCTTGCCACGAGCCTGCAAGGCAAAAATCGCCTTGCGGATGTCGTTGATGGTCACGTCCAGGTCGTCGACGACGCTGCTTACCCGCTCTTCCGCTGCCGGGCGGCCGATCATCGGCATGGTGCCCTGCAGCTTCATCCCGCTGGCGTAAAGCCGCTGGATGACGAGGTCGTGCAGGTCCCGGGCGATCCGGTCCCGGTCTTCGAACACGGCCAGCCGCTCCACGTCGCTGCGCCGCTCAGCCAGTTCCAGCCCGATGGCGGCCTGGGCCGCGAACGTGGTGACGAGGTCCACTGCGGCCCGCGGAAGAGGCATGGCGCCCGGGTGGCGTCCGATGGTCAGCGCGCCACGTGCATGACCGGCCGCGCCGAGCGGGAAGATGGTCGCCGGCCCCAGGTCCAGGTTTTCCCGGGCGGCCCTCGCCACCCGCTCGTCGTTGCGGAAGTCCTCGACCGTGATCGGCTGACCGGAAGCCAGTACCTCCCCCGACAGCGACGCTGCCGTGGGGAGGACCAAGCCCAGGGCGCGCTGCGCGCCTACCCCGGCGGCGTGAGTGACGATCAGCTGGCGGCGGCCTGTGTCAGGAAGAGCCAGCACGACAAGGTCAGCTCCGGTCATCTCCAGGGTCTGCTCGGTGACGAAGCCCAGCACCTCCTCTACCGCAGCTCCACCGAGCAGCCGCCGGGTTACCTCGGAGCTAGCCGTCAGCCACCGCTGCTGCCGCTGGGATTCATCGAACAGCCGGGCATTCTCGATGGCCACCCCGGCCGCGGCGGACAGCGCAGTAACCAGGACCTCGTCTTCCTCGTCGAACGCCGCGCCGTCCCGCTTCTCGGTCAGGTACAGGTTGCCGTAGACCTCGTCACGGATGCGCACTGGCACCCCGAGGAAGGTCCGCATCGGAGGATGGCCGTCGGGGAATCCTGAGGACTGAGGGTGGTCCGCGATGCTGGCGAGGCGCAACGGGCGCGGATCCCTGATTAGCTGCCCGAGCAGCCCGCGTCCTTCGGGCCAATGATCAATCCTGGCAATGTCCGCCTCATCCAGGCCCACCGGAATGAACTCAGCCAGCTGGCCGTCCTCGCCGACCACCCCCAGCGCGCCGTACCGTGCGTCGACCAGTGTGACCGCGGCCTCCACGATCCGGCGGAGGACGGCTTCGAGCTCCAGGTTGCTGCCCACCGCCAGAACCGCCTCGAGCAGGCCATGCACCCGGTCGCGGGTCGCGACCACGGCCTGCAACCGGCCCTGAAGCTCGGACAGCAGGTCGTCCAGCCGCAGATGCGGAAGGAGCGGATGCGGCTCTGGGGATTCCACGGAAGCGGGCCTCCTCCGGCAGCCTCGGGCAGCCTCGGGCAGTGGGATGACCTGATGGTACGGCAGCCGGGTTGGAAAGTGACTACCTGGGGCGAGAGTTTCATTCTCCGGACACTTGACCATCCGGCGCGGGGACGATTCGGGAGTACTCGCCGGGAGTCACCATCGCTATATGGCCGTCCGCCAGCCACTTGATTACATAAGGCGGGGCGCCATTCTGGCCGACGACGCGGACGACAAGGCCGGTACGGGCATGGCTGCCTGCCACGACCAGCGTGTCACCAACGCACGCCCGCATTACGGCGCCCGTTCTGATGGTGCTGGATTAGTCATAATCGCCTCCGCTGGTGCTGGATTAGTCATAATTGCCCCCGCCAACGATCCGGGTACCTAAGAGCTTGTCCGGACCGGGTAGTGGAGTCACGGGCTAAGTGACCTGGATCACTGGGACCTTCGGCATCGAGTGGCGGCTACCACGGCTGAGGCACCGATGCATGCCACTCGGGCCCTCCTCGCGGGACAAAAGTCCCTGTATTCACAGGCGGAGCGCATCCGAGACTGGAAACGAGTGAGGTGTTCACGTAACGGGACTCATGGGCGTCATGCCCGTGAGGAGGAGGGTACAGATGCTGGACACCGCGAAAGGCGGCCGGGCCAAGTGCCTGCCGGCTCTGCACACCGTGGAGACGGGGATCGGGCAGGAGATATACGCCCGCCGCGGCCTCGAGGCGCTGGAAGTGACGGACGAGGTCTTCGAATCACCGGCGTCCATCGTGTTCGACCAGGCCGAGAACCGGATGCACACCATCAAGGCCCTGATGGTGGCGACGATAGGCGCGCCAGCATGAGAATCGTGGCCGCCCTCGGCGGGAACGCCCTGCTGGAGCGGGGTGAGCCGCCGGAGTCCGAGATCCAGGAAAAGCACATCCTCAAAGCCGTCACCGCGCTCGCCCCGCTGGCCCGCGAGCACGAACTGGTCATCACCCACGGCAACGGCCCGCAGGTCGGCCTGCTGGCGCTGGAGAGCGCCGGCGACCCGGCCCTGGCCCATCCCTACCCGCTGGATGTGCTCGGCGCGCAGACCCAGGGGATGATCGGCTACTGGCTCGTGCAGGCGCTGCAGAACGCGCTGCCCGGGCGCCAGGTCGCGTGCCTGGTCAGCCGGACCCTGGTCAGCGCGGCCGACCCGGCGTTCGCCAGCCCGTCCAAACTGGTCGGGCCCGTCTACACCGAGCAGCAGGCCCGCCAGCTCGTGGAGGCCCACGGCTGGGACATCGGCAAAGATGGCCCATGGTGGCGGCGGATCGTTCCCTCACCCGAACCCGTCGAACTGCTCGACCTGCCCCTCATCTGCACGCTGGAGGGCACCGGCGTGATCGTCATCTGCGCGGGAGGCGGAGGCGTGCCGGTAGTGCGCAGCGACGCCGGCCGGCTGCGCGGGGTGGAGGCCGTCGTGGACAAGGACCTCACCGCCGCGCTGCTGGCCCGGGGCCTCGGTGCCGACGCACTGCTCCTGCTCACGGACGTCGCAGCCGTCGAGGACGGGTACGGCACGCCCCATGCCCGGCCGATCCACTGGACCTCACCCGGGGAACTGCGCACCCGGTCGTTCCCCGCCGGATCCATGGGACCGAAGGTCGAAGCCGTCTGCCGGTTCGTGGAAGCGACCGGGAAGATGGCCGGCATCGGGCAGCTCGCTGACGCCGAGGCCCTGCTCCGCCGGGACGCCGGCACCACGGTCACGCCAGGAACACCAGGTGCCGGGCACGACGGCCAGCCGATCTGGGCCGGAAACCCCCCGCCGGCATGACGTCGTCGGCGCCCGCCGTGCGAAGCGCTGGTGCTACCGGGCCGCCACGATCCCCTCGGCCACCCGGCCGCGCCCGCGCGGGTACCGCCTTAACCGCCCGGGCATCCTGGTTCAGTGCCAGGAGCCCTCGCCGCGGTCGGCCGCGCGCAGCGACCTGACATAGCCCGCTCGTTCGCGGGCTGCCGCGGCCGGGCCAGAAGAGACGGCGAGCAGGCCGCGGAAGTCGCCCAGGCTGGTGAATCCTTTGCTATTCATCCACGCCGCCAGCTCGCCGAGCAGCTGCATGGCGTGATCGGGCCCGTGCCGCAGCAACGATGACGTGGTCATGACCACATCCGCGCCGGCCAGCAGGTACGCCGCCACGTCCGCGGCGTCTTCCACGCCGGTGCTGCCCGCCAGGCAGGCCCGGAGCCGGCCGGCCAGGTGGGCGATCCAGGTCCGGGGCAGCCGTCCCTCGGCCGGGCTGGACAGTCCGAACCCGGTGGTCATGGTGAGCGTTTCCGGGTCGATGTCGGGGTGCAGGAAGCGGTTGAAGAGCACCAGCCCGTCCGCTCCCGCCTGGTCGAGGCGGCGAGCCATCTCCCCTGGCGAGCTGTAGTAAGGGCTCAGCTTGACCGCGACCGGGATGCTGACCACCGCCTTGACACCGGCCAGCACGTCGATGTGGCGTTGCTCTATCTCACGTCCGGACGTCAATGCATCATCGGGCAGGTGGTAGATGTTCAGCTCGATAGCGGCCGCGCCAGCTTTCTCCAGCGCGCTGGCGTAGTGGGTCCACCCACCAGCGGTGATCGCGTTCAGGCTGGCGATGACGGGGACGTCCACGGTGGCCGCGGCTCGCTCCACCAGGCTCAGGTAGCGGTGGGGGTTCGGCTCGGGGCTGGCGATGTCGGGGAAATAGGACAGTGATTCCGGGAAGCTGTCGCTCCCGGCCAGCAGCAGCGCCGCATTCTGCGCTGCCTCACGGTGCAGTTCCTCCTCGAACAGCGACGGCAGCACCACCGCAGCAACTCCGCCGCGGGCCAGCTGCCTGACTCCGTCCACGCTGCTGGCCCGCGGCGATGCCGAGGCCACCAGTGGGTTACGCAGGTTCAGCCCCAGGTAGCGGCTCGATAGATCCATCACTGTCCCTCCCGCGTCCCGGCGTGCGGCTGATCTCCCGTTCCTACTCTGGTGGCTGGCTACGCGCGTCGGCTGGGAACCGGTGCGGACCGCGGGTGGCCATCTCCTCGTAGGTCTCCCAGCGCTGGCGCACTTCGTGCTCGGCCAGGGCCATCAGCCGCTCGGCCCGGGCCGGATCGGTCTGCGCCAGGATCCGGTACCGCAGTTCGCGGCTGGTGTACTCAGTCAGCGGGATGCGAGGCCGGGGGGAGTCCAAGAGGAACGGGTTGTGCCCATCGGCGCGCAGTACCGGGTCGTAGCGGATCAGCGGCCAGTAACCGCTGGCCACGGCCCGGTATTGCTGGTCCAGGCCCTTGCTCATGTCGATGCCGTGCGCGATGCAGTGGCTGTAGGCGATGACCAGCGAGGGCCCGTCGTAGGCTTCCGCCTCCCGCAGCGCCCGCAGCGTCTGCTGCGGGTCGGCGCCCATCGCCACCCGGGCCACGTACACGTTGCCGTAGGCGATGGCCTGCAGGGCCAGGTCCTTCTTCGGCACCGTCTTCCCGGCCGCGGCGAACTTGGCCACCGCGCCGAGGGGGGTGGCCTTGGACGACTGGCCGCCGGTGTTCGAGTACACCTCGGTGTCGAGCACCAGGACGTTGACGTTGCGCCCGCTGGCCAGCACATGGTCCAGGCCCCCGGAGCCGATGTCATAGGCCCAGCCGTCCCCGCCGACCAGCCATACGCTGCGCCGGACCAGATGG
>Ga0182024_10010436_pt1 | contig 18916 bp, 18 predicted proteins | sample P32metaG_FD_120480 | JGI IMG/M metagenome (GOLD analysis project Ga0182024, IMG submission 120480) | Permafrost microbial communities from Stordalen Mire, Sweden - P3-2 metaG (Illumina Assembly) | ecosystem: Environmental > Terrestrial > Soil > Wetlands > Permafrost | place: Sweden: Stordalen... | reverse complement strand
TAGATCTACTCCGCGGCCAGCAGCCACCAGTAGGCGGGCTGACCGCCGTCGTGCAGTTCGAGCTCGACCCCGCCGTTGACCAGTTCGGCGACGTCGCCAGGCTCCAGTGGAGCGTCCTGACCCGCGAGCACGCTGATCAGCTCCGCGCCATCGGCGAGCGCCATAAGGACGGCCTGTAAGGTCTCGCCAGGATCGCCCCACGCGATCACCTCGTCTGCCACAAACCCCACCGCCTCACCGCGACCGAAGCGTCCCTGCGCATCGTCGCGAGCGGCCTGCGCGACCGCACCCGTGCGCAGGTGCGTAAGCGCCTGCATCAGCGCCCGCGCGTTCTCCTCCACCGTGCGACCGGACTCCAGCGCGACCGCGGCGGAAAGACCGGCCTGCTGGCTGGTTGTGGGCGCCACAAGCACCTGCTTGTCCGATAGCTCGGCCGCGTGCTCGGCGGCCATGATCACGTTCGCAGAGTTCGGCAGCACCACCACCTCCTCGGCCGGCACCTCGTGGATCGCCGCCAGCAGATCGTAGGTGGAGGGGTTGAGCGTCGGGCCGCCGTCGATCGTGTGCACACCCAGCTGCTCGAACATCGCCGCCAGACCGTCGCCGCTGACGACCGCCACCGCCCCGCAGCGCACGCGCGGACCATCGACGGAGGCCCGACCGTCGGTCTGGGCGGACGGGATCCCATCAACTCCTCTGCCCTCGACATCGATGCCGCCAGCATCGTCTCTCAGCCGCCGCTCGCGCTCGTTCACCTGCAGACGCATGTCCGCTACGTCCAAACGCGATACCTCTCCCGCCTGCGCGAACACCGCGGTCGCCCGCTCGGGCTCGTCCGTGTGCACGTGCACCTTCAGTGTCGTCGTATCGCCGACGACCAGTACTGAATCCCCGAGCTGCTCCAGTGGCGCGATGAAGCGCCCCGAGCTCAGCCCGGTGCCGGTGACGGCGAAGTTCGTGCAGAAGCGGTAGGTGCTCGAATGATGCTCGGGATGGCTTATGCGCGCGGGCGCGTGGTGATCGAGCTCAGGAGGGTCGTCGCCGCGCAGCGCGGCCACGACACCGGCAAAGATGATCGTCAGCCCGTATCCGCCGGCGTCGACCACGCCGGCATCGCGCAGCGCCGCCAGCAGCTCGGGACCGCGCTTGACCGACTCCTGCCCCGTCGTCACCGCGCGCTCCAGTGCAGCGGCGATCGCCGCATCCTGCAGCCGCGGCTCCGCGTCGGGGTCCAGGCGGGGACTCTCCGGACTGTGCGCGAGGTCAGTCACGATCTGATGGGCCATCTCGCGCGCCACGGTCAGGATCGTGCCCTCCGCCGGCTCGCGCACCGAGGAGTAAGCACGGTCGGCCGCGTTGGCCAGCGCCGCGCCGATCAGCGTGGCGTCGATCAGCTCTCCGGGGCGGCTGACCAGCTCCTCGGCGGCGCCACGAATCAGCTGGGAGAGGATCACACCAGAGTTGCCGCGCGCACCCAGCAGCGCCGCACGGGCCACCGACTGCACGATCTCCTCACGTCCGATCTCGTCGATCGTGCGCGCCTCATCGCTCCCCTGCAGGCGGTCGAGCTCGGCCAGCACGGCACGCAGCGTCAGCGCCATGTTGTCGCCCGTGTCGCCGTCGGCGACCGGGAACACATTGAGGAGGTTGACCTCCTCGCGGCGCGATTCGAGATGTGCGAGCGCGCCCGCCACAGCAGCGCGAAAGCGGACCAGATTGGTATCGGTCACCCCGACACCTCTATCAGGTTCGCTCAGGCGGCCTTGGTGACCTTGCCGGCTTTCAGGCAGCGGGTGCACACGTGAACGCGCTTTGGCGCCTTGCCCACGAGGATCCTCACCTTTTGCAGGTTCGGGTCAAAGCGCCGCTTGGTGGCGACCATCGAGTGACTGCGGCTCTGGCCAAATGCCGGACCCTTTCCACAGCTATGACACACCTTTGCCATTCCCGCGCAGTCTAGCCGCTTGAAAGCTCGCGGCGCAGCGCCACCATCCTGATCACTGCCTCAGCGGCGTGGCGGCCCTGATCGCGCTTATCGCCCCCTGCGCGCGCAAGCGCCTGCTCCATCGTCGTACAGGTCAGCACGCCAAACGCGCACGGCACGCCGGTGTCGAGCGCCACTCGCATCACCCCACGTGCGGTCTCGGCACAGACGAAGTCGTAGTGGTCGGTCTCGCCCTTGATCACCGCCCCGAGACACGCCACGCCCGCGAAGCGCCCAGACTTCGCCGCGTAGCTCGCGGCGAGCGGCAGCTCGAACGCACCAGGCACGTCAAACACCCCTACCTCCTCATGACCCGCCTCCGCGAATGCCTTCCTCGCCCCGTCGAGCAGGCGCTCAGCCAGCTGCTCATAGAAGCGCCCGATGACGATCGCATAACGCTCGCTCATGACTCTCGCCGATCCGCGGTGCGACCCTCAACACTACGGCGATCTTGAGCGCGGTCTTGCTCCCGCTCTGAGTGCAGCAGCTCCTCGTCGAGGTTCAACCCCTGGTGGTGCAGGGTGTGTCCCATACGCCGCGCCTTCGTGCGCATGTACTGCTCATTGTGCTCGTTCGGGGCATGCTCGATCGGGACCTGAGCGCTCACCGACAGACCGTAGCCCTCCAGGCCACGGATCTTCTTCGGATTGTTCGTGAGGATACGGATCGAGGAGAGCCCGAGGTCGACGAGGATCTGCGCGCCGATCCCATAGTCGCGCAGGTCGGCAGGCAGCCCCAGGCGCTCGTTGGCTTCGACGGTGTCGAGGCCGTCCTCCTGCAGGCGATAGGCCTTGAGCTTGTTCAGCAGGCCGATGCCACGGCCCTCCTGGGCGAGGTACAGCAGCACCCCCTCGCCCTCGGCCTCAATCATCGCCAGTGCCGACTCGAGCTGCTCGCCACAGTCGCAGCGCAGCGAGTGAAACACGTCGCCGGTGAGGCACTCGGAGTGCACGCGCACGAGCACGTCGCTGCGCCCGGACACGTCGCCCTTGACGAGCGCAACATGGTGCTTCTCGTCGAGCAGCGCGCGATAGCCGACGACTTCGAACTCGCCGAACGCGGTGGGCAGGCGTGCCGCGGCCACCCGCTCGACGAGCTTGTCGTGACGCCGGCGGTAGGCGATCAGGTCGGCGATCGTGATCATCTTCAGCTCGTGCCGCGTGCAGTAACCGGCGAGGTCATCCACTCGTGCCATCGTCCCGTCGTCGTTCATCACCTCGCAGATCACCCCGGCAGGGTTCAGGCCGGCCAGGCGCGCGAGGTCGACCGCCGCCTCGGTCTGCCCGGTGCGCTCGAGCACGCCTCCGGCGCGCGACTTCAGCGGAAAGATGTGCCCGGGCTGTACGAGATCGCGGGGATGTGTCTCGGGGTCGATTGCCACCTGAATCGTGCGCGCGCGGTCGTGCGCGGAAATCCCCGTGGTCACGCCCTCACGAGCCTCGATCGATACCGTGAATGGCGTCTCGAACGACGATTCGTTCTTCGCCGCCATCAACTCGAGGCCGAGCTCATCGCAGCGCTCAGGCGTCAGCGAAAGGCAGATCAACCCGCGCCCCTCCTTGGCCATGAAGTTGATCGCCTCAGGCGTGGCGAACTGCGCCGCGAGCGTCAAATCGCCCTCGTTCTCGCGGTGTTCGTCATCGCACACGACGATCATCCGCCCCGCGCGGATCTCCTCGAGCGCCTCCTCGATCGTCGCGAAGGGCGTGGTTATGCCAGTCTCGCTCATGCTCGGGCCTCCAGCAGACGCTCGACATGCTTGGCGAGAATGTCGACCTCGAGGTTCACTCGATCGCCACTGGCGATCTTGCCAAGGTTGGTGCGCTCCAGCGTCTCCGGGATCAGGGCAACCTCGAAACCACCGTCGTGCAGCGCGCTGACTGTGAGACTGACGCCGTCGAGCGCGATCGAGCCCTTCTCGACCAGATAGCGGCCGAGCCCAGGGTCAATCTGGATCTCGAGCACGCGCGCGAAACCTTGCTCGTGGATCTCGCCGACGACGCCCGTCCCGTCGACGTGGCCCTGTACCACATGCCCGCCCAAGCGATCGGCGGCCCGCAAAGGCAGCTCGAGGTTAACCCGCGCGCCCACCTCCAGCTCCCCCAGCGAAGAGCGCTCGAGCGTCTCGCGCATCGCCTGCGCAGCGAAGCGCCCGTCCCCCACCTCGGTAGCGGTCAGGCACACGCCGTTGACGGCGATTGAGTCGCCCTCGTCCAGCTCAACCGCCAGCCGCGTGCCGATCTCCAGCGTGGTGCCCTGCCCATCGTTGTGCAGCGCGGTCACATCACCGAGATCGGCAATCAAGCCCGTGAACATCAGCGCCCTCCCAGGCGCGTCGCTTGCATCGCGCTCACCACTCGCGCAAGCGCGCAGAGATCAACAGGTCCTCGCCGACGCGCTCGCAGTCGAAGGTAAGCGCTCGCAGCGCCTCGGAGATCTGCTCGACTCCCTTCCCCTCCAACGGATCGCGAGCCGCGCTTCCACCCAACAACAGCGGCGCCAGGAACAGGCGGATTTCGTCAATCTCGCCCGCGTCCAAGAACGCACCGGCGAGGTGCGGGCCGCCCTCCAGCAGTATCGCGGTGACATCCAGCGACCCAAGCTGCTCGAGCCCCGAGCGGACCCGTGCCGGCTCGTTCTCGCCGGTGGCCACCAGCACCTGTACCCCGGCGGCTTCCAGTGCGTCTGTGTCGGCCCGCGCTGCCGCGCGCGAGACCACGACCGTGAGCGGTATCTCCGCTGCTGCGGCCACCAGTTGGGAGGTGGGCGGCAGGCGCGCAAGCGAGTCGAACACCACGCGTCGCGGCTGGTGGGGCAACTCCGCCGCCAGCCCGTCCGGCCGCGCCGTCAGCCGCGGGTCGTCCGCGAGCGCCGTGCCGATACCCACGACCACCGAGTCGACCGAGGCCCGCCAGCGATGAGCCAGCTCGCGACTCCCCTCGCCGCTGATCCACTGCGAGTCGCCGGTGCGCGTGGCGACCTTGCCGTCAAGTGTCATCGCGGACTTGAACAGCACCCATGGACGCCCAACGCGTGCGTGCTTGCGGAAGGCCTGGTTGAGCAGCCGCGCACGCGCCGCGAGCTCGCTGTCGGCGAGCAGCACCTCCACGCCCTCGTCGCGCAGAATCCCCAAGCCGCGCCCCGATGCCTTCTCCGTGGGATCGTCGGAGGCGACCAGAACCCGCCTGATCCCTGCCTGCAGGATCGCGTCGGTGCACGGCGGCGTCTTGCCCTCGTGGCAGCACGGCTCCAGCGACACATACAGGGTCGCTCCGCTCAGGTCCGCCACACCGCACGCCTCGATCGCGTTGATCTCCGCGTGCACGCCACCGAACTCTTCGTGCCAGCCCTCACCCAGCACCTCGCCGTCGCGAGCAACCACGGCGCCCACCACGGGATTGGGCTTGACCGCGCCGACGCCATTGCGCGCCAGCTCGATCGCGCGCTCCAAGTGTGCCCGGTCGGTATCGGTGCAGGTAGTCATCTCGTTATCCAGGATAACCCCGCCCAGCACGAGGTCCCGCTGAGCGCCCGCACCGACCTCCCTGCAACCGGTAGATCGTCATTTCCGGTCCCGGCCGATCGTAGGCGAGCGGGTAGTAGTCCAAGCTCCAGTCAAAGTCGAATGCCACCCGGCCCAGTCCATGTGAATAGGGCGAAGCGCGGTAGACGACTTCACCCCGTCTGGCCAACGCAGCGTAGTAGGCGATCGCCTGGGGTACCGCCTTCGGATCGGCAAACGCACGCCCAGACTGCGTGGAGCCGCTCACCACCCAGCAGTAGCCGTTGCGCTCGTAGTAACCGATCAGCGCGGGGCTGAGCGTGCGCTCGTAGTCCTCGATCCCGACTTTTCGCAGCGGGCTCGAACTTGGTTCGAGCCCGCCGTCGGCGGAGATCCTCGAAAACAGCGACGGGTACTTCGGCCAGCGATAGGGGTTACCCGCGGTTGATGTTCCGGACTCGACTTCGCGCGCCCATTCGTCGGGCGAAACCGGCTCGGTCACGATCAGCGCGCCCTTCGTCAGGTGCGAGACCATCCAGGCCCGCGTCAGGTTGCGCGTGTCGGCGCGTGAGAGCACCAAGCCCGAATGAACGCTATACACGAGCCCCTGTGCCAACAACCCCACGACCAGCAGCGCGGCGAACCCGGTCCGAAGCTTTCGCGACGTTCCCACGGCGCCCGCCAACCGCAATGCGAAGAACGCCGCCAGCAGGCACAGGATCGGCAAGATCGGCAACAGCCAGCGCCCGAAGTAGCGCCCTTGCAGGCTCATGAAGACGAGGAACACAAGCGGCGCTGGCACGAGCAGCCAGCCAAGCCGCTGATCTTTGCGCCACACCGCCAACGCTCCGCCGAGCGCGGCCAGCGCGGGCACCCAGCCGAGACCCCAGGTGAGTGACCACAGGTAGTAGACGAATCCGCCGTCTTTGGGTGCGCCAAGCTTGCCCTGGGCTTCGGCGGAGAGCGTCGACTGGTGAATCAGTTCGCCGTGGAAGTCCGAGTAGTCGAGGATCGCGTAGGGGTTCGCGACGAGGAATGTCACCAGCGCACTCGCTCCCGCGAGCACGAGGCCGAGCACCGCCCGGCGGCCCAGCAGAGATGCGCGTCCGTGAGGCGCGACGGTCAGGTAGCGCGTCGCGGTCACCGCCAGCAACGGCAACACAACGATCCCAGCTGTGTACTTGCTCGCGCAGGCGAGACCCAGCCCGATGCCAGCCAGCAGGTAGTCGCGCAGGCGGCCTTTGCGCAGCACCCCGGCGGTCCCCAGCAGCGACAGCGTCAGCGGCGCGAGCGTCGGCACGTCATTGAGCGCCAGATGCGCATAGAAGACGGGCAGGAACGCGACCGCCTCGATAGCCGCCGCGAGCAAGCCGACGGCACGGTTGAACAGCCGCGCGCCCGTTATGTACAGCAGCCACAGCGCCGCTGTCCCGAGCAGCGCAGCGGCCACGCGGGCAAGGGTGTAGACCCCTTCAGGGTGCAGCGCGAGCGCGCGGACCGCCCCGGATGCGCCCCCATACCAGAGGCCGAACATGAAGTGCAGCAGGTACGTGAACGCGGGCGGATTCGCGAAGTAGTGCGGGTTGAGCGTCCCCTTCTGGAACATTTCGACCGCGTGCGGCACGAAATGCTCGGCCTCATCGACGTTGTACGCGTAGGGCAACCCCTGCCTCACACCCCACAGGCGCAGCCCCAAGCCACCGAGCAGCACCACAGTGAGGCCGGACCACGCCCACCGACGGGCTCGGCCGGGCTCGGCCGTGGCTTGTTGGCCGATCTTCGATCCCTCAGCAGTTGCCATAGACCGCGTAGTAGCGACTCGTGAAGATGCGTTTGAAGCCGGCGAGCGGGATCTGGTCGCGCGGGTCATCACCGACATCGACGATCGCCTCGAAGAACACCGCGCTGCCCAGCGGGTAGACCCCGACGCTGCCATGGCGGATGCGATTCTCCAGCTGATCCGCGCCTTTGTCGGCGTCGGCGCGCGCCTCGCTGCGGGCGACGATGTTGCTTTGCCCGACGCTGTCGAGAATCCAGCGCGCATCGGGGATCAGCTTGTTGTCCGGCAGCGATAGGAGTGGACAGCGCTTCAGCTCCGCCTTCACCGCCGGGTTTGCCAGCGCGACGGCCAGCCCCTTGTGGAAGTCCTCGTGATAGGCCAGCGTCGTGCGCAGGCTGGAAAGACTCAGCGTGGTGGCAGCCGACACTCCGCCGTAGAGCACCAGCGCCGCGGCCGCGACCATCCACACACGGCGCAGCTTTGATCCGCGCTCGAGCATCGACCAACCGCCGATCGCCACCGCGCAGAAGACCAGCAGCACTGATGCAGCGCCCATCAGGTAGCGGTCGATCACCGACGCGCCGACTGCTCCCTCGGCGACGAACACCACGATCAGCACCAACAGCGCCGCCAGCGGCGTGAGCACGCGGCGCGGCGCCAGCCACACCGCCAGCGGCACGCCCAGGAGTGCGCCGAGGATCACGGGCAGCTTGTCGATCCGCACCCCGAACGTCCACACCGACGCGACCACACTCGATAACCCTTGAGTGCGTTCGAGTTCCTGCGCCAGGCCGGCAGTGGAGGTCAACGAATACAGCGGGTTGCCAGTCACGGCGGTATCCACACAGACCCACAAGACCGGCGCGATCAGAGCGAGGCCGAGGTACTGAAGCCGCCGGCGGTCCTCAACCGCCAGCGGCTTGGGCAGAGGAGCCTCGCGTGGTGGGCCCTCGGGCGTCGGGTCCTCGCGCGCTGGAGACGGCTCGCTGGAGGACCGGCCGCGCAACGCGCGCTCGGCACGTCGCGGCCACGCGCACCACAGCCAGTAGACGCCGCTCAGCACCCACGCGTCGGGGCGCAACAACCCGGCGGCCGCGAGGACCAGAAAGACCATCGTCCCACGCCGAGGGCGCTCGACCTCGAGCACGATTGCCCACACGATCAGAGCGACGTAGAAAATGTCGAGGTAGCCCTGTGCGGCGAGATTCTCGTCGAAGAAGCGGCTCAACATCAACAGCGCCGCAAACATTCCAACGACCGGCCCGAAGCACAGCCGCCCGATCCGGTACACGCCCGCCACGAGCGCCACGAACGAAGCGATCGAGCCAAGCACCATCAGACGCGCGCCGCCCTGACCGAACAGCGAGCAGAGCACGCCGAAGGCGATCGCCAGCGGATGCTGGGTGGGGCCACGGTAGACCCTGAAGTCAGGCAGGTGCAGGTGCAGCAGGTCGCGACCCCAGAGCAACGCGTAGAAGGAGTCATAGGTGGGGTATGTCGGGAACGCGAAGTACCCCACCAGCGCCATCATGCACAGCATTGCGAACGCGAGCTTGGCCCATGTCGCAGGTGGCACCGCACGTAGCCGCCCCGGCCGGATCGGGCCCGGTCGCCGCCGGGTAAGCGTTGCGCTTTGCATCGAGTGTTGCCCGCTGTAAACGGGCGGCACGCCATTCTCCTACGCTTGGCGGCGAGGCCTGTCCTCTGGGATACTGCCCGGCGAGAAGTCTACGCCAACCACCGTCGACGCTCGCCAGCGCCAGCTCGGCCGCACGGTGGGCTCGGAGCCACGAGGTAATGAAGCTCATCATTCAGATTCCCTGCTTCAACGAGGCCGATCAGCTCCCCGGGACGCTCGCGGACCTGCCGCGCGCGCTCGAGGGCTTCGATGCGGTGGAATGGTTGGTCGTCGACGACGGATCGACCGATGAGACGGTCGCGATGGCACGCGCACACGGGGTCGACCACATCGTGCGCCTGACGAACAACAAGGGTCTGGCGGCGGGATTCCAGGCGGGTTTGGACGCCTGCTTGAAGCTCGGGGCCGATGTGATCGTGAACACCGATGCCGACAACCAGTACTACGGCCCGGACATCTCCCGGCTCGTGGTGCCGATTCTCGCGGGGCGAGCGGACATGGTCGTCGGCGATCGTGAGGTCACGGGGATCGAGCACTTCTCACCGCTGAAGAAGACGTTGCAGCGTCTGGGCTCGTGGGTGGTGCGCCAGGCGTCCTCGACCTCGGTGCCAGATACCACCTCCGGCTTCCGCGCCTATAACCGCGAGGCGGCGATCCAGCTGCTCGTGGTCTCGAAGTTCACGTACACGCTGGAGACGATCATCCAGGCGGGTAAGCAGCTCGTGGCGATCGATCACGTCCCGGTCCGCACCAACCCGAAGACGCGCGAGTCGCGCCTGTTCCCCTCGATGGGCGCCTACGTGCGCCGCAACGCCGTCTCGATCTTCCGGATCTATGCCCAGTACGAGCCGCTGCGCGTGTTCTGGAGTCTCTCGGCGCTGATCGGCGTGGCCGCCCTCGCGGTCTGGATCCGCTTCGTCGTCGCCTACGCCGAGGGCAGCGGCAAGGGTCACGTACAGTCGCTGATTCTCGGCGCGGTGCTGTTCATCGCCGCGGTCGTGCTGTGGGCGCTGGGCGTGATCGGCGACCTGCTCGCCGCCCAGCGCGTGATGACCCAGAAGACTTTCGAGCGGGTGCGGCGCATCGAGCTGGAGCTGAACGTGGCGCCCTCGCATTACGAACCCGGACAGGCGGATCGATCGGAGATCAACCAGCGCGAGGAGGTGCGCCTGTGAGCGGGGCCGTCACCGTCTCCGACGAGGGCATCGTCACCGGCAATACGTACGACAAGTACGGTTCGACCAACCCAGTCGTGCGTCGTTTGATGGGTGCCTTTCAGCACACGCTCGATGAACTGTTAGCGCATGCGGAGCCCAGCTCGCTACTGGATGTCGGCTGCGGCGAGGGAGTGCTCGTGCATCAGTGGGCGCAGCGTCTGGGTGAGCGGCGCGTCGTTGGGATCGATCTGGAGGAGGAGTCGATCCAGGCCGGCTGGGCGCAGCGCCAGGCACCGAATCTCGAGTATCACGTGATGCACGCTGAGAACCTGCCGTTCGGTGAGAACGAGTTCGACTTGGCGAGCGCGATCGAGGTGCTCGAGCACGTCCCCGACCCGGAGCACACGCTCCAGGAGATGGCGCGCTGCGCCGAGCGTTATCTGCTCGTATCGGTCCCGCGCGAGCCTTTGTGGCGGATGCTGAACATGGCCCGCGGCGCCTACTGGCCGGTGCTCGGCAACACCCCTGGACACCTGAACCATTGGTCCAAGCGCTCGTTTGAAAGATCGCTCTCGCGCTACGGTCACCTCGCCGAGATCCGCTCGCCGTTCCCCTGGACGATGCTGCTTGTCCGCCTCTAGCTCCTCGCCCCGTTCGTACGGCAGCGGAGCACGCATCCTGTCAATCGGGATCGCCTCGACGGGCCTGCTCACACTCGCGTACTTCTCGATCGCGAGTCACGTGCTCGGGGAAGAATCGGCCAAGCGCATCGACGTGCTGTGGTCGGTGATGTTCGTGATCATCTCAGTGATCTACCGGCCGATCGAACAGCTGCTCTCGCGTACGATCGCCGAACGTCGTGCGCGCGGGCACGCCCAGCACTCCGTGCGCATACCGATCGCGATTCAGGCCGGTTTCGCGCTCCTCTTCCTGGCGGTCACACTCGCACTGCGCCACGAGCTGGTGGACCACGTCTTCGACCACTACACCGCTCTCTACGACGTGCTCGTCGTAGGCACGCTCGCCTACGCCGCCAGCTACTTCGCGCGCGGCTGGCTAGCTGGGCACGAGTACTTCGCGCTGTTCGGCGGCCTGGTGCTGATCGAATCGCTCTCGCGCCTGTGCTTCGCACTGGCGGTGGCCCTTGGCATAACACACGGCCAGACGGCGGTCGTGCTCGGGATCGCGGCGGCGCCGTTCGTCTCACTCGTCGTGGTGCCCGCGGCGTTTGCGCGACGCTCCGGCGAGCCCCGTGGGGCACCGGAGATCGAGGAGCTCGACGCGGCGCTCGCCGGTCCGGGAACGGAGGGCGTCGAGCAGGCCGTCGCCGCGGACGAGCTCTCGCTGCGGCGGGGGTCGAGCTTCGCGTTCTCGGTTTCGGGGGTGATGCTCGCCGAGCAAACCCTGCTGAACGCGGCAGTGCTTACGGTCGACGTCACATCCGCGGACCGCGCCCTCGCCGGCGTCGTGTTCAACGTGCTGCTCATCGCCCGCGCGCCCCTACAGCTGTTCCAGGCGATCCAGACATCGCTGCTGCCTCATCTGACCGGCCTAGAGGTGACCGAGGGCCATGAGGCGTTCGCGCGCGCGATCCGCGTGACGGTGCTCGCGATCGCCGCATTCGCCGGAGCGGTAGCACTCGGTCTACTGGCGATCGGTCCGCCTGTGATGCAGCATCTCTTCGGCCAGCACCACGACTACAACCGCTTCGGCCTGGCCCTGATCGGGCTCGGGATGGGGATGCATCTGACCTCGGGAGCACTCAACCAGGCCATCCTCGCCCGCAACCAGGCGCGCACGGCAGCAGTGTGCTGGCTTGTGGCGGCTGCCGTTTTCGTCTTGTGGATGCTGTTGGGAGGAGTCAGCGAAGAACTACTGCGCACCGAGATCGGCTATCTCGGTGCTGCGAGCCTGCTCGCGGTGATGCTCGGCACTGTCTACAAACGCGGTGCCCGGAGCGCTCAATCGGCACCAGCGGCTGCGACGATGGCCCGGTAAGCCTCGCCCGGGTCAGGGCGGGAGAAGATCGCCGAGCCGGCCACGAACACGCTTGCACCCGCCTCTCTGCACTTGGGTGCCGTGGAGGGATCGATGCCCCCGTCGACCTCGACCGCCACGCCCTCGCCGACGATCGCCCGGACACGCTTCACCTTCTGCGGAGAATGTCCGATGAACAGCTGTCCGCCCCAACCGGGATTGACAGTCATGCACAGGGCCATGTCCAGAGACTCCACGACCTCGGCCAGCGCGCCGACCGGCGTCGCCGGGTTGATCGCGACGCCCACACAGGCGCCGCCTTGCCGGATCAAATCCGCGGTGTAGGCGACGTGCGGGGTAGCCTCGGCGTGGAATGTGAGCGAGTCGGCGCCGGCTTTGACGAAGTCGGCCACATGCCGCTCGGGGCGCTCGATCATCAGGTGCACGTCGAGCATCGCACCGGCTTGGCTCACCTGCTCGCGCAGAGCTGCGACGACCAAAGGACCAACCGTGATCGGCGGCACGAAGTGTCCGTCCATCACGTCCACGTGAATCACCCGCGCACCGGCGTCCAACACCTCCCTCACCTGCTCGCGCAGCTGCGCGAAGTCGGCTGACAGAATCGACGGCGCCACACGAACGCCACGCAGCAGATCACTTGAAGTGAGGCTCATATCGGCTGGAGCATCGAATCGCCGCAGTTATTGCACTTCACGAGCGCCGTGGAGGACATGCGCACGATCGTCGAATGCTCGCCGCAGTTGGGACACACCGACGTGAGCTCGAAGCGATGCAGGCAGTACACACAGCGATAGCGTCCCGGCAGGTTGGTGGCACGCAGCCACGGCTCGCCGCAGTTCGGGCACTTCGGCCCGAGATCGACCGGCGCGCTACCTGAGGCTCCCTCGCTCGCCATCGCGCTCAGCTCCTGAGCAGCCGCGCGATGAAGAAGCCGGCAGTGTGGTCGCGGTGCGGCAGCGTCGTCATCAGCTCATCGCGGCTGAAGTCTGTGTGGGCATCGAGGAAAGCGGTGATCTGGTGCTCGTTCTCGGCTGGGGAGATCGTGCACGTAGAGTAGACCAGCACGCCGCCCGGACGGAGCGCCGACGCGCCGGCCGCGAGGATCGATGCCTGCGTGCGCGTCATTGCGCGGACGTCCTGCGGGGTCACCCGCCAGCGCAGGTCGGCGCGTGCCTGCAGAGTCCCCAAACCAGAGCAAGGTGGATCAACTAACACGCGGTCATATACGGCTCTCTCGGGACGCGGAGTGGCGGCGTCGGCGACCTCAACGCGGACATTGCCTGCGTGCAAACGCTGCGCGGTGCGCGTGAGCATGCCTGCCCGCCGTGAGTTGCGCTCGACCGCCACAACCTCGCCTCGGCCCTGCATCAAGGCCGCCAGGTGAGTGCTCTTGCCGCCGGGCGCCGCGCACAGGTCGAGCACCCGCTCGCCCGGCTGCGGATCGAGCACCCGGGAAACGTACATTGCCGCGCGCGACTGCGCCAGGAATGCCCCTGTGCGCCACGCCGGGGAGTCGTGCGCGTCGAACGGGCCCTCCAGGACCAGCGCTTCGGGCAGGCCCGGATCGGTGTGGGTTGCCACAGGCAATTCACTTGCCAACGTCGCGGCGTCTGTGAGCAGCGTGTTCACCCGCAACGCCACCTCTCCCGGCTCGTTGTCGTAGGCCATCAGTGCGCGTGCGTGGCTCGCGCCCAGTTGCTCCCACCACAATTGCGCGATCCACTCCGGATGGGAGTGGAGAACCGCCGCCTGCTCAGGCGTTGCGTCGCTCAGTTCTGCAAGCACTGCGGGGCCCTCGCGCGCACCTCGCCTGAGCACCGCGTTGACCAGTCCGTGCCCGCCGCGAGCACCTCCCTTCGCAAGCTCCACCGCGTCGGCCACGATCGCGTGATCAGGCGCACCGGACAGAAACAGCAGCTCATAGAGCCCCAGTCGTAGCGCCGCCAGCAGTCGCGCGTCCAGCCGCTCGGAGGGACGCTCGGCGAGGCGCTCGATCAAATAGTCGAGCGTTCCCTTACGTTGGACCGCCCCATAGAGCAGGCGCATCGCCAGTGCCCGGTCGCGTGTGTCGAGGTCCTTCGCCTCCCCCTGCAGCGCCCGGTCAGCGTAAGCGCCGTCCTCGAACACTCGGCGCAGCACCACATAGGCGCAGCGGCGAGCGGGGGCGATGGTCGTCTTCGGCGAGCCGGGCACGGAGGTCATGATCGGCTATCTGATGCGATTGGAGCGCGCCGGGCGCCATGACCCAACTATCCTGGAGCAGTGTCTGCCGCCCCTCACCTGTCCAATACAACCCAAGCCCCGCCCTCCTCCGATCGCGTCCGACTGCGTCGTAAGCGTGAGCGTGGCAGCTACGACCGAGCGGTCATAGATGCGATCCTCGACCAGGGCCTGATCGCACACCTGGGTATCGTCGATGACGACGGTCAGCCGCTCGCGATCCCCACACTGCACGCTCGTCTCGGCGATCTCGTCTACCTTCACGGCTCGACCGCCAGCCGTACCTTGCGGGCGCTCGCTGGTGGCGCGCAAGCGTGCTTGACCGTGACGCTGATTGATGGGCTCGTGCTTGCCCGCTCGGCCATGCACCACTCGGCGAACTACCGCTCAGTGATGCTCTTGGGAGAAGCCACCAGCGTCGAGGAGCCCGAGCAGAAGCTCGCCGCGTTCGAGGCAATCGTCGAGCACATCGTGCCGGGCCGCTGGCGCGACGTACGGCCGCCCACCGACAACGAGCTCAAGGCGACAGCGGTTGTTGCGATCCCGATCGATGAGGCCTCGGCGAAGATCCGTGTCGGCCCTCCCGTGGACGACGAGGAGGACTATTCGCTGCCTGCCTGGGCGGGCGTCATCCCGCTGGCCTTCCAGGCGCTGGCGCCCCAGCCTGATCCCAGGCTAGGAGAGGGCATCGCACCGCCGACCTATACGACCGGCTACCGGCGTCCAGGCAGGCCGTGACCGCGCAGGTAGGCGGCCGCGTCCATCGGACGACCGCCGGGCGGTTGCACTTCGAGTAGCTCGAGCGTGCGATCGCAGGCGCCGTACAGCAAACGCCCCTCGGCAGCCGTCAGCGTTCCCGCCGGACCTCTCTCCGCCGCGACGCGCGCGCGGTGAACGCCCAGCAGCGTCCCGTCTGAAAGCGCGACCCGCGCACCGACGTGCGGATGAAGGGCGCGCACGACGCGCTCGAGCTCGCTCGCTGGCCTGGCCGGATCGAGCAGACGGTCCTCGGGAGCGATCTTCTCGGCATAGGTCACGCCCGCCTGCACCTGCTCGACAAACGCCGGTGGCTGACCCGTCGCGATCAGGTCCAGCGCGTGCACGAGCAGCTCGCCACCGATCTCCGCAAGACGCGTGGCGAGCGATCCGTAGGTGTCCTCGGCAGCGATTGGCTCTGCGCCGGTGAGGCACACCGGACCGCTGTCGAGCCCCGCGGTCAGGCGCATGATCGACACACCCGTGCGCTCGTCGCCAGCCATGATCGCGCGCTCGATCGGCGCCGCGCCGCGCCAGCGGGGTAGCAGCGAGGGATGCACGTTCAAGAGCTCGTGCTCGGACAGCAGCGGCTCCTTGATGAGCGCGCCGAAGGCGCACACCACCACCACCTCCGGCTGCGCCTCTGCGATCCGTGCACCGACCAGCGACTCGTTCACACGCTCGGGTTGCTCCAGCCCGATCCCCAGCGTGCGTGCCCGCTCCGCGACGGGTGGCGCGGCCATCCGCCGGCCACGGCCCCGGGGTCGGTCGGGACGGCTCAGCACCAGCGCCGGACGGTGATCGCTCGCGGCCAATCGCTCGAGCACGGCGGCGGCAAACTCGGACGTGCCGAGGAAGACGGTGCGCAAGATCAGAACCCCGCCGCGAGCCGCCGCTAGGCGAGACTCGCATCCGGGACGGCCTGGCCCGCATCCGGGGCAGTATTGCCGGCATCAGAGGCTGCCTCGCCGGCATTCGGGGCAGCACGATCGGCGCCGCTGCCGGTCTTGTTCGCCTCCCGCTGCGCCTCGCGCATCGCGCGCATCGCGTCCTTGCGCTCCTCCCGCGAGATGCGGTCGATCATCAGGACGCCATCGAGGTGGTCCATCTCGTGCTGGATCACCCTCGCCGTCAACCCGCTGGCCTGCACCTCCAGCTCCTTGCCCTGCGCGTCACGCGCGCGTACCTTGACTTCGGCCGGGCGCTCCACGTCGACGTGGACGAAGGGAATGCTCAAGCACCCCTCGCTCGCGGTTTCGGTCTCCTCACTGGACCATTCCAAGACCGGATTGACGAGCGCCGTCACCGGATCCTCGGGGTCCGCGTGGTAGACGAGCACTCGGTGCAGCACACCGATCTGGGTGGCCGCCAGCCCGATGCCGAGCGCGTCCCCCATCAGCTCGCTCATACGCTCGATCTCGGCCCGAAGCGCTTCGTCGAACCGATCGACCGGGAGCGCGCTCGCGCGCAGGACCGGGTCTCCGAGCTTGCGCACGTGGCTCAGTGCCGCATCGCGGCGTGCGCGGACCTCTGGGTCGAGCTCCGCGACGGGTGTGGCGTCCTCCTCCTCGCCCTCCTCGACCAATTCATCTGTCTCGGCCATGACGATTAAGTCTATTGTGGGTCGACATCCACGCTGAAACTCACACCCGTGTGCTCCCGCGTGGCCGCCACACGCCGAACGGCCTCTCCCACCGCGTGTACAGCGGGACGGCGCTCGGTCGCCTTCACCACCAGCACCTGGCGCTCACGACCACGCAAGCGAAATAGATCAGCGGGACCAAGCACGCTCGCATCGGGGCCGGGGGGCAACGACCGCAGGCGCTCGCGCAGCGCATTCGCCGCCACACGCACCGGGGCGTGGTCCACAGCGGCGCACACGATCCTGATCAGGTGCGAGAAGGGCGGGTAGCGGAGCGCCTCACGGCGCTGGAGCTCGCCGGCCAGGAAGCCATCGCTGTCGTGTCTGGCAGCGTGCACTATCGAGCGTGCCTCGGGAGCGATGCTCTGAACCAGCACGCGGCCCTCGCCGCCGCGCCCGACGCGCCCGGCGAGCTGTGCGATCAGCGCGAACGTGCGCTCCTCTGCCCGGAAGTCGGGGAAACGCAGGGTGGCATCGGCGTCGAGCACGACTCCGAGCGTCACGTCACGGAAGTCGTGGCCCTTGGCGACCATCTGGGTACCGATCAGGACCCCCGAGGCGGCCGCCTCGAAGCGGCGCAGCAGCGCGCCCACGCCAGTGTCCTCACCCGCGGCGCCAGCCACGTCCGCGTCCAGGCGGAACACCGGGAAGCTCCCGTCGTCGAGCGTGGCCGCGAGGTCGCGCTGCACGCGCTCGGTGCCCGCGCCGTGGCGCGCCACGGCTGTCGAGCCGCAGTCACCACAGCGCGTCGGTGCTATCTCCCGATATCCGCAGTGATGACAGGCCACATACCCTTCGCCGCGGTGCAGCACAAGCGCCACGTCGCAGTCCCGACAACTCCATACGCGCCCGCAGGACCGACACGATAGGAAGTTCGACCAGCCGCGGCGGTTGAGCAGCACGATCGCCTTCCCACCGGCGCTGCGTACTTCGGCAAGCGCCTGTGCGGTCTGTGGGTGCAGCCCCTGAGTCTCACCACGCATGTCGAGGATCTGGACCTCGGGCAGCGGGCGGCCATCCACGCGGCCGGGCAGGCGCAGCGGCCGGGGCACGACGCGCACGCTCTCCGGCCGCGGAGTGGCGCTGCCCAGGAGCAGCAGTGCTCCGCAGCGCGCGGCGCGCTGCACCGCGACATCGCGGGCGTCGTAGCGGGGGTCACCCTCGTGCTTGTAAGAGGCGTCGTGCTCCTCGTCGACGACGATCAGACCGAGGTCTTCGATCGGCGCGAACACTGCCGAGCGGGGGCCAACGCAGACCCGTGCCTCCCCGGCCCGCAGGCGCCGCCACTCCTCGTAGCGCTCGGCCGGGCGCAGTCGCGAGTGCAGGACCGCGACGGTGTCGCCGAAGCGTTCTGAGAAGCGCCCCACGATCTGCGGGGTCAGCGCGATCTCCGGGACGAGCACGATCGCGCCCCGTCCCTGTCCTAGCGCGGTCGCGGCGGCGCGCAGGTAGATCTCCGTCTTGCCGGAGCCTGTGACCCCGTGCAGCAGCCGGCGTGTGGCCGTGCGCGCGGTGAGAGCCGCCGTGAGCGACTCGAGCACATCGCGCTGCTCCTCGGTCAGCGTCGGGGGCTCGGGACTGCGCGCGCCGACGGGCAGGTGCACACGGCGGGTAACGGCGCGGCGTTTGCGCCCACTCAAGCGGCGCGCGGCCCCGGGCGGCAGCACGAGGCCGAGCGCCCGTGAGATCGTCGAGCAGTACTCGGCCGCGATCCACTCGGCCAGCGACACCAGATCGCCGGGCACGCCGAGCTCCAGCGCGCGCAACGGAGCGAGCAGCTTCTCATCGGCGACCTCGCTGCGCTCGGCCATCCCGACCACCACCCCCAGCACCTCGCGCCGGCCGAAGGGCACCACCAACATCGAGCCGACCTCCACCACCCCCCCGCGCAGCTCCGGGGGCAGCCGGTAGTCAAACGGCCCGCGCATTGCGCGGGCCGTCGTCATCGGCTCAACCTGGGCGATGGCGGACACCTCGCCACCTTAGAGGCGCTCTCGGTCAGAGGCCAGCGGCGGAACGCAGCACGGCGGCCTTGTCGGTCCGCTCCCACGTGAAGTCGTGATCGTCGCGGCCGAAGTGCCCGTAGGCGGCGGTCTTCTGGTAGATCGGCCGGTGCAGTTTGAGCTCCTCGCGGAAGGCTCCGGGACGCAAGTCGAAGTGCTCGTCCACGAGACCGGCGATCTGACCGCGGCCGATCTGCTCGGTGCCGAACGTCTCGACCATCACCGACACGGGGTG
>Ga0182024_10010435_pt1 | contig 18917 bp, 16 predicted proteins | sample P32metaG_FD_120480 | JGI IMG/M metagenome (GOLD analysis project Ga0182024, IMG submission 120480) | Permafrost microbial communities from Stordalen Mire, Sweden - P3-2 metaG (Illumina Assembly) | ecosystem: Environmental > Terrestrial > Soil > Wetlands > Permafrost | place: Sweden: Stordalen... | reverse complement strand
CTCCATGTGTTTTCGAGGGATTCTGACCCTCCCCCCCCACCCCCACCCTCTCCCCCCAGTACGGGGGAGAGGGGGCCCGAAGCGCGAGGGTCGCCGACTTGCATTCGCGCTATCAACGCCTGTTTCACCCTGGCAAAAACGCCGTCCCAATCGCCCCAACGCGTTTGTCGAAATAGGCGCAGCGACGGATACCATGGGCTGTCCTCACGATCCCGCAGCCAGCCCCAGCATGCAGCCGTGCGAACCAGGACCCACACCGGCACGCCCAGGGCGCCGGCGCAATGCGCGACGGCCGAGTCCACGGTGATGACAAGATCAAGGTTCATGATGGCCGCCGCCGTGTCCGCGAAATCCTTGAACTGGCTGCCCAGGTCCACAATCGGAAAACCGCTGGCTATCTGCGACATCTGTTCCGTGCCGGCGCCGTGCTGCAAGCTGACCAGACGGACGCCTTCGACTTCGGCCAGGCCCGTGAACGCCCAGAGCGGCATGGATCGCCGCGAGTCTCCAGCATGTTTCGGGTCCCCCTGCCAGGCGATGCCGACCTTGAAACCCTTGAATTGCATGGTGTCGCCGAGCCCCTGTTCCCAATGGAGCAGGAGCCGGCGGCCGCGCAAGTCTGAGCCATCCCAGATCCCCTGCGACGGCGGCCCCGTAGCCGCGTTCGTGAGAACGCGGGGAGCGACGTAGCTTTTTCCCGCGTCGCCGGGCCCCGCGTTCTCACGAACGCGGCTACGAATGCCGACCTGCTCGCGCAAGGCCTGTTGCACCCGCGCCATCACGCCGTCCCAATCGCCAAAGCGGCCTTGCCGGAACAGACGCAGCGACGGATACCACGGGCTGTCCTCGCGATGCTGCATCCAGCGGAAACAGGAGGCCGAGCGGACCAGGACCCACACCGGCACACCCAGGGCGCCGGCACAGTGAGCGACGGCGGAGTCCACGGTGATGACCAGATCGAGGTTCATGATGGCCGCCGCCGTATCCGCGAAGTCTCGGAACTGGCTGCCCAGGTCCAGGACCGGCAACCAGCCCGCTGTCTGGGCCAGTTGTTCCGTGCCCGAACCGTGCTGAAGGCTGATCAAGCGGACCCGCAAAGCCTGGCCGATCAGGTCCACAGCGACGGCGTGCTTGCCCTGAACATGAGCGATGAGGCCGCTCAGGTGCAGAGCATCGGGCTGCTGAGGATCTTCCTGGAGGATTTGCCGATAGAGCGACTCCGCCTGGGGCAGGTTGCCCGCTTGATGAAGCTTGAGGCCCGTCTCAAGGGCTTGCGAGACCGAAATCATGGATGCCGCGTCCCGTGGATGAGGTCAACTGGTGCATGTCAGTGTAACCGATCCAGGCACCGAGCACAACGCGGCAAGAACGAGATGAAACCCAGGATAGGGCGGCGGCGATTTTTGATGAAGGGGGGAATACTCAAACTCCTGAAACCATCCGACGGCGGCCAGTGCCTCATCGCAAAATGACTCGCAGATTGGCCATTCGGTGCCCACCGGAGGAGCCGCGATAAATCTCAAAGGCGCCAAGTACGCCGACATGGCCGGCGTCGATCTTCTTCTCGCTGCCTGCGGGCAATAGCATCTCGGATGTCAGTTCACGCCGCGGCAAGCAGCCACGAAGCGCGTCGGCAACCATGTCCGCGTGCCGGCGTATGGCCTGGCCGCGCTGCAGGCGCCGGCGCACCACCGAATCCAGGTCCTGGTTCCAGAACAGGGCGAATTCACCAAAGGTGTCCAGCCCACGTTTGACCAGTCCGCGGATGAGCGGGAAATCGACTTCGGCACCGGGTTTGCCAACTTCGCCGTAGGCGTCGAGGTTCAGAATGCCGACATTTCTTAACTCCGGCGCTTCGAGCAACTCATATAGATTGCCGGCGACCCATTTCAAGTCGGGTCGTCCATGCCGGAAGCTGGCGATTCGGTCCGCGTCAAGATCGACGCCGACAAATCCGCCAGCCGCCAGCACGCCTTCGCGCTCGAGCATGTCGAGAGTCAAGCCGCCGGTGGCGCCCATCAGTTCGCACCAGTCGCAACGCAGTCGCAGACGGCCGCTGTCTTCCCAGAGAAGGTGGGCCGCTTCGCGCAGGACGCGGAGATTCCCTTCCCGGCATTGCGCCTTGGCGGGATTATCGAAGACGTCGTTTTGGCGGTCGGAAAGCTCATGAGTCACGGCGAAGCAGCCCTTCAGACAAAAGGATGCCTTGGAATTCGGTCATCGAGATCGAGACAATTCGTCTACACGGGCAGAAACAAAACCCGGTCCTTCCATTCGCCTGGCTCAACCTCCAGGGAGAGGAACAGGATTTCGTCAATCGCCTGACCGATGGGCATTCGGTCGGGCACGATAAAGACTCCAGGCATCGCCTTGCCATCGGCGATACGTTGATATGCTGCGGGCGGGACAGTGGAAACATCATGCGACAGCAGCACTCGCCCCTCGCCCGCGGCCCAATCCAATATCTCGGGATCAGGCGTTTGCGTGAGCCCGACGTCTTGCACGCGGACCAGTTCGAGATCGGGATGCCGTCGCAACATGCCGCGGACAACGTCGCCGTTGAAGTTCTCGTCACTGACCAGGCGCAGCATGGTTTCCACCATCCTTCCGCCGCTGGCGAGCGATCAGGCGCGCCCGAAGCTCCGATCGGTCCGGCTGTTTGGCCTCGATCGTTCGGCGAACCCCCTCCGCTTGCTCCGCCCGCTTGAGCAGGTAGGCCTCCACCTGAGCCTTGTGCCGAAGATACCAGGTCAGCACCGCGTACACGTCGCCAAGATGCAGGGTGTCGTAGCTCTGCACAATTCCTTCGGGTGTCGCCCCATCCTCGAAGGCGTGGACGATGCGCTCCAGCAAGACACGCGTGCCGGCCACGCGCAGCCCACCCTGGCCATCGTCGAACAATGGAACCTCAACAGCTTGAATAGGCATGTTCATTGTGGAACCCCTTGGCCGTCCTCCTTGCTTCGTTCATTGTAACCACGCGTTCCGGGCGACGGTAGGCCGTTTCACGCGGAGCGCCGGTTGGGTGGCCGGGTCTGAAGGTACTCCTGAAGGCCCGGCGAACGGCCAGCGCCTTCATGGATAAACGGAGTCCTTGCTCCCGAGGGATCAGGTCCATTTCTGCGGCAGAACATGGAATCGCGCAGAAGACCAGTCCCTGCCGACAAACGGGTCGCAGAGGTTTGAGTTAGCGAGAAGGGATGACGCCGCTGGCAGTATCCGGGCCTTCGCGAGTACGCTCAGACCCGGCCACCCTCGGTGGCTTTCACATGAACATTTCCATTCTTGCGGGAGGGCATAGCGAGCGCCATTTCTTCTGCTTTGCGGTCCGCACCGCCTGCTCGGAATCGCAGATCGCGCCGACCGTCAACTCAATCATTTCGCGGTACGTTTGAGCGCCTTTGATGCTTGTGGCAAGCTGCTGGAGTTGAGCCAAGCTCATCTTCATCGCACGGTTTCTCCTCTCGTCCGACAAGGTTCCACCGAGAGCTCCGATCGGATGTTCGATTTCAAGGATGACGATTCTTTCCTTCTTGGCGTCCTCCAAAATTCGTTTGTGCTCCGCAGTTGTCATTTCTGAGTTCCTTTCTTAATTAAGGACTGCAACGGGTTGGATTGCATCTGAATTCAGAATATCACAATTTCAGCAATTCGAGAATGGTGGGATTCTTGTAACTTCTTCCGGCCAGAGAACTGTTTTCACACTCTTACCGGTGAACTTCTTGGCAAGATGCGGAGAGGTTTTGCGGCTTCGCCGCGTCAAGACTCTACCCGATTTTCTTTAATCAGACGAGCCAAGGAAGAACGGCCTGGAAACCCACGTAACCCTTTGTTGAGAGCCTGGTGAATGTTGGCCCACGTCTCACCAGGAACACCATGCACGGGCCCCGACTTCTGGTTCGGCCACATTCCAGTTTGCAGCTTGTGCGAGTCTGCCCAATCGAGAATCTGCGATTCCGAAAGGGATGGGCGGTCTGCTGAATTTCTAACCCCTCGTTCTTGGGCAAGCAACTTTGCCACGGAGGAGCCTCCGGGAAACCCGCGGAGGCCCAACCGCAAAGCATTATCCACGTTCCGCCATTTTTCGCTGCCTCCTCCTCCAATGGGGCCAGAGTGCAACGTCGGCCACTGCCCTGTGCGTTGAAAGTGGGAATCCGCCCAGACAAGAATCTGGTCGTTGGTGAGAGGCGGGAGTGCAGCTTGATTTCGCGCTCGGCGTTCCTCCAGGAGAAGCTGAGCCAATGAAGAGCCGCCGGGGAGACCTCGAGTGGCATATCGAAGCGCATGGTCGAGACGTGTCCACGTTTCATCCGCGACGCCTTGAAGTGGTCCAGAATTGACTCTCGGCCAGTCGCCCGTGCGTTCATAATGTGCATCCGCCCAGGCGAGAATCTGGGCCTTGGTCAGCGGTGGCAAAGCTTTACTATTCCGCACTCCCCGATGTTTCTCAAGTAGTTTGGCCACGGAGGAACCACCCGAAAGGCCGCGGCTCCCTGACTGCAAAAGTGAATTTATACTGGCCCAGTTTTCTTCCGGTGCATTCATCACCGCGCCGGATTGCACCTTAGGCCACTCTCCCGTCCTTTCATGGTGTCCGTCCGCCCAGGTAAGAATCTTTTCTTCGGTTAGAAGAGGTAAGTTGTGGTATTTTTGCTTCCCGCGCTTTTCTTCCAGCAATTTCACGAGCGATGAACCGCCCGTAAAGCCGCGGCCGCCACCCTGAAGGGCCGTTTGGATACCCGACCACGTCTCACCAGGAGCTTCATTCACCGGCCCCGATTTCTGATTCGGCCATTTTCGAGTTCGCACCTTATGTGCGTCGGCCCAATTGAGAATCTGGTCTTCCGTAAGCGGTGGAAGGTCTGCTGTATTTCTGACCCCACGTTCTTCAGCCAGCAGTTTGGCCAGCGATGAGCCGCCGGCCAATCCGCGGTGTCCTCGATCGAGGGCCGCATGGATGTTTGCCCACTTTTCATCTGGGGCATCGGCGATGACACCAGATTGAATCCTCGGCCACTGCTTCGACCTTTCGAAATGGTTATCTGCCCAGGCGAGAATCATTTGCTGCGTCAAATTTGGCAAGTCTTGAACGTTTCGTACACCACGCTTTTCGGCAAGCAGTTGCGCCAGTGAGCTGCCACCTGGAAGACCTCGAAGGCCTTGATCGAGGGCCGCGTTGATGTTTCCCCACTTTTCATCCGGGGCATCATCGACCGGACCGGAAGCGGATCCCGGCCACTCACCAGTTCGTTCGTAGTGAGCATCTGCCCAGGTAAGAATCTGCTCCAAAGTCAATGGCCTTGGGGCCGCTTCACGCAACCGCTTTGCGAACTCCCGCATGTGCCCGCCGGTGACGGTATGCAGTTGACGCCCCACACTCTCAAGCACCAGAGAGCCGCTAAGCGTGGCATTCCGGAACTCATCGAGCACAATGGCAAACGCCTCGGTCATCGCCTGCTTCACCCTCGAGTCGATGCGCAAGCGTTTGGCAATTTCCTGATGGATCGCCTTTCGAGCAGCGGCTCCGGTAGTCGTGGTCTGGGCCGCGAGAATCTCAGCCGCCACGCGCTCGATGGCAGCTTCCGGCAAGTCGGGTCGGGTTTTCGCCGTCAACTCCATCACTTCACCAAGCGTCGGTTCGCCGCCATTGCAAACGATCTGCTCCCTGGCACTGGCAATGGCCAACTCGACCTCCGCACGGACCTCCGGGTCCATCGGCTCATCCGCTTCATTCACGGCATCGGCGGCGACGGGATTGTCGGCGGCGGGGCCGAGGGCCGCTTCGATGCCGCGGCGGACCTCCTGGGTGACGATCCATTCCTGGCCGACTTCGTGATCGGCGAGGAAGCAGCAGGTCAAGAGGGCGTGGCGGCTGTGGTCGATGGACAGATCGGCGAGGGCCGTGCCGCCGCCGCACGGGACGAAGAAGACGAGCTTGGCCCGGTCGCGCTGGGCCTCGGGATAGTCGGGCCCCTTGAGCCGCATCGCTCGGCCCAGGAACTGGACGACCGTGTTCAAGGATCCCGGCATGCCGACGCAATAGGCCGCGCTGCACAGCGGCCAATCGGTTCCCTCCAGGACACGTTGGATGCCGATCATCACGTCGAATGTTGACGTTGCGAAGGTTTGCCGCTGTTCGGTCTTGAGGGCGGTGAGGAAGCGCTGCTTGTCCAGGGCGGTGGTGCCGGTGGCGTCGAGAACGCGGGTGGGCGTGGGATAGGATTCCGATCCTGTCGTTGTTGCGGTTTCACGACAGGATCGGAATCCTGTCCCACGAAATGCGGCGGTCAAGCGGCGGACCAGTTCGCCGCTCTTGCCGCCCTGCATCGGCGGCACGCGCACGATGGCCTTGGGTTGGCCGTCGTCCTGCCAGCGCCGGCAAATCGCCTCGACCAGAGCGTCGAAATACGAAGCCGGCGGGGCCTCCTCACCGGTGAACTGGGCGGCCGTGACAGAGTCGCCCGGTTGGCCGAGGGCGACGATTTCACTGTCGAGATGGCGCGGGGCGAAACCCTCGGCCATGTGCTCGGCGAGCGAACGGCGGTAGGTGCGCATGCCGTCGAGCTTGACCGGCCGACCATCGCCGCGGTAAGGAGTGGCTGTGAAGAAGAGCACCTGACCGCCGCGCTCTCGCCAAAGGGTAACGATCTGGGACAGACCATCGGCGGACGCATGGTGGGCTTCGTCGATAAAAAGGGCCTTGCCGGCGAGTTTGTCAGGCAGTTGCTCGGGCGTCAGAAGGTTGAGCGCTGCGTGCGTACACGCAAGAGCGTAGTCCAGCGGCCCCGGTTGCCGAAGGTACGCTGCGATCTGCTTGACGGAGCCGAGTCCGCTCTTGCGTGCTCCGAGAATCAGCTTTCCGTCAGCAGCGAACGTTGGCTGGGCGGCACCCTCGCAACCAGGAAAGGCGATTGTCACGTAGTCACGCATGACAAAGCCCTGTTCGATCTGCTCTTGAGGCGCCGCGATCAATGCATGGCTAAAGCGGTGGCCCAAATGCATGGCCACCAAAGTCACGATTTGAACCGTCTTGCCGGACCCGGTCGACTGTTCGACCAGGACATCGCCCGTCGTCCGACAAACATCTGTCACCAACCGTACCTGATAATCTCGCAGTTTCTTGACGGCGGGTTCCATGGCGACGACCTCGTGAGGAACGTAGCAGGCCACTTGCCAATTATAAGAAGGGTGGCCGGGTCAGAGCGTACTCGCGATGGCCCGGGAGCAATCGGCGACTCCCTTCTCAACCGGTCGCCCGCAAACCTGGCAGCTCGCCGACCTTCGAGTCGCCGGGTAGTCTTGAGGTTGCCATCGGGTCCAGTCTCATGGAACGCCGGCTGTGGAGTTGGCCGCCGGCAGTTCGCCGGGACTACGTGATTACACTTAGTCCCGGTCGCCCACGCCCTCCAGAACGCGGCTGGGCTTCGCTAGGCCTGCGGTGGGTGAACGTAGGTCAGGATTCCGATCCTGACCGCGTCAACCACCCGGTCAGGATCGGAATCCTGACCTACGGGCGCTGGCTTCAGCCATCAGATGTCGTCATACCGATAAACCGTCACGGTCGCATCCGCCGGATAGCCTTCGCTGTCGCGCGGCACGAGGACGAAGCCGTCCGCGATCGTCGTGGTGCTGAGCATCGATGCGCCGCTCACGGCCAACGGCACCGCTCGGCCATCCTGGATCCGCACACGAACGTAATCCACCCGGCCGACCGCGGAGACGATTTTGGACTCCAGCGGCAATGGCAGCGAGCGATAGGGCAACTCGGGGCAGCGTCCTCCAAGCCGGCGGATGCTGCGGCCCGCGAACAAATCGTAAGCACACAGGCACGACACGGGATTGCCGGGCAGCAGGAATACCGGTCGGCCCGCCAGGAAGCCGATCCCCGTCGGACTGGCGGGACGAAGGGCGACGCCGTGAATGGCCAGTTCGCCCAGTTCGGCCAATAGCGACGGTGCGTGATCTTCCTGGCCGACCGAGCTGCCGCCCGAGACAAGCAGCACGTCCGCGACACTGGCACGCATCGCATCTCGGATCAACTCGCGACGGTCGGGCAACAGCGGCAGAGTACGTGGCTCGCCGCCGTCGCGCTTCACCAGGGCCGCCAGCATGACCGAATTGCTATCGACGATCTTGAAACCTTCGGGTCTGGCTCCGACCGGCAAAAGTTCGTCCCCGGTAATGAGGATGTCCACGCGCGGCCGGCGGATCACATGGACCGTCGCCACGCCGAGAGACGCCAGCAAACCAAGGTCCTGGGGCCGCAAGACGCGACCGGCGCTCAGCACGGTTCGGCCTGGTTCGACGTCTTCACCACGGCGGCCGACATGGCGCCCGGGAGAAACCGCCTCGCTGACGTGGACCACGCCGGCTTCCTCCCGCGCCAGCTCAGCCAGCAGCACCGCGTCGGCACCGGCAGGCACGGGAGCGCCCGTCATGATGCGAACGGCCTGGCCCGGCGCCACCCGACCCGCAAAGGGCCGGCCCGGCAGCGACTCGCCGATGATCCGCAGCTCCAGCGGGTTGTACGGCCCCGCCCCGAATGTTTCCTCGGCCCGCACCGCATATCCATCCATCGCCGCCCGGTCGAACCCGGGCACCGCCACTTCGGCCCGCACATTCTCCGCCAACACGCGACCGCACGCTTCCGGCACGGCGACCGCCTCTCCCCCAAGCGAGCGCACACGTTCATCGAGAAGACGCACGACATCCGCGACCTCCGCCCGATCACGGAAGCCTCGCATGCGAATGTCAAAGAACGAACGTGTTGGCACAGTATCCCTCACGACGATTGGGCGAGCCGGGGGCGATTCTCATCGACACCCAGCCCCATCTACGTTACCATGATAGCAGAATGGACGAGACCTTTATTCTCATTCCCGGTCGCACCAGCCGTCAGGGCACCACGCTCAACGAAGGCAAGTTCACGGCCGATTATGTCGATGAGACGAACACCCTGTTCATGTGTCCCGACGACATGAAGCGGCTGCAACTGGTCAACGGCCAGCGAGTCCGCATGCGTTCCGAACATGGCGTGATCGAGCTTCCCTGCCAGGCCGCCAAAGGGGGCGAACTGCCGACCGGGCTGCTGTTCATGCCGTATGGCGATCTTTCCAGCCGACTCATGGGGGCCGATACCCACGGGACAGGCATGCCGGACAGCAAAGGCTTCGATGTGACGATCGAGAAGGTAGTTTAGATTGCGTGTTTGTAGCTGAAGTCGCAAGACTTCAGGGGCGTCGCCAGAACTCTTGCGAGTTCTACTACGTGTTTGTGTCGCCAGAACTCTTGCGAGTTCTGCTACGTGTTTACTGAAAAGGACGGCAGACCATGGCCACCGCCGAACTGAAAGTTGTCAGCAACGCGACCTGCACCTTTTGCGGTTGCGTTTGCGATGACATGGAGCTGACCGTCGAGGGCCACAAGATCACCAAGGCGAAAAACGCTTGCGTGCTCGGCAAGGCCTGGTTTCTCAATCACAACATCGAGGATCGCCCCGTCGCGACCATCGATGGCAAACCGGCCACCCTGGAAGAGGGCGTCGAACGAGCCGCCCAGATCCTGGCCAAGGCACGTTATCCGATCATCTACGGCCTGTCCGACACCACCTGCGAGGCCCAGCGCGTCGCGGTGGCCATCGCCGACCGCATCGGCGGCTGCGTCGATACCACGACTTCGGTCTGCCACGGCCCGTCCGGCATGGCGTTTCAAGGCGTCGGCGAGGTGACCTGCTCGCTGGGCGAAGTCAAGAACCGGGCCGACATGGTCATCTTCTGGGGCAGCAACCCGGCCGAGTCGCATCCGCGCCACTGGGGCCGCTACTCCACCATGCCCAAGGGCCTGTTCATCCCCGAGGGCCGCAAGGGCCGCACCGTCGTCCTGGTGGACGTTCGCAAGAGCAAGAGCGCCCCGGCCGCCGACATTTTCTTGCAGATCAAGCCGCGCAAGGATTTCGAGGCCCTCTGGGCGCTGCGGGCCCTCGTCAAGGGTGTGGAACTGGACGCGTCGGTCGGCGACGAAACCGGCATCCCGCTGGAGCAACTGAAGGACCTGGCCGAGCAGATGAAGGCGTGCAAGTTCGGCGTCCTCTTCTTCGGCATGGGCCTGTCCATGACGCGTGGCAAACACATGAACGTGGAAGCGGCCCTGTCCCTGGCCAGCGACCTCAACGCCTACACCCGATTCTACGCCAAGCCGATGCGTGGCCACGGCAACGTCACCGGCGCCGACAACGTGGTCGCCTGGCAAACCGGCTATCCGTTCGGCGTCAACCTGGGCCGCGGTTATCCCCGCTTCAACCCCGGCGAATTCACCACCTCCGACACCCTGGCCCGCGGCGAAGCGGACGCCGGCCTCATCATCGCCTCCGACCCGATGGGCAATTTCTCCCAACCCGCCCGCGACCACCTGGCCCGCATCCCCTACATCGCCCTCGACCCCAAAGAGACCGCCACCGTCAAGCACGCCGCGGTCTCGTTCTGCACCGCCACCTACGGCATCAACGTCCCCGGCACCGTCTACCGCATGGACGACGTCCCCATCATGCTGCGGCCCGCGTTCGAATCGACCTTTCCGAGCGATGAAACGGTGCTCCGGGCCATCGAGAAGCGGATACGAGAGATCCAGGTCGCTGGCACGCTGAAGTAAAGCATGGAATCAGGGAGTGGGAGGAAGAGCGATGAAAGTAACAAAGAGGAGAGGACGAGCCAAACCGGATCCCGCAATCCTGGCGGACATCGTGAAGGCGGTGGTGCGCGCGGCCAATCCGGAGAGAATCGTGCTGTTTGGCTCGGCAGCACGCGGTGAAATGGGCCCGGATAGCGACATCGACCTCTTGATCGTCAAGGGCGGCAAGTTTGACCGCCACCGCGTCACGACGGCGATCTACGATCATTTGTCCGGCGAGGCGGCCGTCGATGCCGTGCTCGTGACTCCCGAAGAAGTCGAGCGTTACCGCGACACTCCCTGTCTGGTCATCTGCCCCGCGCTTCGTGAAGGGAAGGTCATTTATGAAGCCAAAAAGGCTTCCGCCCGACGATCCTCGTGAATGGATTCGCCGGGCCAAAAGCAACCTGGCTCATGCTCGGGCATACGATCCCGAAGTGGACCTGGCGGACAATTGTTTCGACGCGCAGCAGTGCGCCGAAAAGGCAATCAAGTCTGTCTTCGTCCACCGCCGCGAGACGTTTCCGTTTGTTCACGATCTCAAGCGACTGATTCACTTGCTGGAACGAGCGGGCGTCAAGATACCGAAATATCTCCGCCAGGCCAATGAACTGACGCGCTACGCTTTCGTGACCCGTTATCCAGGCGAAGACAGCTCGGTGACCGAGCGACAATACCGCCGCGCGGTTCGGGTCGCGGCCGCCGTGCTGCGCTGGGCCGAGCGGAAAATCGAACGGCCCTGATCCTCGGCCGCCCCGCAATTTTATCCCTCATGAACGAGAACTGGTAGTCGTCGCCGTGCACGCTCAATCGCCGGAGTAGCTCCTGGAGGGCCTGGGTGGCCGGGCCTAAGGGTACTCCCGCAGGCCCGGCGAACTGCCGGCGGCCAATTCAACAGCCGGCGGCCCATGAGACTGGACCCGAAGGCAACCTCATGCCTACCCGGCGACTCGAAGGTCGGCGAACTGCCAGGTTTGCGGGCGACCGGTTGAGAAGGGAGTCGCCGATGGTTCCCGGGCCATCGCGAGTACGCTCTGACCCGGCCACCCTCGGTGGCCAGCCCTTTTTCTTTTTTCAAGAAATTCTGTTTTTGCTTGACGCCTGAAGAATTTGGCCCGAAACTACATCCTTCCCAGGTTTCAGAAGGAGTCGTTCGTGGAGTCAGATTCTCAAATACTGCTTGCATTGATTTCTGTGCGGATGCAGGGCGCGAATCCGTCCGCCAAGCTCGACGTTTTCAAGAAGTTGAAGCCCTATCTCGCTTCGTCCCTGGAACGGAAATTCATCGAAAAACAGACAATCGACGTGACTGTCGTCGTAAATGGCAAGAGCAAGAAGAAGAAAGAAGAGGTCATCAACCTCACGGATGAAGGCAGAAAATTCCTCGAAGCGTCCGCTGGCCCAGAGGCACAGGCCGCCGGCACTTTTGCTCAGGCCCACGAATTGCAGCAAGAATTGAAAGCTGACCGGAAGGCTCTTGTCGCAGAAGTACAAGCGATTCTAACTGGCAAGTCCAAGGGGCCTGATCCGGCCAAGGAAATCAAGGCCTTGGCGGGCAAACTCGACGATCTCGCAAAACACTTCGCCAAACTCGAATCCAGTTTACAGTCGGCCGGCAGCAATGACGTTATTGCACGGATCGATCAGGCATTCATGAAACTGGAGCAAAAACTGCAATCGCGGCTCGCGCTTTCGACAACGTCCCCCGCTCCGCTATCGAACCTGAATTCTGGGACGGCTTCCCTCCATTCCCTGCTGCGCACGGCGTATGAACAGTTATGCCTATATTCCGAATTTGAGGATGGCCTTGTCCCAATTCCGCGCCTGTATCACGAAGCACGCCGAACGACGCCAAATCTAACTGTACATGCGTTCCATCAAGAACTAGAGGCTCTTTGGTCAAAACGAGTTCTTGAATTGAAAGTGCTTAACGAAGTCCGCTCCGCATCGGAACCGGACAAGGCTATCCGTCGCGGTGATAACCTTTATTACTACGTTTATTGGGCCCAGCCATGAGTCAGCTAAACGGTCAGACGTCCCATGATGAATTGACTCGACTTGAAATCCTGCGTGTTTTCAAAAAACGCTTCGCGGGAGAACTCGTCAACGATTCCCCCTTCGCCGAACGAATTGTCAAGTTTGCCGATTCTGTCGAGGACTGGGACGTTCCCGAAATACATCATAACGTCCGCCTCGCCATCGAGACTATTATCAAGGAAATACAGGCCGGCCAGGCTTCCAAGATCGTCATTTTGGCAGGGGACGCGGGCATGGGCAAGAGTCACCTGCTGAATTATTTCTGCTCACCACGACGTGAACAGGAACTGGGCTACGTGCTCATCGGCAACTCCAATCAATGGAAGGTCGAAGAATTCGAGGCTTACTTGCTCGACTCGATTCTCGACGCTCTCCTCAAGCCTTCTCCGCAACAGCCCCATTTGCTGCTGGACAAGATCCAGTCCATCGCCTTCGAAGCCTTACGGCAGATACTCGACCGGCCGGGACAATTGCGGCGATTTGTGGGCAGAAAAGATGCGGGCTTTTGGCAACGGCTTTGGGGCCGACTATTTGGTTCGGGTGCCGGCCGATTTCAGAAAGCGGTTGTGGAACGCAATGCCAACATTTTCCGTCGGCTGCATTTCGCCACCTTCGCCGACTACGTGATCGAGCGATTCCTCCCGGTCCACGCTAGTAAACCGTTTCATCGCCACGTCCTGAAGTGCTTGCTTCTTTACATATTTCCGGAAGAACGCGAGAAGGTGATTCAGTGGCTTCGACGTCAGCCCGTCGAGCAGCATTTCGTCAGCAGACTAGGTATCGGCGAAAAAATCGACAAGAAATATCAGGTCATTGACACGATCCACATCTTGATCAGCCTGTTCTCACCGGAGGTGTCACGGATGATCCACCCGCAACCTCCGCAAAGCCGCGGCCTGGTGTTCTTTTTCGCTTTTGATCAAATGGAAGGCCGAGAAGAGGCGTTGTTCGACCTGGACTCGGATTGGAATACGTTCTTCGGTAAGCTAAGCAATTTGTATAACATCCTGCCCAATGTATTCTTCATGTTCACGATGACGCTGGGGTTGCGAGAGAAGCTGTATCCGAAGATGGAAAAGCAATTTCAGCACCGAATTCAGCGAGATCAGAAGTACGTGCTCAGGGAAATTCAGTCTGACGAAATCCTGGCAATCTATCGTCGCCGTGTCGCTCGCTGGCTCGGAGACGCGAATGCTCAGACACAGTCGTTGCTGAAGGATGAACGTTTCCGGTACCTGCCTTTCCGGGCCGAGGAAGTTATTGAGTTCGGACGCCCGCAAGCGCCGGCATCAGTCAACCAGGGCACTTCCCTCCGAGACATACTTGAGCGAATGGATCAGCGATTCCGGGATTACCTTGACACCAAGGTGGTCATGGACGACCCGCAATTCGAGTACCTCGTAACCTTGAACGAACTGCGCGAAAAAGCACGCAGCATTGATAATGCTTTCAATTTCACGAAAGATCATCTGGCGAATACCGCCCAATTGATGAATCGGGCTGGGGGAATGCTGTCTTCCTTGTTTGACATCCGTTACAGCGGCATGGAAGAGGTAGCCGTCGCGGACACGTCTTTGCGAGCCATCCGTTTGGAATTTCGGCATCCGATCCAAGAAGCAGAATGGGTTCGGGTCTTCGTGGTTCGCCTGGCGTCCACCTACACCAAACACGTAGAAGGCTGCATTGATCTGCTATTCAAACTGCAAACTGAAAAGAACTTCCTCTGGCTCGTCCGTCCCGAAAGGATTGATGCAACAATCGAAAGTCGGCGGCCGGGTCAGATCTATGTGCGGGTACTGCCAACGGACTGGGAATGCACCCTGCAAGCGATGTTGCGGCTGCTCGACAAACGCGAACAATTTCAGGAAGCCGTGTGGAAACAGGCCGAGTGTGTGCTTGGGCAGGAATTCCGGCAAACCTACCTCGGCGAAATGTTTCAGGACATCGCTGGCAAGCTGGGTGTCGATCCGGTGTCGAGCAGAGCCGTCGCGTCGGTCGGCATGCCTATCCACGAGGAGATTAAGGTATGACTGATCAGCCCACCGCAAATCCAGTCGAGTTCGAATTGGAACTTCCGAAGATTGCACATGCGGGGGAATGGATTCCGGTATTGGTGGAAGCGAGACGACCCGACGATTGGCCGGTCGGGGTCCTGATTCGGAATGTCGCTACGCTTGACAAATCAGTGCAGATCGACCTCGATTTTTTGGATCGGGACGCTGAAATTCGGCCAGGCGAGACCTACCGCTTCACGGTCCCGATACAGGTGCCGACGCAACGAGACCTCTTGTTCGACGCCTTCAAGGTCCAGGTTCGCGAAGTCGGCAAGACGATAGCTGACGATAAGCCGCCGATCGCTCTGCCAAAAAAGCGGTTGCAGGTCCGTCCGTCTCTTGGCAAAGAAATCAAGGTATCGCTGGAACCGATTTGCGTCTATGAGGAGGGGACTAAGGCAGTTTTACGAATCAAGCACCACGGCACCACGCCATTCCACAAGCTGACGATAAACCTCTCGCCGGCGACCGCGATTTTCGCTGGCAAATCAGTGGTCCAGCGACAGAGCTTTCTCGCCGATAATGAGGAAAGCATTGAACTGGTGCTGAAAGAGAAGCAAATCGAGGTCAAGCTGGCGGTCGATGTCGAGAATCAAAGAGTTGAAAAGTCGTTCCTCATACAGGTCGATGCGCCACCTCCTTCAGAAGAGAGCCAATATCGCTTTCTTGAACCTCGGCTACAGTTCGACGGTCGACTCGAAGTCAAGGAAGTCGATGCGACAGGTGCGTCTACTGGTTCTGTGGCGCTGGATCAGAATGCGTGGTGGCCGCTTTCCAACGGATCGCAATATCAGATCGTGGTTCGGCCCAAGAGCGGAGCGAACATCGATTCCGTCAAATTCCGCGACATACCCGGCGTGATCTTTGTCCGGAGTGAGCAGCGGAATCCCAAGGATGGTTCCTGGGAAGTCCTCATCGATACCATTGCCAACAATTGGACGGGCCAGCCGGAAATATTGACGTACGACGTGGACTGTGGCGGGACCAAGGCTCGCGGTGAAATGCCGATCTATCTGCACCCGGAGTGGTGGAAACCCTGGAAAATCGCATTCGTTGTCGGCGCAGCCGTGACATTGCAGGGCGTGACGAGTGCAGTGACCAAGGTAGTGCATCACGCGGACGACGTGTTCGAAGTGTTCACTGACTTCAAACTCGAGAAGGATTATAATCTGCTTTTTCTCCTCACGATTCCTGTCTGTTGGTTGGGTCTACGGCTCATCAATTGGATTCGGTACCGCGTCCAAAGTTGAAACAAAAAGGTTAAAAAAGGTAGCAAATTGTGTAAATATGTCGTGCACCAACTGGAAGGTGGAAAAGGGTCCTCCGCCGGGTGGGATAGCTGCGGGTCGATGCCGGAACAGGCGAGCTTTTGACCTATCCACAGACCGAGTAGGAAATGATGCGCCACGCCGAACAGTTGGCTCGACGTGCCGCACTTTCAGCAGGAGTTTGAGCATTCGTGTGTTGCGGCCTGTGTTCGCATGTCATTCCGCAGGACCTTTGTCTTCGTTCGGCTCAGCCCAGTTCTCACACGCCAATCCGGGAACGAAAGCCAGGTCGCCGTCCATGGTAACAACGATGCAATTGCCGATGGTACGGGCGATGCCGGCAATCATCATATCATTCTGGCCAATCACCCGGCCCGTGTGGCGCAGCTCGATGGCAATGCGACCGTATTCGTAGGCCACGTCCTCGGTCACCAACCATAGCTTCCAGGTTGCCAGGGCCAGTTCGAGTCGCTGCATATTGCGGTCGCGATGCGGACTTCCTTCCGCCCGATAAGCCAACTCGGCGAGAACCGGCGCCCCGATGCCGACTCGGTTTCCTCTGGCCAACTCCGCTCGCGCCCGTTCGTACACTCCACGTTTGCGGTCGATGTACAACCCGGCAATTCCTGTATCGAGAAGATAGCGCTTCATCGGAAGACGCCCTCAATACCCTTATCCATGTTGGCGATCGAATAATCGTTGACCTTCCGTTCCCAGGCGTCGAGGTCCGCCCGTTCCGCGTCGGTCATGTCGAACGGTTCCACCTTTTCCATGGCCGAGAGGATGCGCGTGATCTCCTCGGGACTCATGGGGCCATCCTCGCCCGAACCGGTCGGGGCTTGCAAATGGATTTCGACTTCGGAGCCGTCCGACCATTCGGGAGGAACTTCGACTTCGATGCGCCCGGCCCTGACCGTCGTTTTGATCGCATTCATGAAGTTGCCCTTGCTGGTTCACCGAAATGGGCGGATAGTCGCTGCTTCCCATTTATTATCGCATTCAGGCGGTTCATCAGCAAACTTTTTCGGCCAAGCCATCAATGCCGGTGTGTGGAGGCAATCAAGGTCATGCCAAATTGGCAGGGGGTTGTGACGTTGCCTGCAAGCCATGACGCGTGTACCTCTGTTCCCACCTCGCTCGCCCCCCCAGAAATTCGTGCGTTTCCTGCGCAGACATAGTGAAATTGCGCGCATTTTCCCCTTTTCCGGCAAGTCTGCAACGATGCTGCGCTCGGTCCCGAACGGCATTCGTCTCAGATGACCGATTGGCCACTGGACGGGTCCATCAGCGGCTGGTAGCGACATTGAATGATCGATTGATTGCGGTCAACATTCGTTGCAGGGGGTGGTGTGGGGGGGTAGCAATGCAACGAATTCGAGCCACGCTTCAAGCAAAATGCATCTCGGTTCGCCGCCGGTTGCCAGCCCCGCTCCCTTTATTCCGCTCGGAAGGATCGGTATGATGAGTTCCCATGAACGATGCGTTTCGACAGCAGCAGTTCCTCGACGTGATCGACCGTGACGAGGCCGAGCGTCGCTTCCGCGCCGTTCTCGATCTGCGGCCGCTCGAGGCGGAGACGGTGCCGCTGGCAGACGCGCTCGGGCGGGTGCTGGCTGAGGACGTGGTGGCGCCGCTGGATGTGCCGAGTTTCGATCGCTCCAACATGGACGGCTTCGCGGTGCAGGCCGCGGACACGTTTGGGGCCGGCGAGGATCGGCCGCGGACGCTTCAGCTCAACGCCGAGACGTTGCCGACCGGCGTGGCGCCGCGCCAGACGGTGGTGGCCGGCAGCGCAACGGCCATCGCGACCGGAGCCATGCTGCCGCGCGGAGCGGATGCGGTGGTGATGATCGAATATACCGACGTGCAGGGCGGCCTGCTGGTTCTCAAGCGTCCCGTGCCGCCGGGCAGCAACATCGCTTTCGCCGGCACCGACATTGGCCAGGATGAGATCGTCCTGCGGCGCGGCGATCGGTTGACCTCCCGCGAAACCGGCGTGCTGGCGGCGCTCGGCATCGCGCAGATTGGGGTGGTGCGTCGGCCACGCGTCGCCATTCTTTCGACCGGCAACGAGCTGATCCCGCCCGGCGCCCCGATGAAGCCCGGCCTCACCCATGATAGCAACAGCACGGTCCTGGCCGACGCCGTCCGCGAGCTGGGCTGTGAGCCTGTTTGCCTCGGTATCGTTCCGGACGATGAGGCCCTGCTCCTCGATACCCTGCGAAGCGCCCTCGTCCACGACGCCATCTTGCTCTCCGGGGGCACCTCCAAGGGGGCCGGCGACGTGTCCTATCGTGCCGTGGCCCAGCTCGGTCGGCCCGGCATCGTCGCGCATGGCGTCGCTCTGAAACCGGGTAAGCCCTTGTGTTTGGCAGCCATTGCCTCTTCTTCTTCACGCCCGGTGCCCGTCGCCGTGTTACCAGGCTTTCCGACCTCGGCGATCTTCACTTTTCACGAGTTCATTGCACCGATCCTGCGCGAGATGGCCGGGCGGCGCACGGAGCCAGTCACGATCGTGGCCGCCCGCTTACCGCTGCGCGTCAACTCCGAGCGCGGCCGGACCGAGTACCTGTTGGTAGGCCTGGTACAAGCAGCGGGAGAAGACGAGCGTGGAGCGAATGTGGTCGATTCAATCTCTTCTTCCCTCGCCCCTCAACTTGTTGCCTATCCGATGGGCAAAGGCTCTGGCTCCGTGACGGCCTTCAGCAAGGCGGACGGCTTCGTCATCATTCCCCGCCAGCGTGAATACCTGGAGCGCGACAGCATCGTATCGGTGCATCTGCTGGGCGCGGCGGTGCAGCCGGCCGACCTGGTGGTCATTGGCAGCCATTGCACCGGGTTGGATTATCTGCTCGGCGAGCTGCATGCCCGCGGCGTGACGAGCAAGCTCCTG
>Ga0182024_10010434_pt1 | contig 18917 bp, 14 predicted proteins | sample P32metaG_FD_120480 | JGI IMG/M metagenome (GOLD analysis project Ga0182024, IMG submission 120480) | Permafrost microbial communities from Stordalen Mire, Sweden - P3-2 metaG (Illumina Assembly) | ecosystem: Environmental > Terrestrial > Soil > Wetlands > Permafrost | place: Sweden: Stordalen... | reverse complement strand
TTCAGTTCGGACGTCGCAAGTCGAGCGTGGTCGGGTATTCGAGCGACGGCTCAAGGGGCGGCACATCGATCACCCCGCCGGTATGGCCGTGATCCTGGAAGCGCGCCCGCCGCCGCGCTTCGGCTTCATAGGAATTGACCGGGAAAGTTTCGTAGTTGCGTCCGCCGGGATGCGCCACGTGATAGACGCAGCCGCCCAGCGAACGCCGATTCCACGTGTCGACAATATCGAAAGTAAGCGGCGCATGCACGCCGACGGTGGGTTGCAGCGACGCCGTCAAATCCCAGGCCTTAAACCGCACGCCGGCGGCGAATTCGCCGGAGCGGCCGGTCGCCGTCAGCGGCACGCGCCGGCCGTTGCAGGTGACGATGTGACGGTCGGCATTCAAGCTAGCGACCTTGACCTGCAGCCGCTCGACGGAAGAGTCGACGAAGCGCACGGTGGCGCCCTGGTTGCCCTCCTCGCCGAGCACGTACCAGGGCTCGATCGCCTGCCGCAGTTCGAGATCGACGCCGCCACGGTGCACTTGGCCGCACAGCGGGAAGCGGAATTGCCGCTGCGCTTCGAACCAGCCCGGATCGAAAACATAACCGGCGTATTTCAGATCGTCCAAAATGCCGAGGAAATCGGCCCAGACGAAGTGTTCGAGCATGAAGCGGTCGTGCAGCGCGGTGCCCCAGCGCACCGGCTTGCCGTCGAGCGGCGTCCGCCAGAACCAGGCGATGAGCGCGCGCAGCAGCAATTGCTGGGCGAGGCTCATGCGCGCGTCCGGCGGCATTTCGAACGAGCGGAATTCGACAAGACCGAGCCGGCCGGTCGGGCCGTCCGGCGAAAACAGCTTGTCGATGCAAATCTCGGTGCGATGGGTGTTGCCGGTGACGTCGACCAGGATATTGCGGAACAGCCGATCGACCAGCCAGGGCGGCACCCAGTCCAGAGCGCTCGGCGGCGGCACTTTGCCGACCGCAATCTCGAGCTCATAGAGCAAATCCTGCCGCGCCTCGTCGATGCGCGGCGCTTGGCTGGTTGGCCCGACGAACAGGCCGGAGAACAAATACGACAATGACGGGCGGCGTAGTGCATAGAGCACCAGGCTCTTGAGCAGATCGGGCCGCCGCAGGAACGGGCTGTCGGCGGCATTCAGTCCGCCGAGCACGACGTGATTGCCGCCGCCGGTGCCGGTGTGTCTGCCGTCGAGCATGAATTTATCGGTACCGAGCCGCGCGCGGTGGGCGTCCTCGTAGACGCCGCGCGTTATATCGATGGCTTCGCGCCACGACGTCGCCGGCTGCACATTGACCTCGATTACGCCGGGGTCGGGAGTCACTTTCAGCACGTTGAGCCGCGGGTCGGGTGGCGGCGCATAGCCTTCGAGGTGAATCGGCAGGCCGAGTTCGGCCGCCGTCGCTTCGATGGTGGCGACGAGATCGAGATAGTCAGTGAGCGTTTCGACCGGCGGCATGAAAACGCACAGGCGGCCGTCGCGCACTTCGACCGACAAAGCGGTGCGTACCGGGACGGCGGATCCGTCGTCGGCCACGGATCCGGTCGGCCTCCGCTGCAGCAGCAGCGTTTCCGGCGCGAGCGGCGGCGAATCTGTCGCGCCGGTCGCCGTGTGCATGTCGTGCGTGCTGATCGGATGGGTGAGGCGCGGATCGGACAGCGGCTGGCGCTCGGCGAACGGATCAGCCGGTACGAGGTGCGGATAATCGACCGGCGCGAGTGCCGGCAGCGATGATAACGGCAGCCGCAGCCCGAGCGGCGAGTCGCCGGGTACCAGAAACAGGCTGCCGCGGCGTGTGCGCCAGATTTCGCTTTGCCATCCCGGTTTGGCCTGCGCGGTCCAGCGCTGCAGTGGCAGCACGAAGCCTTTCGGCGCGCCACGGTGATCGTCGAATAATTTCAGGATGCGCGCACGCTCGTGCGGATCGTCGCTATTTGGATCGCTCGGATCAATGTTGTGCGGGATCAGGCCGAGCTTGAGCATCCGGTCCACCGGGTCCTCATAAGCCGGCTGCACGAACTCAGCCATCAGTCCGGCGCGCGCGGCGACGCCTTCGGCGAAACGCCGTGCGTCCGCGGTCGACGCCTGAGAGGCGGCGGCTTCGCGCGCGACCAAGCTTTCGTCGCGCCAGATCGGCACGCCGTCGCGGCGCCAGTACAGCGCGAAGGCCCAGCGCGGAACTGGCTCCCCCGGATACCATTTGCCCTGGCCGTAGTGCAGCAGTCCGCCAGGAGCGAAGCGGTCGCGCAGCCGCCGGATCAGTTCGTCGGCCCGTTCGCGTTTCATCGCGCCAAGCGCGTCGGTGTTCCATTGCGCGGACTGATAATCGTCGACCGAGACAAAGGTCGGTTCGCCGCCCATGGTGAGGCGCACATCGTGCCTGCCGAGATCGGCATCGACCTTCTCGCCGAGCGCATCGAGCGCGGTCCACGCTTCCTCCGAAAACGGCGCGGTCACCCGTGGGTGTTCGACGAGCCGTGTCACGTTCATCTCGTAGCCGAACTCGACCTCGCACGGTTCGACCAGGCCGCTGATCGGCGCGGCAGAGCGGTAGTGCGGCGTTGCGGCGAGCGGAATGTGGCCTTCGCCGCAGAGCAGCCCCGAGGTGGCGTCGAGACCGACCCAGCCGGCGCCGGGAATATAGACCTCGGTCCAGGCATGCAGATCGGTGAAATCGAATTCGGCGCCGGCGGCGCCTTCGACCGGTAACACGTCGGGCCGGAGCTGGATGAGATAGCCAGAGACGAAGCGGGCCGGCAGACCGATGTGCCGCATGATCTGCACGAGGAGCCACGCGGTATCGCGACAGGACCCGGCGCCGGAAGTGAGCGTTTCCTCCGGCGTCTGCACGCCCGGCTCCATGCGAACGAGATAGCGGATCATGCCTTGGAGTCGTTGATTGAGCTCGACCAGAAAATCGACGGTGTTGCGGGGCGCCCGTGAAATCGAACGGACGAATTCTTTCAGGTGCGGCCCGGCCGGCTCCGGTTCGACAAAGGCGGACAGATCCTCCTTCAGGTCGGACGCGAATTCGAACGGCCACTTTTCCGCGTAGGGCTCGACGAAGAAGTCAAAGGGATTGATGACCTCCATGTCGGCGCGCAGGTCGACGGTGATGGAGAATTCGCGGGTCTTCTCCGGAAAGACGTAGCGCGCCAGCCAATTGCCGTGCGGATCCTGCTGCCAGTTCACGAAATGCCGCGCCGGCATCACCGTCAGGGCGTAGCTCGGAATCCGCGTCCGGCAATGCGGCGCCGGGCGCAGGCGTATGATCTGCGGACCGAGGCCGATCGGCCGATCGTAGGTGTAGCGGGTGGCGTGGTGAAGCCCGACGAGGATCGACATGCGGTTACACGTTACGCCTTTAATGTGCCTATAAATATGCAATTTCCGGGCCGCCAATCGAGCGGGCCGTCCGCAGTGGGCTTGACGCTAATAAGCATGCTAATGTTGCGCAAAGACAAGCCGGTAACAGGCACTACGCGGGAGGAGTTTCATGAAGCAACTGATCAAGGATTACCTCGATCAGGGACTATCCCGCAGGCAACTGGTTTCCGGCTTGAGCGCGCTGGGAATGAGCAGCGTTGCCGCCAAGGCGGTGGCGCAGAATTTGAGTCCGCTCGGACCGGGCGCCGCCCCTCCCGCCGCCGCGCCGTCGGCGGTTTATGAGGTCGAGGGTAACGGCGGCGCGTTGTTCGTGGCGCAGCTCAAGGCGGCCGGCGTCGAGTATATCTTTTTCAATCCTTCGACCGGCGATCATCCGATCTTCGACGCGCTCGTTGACGTGCCCGAGATTCATCTGATCAAGGGCATCCAGGAAGGCGCCGTGATCGCGATGGCCGACGGCTATGCGCGCGCCTCCGGCCGCACCGGCGTCGTGGTCGTCGCCAATATCGGCCTGCCCAACGCCATGACGCAGATGGTCAATTCTTACAAGGACCAGATTCCGCTGTTGGTCGCGGTCGCTTCGATCGACCAGGATGCGCTCGGCCGCGATCAGTTGCAGGAGCCCGACCACCCCGAGCTGATGACCGAACCCATCACCAAGTGGTTCTGGCAGATGCAGTCGACCGCGGCGGTTGCGGAAACAACGCGGCGCGCGCTGAAATTCGCCTCGACGCCGCCATGCGGTCCGGTGTTCTTGTCGTTGCCGACCAACACGCTCGAGCAGCGCGCCAAAACACAGGTATGGGAGCGCAGCAAGTTCGACGTGCCGATGCTGATTCGTCCCGACAAGGACGATATCGAAAAAGCGGCGCGCATGCTGATCGAAGCGAAAAATCCTCTCATCAGCATTGGCGACGACATCACTTGGTGTCGCGGCGAGAAGGAACTGATCGATCTCGCCGAATTGCTCGGTGCGCCGGTCGCGAGCCTGACCGGCGGCCTCGGTTATTGGTCGAAGCCGTTTCCGACGCGGCATCCGCTCTATGTCGGCGCGCTGTTGCGCACCATGCGCTATCCCGGCAAACCGGACGTGCTGCTCAACCTCGGCAACCGCTTCGGCGAGATCGCTTCGCCCGGCACCAAATTGATTTCGATCCGGCTCGATCCGACCGGTCTCGCCCGCGCGGCGCCGGTCGATCTCGCCATGGTCGCGGACTTGCGTCTTGCCATGGCCGATCTGGCGGATGCGATCCGCAGCATGGCTACTGCGTCGCGCCTCAAGGCGATCGCCGACGAGCGCACCGCGCGGGCGGCCGCCTATTCCAAGCAGATGCACGACGAGCGCGAAGCGCTGGCGCGCGCTTTGGCGGATTCGACGCCGGTCAGCCTGGAGCGGCTCGGTCTCGAGCTCGAGGCTAATCTCGACCGCGACACCTGTTATGTCACCGACGCCGATTCCGGAAAGACCATGGACGCGGTGATGTCGTTTGGCGGCGACGATAAGCCGTATTTCAGCACCAGTCCCAACGTGCTGGGCTGGGGCATGGCGGCCGGGTTCGGCGTCAAGCTGGCGCGGCCCGACGTGCCTGTGGTGTCCGTCGTCGGCGACGGCAGCTTCTGCTTCTCAGGGCCGCAGCCGCTGTGGAGCATGGCCCGCTATAAGGCGCCGGTGACCGTGATCGTGCTCAACAATCATAGCTACAATAACGAGCGCAATCGCATCTGGAACGGCGCCGGTCGGCAATTCGAAGCCGCGCGCGACATGACCTGTTATCTCGGCGATCCCGACGTCGATTATGCCAAGGCCGCCGGCGCGTTCGGCGTCGAAGGCGAGACCGTGAAGGAGCCGGACGGACTGAAAGACGCATTGGCGCGTGCCAAAAGCGCGATGGTCGAGGGACGGCCCTATCTGCTCGATATTCACATCAAGCGCGAGGGACTTGGCGCGGTATCCGAGTGGTATCCGCCGTATTCGGTCGCCGATCTGCGTACACGGAAGGTGTGATCATGCGCGCCGCGTTACCCGCTCTCGTCGCGTTTGCGATCGTCGCCGCCGTCGCGCCGAGCCGTGCGCAAAATGCCAATCCTTTGCCGCCGGGCGAGGGCCGTGACCTGGTCGCTGTGGCATGCTCGCAATGCCACTACCTCGGCACCATCGCCAAAATCCGCGACGGCGCCGCCGGCTGGCGCGTGTATGTCGACAATATGGTGCTGCGCGGCGCGCAGTTGTCGGAGCCGGAGATCGAGACCGTGGTGGACTACCTGGCGACCAATCTAGGACCGGGCATGAATCTTCCGCCGGCCAAGTCGGTCACGCTGCCGGACGGAGCCGGCAAGAATTTGGTCGAAACACGGTGCAGCGTTTGTCATGATCTCGAACGCGTGGCCATCGTTAAGCGCGACCGGCGAGCTTGGCCCGTGATCGTCGCCGACATGGTCACCTGGGGCGCACCCGCCACCTCCGGCGAAGCAAAAACCATTGCCGACTATCTGGCCGCGAATTTCAACGACTAGGGGCGCAACGCCGAGGGGTGCCGGAGATGGTCCGTCCCCCGGGGCTAATCCCTTTGCCCAGCCTTTCCGGGCTGGCGTTCCCAGCGACATAAGGTATTGAACGCTGCGGAACTTTTCCCCCCGAATGGCGTTCCGCTGTTGAGGGGAAAACCGTGAGATGAGTGGTCAGGAGTTCAAAACCGTCCCGGCGACACCCGGCCTGGACGTTTACCGCAAAGTGGATCAGAGCGCGTTGGATGGCTTTCCGACGGGCTTTTGTGTGTGTCGCGCCGACGGCGCCCTTGTCCGCTATAACCGGCGCGCAATCGAGCTTTGGGGCCTAACGCCGCCGCTTGAAGATTCCAGCGTTCGAGAGGGGCCTTCCTTCCGCCGTTACGGAGCGGATGGCGCCCCTCTTTCTTTCGATTCCACGCCGGTCGCCATCGCGCTTAGAACCGGGCAGGCTGTAGCCGGTGCCGAACTGGTGATTGAGCGACCCGACGGCTCGCGGATGCCGGTGCTGATGAATGCGGCGCCGCTCAAGGACCAATCGGGACGCATCGCGGGCGCCGTCTGCAGCTTTCAGGAACTCACCGAGTACAAGCGCACCGAACAGGCGCTTCGCGCTAGCGAAGCGGAGCTGCATTCGGTCATCAATCGTACGCCGTTCATGCTGGTGCGCTGCACCCGCGATTTGCGCTATCGCTTCATCAGCAATGCCTATGCGCAAATGTTCGGCCGGCACCGTAGCGAGATTATCGGCAAGACCATCGCCGAAACTCTCGGCGAGCAAGGTTTCGCTACGCTTCGCCCCTATATCGAGCGGGTGCTGCGAGGCGAGGATGTGGAGTTTGAATGTGAACTCGACTTCCCGAAAATCGGCAGGCGCTGCTTCCACATAGCCTATCGGCCCGAGCACGATGCGAACGGTGACGTCGGTGGTTGGATCGCGTCGCTTCTCGACATGACCGAGGAGCGACAAGGCGATGCCGCGCGCCGCCAGCTTGCCAGCATCGTCGAATCTTCCGACGACGCGATCATCAGTAAGGACCTCAACGGCGTGATCGTCAGCTGGAATCCGGCGGCCCGGCGGTTGTTCGGTTATTCGGCGGAGGAGGTTATCGGCAAGCCGGTCACCATCATCATCCCCCCGGAGCTACACGACCAAGAGCCCGTCATTCTCGGACGCATCCGGCGCGGCGAGCGCATTGATCATTTCGAAACCGTCCGCCGCTGCAAGGACGGTCGGCTCGTCGACATATCGCTCACGGTGTCGCCGATGAAGGATGAGCACGGCAAGATTGTCGGTGCGTCGAAAATTGCGCGCGATATCACCGCGCGCAGGTACGCCGAGGCCGTTCTGGCGAGACGCGCGGACGAACAGGCCGCGCTGTACCGCTTCACCGACAGGCTCTATCGCGCGGCATCCTTGGAGGAAATCTACGAGGCGGCCTTGGATGCGATCGTCGCGGCGCTGCATTGCAGCAGGGCATCGATCCTGCGCTGCGATCGCGACGGGGTCATGCGCTTTACCGCATGGCGCGGCTTGTCGGATCGTTATCGCAGCACCGTCGAAGGTCATTCGCCGTGGGCGGCGGGCGAAGCAAATCCCGAACCGGTGTGTCTGCCCGACATGGCCATCGCCGAACTCGGTCCGTTGATCGCTAGCGCTGTGGAACGGGAAGGCATCCGCGCGCTCACTTTCATTCCGCTGATGGCCGAAGGCAGGCTGGTCGGCAAATTCATGACTTATTACGACGCGCCGCGCGAATTCAGCCGTGAAGACATCGATCTGGCGCTGACGCTGGCGCGTCAACTCGGCTTCGCGATCGAGCGCATGCAGGCTGAACAGGCGCGCGCCGGCATGGAAGCGGAACTGCGTGCAATCGGCGAGCGCCTGGAGGCGGAAGTTGAAAAGCGCACACTGGAGCGCGACCGCATCTGGAACGTCTCCGAAGACCTGCTCGCGGTCTCCAATTTCGAAGGTTATCTGCTCAGCCTGAATCCGGCATGGACGCGATTGCTCGGTTGGAGCGAGGACGAGCTCAAATCCATGCATTTGAGCGAACTGCGGCATCCCGACGATGCGCCAAATGCCATCGCCAGCCGTGCCCAGCTTGCGCAAGGTGCGTTCACCGTGCGCATGGAAAACCGCTTTCGCCACAAGAACGGCTCATGGCGCTGGCTGCAATGGACCATGACCGAGAACAACGGTCTGATCTATGTTGCCGGCCGGCATGTCACCGCCGAGAAAGAGGCCGCCGCGGCGCTGGAGCGCGCGCAACGGCAGACCGCGCATTTGCAGAAGATGGACGCCATCGGGCAGCTCACCGGCGGCATCGCCCACGACTTCAACAACCTGCTGATGATCGTAAGCGGCCATGCCCAGCGCCTGAAGGGGCGCCTGCAGGACGCCAAGGACGCCCGCGCTTTAGCGGCCATTCAAACGGCGGCGACACGCGGCGAAAACCTGACCCGGCAGTTGCTGTCGTTCTCGCGCACGCTGCCGCTCAATCCGACGGTGATCGATCCGTCCGACGCGGTGCAGGCGATCCGCGACGTGCTCGCCGGCTCGATGCACGTCAACATCGAATTCCAGATCGAGGCGCCCGACACTATTTGGCCGGTCTGCGCCGATAAGTCGGAGCTCGATCTCGCCTTGGTGAATCTCGCGGTCAATGCGCGCGACGCCATGCCCGACGGCGGCCGGATTCTGATCGCGGCGGAAAACGTGCATTTCGGCGCGGGCGCGGCGCCGGAGGGCTTGTCCATCGAGGGTTCGGCCGGCGATTTCGTCGCCCTCCGCGTTGCCGACACCGGCAGCGGCATCCCCCCTGAGCTGTTGTCCCGGGTGGTCGAGCCGTTCTTCACCACCAAAGGTCCCGACAAGGGCACCGGGCTTGGGCTGTCGCAGGTTTACGGTTTTGCCCGGCGCTCCGCCGGCACCGTGACGATCGACAGCGAGGTCGGTCGCGGAACCAAAGTAACGGTCTATCTGCCGCGCAGGCATGCGGCCATCGTCGCGCCGTCGCCGCAAGACGAAGGGCAATATGTCAGCCTCGGCCGGCAAACGATCCTGGTTGTGGAGGACAATCCCGACGTGAGGCATGTCGCGGTGTCGCTGTTGGAGCAACTCGGCTACCGGACGATCGAGGTGGAGAATGCACCCGCAGCGCTCGATGTCCTCACGGCCGGCACGAGCGTTGCGCTGGTCTTCAGCGACGTCGTGTTGCCCGGTCAGACTGACGGCCTGGCGCTGGCGCGCATCATCGCCGAGCGTTATCCGAATATTCCGGTGGTGCTGACCACTGGCTATACCAAGGTGTTCGAGACCAGCCCGGAATTTCCGGTACTGCGCAAGCCGTACCAGATTTCGGCGCTCGGCCGCGTCGTCCAGCAGTCGCTCAATCCGGCGGGTCCGGCCAGTTCGGTGCTGGCCGGGTGACGGTGCAGTCTCGAAAAGAACGAGGTCCGACGCATCGCCGGGCGCCGATTCTAGATCGAGCGATTAATGCCGCCATCGACGACGATGGTCTGGCCGGTGAGGTAGCCGGCTTGCGGCGAACAGAGATAGGCGCAGAGATCGCCGATCTCGTTCGGCCGTCCCATACGACGGACCGGAATGGTCTTGGAGAAACGCTTGAATTGCTCGTCGGGCGTTATGCCAAGATTCTTCGCCCGTGCCGAAAGAATTTCGGTCAGGCGATCGGTCATGATGGGGCCCGGCGCGATATTGTTGACGGTGATGCCGTACGGCGCGAGGTCCGACGCGATGGTCTTGGCCATGACGGTGACGCCGGCGCGAACCGAATCCGACACGACAAGATCGGTCATCGGCTCTTTCACGCCGTAGCCCGTCAGGTTGACGATGCGGCCGCGCCCCGAGGCTTTCAGAGCCGGCAGTGCCTCGCGGATGAGGCGAACGGCGCTCATCAAGTTGAGCTGGTAGGCAATATCCCAGTCGCCATCGCCGGCCTTTTCGAAGGGAGCGGTTGGCGGGCCTCCGGCATTGGTCACGAGACAATCGAGACCGCCCAGTGCGGCAATCGCCTCGGCGACAATGCGCTTGACCTCTGCGGGCCGCGAAACGTCGGCCGCGGCATAACCGGCCGCGCCGAACTCCGCTGCCGCTTGCTTGAGCTCTTCGGTATCGCGGGAACAGATGAAGACGCGGGCGCCTTCGTTTGCCAGCGATTTGGCGCAGGCCCTGCCGAGTCCCTTGCTAGCGCCGACAATAAGTGCCCTGCAGTCTTGCAAACCGAGATCCATGGGGAAATCTTTCGACGACCGGTTTCGCGAAACCAGCCGCAAGAATCAGCCGGATGGTGGAGCGCGTCCGGTCGTTGCCAGATAGGCGTGCTCCAGCCGGAGCGGCAGATCGGGCTCGCTTGTTCTCGCTTCCAACACGATCGAGCCGCGCGCCAGCGCATAGACGCGATCGGCCAGCGCCAGCGCTTTTTCGATCAACTGTTCGACCAGGAGTACCGCGGTCCCGGCGTCGCGCAGCCGCTGAACCACCACCAGCACGCGGTCCACCAGGACCGGCGACAGGCCGGCGGAAGGCTCGTCCAGCATCAGCAGTCGGGGCCGCCGGACCAAACCCTGCGCCACCGCCAGGATCTGCTGCTGGCCTCCGGACAGCGACGACGCGCGTTCGTGCTGCTTGGCGGCGATTTCAGGGAAGAGCTCGAGGACCTCCTCGACGCGCGCGGTGCGTTCGCCGCGAGGCAGGCCGTAGGCCGCCAGCACCAAGTTGTCGAGCACCGCAAGCTGCGTGAACACGCGGTGCCCCTCGATGACATGCGCAAGCCCGGCTTTGACGGTATCGCGCGGCGTGGCGCCGGCGAGATCGCGGCCGGCGAAACGCACACTTCCTGACCACGGCAGAAGTCCCGACAGCGCGCGCAACAGCGTGGTTTTGCCGGCGCCGTTGGGGCCAAGGAGCGCCACCACCTCGCCGGCCTCCAGCTTGAGGTCGATGCCGCGCAGCACTGAAATCTTGCCATAGCCGGCGCAGAGACCGACGGCGACGAGCAGCGGTTCAGCCGCCGAGATAGGCATTGACCACCTCCCGATGCGAGCGGATTTCGTCAGGGGTTCCTGCCGCCAGCGTCCTGCCGAGATTGAGCACGGTGACGCGGTGGCAGATGTCAAAGATCAGATCGGGATGATGCTCCACCACGAGGACACCGGTGCCGGCCCGCGCGATCGCCACCAACAGCGCACCGAGCCGTGCGATTTCCTCGGCCGAGAGGCCGGCCGCCGGCTCGTCGAGCAACAGAAAGGCCGGCCGCAGCATCAAGGCACGCGCGATCTCCGTGAAGCGCAACTCGCTGTGTTGCAGCCGATCGGCGCGCACCGGAGCGAGCCGCTCGAGCCCGACCGCCGTCAAGGCCAGCATGGCGGTGTCGTGCAGCATGGCCTCGTCGCGCCGATGGCGCGGCAGCGACAGCAGCGATTCGACGAACGTGGCTGCGCCGTCGATGGTGCCGCCGATCATGACGTTCTCCAGCACCGAGGCGGCACCGACAATACGCGGGGTCTGGAAGGTTCGTGCGATACGCATGTGGGCGCGCCGGTGACGCGAGAACAACGGCAGCGCGGCTCCGTTCAGGCTGACCTTGCCGCGCTGCGGGGCGTAGTAGCCGGAGATAACATTGAGCGTCGTGGTCTTGCCGCTGCCATTGGGGCCGATCAGTCCATGCACCTGACCCGGCCGGATTTCGAGATCGAGACCGTCGATCGCCTGTACCCCGCCAAAGCTCAGCGCCACCTGTTCGAGCGTGAGGGCGCCGGCGTCGGGCGGCGAGCCGAGCAGCCGCGCGAGCAGTTCGGGCCGTGGGATGATCGCGCGGTGGCTCTCGAGCGGACGGCGGTTCTTGAAATCCAGAATCTCGGCAATCCCGCCCGGGATCGCAAGCACGATGACGAGCAGCAGCGCCGCATAGAGAAATGTCGACCACGCGACCAGCGGCGCCGCGAATTCCGGCAGCACCGTCAGAAGAATCGTGCCCAGCAAAGGTCCCAGGATAGAGCCGCGTCCGCCGATCAAGATGGCGATGAAGAACAGCACCGACAGGTCGAGCGTGAACGCGTCCGGCGTGATGTAGGATTGCAGTGAAGCGAACAGGCCGCCGGCGACCGCGGCGACGGCGCCGCTGAATACGAATACGGCCGCCAGCAACGCGGGTTTTGAAATGCCGCTGGCTTCGGCTGCGACCTCCGCGTCGCGGATCGCGGTGAGTGCACGTCCGAAGCGGCTTGCCGCCACATTCGCCGTCATCCAGGTACATATCGCCGCCAAGCCGAAGCAGAAATAATAGAAGCCCCACGGCGAGGAGAACGGTGGCGGGAAAATCGGTCCGGCAACGCCAACGCCGCCGCCGGTTACGCTTTGCCAAGCCAGCGCTACCTGAGTGACGATCGTCGCGAAGCCAACCGTGGTGATGGCAAAATAGAAGGTGCGCAGCCGCAGCGCCGGCAGACCGAGGATCAAGCCGAAGACGCCGCCGATCACGGCCGCGATCACCAGCGCCAAATACGGCGGCAAAGCCGGCGTGACGTTGCCGGCGGTGAGCACACTGGTGGTGTAGGCCCCCAGCGTGAGCAGCGCCACCCAGCCGATGGCGATCTGCCCGGCAAAGCCGACGACCAAATTGAGGCCGGACACCAGCACCCAATAGACGCAGGCGCGGGTGGCGATCAGGCCCCAATAGCCGCCGCCGAACAGCGGGAATGCGATGCCAAGAGCGAGCAGCGCCAGGAAAGGCAGCGCCGCACTCCACGCGCATGCGGAGCCGAGCACGTTGGCGCGGCTCGGCTGCAACTGTGCGGCTGGCATTTCCATTTAGACTCTGCGTTGCAGGGACGCGCCGGCAAGCCCTTCCGGTCGCACCAGCAGGACGAGGATGAATACGGTGAAGACCGCAACCGAGGCGAAGATGCCGCCGACCAGGAAGTTTGCGGCTTGTTGAAACAGCCCGAGCAGGAGCCCGGCGACCGCGGCGCCGCGGTTGCTACCCATGCCGCCCAGCGCGACCGGGATAAAGCCGTAGAAGGTCAAGAGCGGCGCATTGCCGAAGAAGGCGAGGAGCATCTCGCCGCCGGCGAAACCGGCGAGCGCGCCGATCGCGCCGGCGAGCGCATAGCTCGTCAGGCGCAAGCGGCGCTCCGGCAGCCCGAGCGCGCGCGCCGCGTAGGTGTCTTCCGCGATCGCCAGGAAGGCGTGGCCCATCAGTGTGTACCGATAGAGCAGCTCCAAACCGACGATCACCACGATGCAGGCGAGCATCGGCAGCCAGAGCTGCTGATCGAAACCGCCACGGTCGATGTCGAACAGCCGCGGGAACGGGCGCGCGTCCGTGCCCCACTCGATCGCGGTAAACTGCTGGACCATCAATGCCAGCGCCAGCGTGGACAGCACGTAGAGATGCTGGTCCAAACTGCGCAGCACCGGCCGCACGGCGACGATCTCGGTGACGATGCCGAAGCTCGCGCCGGCAGCCAGAACCAGGACAAGGCCCGCCGCGACGGGCAGGCCGAAGTGAGCGATGAACAGCGCGCCCAGCACACCGCCCAGCATGCCCAGCGTGCCAGCGGTGAAGCTGAACACGCGCGAGGCGGAGAACATCACGGTATAAGTGATGCCGATCAGTGCGTAGATGCAGCCGATCGCCACCCCAGTCGAGACGATCGATTCGATCATCGGATCAGGCGCTATAGCCCGGAGCCAAGTTGAACGCGCCGTCCTTGAGCGAATTGGCTTCCACCATCACCACTTCGTCATCCGGGTAGCCGTTGTGCTGCTCGGGCGTGAAGGAGATGTCGCCGTAGACGCCCGGGAATCCCTTGAGCTTGTTGAGAAAACCGACGATCTGTGCCGGCTCGGGACCGACATTCTTCATCGCCTCGGCGATCATTCGTGGCGAATCGTAGCCAAGCGCGACCCACCACAGCAGCGTGTCGCCGAGATCGATCTTGGCGCTCTTCAACCGATCGAGGAAGGCGCCGGTGCGGTCCGAAAGCTTGCCGCCCGGGGCGTAGCAAACGTTGCGGAAATTATTCGGATAGACTTTGGCCCAGTAGTCCGGCTTTTCCAACAAGGCCTTGGTCTGCCCGGACCCGAGCGTGGTCTGGCCGACAATAGGCACGTCCCAGCCCATGTCGCCGCGGGTGTTGATGATGCGTGAGAGGAAGCCGGCGTTCACGCTCCAGGGCATGATGGCTTCGGCGCCGGCGGATTGCATGCGCAACAGCTCGGGCTTGAGATCCGGATCGGCGGCATCGACGTTGCCCTGATAGACGACGTCGGCGTCATTGGCTTTGAGCATCGGCACATAAGCGTTGACGGAAGCCGTCCCGTAGCCGGTGGTATCGCTGATCACCGCGACCTTCTTGCGCTTGAGCACGTCCAGCACGTAGCGGTTCGCGGCGCCGCCGATCTGCTGGTTGGTGGGCGCGTTGCGGAAGCACATCGGATATTTCTGCGGGTCGGTCAGGCTATCGACCCAGCAGGGATGGACCTGCGGTGTATTCGTACGTGCGAGCAGCGGCACAACGGCTAGCGACTCGCCGGAATTGACCGGGCCGAAGACGACGCTCACTTTTTGTCCGCGGGTGAGCTCAGCCGCTCCATTCACGGCCTTGGTCGGATCGCTTTGCGTATCGCGGGTAATCAACTCGAGCTGCCGCCCGTTGACGCCGCCGGCTGCGTTAATCTCCTGCACCGCTAATTGAATTCCGCGATTGATGCCGATCCCGGTGGACGATGAGGGGCCGGTCAACGCCGGCAGATAGCCGATCAAGATCGGTTCATTTGCGGCGATGGCAGGCTTGGCAAGGCCGCCAGCGATGGTGGCCGCGCTGGCAGACGCCAGCATTTGACGACGCGTCATCCACATTTCGATTTCCTCCCTGGGCTGTCTTGAATCACTCCCAAATTTTGTTGCGTTTCTTGAAGAATTAAGAGGCATTATAGCCTTGGCTTGATGGTCCGGAAAGCGCCCTGGTTCTCTTTCGGGCGTGGGATTTCTCCCAAGATGTTTCTCCGGATCGTGCGCGCCGCGCGTCGTTTCGGCCGTGGGGGATTTCGAAGTTTCGGGTGAAAAGGAACGAAGGCATGGAACTGGGGCTTGCGGGCAAGACGGCGCTCATCACCGGCGGCAGCAAGGGCATAGGCCTTGAAACGGCGCGCGCGCTGGCGCGCGAGGGCGTCAAGGTTCTGATCTGCGCGCGCCGGGAAACGGCGCTTGCCAAAGCGGCGCGCGACATCATGCAAACCACGCAGGCGAAGATCGAAACGCAGCCGCTCGACGTGATCAAAGTCGAGCAGATCGAGACGATGCCGCGCCTCGTGCGCGAAAAACTCGGCCGCATCGACATTCTGGTCAACAATGCCGGCACCGGCACTTACAAACCGTTTCTGGAAGTGACCGACGAGGAGCTCGTCGATGGCATGGCGATCAATTTCTTCGCGCAATTCCGCATCTGTCAGCGGATCGTGCCGATGATGATCGCGCAAGGCGGCGGCCGCATCGTCAATGTCAGCGGCCAGACCGGGATCATGACGCTCAACCCGCCGTTTTTGTCATCCTGCACGGGGCCGGCGAAATCGGCCGAGATCCGGTTCTCAAAAGTGCTCGCCAACGAGCTTGCGCCACACAACATCCGGGTCAATTGCGTGATCCCAGGCTTCATCAACACGCCGGAGCGGTTTGCCAAATGGGAGCGGGAAATGGCCAAGCGCAAGCTCGGTCCCGAGGAAGCCGAGCGTGAGCGCGCGTCGTGGTCGAGCAATCAGGGCATGCGCGATACGCGCTGGGGCACGCCCGAGGAGATCGCCAATCTGATCGTCTTTGCCGTTTCCGACGCGGCGAGTTATATCAACGGCGCCGAGCTCGTCGCCGATAATGCCATGGATAAATCCTAGCGCATCACTCAGGCTCAAGCATGAACCGGAAATTTCTAGCAGTATCGGTCGGCCTGGTTCTCGCATGCGCCGTTCGCACGACAATGGCGCAGCCCACGGGACCAGCCGCCGACTACAAAATCGATGCGGAGTACACCGCCACTTCGCCGGACGGCACGACCACCATCGAGCAATATAAAAAGACCGATTCCGACGGCGACCTCACATGGCAGTTTTGGGCGCGGCACCGGAACAAGATGACCATGCTCGAACCGGAGCAGCCCGACTATTCGGCGGGTTTTCGGTTCACCAAGGATTCGGGATTGGTCGTGCGCATGCAAAAGACCGGCTCGGGAGAGCAAAGCCTGTACCTATACAAATTGGGGCCGCAGGGTTTTATCACTGCGACGTCGAAGCCGCTCGACGATCTCACCTGGGCCTACTTCAATAGCCTTCCAGTTTCTCGGGAGATCCCGAAACCGGATTTCCACATGGTGGCGGATCTGGTGAAAGGTGTTGACGACAATTATCACTGGATGGGCGAGAACTGGCCCGACAGCCGCTATCTCGTCATCTCGCTGTCAGGCAGCGTGTTGCCCACCAACCACCACGGCCAGATCGATGCGCTGAACGGTTGGCACTGCCGCTACGATCTGCAAACCGGAAAATTTGACGTACCGCCGGATTTTGCCGCGAACAACGCGAAGGCGGTTGTGCCGCTCAGCCATTAAGGCGCACGAACTAAGCCGCGCGAACGACATTGATGCGCGACGGTCCGGCCTTGGCGTCCTCAAGGATCATGTCGGCGCCCTTCTCGCCGATCATGATCGTGGCGGCGTTGGTATTGCCGGAAACCACTGCCGGCATGATCGAGGCATCGACCACGCGCAGGCCTGAGAAGCCGCGCACGCGCAAGCGTTCGTCGACGACTGCCTTCGGATCCTGGCCCATGCGGCAGGTGCCCACCGGATGATAGGTGGTTGAGCCGCGGCGGCGGATGAAATCGAGCAGCTCGGCGTCGTTGTCGCATTGCGCGCCCGGCTCGATCTCCTCGACGATATATTTCGCCATCGCGGGCGCCTGAAAGATGCGGCGCATCACATTGACGCCGGCGGTGATGGTCTCGCAATCCTTTTGCGTTGCCAGGTAGTTCGGATTGATGGCCGGCGCCTGACGCGGATCGGCGGATTTGATGCGCACATAGCCGCGGCTCTCCGGCCGCAGCAGCACGCAATTGCCGGTCACGCCCGGGAACGGGTGCAGGTCGCCGCCGATGTCGCCTGCCGAGAACAGCGAAATTGAGCACTGCGAATCCGGCGTCGCCGAGGTCGGTAGCGCGCGCACGAAAACCGCCGACGAGACTGCGGGTACCGCGAGGTAGCCGCGGCGCGTGAGAACGTAATGTGCGCCGTAAGCCAGCTTGGTGGCCCAGTTGCGCGTCACATTATTGACCGTCGTCGTTCCTTTGCAACGGAGCATGATGCGGCCGGAAATATGATCGTTAAGATCGTTGCCGACGCCCGGTGCATCGGCGACGACTGGGATGCCGTGCGATTGAAGGAGCGAGGCCGGGCCAAGCCCGGAAAGCTGCAACAGTTGCGGCGAGTTGAATGCCCCCGAAGCGACGATCACCTCGACATTGGCGCTGGCGCTGCGATTTTCGTTTCCGGCAACATAGTCCACGCCGGTCGCGCGCCGGCCGTCGAAGACGATGCGTGTGGCGAGCGCTTGCGGCACCACTTTGAGATTGGCGCGCCGCCGCGCCTGCTTGAGATACCCTGCTGCGGTCGACGAGCGCACGCCGTTGCGCGTCGTGGTCTGATAATAGCCGGCGCCTTCCTGTACCGCACCGTTGAAATCGTCATTGCGCGGATAGCCGCATTGCACCGCCGCCTCGACATAGGCGACCGCGAGCGGATGCCGGTCGCACAAGTCGGACACGCCGAGCGGCCCGCCGGTGCCGTGGAATTCGTCGGTGCCGCGTTCGTTGTCCTCCGCCTTGCGGAAATAAGGCAGCACGTCGTCAAAGCTCCAGCCGGCATTGCCGAGCTGGCGCCAATGATTGAAGTCCTCCGCCTGGCCGCGGATATAGATCAGCCCGTTGATCGAGCTTGAGCCACCGAGAACCTTGCCGCGCGGCGCGATGACCTCGCGGCCGTGGCAGCCGGGCTGCGGCTCGGTCGCGTAGCACCAGTTATAACGGCGATCGGTGAAAAGCCTGCCGAAGCCGAGAGGAATATGAAGCCATGGGTGCCAGTTGCTCGGACCCGCCTCCAACAAAAGCACGCGGTACTTGCCGGACGCGGTCAGCCGGTTGGCCAGAACGCAGCCGGCGCTGCCGGCCCCCACGATGATGAAGTCGAACGCTTCCGAATCCGGCATCGGCGTGCTCCCCCGGCCGAGCGACCGCCGGTCCTTGAGACAGACCAAGCAGGCGTCGCGCCTTCCCGGCGAAATACTAGCACAGCACGTGAAGACCGGCACTGTTCGAATCCTGAGCGCAAATGGAACTTTTCGCGTGATGCCGTGTTCGTCTCACGGCGCGCAGAGTGCCGACCATTTTGCAGGGCGAAACATGTCAATCGGAACGATCATTCTCATCATTCTTGTTCTCATTCTTCTTGGCGGCGTCGGTGGAATCGGCGGTTCACCGTTCTACGGGACCGGTTACTATGGCGGCGGCGGACTTGGCCTCGTTATCGTAATTCTTTTGATCCTCGTGCTGATGGGTAGACTTTAAACTGTCTGACTCTATGGGCCATCGCGCGCGTCCGCGCGCGTGGCCATTTGGTTTGACGACATAGGTGACGAAAATCAAAATGCCCCGCGTTTGCGGGGCACCAACGAAGACCAACGACCGAGCGAGAAGGCCGATGATCGTCCCGGCGATCACAATTTACACGGTTCTGGTCTGGTTTTTGTGGGGGCTGTTCATGGCCCTCGGCTGGGCGCTCGGGACCTGGATCATGGGTCAGCTCTTGGAGATGCGCTGGTCGCGTGGAGTCACGCGGCGCTAAATGCCAACCGGCTAAAGTATACCGCGTACCTGAAGAACGTCAGAGCGGCCCTTTTCGAAAGAACCCCTAATCTGCCGTTCGCGCGGGCACCCAATTTCCGCTTGTGGCC
>Ga0182024_10010432_pt1 | contig 18918 bp, 14 predicted proteins | sample P32metaG_FD_120480 | JGI IMG/M metagenome (GOLD analysis project Ga0182024, IMG submission 120480) | Permafrost microbial communities from Stordalen Mire, Sweden - P3-2 metaG (Illumina Assembly) | ecosystem: Environmental > Terrestrial > Soil > Wetlands > Permafrost | place: Sweden: Stordalen... | reverse complement strand
CTGACTGGCGAGCGGCAAGCTGGTCAGACGACAGCACACGGATGCCCCGGACCGCGGCAGTGGGAGACAACAGCGGAGTCGCCAGGGCGTCGCACACCAATGCCGATGTCTCCGTATCGTCGATAACGTATTCCAGCTCAGGTCTTGTCGAGTTGAGTGGCAACGGGACGGCAACGCCACCGGCCCGCCAGATGCCCCACTGCACCGCTACCCAGGGAAATCCCGGCGCCACGAGGAACGCCACGCGCTCGTGCTGAAGGTCTTCGCGACCAGCAAGCAGCGCCGCTGCCACACGCGACGACGCATCCAGCAAATCGCTGTAGCGAAATGATCCCTGTGAATCGACGATAGCTGTGCGTCCGTCGTACGACTGGGCATGAGCAATCACTTGGACAATCAGTGGGAGACGGCTGGTGCGGCTAATCACACGCAGAATCTACGTCGTCTCCGCTGCACTGTCCACTCATGGGGAAGGTCGGCCCTGAAGAAGCCGATCCGTGGTCAAGTCGGCTACTCGGAACTTGTGATCAGACCGGCGCCAGGTCCCGGTAACCCGTGATAACCGGAGATTTCAAGCAGCGATTCTCTTTCCGTGGTAACGCCCGCTGAGTCTGTTCCAGAATGGCACCGCTGCGGATGCGAGCGTATCCGCAACCGCTTTGGACGGGCGAAAATCTCGTGTCAGGGCGCCTCTTGATCTGCGGCGAGCAGGGGTTGGAGATGAAATCATGTTTGCGGGGTCCTGCCCGAGGTGATACGCACTGGGAACCGATGCATGGTGGATTGCGACGCACGGCTCAAGCCGCTCTTTGCCGGCTCTTTTCCAGAGATCAAAGTGGTCTCTAGCGCGGCGCCAGGTCACGAGTTGGATCGGGAGTTCGCAGCACACCTGCTTTGCGGCAGTCTGCCTGGCCTGTTCCGGACCAGCGAAGACGCCCTTGCCGGCACGACCTCACGCTGTCTCGTTGCCGATCCGGTTGCGCGGGAGCAACTTCGTAATTCCTATTCCGACGGGAGACGCCTCGTTGGGCTGGCTAGGTTCACAAAAAACCGCAGGACCGGACGCACCGCTCTATCGACCTTTCGCTTTTCGCCCCGCTCTTCGCGCAGCCTGATATTCGATGCGTTGGCCTGCAATTATGGGGATCCCAACGGTTTAGAGTCCCAGAAAGTAGTCGCAGTAGCGCCACTCCTTATCGATCGCTCGGTCAATCCGTTCGCAAACATCGACATATTCGCGGCCCAGATCGCGGCAATGGACCTGGTGGTTACCATCGATAATTCGAAGGCACATTTAGCCGACGCACTGGGCGTTCCGGTTTTTCTTCTGCTGCCCTTCGCATGCGACTGGCGTTGGCTCCAGGCACGCGAGGATAGTCCCTGGTATCCCACGCTCCCCCCCTTCCGTCAGCCCAAACTCGGCAAATGGCAATTCGTCATGCAAGCCGTGCTGAACGCCCTATGAGTTGCTTCCAATTCCCCGTCCTTAACGGCATCCGACGCGCCGCCGTTGAAGAGCGAATCCGGTTCGAACCCGAGCTCAGGGTGACCTATCCAGTGTGGAACGACGACAGATTCCCCGTTAGCTTGCTTCGATTGGCTCACCACGAAAATACCGCGTAGCGTCGGGACGAAAAAGAAACCAGGCAATCGCGGCACAGAACACGGCGTGGATGGCGAACTCCGGGAACGCGCGAAAGGCGCTTAGGACAACATGGAACGCCATCCAGGCGAGCGCAAGCCAACGCGCCCAGTTGTGGCCTCCGAGCATAAATGCCCCACAGACAAGCGCAAGGAACTCGGTGAGTTCGACCCAGACGGCCTGGTGTTGAAGCGCCACTAGTTCGCGGAAGTGGTAAGCGAAGCCGATGACGCCAACCGCCAGGTACACGCAAGCGACGATCGTCACGGAGAGGGGGCGTTTGTTCGCATTCATGGCAGCACCTCCAGCACCGCGTCGCTGGGCTCCAATTCCTCAGCACGCGCGGGCACAGCCGCCCCAACCTCTAGAAGCGCCCGAATCGTCCCGACGAAGTCTCCCGTGTCTCGACGCCAACCGTTCCCGGATCCGTACACGGCCCAGGCGAGCGCGGTACCCGGATACTCCCGCGATTTCAATTCCAGCGTTGGATGGAAGCGCAGTATCTCGCGTGTCATCTCGGCATTGCCGTTGAACCCAGCCCAGTGCAGCGCCGTCGCTCCCATTTCTCCTGGAGTATCCACCGGCCAACCCGCCTCCAGCATCAGCCGAATCGCCTTTGTGTTGTTGTTCTGCGCGGCGTTGGGCAGCCTTCGCTGCTCGATCTCGGACAATGTCCTGGCCGCATCTAGATTCTTCGAAAGAAATTCGTGAAACACCGCTTCGTCACCGAGTTCACATGCCAGCGTCAGCTTCAGGTCCTCTGGAGTGCGTTCCATGAGCAACTGGAAAGCGTCTTCGTGACCAAAATCGCGCGCTACCGAGTGCGCGGTGCGGCGCGCCCCCAGCATCCAGATGTAAATCGTGCCCCCTGCTCGCGGATCCTGCTTTGGAAACCATTCCTCCGATACGTTCATCCGAATGCAGGCGGGATCGCTGTCCAGGAGGCGCCGCACGAGATTGGTGTCGCCGAGCGCGGCAGCCATCAGAACGTCTGTGCGGCATCCGCGAGACACCAAATAGCGAGCTACATCCTGCCTGTCGCTCGGATAGTGCCGCTTCTGATCCACGCGCAGCATGTACTGAGCCGGCGTCGATTCGTGATCCACATCGCGCGCGTCGATCTCGGCGCCGTTGTCGAGAAGAAACTTGGCAACCTCCACCGTGGAGGCGAAGTGCAGGGGCGTCTGTCCGTCGCCACCTCTTGCGTGCACCGCCTCCCGATCGCTGGCCACCAGCTCCGTCAGCTTTGGCATCCATCCGAGCCGGGCCGCGGAGTGCGCATCCAATACCGCGCCGCGTTCGATTAGGAAATCCACGAGGCTCGGATCGCAATCGTCCAGGACGCCGAATCCGCCCGCCCACCATTCGGTTCGCCTGCGAATGTCGGCGCCCGCGCGCAGCAAGACATCGATGGTCGCCCGATCGCCCCGCTGTACGGCCGCGAATAACGCGTGTTGGCCGAAGCCGTAATTGGGCAGCGGATCATCGATCCTCGCCCGCAACTCGGGTTCGCGTTCGAGCACCTCGCGGACGCTCGCCGCATCACAGTCGCACACGGCCGCCTTCAGCGCCTCCGCCGGACTGAGTCCCAACGCCTCAACATGTGATTTGAGCTTGGCCCAAGTCGCGAAACCGTACTCATTGGCTAGCGTATGTTGGACATCGGCCAGTTTGCCGTGCCGCATCCCACGCAGCAGTTCTTTGGCTTGTTTCTTGAGATATTCGAGATTGGGCTTTTCAGGTAGCTGACGAGACATAACTCCTCTTTCTATGGCCCGGTGTCCGCTATGACGGGCCGAAGAGAAGTCAATGCTTGATGGTCAAAGACTCATTCAGGTGGGATCATCCCTTTCCGCGGACGGGGTGCAACCTGGTTTGCGGCCCAAGTATACCAAGATCGTCCTGAACGGGCACAGTGTCTAGTTTCGGATCTCCTCGAATGCCGTTTGTGACCGGTGATGGACAGCACGAGAACTCGGAGCAATTGCGAGATGCGGTGACAATTGGTACCGTGTTCGACCGCAAGCGAGAATTTCCGTGTTCGAAGGAGCATCCGATGCGATTGGCCGCCATTGTCACCGTTGCGATCGCATTCGTCGTGAACTTCCCCGTCCACGCAGGGGAAGTTGATCAAGAAAGAGTGGATCGGATTTTCGCCGCGTACGACAAACTGGGTTCTCCGGGCTGCTCGCTGGGCGTGATACGGGACGGAAACTTCATTTACCGCAAGGGCTACGGCGCCGCCAGCCTGGAACTTGGGATTCCACTGTCGCGCGAATCTGTCTTTTACATGGGCTCGGTCTCGAAGCAATTCACGGCTGCCAGCATGGTGCTGGCGGCCGAACAGGGATTTCTTTCGCTTGACGATGACGTCCGAAAATACATACCGGAACTTCCGGATTACGGACACGCAATCACGCTGCGGCAAATGCTGCACCATACCAGCGGATTTCGAGACTTCTTGACCTTGCTTGCACTTTCCGGCCGCAACCCAGCAGACATTCATTCCGAAGAAGAAATAATCGACCTTATCGCGCGTCAGAAAAGCCTCAACAACGTTCCCGGAGACGAGTTCATTTACAGCAATACAAATTATTTTCTGCTTGGCGAAGTCGTGAAGCGCGCAACCAAGAAGTCTCTCGCTGAATTTGCCACCGAGAACATTTTTCGGCCGCTGGGAATGGCACACACTCGATATTACGACGATCACACCGTGGTGCTGCCCGGCCGCGTTTCGGCCTACGCGACCGGCAGCAACAGCAATTTTCTTGTGGATTGGTCAACAGATTATGACATCGTCGGCGCCGGTGGATTGATGAGCAGCGTGGACGATCTGTTTCCGTGGGATCAGAACTTTTATGCCAACAAATTGGGAAAGGGGACGCTTCTCAAGGAGTTGCAGACGCGCGGAGTGTTAAATAACGGTAAGCAGATCCGTTACGCCCTCGGACTCGAAATCGGAACATATCGTGGATTGCCAACCGTGGAACACGATGGCGCACTATTCGGATACCGGACGGGAATTCTGCGCTTTCCGGAACAGCGATTCACAGTAGTGTGCCTCTGCAATTTGGCGAACGCCGTCGTGACGAATCTATCGCGCCAGGTAGCCGAAGTTTACCTGGAAAAGAGCCTGAGCCCTGAAATGGACTCACTTCCATCGCCAAACAGCAGTGGCTTTCCCGACCCAAGTCCGTTTGCCGGTAAATACCTGGACCCGCGGAAACATTTTGTTTATTCGTTTACCGCTTCGGCGGGCAATCTGATGGCATGGGGCGCGAATCTCCGTCGTGTGGGACCTAATCAATTCAAGGATCTCGGTACGGGCACGATCACTTTCGATGACTCCGAGGGTGGCATGAAGGCCACGTTAGAGATGGACGGCGAGGCATTTTTCGCAGGCAAGAGGATCGAAGAGCCACACCTAAGCGTCGCGGCCTTGGAGACGTATGCTGGACGGTATAAGAGCACGGAGCTCGATGCGACCTACAATTTCTCGATCCGCGAGGGACACTTAGTGCTCGGGAAGAATTGGGATCCGGTGCTAAGACTGACCCCCATCACGCAAGATGAGTTTGAGAATGAAGAGCTTGGAACAATTGTGTTCCACAGAGATGCAAATCGCCGCATTAGCGGGCTGAGCGTGTTTTCGGTAAATGCTCGCAATGTCACCTTCGAGAAAACAAACTGAGCGGGGCGACCATCGCGGTCAGCCTCAGCAGGAATCGGTCCTCGCATCCATAAATCTGGCGGGGAACGGCGTTGCAGGTTCGCGCCGACGTCTCGTCGAACACCCTTTCCGGCCACAATCCGAGCAGCCGACAACTCGCCTGGAACTGGCGGATGCGCTGGAATGACACATGTTTCGTGCGGTACGATTGGTGCACTCTGCCATTGCCTGAAAGACGGGAGGCGGCATGGAGACGCTTCTTCAGGACTTGCGCTACGGGCTTCGGATGCTGGCGAAGTCACCGGGATTCACGGCGATCGCGATTTTGACACTGGCGCTCGGCATTGGCGCGAATACGGCGTTATTTTCGGTTGTCAACGGCGTGCTGCTCAATCCGTTGGCGTACCCGCACCCCGGCCAGCTCGTTGCGGTCTATGGAAAGAGCCCCGGATTCGAGCGTGCCCCGATCACCTACCTGAATTTCCTTGACTGCCAGCGGGACACGCGAACATTCCAATCGATGGCGATGTACCGGAACCAGGACTACAGCTTTATCGGCACCGGCGAAGCGGGCGAACGCCTCACCGGTTACCAGATTTCCGCGGACTTTTTTTCAACTCTCGGCGTGACGCCCATTATTGGCCGTACTTTTCGCGCCGATGACGACCGCCTGGGCGCCGCGCCGGCGGCGATTCTGGGCGGCGGCCTTTGGAAACGCAAATTCGGGTCTTCGCTCGACGTCGTTGGGAAATCGGTCGTCTTGAATGGCGCATCCTACACGGTCGTGGGCGTGATTCCGCCAGGCTTTTCCTTCTATGGTCAAGACCGGGACGTCTACACTCCCATCGGCCAGTACAATGACCCGTCTTTTCGCGATCGCGGCATCGGCATGAGCGCGCACGCCGTTGGCCGCCTGAAATTCGGTACAACGCTTTCTCAGGCGAAGGCGGATATGGACGGAATTGCAGAAAATCTCGCCGCGGCGTACCCGGAGGCCGACAAGGCCGTAGGCATCACGCTCGTTTCCATGAAGGAAGACATCGTCGGGAACGTCCAGCCGTTCCTGATCGTGCTTCTCGCGGCCGTGGGTTTCTTGTTGCTGATTGCTTGCGCGAACGTAGCCAATCTTCTGCTGGCGCGCGCCATGGGCCGCTCGCGCGAGTTCGCCGTTCGCGCGGCGATGGGCGCTAGCCACACGCGGGTCATTCGCCAACTTCTCACGGAAAGCATACTGCTCGCGGGCTTGGGCGGAGCGCTGGGAATCCTGCTCGCCTTTTGGGGCACCAAAGCGATACTGCGCTCTTTGCCAGGTGCCCTGCCGCGGGCCAACGAGGTCTACCTCGATTCGCGCGTGCTGCTTTTTACTGTGGCGTTGTCGCTGTTTGCCGGAATTGTTTTTGGTCTCGCTCCCGCGCTGAAGACTTCCCGCGTGAATTTGCAGGAGATACTCAAGGACGGCGGGCGCGGTGGAAGCGGCGCTCGCCACCGGCTCCAAGGAGTTTTTGTCGCCGGCGAAGTTGCCATGGCGCTGGTGTTGCTAGTCGGCGCTGGCCTGATGGTCCGCAGCCTCGGGGCGCTTTGGCGCGTCAATCCCGGCTTCAATCCCAGCCACGCCATCACCTTCGCCTTATCCATGCCGTCGACCGACGCTACCACCTCCGCTGAGACGCGCGCCCGGCTGCGCCACTTCGACGATGCCATGCGCGCCATTCCCAGCGTCCAAGCCGTTTCCGTCACGCTCGGCTCACGCCCCATGATCCACAATTCCACGCTGCCCTTCTGGATCGAAGGTCAGCCAAAGCCTGCCAATCTCCAAGAAATGCCCCAAGTGATGTTTTATCTTGTGGAAGCCGGCTTTCAGCCAGCCATGGGAATCACCCTCCAACGCGGCCGCTTCGTCACACCACAGGACGACGAGCATTCGCCGGTGGTAGTCGACGTTGACGAAGTTTTCGCACGCACCTATTTCCCCAACGAAAATCCGATCGGCAAGCACCTCCATCTGGCGACCTTCGACGTGACCGTCGAAATCGTCGGGGTAGTCGGCCACCTAAAGCAGTGGGGGCTCGACACCGACTCAAAATCGGCCATCGAAGCACAGCTCGACTATCCATTCATGCAGCTTCCCGAGAAGCTCATGGCCATGGTGGCGGATTCCGTGGCCGTCGTAGTGCGCACGGAAGGCGATCCCACTGGGGTCATGGGCTCCGTTCGCCGCGCGGTTGAGGAAGTCGATCCTCGCGAAGTGATCTACAACGTCAGAACGATGGACGAAGTCGTTTCCAGTTCGTTTGCCGCGCGCAGACTCTCGATGCTTCTTCTCAGCGTCTTTGCGGCGCTGGCGTTAGCGCTCGCGTGCGTCGGAATCTACGGAGTAATTTCCTATCTGGTCGGCCAACGCACCCACGAAATCGGAGTGCGTATAGCCCTGGGCGCGGAACGCCGCGACGTGTTGCGGCTGGTGATCGGGCACGGGGCCAGGATGGCGCTGGTCGGCGTCGCGATCGGCGTCGTTGCTTCGCTGGGACTGACGCGTCTCATGGCCAACCAGCTCTTCGGTGTCAGTGCGCATGACCCATTGACCTTTGCTGGCGTCGCCGTGTTGTTGATTGTTGTGGCCGTCGCGGCGTGTTATATCCCCGCGCGTCGTGCCATGCGCGTCGACCCCATCATCGCTCTGCGATACGAATAATCCTTCGCGCAGGTGACGCGCAATTCCTCTTCGGAACAACCTCGCACAAAGATGTGGGGTCGCGGACATCCCTGGCGATGCGTTCCCGAGTGACGGCTCCCTGGAAAACTATCCCGGGCCCGACGTGCCGTCGTGAAAAGTGACGCTTCGTTCGGATACCCAATTCCACTTGGATGTATAGTCGGATTGCCGGAAAAGTGGATCCAGATGTTCTATTTGTCCGTTCGTGAGGGCTTTCGAAATCCATTCAGCCTCATCCTTTACATATAGTTCCGCGCTTTGACTTTAGTGTTGCGCAACCTTAAGATCACTGCCAAACATGATTGGCGAAACGATTTCTCACTATCGAATCATCGGAAAAATCGGTGGCGGCGGCATGGGCGTAGTCTTCAACGCCATGGACGCGCGGCTGGGCCGCAATGTCGCGCTGAAGTTCTTGCCGCCGGAGACCGTGGGTGACCGTCAGGCGCTGGACCGCTTCCAGCGTGAGGCGCGCGCTTCTTCGGCGTTGAACCATCCGAACATCTGCACGGTTTATGACGTTGGTGAGGTGGACGGCAAGCCGTTTATCGCGATGGAATTGCTTGAGGGACAAACGCTGAAGCACCGCATCGCCGGCAAGCCGATGGGTGCGGCACAGGTAATCGAGTTCGGCATTCAGATTGCTGACGCGCTGGACGCCGCGCATCGAAAAGGGATCATTCATCGGGACATCAAACCTGCAAACATTTTTGTCACCGAACGAGGCCAGGCGAAGATCCTCGATTTCGGCCTCGCGAAACTAGAGAGCAAACGAGGGGCGGCGGACGAAACGCTCAACCAGTCCGCCATGCGAACCGAAGGTCACGGCATCACGCACGAGAATTTGACCAGCCCGGGCAGCTCAATCGGCACGGTCGCCTACATGAGTCCGGAGCAGGCGCGAGGCGAGGAGTTAGACAGCCGCACCGATTTGTTCTCCTTGGGCGTCGTTCTTTTCGAGATGGCGACAGGGGAACTGCCCTTTGGCGGCGGCACCGCGGCCATCATTTTCAATGGCATCCTCAACGACACGCCCAAGCCAGTCACCAGCACCAATGCCAAGATGCCCGCCGACATGGACCGCATCATTGCCAAGGCTCTGGAAAAAGATCGCGACCTGCGCTGTCAGACCGCGACCGAATTGCGCGCCGACCTCAAGCGGCTGAAGCGCGATCTGGACTCCTCCGGCCGCGGCGATTCCGATGCGCGCATTTCGTCCACAGGCGGGCCCGCACCGGTTGCCGCGCCACGTCCACCCGTCGCGGCGAAGAAAAGCATTGCCGTGCTGTACTTCGAGAATCTGAGCGGCGCAAAGGAAGATGAATATTTCCGTGATGGCATGACCGAGGACATCATCACCGAGCTGTCCAAGATTGCGCGCATCGAGATTTTTCCGCGGTCGGAAATGCTGGCTTTCCGCGACAAGCCGGTAACCGCTCCGCAAGTCGGGGAGAAGCTGAATGCCATGTACGTCCTCGAAGGGTCCATCCGCCGCGCCGGAAACCGTCTGCGCATTACTACGCAACTTGTGGAGAGTGCCACCCGGCATTCGATCTGGGCCGAGCGCTACGACCGCCAGATGGAAGACGTCTTCGCGATTCAGGAAGAAATCTCTCTGAGCATTGCCAAAGCTCTGGAGATCAAGCTTTCCCCGCAAGAAGAAAAAGTGATCGCCAAGAAGCCCACCGCGAATCCCGTAGCTTACGATTTCTATCTGCGTGGCCGCAGCTATCTGCGGCAGCGCCAGTTCGAATACGCTCTCGCTATGTATGAGGAGGCGGTGAAGCTGGACCCGAATTTCGCATTGTCGTATGCGGGAATCGCGCACGTCTGGGGCGGGATGCACGAATTCCGCAGCCCGAACCCGGAGTTCGTCGAGAAGGGTCTGGCCGCTTGTGCAAAAGCGGAGTGGCTGGCGGCGGATCTCCCGGAAGTGCTCTCCGCGCGAGCGCGCATTCAATATGCTCAGCATCACTACGAAGAGAGCATTCGTTTGGCGCGCCGCGCCATCGAACTGCGGTCCGAATGCGAAGGAGCGCACGATGTTCTCGGGCGTTCTTACTTTGCATCCCAGCGATACGAAGAGGCCGTGCAACTCGCGGAAAGTGCCCTGGAAATCGTGAGCAGCGACTACAACGCCTTGATTCCGCTGATCAATTCCTTCGAGCTTCTGGGGCGCATGGCGGATGCGGAGCGCCTGCGCCGGCGTGAAAAGGAAGTGCTGGAACTCCAGCTGCGACAGTTTCCCGACGATGTCCGCGCCCGCATCCTACTGGCCGCGGACCTGGCGAACCTTGGTCAGCCTGAAGAAGCGGTGCTGCACGTGCGCATTGCCGTGGCCATGCGTCCCACCGATTCCAATGTGCTCTACAACGCCGCGTGCACCTACGGCTCTCTCGCGATGAAGGCTGACGCACTGGAGATGTTCCAGCGCTGCATTAAATCAGGCTACTCCAACTCCGCTTGGGCCATAAATGACCCCGACCTGAAAATCCTGCACGACGACCCCGAATTCAGGAGCCTTGTTAGCCCCAAGCACGGCACTCCAACCTAGTCGCGCGTGCGCCACTTAACTAAAACTCTCCTCGCCAGATGCTGCAAAGCGTGAAGTCCTGATTCGTTGGATAGCCGGAGAACAAGAGCACTTTCCCCTAAGTGAAAGGCGGGTCGGACCAAATCTCCTATAGAGCCGCTTCTAGATAGTTCGGATTAAAAGACCCTCCGGGAGTATCTCACGCTATAACCACCATTCGTAACTCGCGGAATGTCGCTCCGTAAGATGAAGCGACCCCGAACCATCCATCTCCCGAATAATCGGCCAAACCATCTCGCATTACCGCGTCTTTGAGAAGTTGGGCGGCGGCGGTATGGGCGTCGTCTGCAAGGCGGAGGATGTGAAGCTCGGACGTTTTGTTGCTCTCAAGTTCTTGCACGACGTAGCCAAAGATCCACAGGCACTCGGACGCTTTCAGCGCGAAGCCAAGGCCGCTTCTGCACTGAATCATCCGAACATCTGTACTATCTACGAAATTGACGACCAGCATTGTCGCGTTGCACAAAGTCCTGGTAATGCGAAGTGATATAGAACCGGTGGTGACGCTTTCGGGAGGTGCGTCGAGGCAAGCGTTCATCGCGATGGAGTTTTCTGGACGGGGAGACACTGAAGCACCGGATCGCCGGAAAGCCTGTCAAGATCGATGTCTTGCTCGGCTTGGCTATTGAGATTGCCGACGCTCCAGACGTAGCCCATGCCGAAGGTATCGTCCGTCGCGATATCACACCCGCAAACATTTTTGTGACCAAGTGAGGACAAGCCAAGATTCTAGACTTCGGACTGGCGAAGGTTGCGCCCATTGTCGGCAGATTGGTAGGAGCGGCCGGAGACGCAGCGCAAGAGACGGCGATGAGTGAGGAACACCTGACCAGTCCCGGCGCGACTCTCGGCGCGGTCGCCTATATGTCGCCAGAGCAAGTGCGAGCCAAGGAACTGGACGCACACACGGATTTATTTTCTTTTGGTGGTGCTCTACGCGAACCTATCCGATCGGATAGCCCCACTCATGGATCGGATAGAGATTTGTTGTTCTGACGGGTGAATAACTGTTCCCCCATCGCTTGGATTCAACTCGATCTCATTCTCTCTCAAACGCTTCCGCGGGGAATAGGGCCTGCGTACCAATCGTCGAGTTGTTGGCCTTGCAAGTGCTCCCTTAATGGCGTGCGTTCGAAAGACGGAGCACAAAGAGACAAGGGGAAAAAGGAGTTCATCATGAAAATCAATCGAAATCGAATCCTGGGAATCGTCGCCGTCGGATTGGTTGCCATCGGCGCATGCGTCAGCCAGACCGGCGCCCAGGTTGCTTACGAGAGGGGTAGCTTCACCCTGCCCTCCGAGGTGCGCTGGAACAACGTTGTCCTACCGGCCGGCGATTACACCTTCACGATGGAATCCAGTGGATTGAATCGCCCTACGATCCTGCAGGGACCAAATGGCGGCGTTATCATCCAAACGATGGCAGTGTCGGACGGCACCACGAATCAGCGCAGCGCCTTGACCATCGATCGGCGGTTCGGAGTCAGCTTCGTAAAAGAACTGTACTTGTCCGACCGTGGTCGGCACTTCCTGTATCGGGAACCCAAGGTTCCGACCGACGAACGACTGCTTGCGCAGGGACCTTCAAGCACGCAGGTTGTTCCCGTCCATCTCGGAAAGTAACGATATAGAAGGTGAACGTCAAGAACAGGGGGCAAACCCGATGTGGGTTTGTCCCCTGTTTTCTTTTGCTCTCTCACCCCCGCGGTAGGCAGAGCGTCAACAAGGTGTTTTTGGCAATGGTCTTGGCGTAGAAAGCTGAACTCAGCGGAAACCCTGATTCAGATATAATCGAGGAAGCTCCTCTACGCGGAGTATGTCTTGCGTTGGATGTTCGGATTGCTTGGGATTCCGACCACAGGCCGGCGCAATCTGGCGGGCCCAAGTTCGTCGGATATTTTGTGACGCAACATCAACCGACACGGAGAAATTTTCTTGGAGATCCTGGGAAGTCGCGAGAAACGCCGCAGTGAACGCGTCAAGTTGAGCGTACCCGTGATCGTGACGACGAAGACGCTCGACCACGAACAGGCGCAGGAAGTGACGCGCACCATTACCGTGAACGCCCACGGGGGATTGTTCAAATTGAAGATGGAATTGCAGGTTGGGCAGCCGATCATCCTCACGAATATGCAAACCAACGTGGAACAACGCTGCCGCGTCGTCCGCGTCGAACACTTGCCGGGGCCTGAGTTTGGAGTTGCGTTTGAGTTTGAGAATGTGGCGCCGGAGTTTTGGCCCGTGGATTTTCCTCCCGCCGATTGGAATGTAGTTCCGTCGGAAACCTGACCACAAAGCAACGAAACGCCACTTGTGTTTCGCGAATTTCTCGTCGTCTGCTATCCTTCCCGGTCCATGACATCCGTTGAAAACCAAGAGCGCGGTCTGACGCAGTCGTGGTGGTTTTTCCCCGCGCTGATTGCGGCGATTTATTTTGCATTGCACATGCTGACCGCGACGCGATACGGATATTTTCGTGACGCGTTGTATTACCTGGCGTGCTCGGAACATCTGGCTTGGGGCTACGTCGATCAGCCGCCGCTGATCGCGCTGTTTGCGTGGATCGCGCGGCACACGCTGGGGACTTCGCTGCGAGCGCTGATGATGTGGCCGGCGCTGGCGGGTTGCGGGCGAATTTTGCTGACCGCGGCGTTCGCGCGCGAACTAGGGGCGCGGCGTTTTGGTACGGCGTTAGCGGCGATGCTAGCCGCGACACCTGGAGTCTGGTACGTCATCGATCACCAGTTTGCCATGAATGTGTTCGAACCGCTGTTTTGGACCGGCTGCGCTTTCGCAGCGCTGCGTATGATCAACGCCGGAAATCCCAAGTTGTGGCTTGCATTCGGAGCCGTGGCGGGATTGGGTCTGGAAAATAAGTATTCGATCGCGGTGTTTGCGTTCGCGCTGCTGGCGGGCTTGCTGTTGACGACGCAGCGCAAACTGCTTTTTACCTCGTGGCTGCTGGCAGGCGGCGGCGTAGCGCTGCTAATCTTTCTGCCGAATCTTTTGTGGAACATTCACCATCACTGGCCGTTTCTGGAGCTGATGGGCAATATCCGGGCTTCGGGGCGGGACGTGGTGCTAACGCCAGCGGCTTTCCTTGGCCAGCAAGTCCTGCTCATGACGCCTTTCAGCTTGCCCTTCTGGATAGCGGGATTGGGGTTCTATCTTTTTTCGGTCGCGGGTAAGACTTATCGCGCATTCGGCTGGGCTTTCGTGATCACCATCGGATTTTTTCTGCTCGCTCACGGAAAGAATTATTATTCCGCGCCCGCGTATCCTATGGTGCTGGCCGCTGCGGGCGTGGCGTGCGAACTTCTGTTGCGTGCGCGGCGGTTCGAATTGCATCCCGGCTGGCGGGCTGCCGTGCAGGCAGGCTGCTTCGTTTGGCTGATTCTGGGAATCGCGCCGCTGCTGCCGGTTACGCTGCCAGTTTTGCCGGTGGACACGTTTCTGCGCTATCAGGAGCACTTGCCGTTCGCGATTCCGCGTTCGGAGCACTCGCACATGGGAGCGGCACTGCCGCAACACTTCGCCGACGAATTCGGCTGGCCGGAAATGGTGGCCACCGTGGCGCGCGTCTATCATTCTTTGCCGGAGAATGAGCAGCACAAGACGGCGATCTACGCGAATAACTATGGCGAAGCCGGCGCGATCGATTTTTTCGGACCACAATACGGGTTGCCGAAAGCGATTTGCCCGCATCAGAATTATTTTCTTTGGGGACCCCGCGAGTACACGGGCGAGATCGTCATCTTGGTCGGGTCCGCGAGGATCGAGGATGCGCAAAAGGTCTTCGCATCGGTGGAACCGGTCGCCAACCTTGATAATCCGTACGCCATACCGAATGAAAACAGACCGATCCTGCTGGCACGCGGTTTGAAGATGGACCTTCAACAAGTCTGGCCGCGGCTGAAAGCCTGGGATTAGCCCACCGAGCAAGGAGTTGGCCTTCGCGGCACAGCCTCTTTACCCGCCGCAACTATCGACAGCCCATAGGGTTCAATAATACGGGCAGTAGTGAGCCCATTTGGAGGATGTATCCATGGCGTCTTGGCGCTTTCCTAAAATGAAGAAAATGTCGCTGTTTGTAGTAGCGGCGTGTTTGTGCGGATTGGTCGCCGCTGGGTGCGACGACCGCGTGCAAGTAACTCGCGACCCGGATATTCGCATTCACAGGGGCGCGACCTGGGCGTGGCAGCCGGTTGCCGAACCGCTCGCTGCGCGTGATTCTCGCAGGCTGCTCTCGCGCGATAACATCGGGCGCAACGAGCCCTCGGGACCCGTGGCACGTGATATACCCGGAGACAATCAGATCGTCCGGGACCGCGTGAAAAATGCCATTCAGCAGTCTTTGACCGCCAAGGGACTCGCGCAAGTCAGCGATCCGGCAACCGCGGATTTCCTGGTGGATTATCACTTTGCGGTTCAGCAGCGTGACGCGACGGTGCAGGCCGGATATCCGGGCGCGTATCCCGGACTGGTCTGCGGACCGTATCGGTGCTGGGAAGGCTGGGGCTACGCGCCGCCGATGGTGGGCTACGAACGCATTCACTTCCGCGAAGGAACGATTGTGTTCGATCTGACCCAGCAGGCGACGAGACACCTGGTGTATCGCGCAGTTGGCGAAAAGCCGGTTCGGCGCGATACCTTCTCGCTCACGCAGGACGAAATCAACGGCCTGGTGAATCACTTGTTGAAGGACCTCAAGGCGCGAAAGTAGGCGTCGCACAACTCAACGCGTGTCGTTTATCAAGGGACAGGCAACGCGCCTGTCGCTTTTTCTCTGGGCAACCTGCAGATCGATTGGATCGGCAACGGTCTGCTCTTTGTCTACGCCCGCGATTTGTCGGAGATTCGGGCGCTTACGGCAGCAAGCCGAACGCGGCTACGCTGGTCGTTGTGCCGACGTAGACTTTTCCGTTGACGACCATCGGCGTGATGAATTTGTTGGCGGAGAATTGATCACGGTTGTTTGTGGCTTGGGTTGAATTGTACAGCTCGGTGGCGAGATTGGTGGCGTCATAGGCGTGCAAGACGCCGTTACTGCTATTTTCCACCACCCAGACGATGCCGTTGGTGGTGCCGTTCGCCGAAATGCTCGGCGTGGCACCGGGATAACCAAACGCATGGGCGCTCTGCGACGAAGGGGTCGTGGCCAATTTTCCGGTGACCACCGGGAACGCCTTGATGGAATCGCCCACCGCTCCGTAGTACACCGTGCCATTGAAATAGCTTGGCTTCGCCCACACGCCGCCGGCTAGCTGCCCGTTGATCTGCTGATAGATACTGTTGTCATTGCTGGCGTTGAACTTGCCCATGTTGTCGCGATCGACGACGTAAATGTTCGCGTCTTTTCCGGAGCCTACTGCCAGGTGGCGCGTGGTGCCGCTGGAGTCCACCACGTCGGGCAAGAGTAGCGGTCCGCCGGAACCGAAGTCGGTATCCGCGTTGGATTCCGAAACGGTGTTCAGCGGTGTGAAGTAATCGAGTAATGTCAGCGGCGCGGAAGAAGAAATCTTCGCGAAGCAGTTGCCACAATTCTTGTTCACCGGGAATCCATTGGCGTCGAGTGTCGTTCCGAAGTCGCCGTTGCCCACGATGAAATAGATGTTGCCGGAGGCGTCCGCCCCGGGCGCGGTGCCGGCCATCCAGATGCCACCTTCGTTTCCATTGGGCACGAGATTCAGCACGCTAGTCTGCTGCAGCGTGGCGGCGCTGTACGACATCATCCAGGAAGTGTAAGGACCCGCGTCGCAGTGCGAGCCCCACGTGGTGTAAATCGTGCCCCCGACTTCCAGCAGGCCGGGCCGCTCGTTGTATTGGCTCGGGTCAAACACGACGTTTCCATTGGAACTGTTGGCGCCGGTACCTGGATACGTCGCGGTGATCGTTGTCGGGCCCCCGAACAGTTCGGCCCCGGTACTCAGGTTGAGGGCGTGAATGCGATGAACGTAACTTCCGCCGGAAGTCTTCGACACAGCAATCAAGTAAATAGCGTTGCGGGTGCGGTCGATTACCGGAGTGGACGTGATGCCGATTTCCGGCGTGACCTGCCCGCAACCCCGATCGTCGCTGGAAGTTTCTCCGGAGGCGAGCACCGAGATTTGCCACAGGATTGTGCTGGTGTTGCCGTTCACGCTGTCGGCGTCGAAGGCAAACACGGAGTCGTGCTCGGTGACCACGTACAGAACGTTTTTCGTCCCTTTGTTCGGGATGGCGACGTTGGATAGATAAAGCGGCTGCGCATCCACGTGGCCATCGACGTTGAACGAGCCAAGCTTTCCGAAGTTCGTTTGATTCACGTTGGCCGGAGTGAGTGTTGTTTCGTTAATATTTTGGCCGGTGCGCAGATTGTCGTAGTGGTAGGTGGTCACATCGACGCCGGAAGGCGGTGTGGTCACGGCGTTCACGGTGAGCGTCGCCGAGCTACTGGTGGCGCTGCCGACCGAGTTACCGACGATCACGTCAAACGTCGCTCCGGAGTCGCTGGAGACGGTAGGTGCCGTCGAATAAACTGCCGAGGCAGCGCCGCTGATGTTGGCTCCGTTTTTTTGCCACTGGTACGTCGGCGAAGGTGTGCCGCTGGCAACCACGCTGAATGTCGCCGACTGGCCCACGGTGACACTTGCATTCAAAGGCTGCGTAATGATCTTAGGAGCGGCCTTGGATGTGGATGACACGGTCAGCGTCGCCGAGTTGCTGGTCGCGTTCCCGGCGGAGTTAGTCACCACCACGCGGAACTGTGATCCGTTGTCGGCAGTTGTAGCGGCAGGGGTGACGTAGGTCGCTGCGGTGGCTCCAGTGATACTCGCGGTGTTCTTCTGCCACTGGTAAGTGAGCGGAGACGTTCCGCTGGCAACGACGGTGAAGGTTGCCGTTTGCCCTGAAGCCGCGGTTTGATTTGCGGGCTGCGTCGTAATAGTCGGAGCCACCGGGGTAGCGGTGACGGTCAGGGTCGCAATCGCGCTCGTCACGCTCGCGACGGAGTTGCTAACGACTACGTCGAACCTCGCGCCGTTGTCGGCCGTGGCGGCTGCAGGCGTGGAATAGCTGGCTGAGGTGGCGCCGGTGATGTTCGCGCCGTTCTTCTGCCATTGGTAGGTCAGCGGAGCAGTGCCGCTGGCAGTTACAACGAAGGTCGCGCTTTGTCCCACGGCGACGCTCTGATTCGCGGGCTGTGTGGTGATGGAGGCCGCCGTCGGATCGTTGGAATCATTCCCGGAATTGCTGGAGTTCACCACTCCGGTGCAACCCGCGAGCGCGAGCGTCACGAGTATCGCTGCGCACAACAACGTCACCTGGCTGGTACAAGCGGATCGGTGCACGCGTAAACCCCCGTGGAAATCGCCGCGTCAGGGTTGGGTCCGCTCGCGGGTTCCGGCCAAAGCGTTCCGGCCAAGAAATAGGTGCGTGCCGCACGACAACATGCGACGCGTACCTGTATGCGTTGAGGTTAGGGATCAAAGAAGGCAATTACATCTGGCCCGGGGGACAGTTGTGGACCACTGCCCTTTGCGCCCAGTCGGCGTAGCGCGATCTCCTGGCCCAGGTCCAGGAAATTATGTGAACAGGTACTGTATATTGTTCTTTCCCATCACTTGATCGAGGGGCTAGCAGCCCATCCCCGGCGGTTGTACATTGTCGTCCTGTCACCAGATTCCCGTCCCTTTATCCTCTGTATCTCTATGCTCTTGGAAAACAAAGTTGCGCTGGTCACCGTTTCTGGACACGGCATTGGCCGCGCGATCGCTCGCTTGTTTGCAAACGAAGGCGCAGCGGTGTTTCTGACCGCGCGCACGGAAACCGAACTGGCCGCCACCGCCGACGAAATCAATGCGTGAACACACAATCACCAAACGGCACGGTTCATCGCCGCCGACCTCACCCGCGAAACCGACTGCTCCCACGTGGTCGCCGGTCACTGGAACCCTCATGTCCAGGGAACTCGGCGCCTCTCGCCAGAAAGCTAGGCGTTAGCTCGGAAGTGCAATTGGCTGGATTTCTAAGCAACTTGCTGCAAGGCCGCGGACAGACCGCCGACGAAATTGCTCGCGCCGCCCTCTTTTTCTGCTGCGAGCAATCCAGCGCCATCACTGGCCAATCGATCAACGTGGACGGCGGCGCCCGCATTTTTCTAGTTAGGAGGCCGGGGCTTCAGCGCCGGCTTAGCTCGTTTAGCAGCTCGTTGAAGAATTGAGTTTTGTGAGATCTCGGTTCTGAATTTCGAGGGTTATCACTGCATTGCATAGGAGCCGTTTGGTCGTTCTATCCGCTCAGCTGGCCCTAAGCGGAACCCG
>Ga0182024_10010431_pt1 | contig 18922 bp, 19 predicted proteins | sample P32metaG_FD_120480 | JGI IMG/M metagenome (GOLD analysis project Ga0182024, IMG submission 120480) | Permafrost microbial communities from Stordalen Mire, Sweden - P3-2 metaG (Illumina Assembly) | ecosystem: Environmental > Terrestrial > Soil > Wetlands > Permafrost | place: Sweden: Stordalen... | reverse complement strand
GCTCGGTGTCGTCTCGATCCCGATCCTCGGGCGGATCACCCGTGCCAACGCACTCCAGTGGTCTCAACGGGAGTTCGTGCTCGCCGCGCGTGCGCAAGGCGCAAGCAACATACGCGTCATGCTCCGCGAAGTGCTGCCCAACGTCTTACCGGCAATGTTTTCGATCGCCTTGTTGGGCATCGCGGTGACGATCGTCGCCGAGGGCGGACTGTCGATCCTCGGCGTCGGAGTGCTCCCACCCGCGGTGTCGTGGGGAAATATGATCGCCATCTCGCGCGCCGACTTGCAGACGTTGCCGTTCGAATTGTTCGAACCGATCGCCTGCATCTTCCTGACCGTGCTTTCGCTGAACTACCTCGGTGACATTGTGCGGGCCCGGTTCGACGTGCGCGGGAGTGCGCTATGAGCCCGCGTCGCCGCCGGCCCACAACCGAGCGATTCGCGGACGCTCCCCTCGACGGTCCGCTGCTTGAAGTCGACGGAGTGCAAACCTTCTTCAAGACCGACCGCGGGCTCGTCCACGCGGTCGACGGCGTGTCACTGACACTCGAACGGGGCAAGACGCTCGGCATTGTGGGGGAGTCGGGGTCCGGCAAGTCGGTGCTGTCGCGATCGATCATGGGTCTGCTCCCCGGCAACGTCGAGCGACACGGCAGCATCAAGTTCGAGGGTCGAGAGATCGGCAATGCCGGCAACGACGAGATGCGCCAGTACTGGGGCACCCAGATGTCGATGGTGTTCCAAGATCCGATGACCTCACTCAATCCCGTGATGCGGATCGGCAAGCAGATCACCGAGCCCTTGCGATATCACCTCGACGTGAGCCGCGACTACGCGCAAGAGACCGCGCTGGCATTGCTCCAATCGGTCGGGATCCCCGAAGCCGAACGCCGCCTCCGTGAGTATCCCCACCAGCTTTCAGGCGGGATGCGCCAACGCGTCATGATCGCGATCGCTCTGGCGTGCGGACCGAAGTTGCTCTTCGCCGACGAGCCGACCACCGCACTCGACGTGACCGTACAAGCACAGATCCTCGACTTGCTTCACGCCCAACAACGCGAGCGTTTCATGGCGATGGTGCTCGTGACGCACGACCTCGGAGTGGTGGCGGGTCGCGCTGAGACAACGGCCGTCATGTACGCCGGCCGCGTGGTCGAGTACGCGCCGACCCGCGACCTGTTCAGCACGACACGCCATCCCTACACCGAAGCGCTGCTCAAGTCGATCCCCAAGCTCGCCCAGCCGAGCCACACTCGTCTCGAGGCGATCAGCGGCCGCCCACCCGACCTCGTAAACCCTCCCGTCGGCTGCAAATTTGCGGCGCGCTGCCCGTACGCGCAGCCCCGCTGTGTGACCGAAGAGCCCCGGCTCGGTGATCCGGAGGGACCCGGTCACGCGTTCCGGTGCTTCTATCCGGTCGGGACCGAGGCCGGGAAAACCGCGCTCGCGTCCAACCTCGCGGCTGGCAAGACCGCCACCGGATTGCCGGTCGGTGCGAACGCTTCGGTGACGGCGCCCGCGTCGGTCGTGGCCTGATGGCGGGGTCGGGCACCGCGCATCTCCGTCCGCCTGACGAGACGCTGCTGCGCGTCGAGGAACTGGTCGTCGAGTTCCCGGTCGGTCGTACCGGCCTGAAAGTTCACGCGGTCACCAATGTGAGCCTCGACGTGAAGCCCGGCGAAACTCTCGGCCTCGTCGGCGAGTCGGGTTGCGGCAAGTCGACGACGGGCAAAGCGATCATGCAGTTGCCTCGTCCGAAGTCGGGCCGGGTGCTGTTCGAGGGTGCCGACATGACGCATCTCTCAGGCGAGGAGCTGCGCAAGACCCGCACCCGCATGAAGATGATCTTCCAAGACCCGATCTCTTCGCTCAACCCGCGCCGCAAGGTCGAAGACATCATCGCCGAAGGTCTTCGGATCTGGAAGATCGGCACCCGCGAGGAGCAGGAGCAAAAGATCGACGAGGTGATGCTGGCCGTCGGTCTCGATCCGTCACTGCAACGGGGCCGACGACCCTTCCAGTTCTCGGGCGGTCAGTGTCAGCGCATCTCGATCGCGCGGGCGGTGATCACCGACCCGACGTTGATCATCTGCGACGAGCCGGTTTCGGCACTCGACGTGTCGGTGCAGGCGCAAATCCTGAATCTGCTCGAAGACATGAAGGCGCGCTACGGGCTCACGCTGATCTTCATCGCGCACGACCTCGCGGTCGTGAAGAATGTGAGCGACCGGATCGTGGTCATGTATCTCGGCAAGATCTGCGAGGTCAGCCCGCCCGACGCGCTGTACAAGCAGCCGGCGCATCCGTACACGGCCGGTCTGTTGGCCGCGATCCCGGTCCCGGATCCGAGCGTCAAACCCTCGGAACGGCCTGCGCTCGCGGGCGAGATCCCGTCGCCGGTCGCACCACCGAGCGGCTGCCGGTTCCGCACCCGGTGCCCGAAGGCGCAGGACCGCTGCGCGGCTGAGGAACCGCAGATCAGGCAGGTCGCGCCCGGCCAGTTCGTGGCGTGCCATTTCCCGATGGCGCCGGGCGAAACGCTCGCCACCCGCAACGGCCAGGTGGCCTGAACCGGCCCGGACCGTGTGGGGCGGACGCGTGGTCGGATGGTTCAGTGGCGCGGCAGACCCAACATCCTCTGAGCGAGGATGTTCTTGTTCACTTGTGTGGTGCCGCCCGCGATGGTGAGCGCCCGGCTGTAGACCCGGTCCCGGGCCCATTGGCCGGTCAGCGCGTCGGGGCCGAGGACCTCGGATGCGAGTTCGGCGACGTGCTGTTCGGTTTCGCTCCATTGCAGCTTCGCGATGCTGCCTTCGGGGCCCATCGCTCGGCCGTGCAGCTCGGCTGAAAGCGCCCGGTCGGAGATGAGCTTGAGGAGTTCGCCGTCGAGATAGATGGCGGCCAGCTTTTGACGCAAGACCGGATCGTCGGCGGCCATGCGACCGTCGCCGAGCGGTGTGCCACGCGCATCTTCGATCAACCGTGCGATTTTGGCTCGGGTGCCGGTGTGGAGCTTGGCGACCGTTCCTCGCTCGTAGGCGAGTGTCGTCATCGCGACCCGCCAGCCCTCGTTGATTGGGCCGAGCGTGCATTCGACGGGGACCCGAACGTCGGTGAAGAAGATCTCGTTGAAGTCCTTGTCTCCCGTGATCGTCACGAGGGGTCGCACCTCGACGCCGGGAAGGGTCATGTCCACGAGCAGGCAGCTGATGCCCTTGTGTTTGGGGACGCTCGGATCGGTGCGCACCAGGAGCTCGCACCAGTTGGCCATCTGACCGAACGTGTTCCAGGTCTTTTGTCCGTTGACGATCCAGCATTCGCCGTCTCGCACGGCCGAGGTGCGCAGCGACGCCAGATCGGAACCCGCGTTGGGTTCGGAGAAGCCTTGGCACCAGATGTCGTCGCCGCGAAGCATGCGGGGGAGAAGCGACCGCTTCTGTTCGTCGGTTCCGTGTTCGATGATCGCCGGGGCAATGTTCGACAGGCCGAGCGGGTTGAGCGTGCCCGGCGCGCGGGCGCGGTGCATCTCTTCGGCGTAGACGACCTGGTCCATCACGCCGGAGCCTCGCCCGCCCCACTCTTCGGGCCAGGCGATCGCCGCGTATCGTGCGTCGGCGAGGGTGCGGTTCCAGGCGTGCAGGTGCTCAAGGGCGGAGTGTTCGACGTCGAGCGAACCGCCCACGCCTCGGCTCTGTACATGGTCGGGCAGGTGTACGTCGAGCCAGGCCCGAAACTCGCTGCGGAACGTTTCGGCCTCGGGCGGATAGCGAAAGTCCATCGTGCGTCAACCGTCCGCGGAACCTGACATGCACGTCACCCTAGAGCGTTCTCGGTCGCGGACGCTCAACGAGTTCACCGAATGGGGGTGCCGGCGGCGAAGACGGGTACTGTCGAACGCCGATCAGGTCGGTTGGTGCTCGACGGTGTTGAGGCCGCCGCGGGCGAGGGCGTCGTCGACTTCTCGTTGTCGGGCGATGTTTTCTGCGTGCAGCTCTTCGGTCGTGCGGACATGTCCGTCGACCTTCAGCTCACCCATGATGTGCACTTCGCCGAGCGTTTCAGTCATGTAGTCGGGTCCCTCAGCGGTGGGGATGAACCAGCCGGTGGGGCACATCGTGAGCACCTCGACGAACGAGAAGCCCGCTCCCGCGAGCTGCGACTCGAACGCTCGCTTGAACATCTTCTGAGTGCGCGCGACCGCTCCCGCGTTGTGGACCGACCCGCGTGCGACGTACGCCGCGCCTTCGAGTTGTGCGATGAGGTCGCCGATGAGGATGGGATAGCCGTGGTATTGCGCGTCGCGTCCGTCGATCGAGTTCTTCGTACGTTGACCGATCACCGTCGTGGCGGTCATATGCCCACCGGTCTCGCCAAACACTCCGTTGTTGAGCAGGATGCACGTGATCCGCTCACCTCGAGCCGCGGTGTGGATCACTTCTTGCAGGCCCTCGTTCACCATGTCTCCGTCGCCTTGCAGCGTGAACACGAGCGCGTCGGGGAGCATCCGCTTCACGCCGGTCGCGACCGACGGCGCACGACCGTGCAACGCTTGGACAAGGTCGACGTCCATGGTGCCGGAGAACGACGTGTAACAACCGATGCCGGCGACCGCGATCGCGTGTTCGACCGCGTCGAGCTGGCTGATCGTCTCGAGGAACTGGCGCACCGCGATCGGCTCGCCGCAACCGGGGCACATGTGATGTTCCTGCGTGAGCAACAGGTCAGGCTTTTGGGCTTCGACGCGTCGGGCGCCACTGGCGGGCGCCACTGACGTGTCGAGCACCTGGCCGATCGGTCGTTCCGTGGTGGTCATCGAGCTGCCTCCGCCTGATGGGGTTGCAATGCGTAGCCGTTGACTTCGTAGCCGGGGATCGGCGGCATTTCGCGGTCTTGGTGTAGTGCGAGCAGCCGCTCGGCGATCACCTCGACGTCGAGGATCCGGCCCACGCCGAAGCCGGAATGGTCGGTGGACACGCCCCCGATGAATGAGACAGGCGCGCGGCCCGCGGTACCGATCCGTACGTCGTCGACCATCTGCCCGGCCGACAGTTCGAAGCTGCCGATGCGCCGCACCTGTGAGCCCGCCGCCGCGTCGGCGATCGTGGCGTAGGGAAACGGCCACAAGGTGATCGGCCGCACGTACCCGATACGGTGCCCGGCCGCGCGCAACTGCCGGATCGCGTACTTCACGAACTTGGCCGGTGAACCGAACGCGACGATCACCGTCTCGGCGTCGTCGACAAAGCCGGCTTCGACGCGTACCTCGCGCTCCATCAAAGGCAGCTTGGTCGCGATGTACTGCGCTTTGCCTTCCTGGCCGAGCGCGGGCTGTCCGACCTTGGCGACACCGAGTGGCGTCACCGCGCGGCTTGCGCCGGTTCCGGAACGTGATCCATCGACGGCCCAATCCTTGGCGGGCAGGTCAGGGAACGAGACCGGTTCGATTGTCAGCGCTTCTTGTGTGTGTGCGAGGAGATAGTCGCCGTAGATGAGGGCCGGATTGCGCCACTTGTCGGCGAGGTGGAACGCGAGTTGAACGAGCTCGACGCCTTCGGTGACGTCCTGCGGTGCGAGCACGATATGGCGATAGTCGCCGTGGCCACCGCCGCGTGTTGCCTGGTAGTAGTCCTGCTGACCGCGGGCCATGTTGAACACGACCAGGGGAAGTTCAGCCAACGTGATCTCAGAAAACGACTCCTGCATCAAGGAGAGGCCTTGGCCGGTCGACCCGGTCGCGGCGCGCGCGCCGGTCGACAGCGCCCCCCAGGTCATGCCGACGGCTTCCAGTTCGGACTCCGCGTTGATGCAAACGCCGCCGGCGTCGGGCAGCAGACGGGCGAAGTGCTCGAGGACCTCGGTGAAAGGCGTCATCGGATAGCCGGCGAAGAACCGACAGCCCGCCACGATCGCCGAGCGGGCAAGCGCCTCCGATCCCTCCATGAGCACCCGTTCGCGGGCCGTCGCGGTCGCGGTCATGACGTGAGCTCCGTGAGCACCGGTTGTTCGAAGCGGAACACTTCGAACACGAAGTCGGGACATACGTACGAGCATGCGGCGCAGCCGGTGCAGCCGGGATACAGCTCGGGGTAGCGGTACCCCATGTGATTGACCTGGACCGACATCGCGAGCACGCCCGGCGGGCACGCCGGAATGCACAGATCACACCCCTTGCAATGCTCGACGTCGATCGTGACCGTACCGCGACTCTTGATCGTGGTCGTGGTGGTGGTCGGGTCAGGCATGGGTTGTGCTCCTCTCCCAAGCCGGATTGGTGTGGGCGGGCAGAAGTTCCCATCCCGCGCGCAGGGCCTGCTCGTTCGCTTCGATGTGTTGGGTACGGTAAGGCGGGATCGACTCCCGCATGGCGTTCACGAGCGATGCCAACTCGACGATCCCGGTCGTCGCCGCGTACGCAGCGAGCATCACCATGGCGCCGCCGAGCGAGTTCCCGAGATCGGTCGCGACGTTGGTCGCGGGCACTCGGATCACGGTGACCGCCGCGTTGATGTGCGCGGTGAACGTGGCGTCGTTGACGAGCACGAGTCCGTCGGGGCGGAGTTTCGCTTCGATTGGTGCCCAATACTGGTCGTGCATCGCGATCGACGACCACGCCTTCGAAACGACCGGCGGAGCTTCGATCGGTCCGTCGCCGATCACGACGGTGCTGTCGGTGTTGCCGCCGCGCATCATGCCCCCGTACAGGCCGAGATACATGACGCTGCGGCCCTCGAGTGCCCCGGCCCGTGCGAGAACCTGCGCGGCGAGCTGCACCCCTTGACCTCCGATACCTGTGATCAACAGCTCTCGTTCCACCGCTACGTCACTCCCTTGATGCCGGCGAGACAGAATTCGACGAGGCGTTGCACCTCCGCGCGGCTCGGGACGCGTCGATGCGCGATCGCGTCGTTCATGCGTGCGAACGTCAGATCTCGAACGAGCTCTGCGTCCTCAACCCGGCCGTCCAACGCAGACACCGCCGGCGCGAGCGACCCGAGCATCTCGGCCCGACTCGCGGCCATGTCGGCGGGAAAGAGATCGGCGAGCCGTGCACCGTTGCATGCGAACGGCCGTGTCGCCTCGGCCGCGTCACGGTCCCGAGCTTGGGCCATGACGCCGCTGATCCAACGTTGTATCCGCTCGGCGGGGTCGGAGACGGCCGCAACGCGCCGCGCGAGATACGCCACCAGCTGGCGCTGCCCGTCCGCCAAGACGGCCAGCAGCAGCGCGTCCTTCGATGCGAAATGGCGGTAGAACGCCTGATTCGACAGGCCCGCTTCCTGCACGATCGCTCGCACCTGCGGATCAATGTTTCCCTCGCGCCGCATCACAACGAAGGCGGCGTCAAGGAAGCGCCGAGCCTCGGCGGCATAGGCCGCTCGGCGCTCGGCCACCGCCCGGTCGGCGAGGACTTCTTCGACCCTGCCGGACAAGCCCGGAACAACGTTCTGCACAACTAGAACACTATTCCTAGGCGTCGGGAGGGTCAACCCGCGCCACCGGTTCGGCTCGCCGCGTCGATCAGAACACCCGTCGCCCGGTCAGGACGATGCGGGTTTCTGCTGCAGTCGTTCCACGATCAGGGGACGCTGGATTTGGCCGGTCGCGGTCGTATGGGGGAGCGAGTCGACGATCGCGACGCGGCGAGGATGTTTGAATCCGGCCAGGCGACCTTCGCAGAACGCACGCAACTCGTCGATGGTCACCGGCGCCGCATCGGGCTGGGTCACGATCACCGCGGTGACGACCTCACCCCACTGGGCGTCGGGGACACCCACAACGGCCACCTCGGCAATGCTCGGATGGGTCCCCAGGAGCGCCTCGACCTCACGTGGTGCGACCGTCTCGCCTCCGGTCCGGATCACGTCGCGCGCCCGACCGACGATCGACATGTACCCCTCGTCGTCGAGCGCGCCGATGTCGCCCGTGTGGTACCAGCCGTCGACGAGCGCCTCGCGGGTCGCGTCCGGATCGTCGAAGTAGCCGTCCATCAGGAACGGGCTGCGAACACATACCTCGCCGTGTTGGTCGAGGCGCACCTCCACCGCGGGTTGCGACACACCGACGCTCCCGGGCTTTCTGAACAAGTCGTCGTCGCCCAGCGCAAGTGACGGACCGGCCTCGGTCGAGCCGTAGAACACTCGCGTCACCGTGTTCGGTAACGCCTCTTTGATCGCGGCGAGTAGCTCGGGGGGCGTCGCCGACGTTCCGGTATCGGCCTCGATCAGTGCGGTCAGGTCATAGTCGGAGACGCCGTGCTCGAGGATGCGACCCCACACTGCGGGAATGCAGTACAGCCGCGCCGCGTGGTGGCGCACCGCGGCCGCGAGCAGGGTCGGCGCGTCGGGGTCTCGAACGAAGTGCACCGGACGGCGGGCCTGCCAGGCCCCGAGCGCGATCGTCCAACCCGCCATGTGGAACAGCGGAAACATGCAGACCGTTCCACCCCCACCCGGGCTGCTCGTCGCGCCGACGAACGTGCGAAGCCAATTCGCGCGGTGCGACAGCACGACACCCTTGGGTCGTCCGGTGCTGCCGCTTGTGAAGAAGATGACATGCGGATCGCGCTCGTCGATGGCAGCCACCCGGGGCTGGCGGGTCGACCCGTTGCCGGCGAGGTCCCCGTGGCGGAACGGCACCGACAGACACTGTGCGAGCTCCGCCGCCCGCTCGACGTGGGAGCTCCCCGCGACCAGGAGGCGTGGGCGCGCGTACTCGCCGACCGGCGTCACCTCCTCGAGTGACGATCGAGCGTTGAGCGGTGCGAAGACCGCACCGAGCTTCGCCACGGCGCAAAAGACCGGAACCGCGTCGAGATCCGTATCGCCCCACCACAACACCCGATCGCCGCAGCCGATGCCCTCGCCCGCGAGTGCATTGGCGATCCCGTTCGCCTGCCGGTCGATCTCGGCGAACGTGACGGATCGGTCGTCGAGGGTGGCAGCGATCGCGCCAGGTGCGACCCGGGCCGCGTTCTCGAGAATCTGACTGACGAGGAGCATCACGGGGAGCCTCGCGCGCCACACGACGGTCCCGCCTGCCGACTTGCTTATCGACAATCGTTGTCCGTAGGGTGCAGTTGTCATGAAGACGAGCGACCAGTTGACCGACCTGTTCCGGGAGCGTGGGCTCCGGGTCACCCCGCAGCGCCAAGTCATCTTCCGGTTGCTCTACGACGACGACGCGCATCCCACCGTCGAGTCCGTGCACGAGCGGGCGCAGGCCGAGATGCCGACGATGTCGCTCAAGACCGTGTACCAAACTGTGCACGATCTTCAGGCGCTCGGCGAGGTCGACGTCCTCGACCTCGGCACCGGGTCGCTACGCGTCGACCCCAACGTCGAACATCCGCACCATCACCTCGTCTGCCGCGCTTGTGGTCGGGTTCGCGACCTCCCCGTCGAGTTCGATGGCCTGCGCGTCCCCGGCCGCTACCGGCGCGACTTCACCGTCGACTCGGTACAAGTGATCTTCCGCGGTCGCTGCGACAACTGTTCGTAAGCCCGATCAGCCCAAAGGAGCAATGTCGTCATGCCGAAGCTCAACGGAACCCAGACTCACGAAAACCTGAAGGTGGCGTTCGCAGGTGAGAGTCAGGCTAACCGTCGATACCTGTACTTCGCGCAGAAGGCCGACGTGGAAGGGCAGCCCGACGTCGCGGCGTTGTTCCGGTCCGTCGCCGAAGGCGAGACGGGTCACGCGTTCGGTCACTTCGACTTCCTCGCTGAGGTCGGCGACCCGGCCACCGGCGTCGTGGTCGGCGCCAGCGCAGACAACCTGAGGTCGGCTGTCGCCGGCGAGACATACGAGTACACCGAGATGTACCCGGGCTTCGCGCGTACGGCCCGCGACGAAGGCCTCGAAGAGATCGCGGAGTGGCTCGAGACGCTCGCTCGCGCCGAGAAGAGCCACGCTGGCCGCTTCCAGGCTGCGCTCGAATCGATCAGCTGACTTCGACATCGCTGGAGTGGCGCAACATCTCTCCGATCCGCTCGATCCCGCGTTCGCCGACATATCGGCGACGTGGGTCGCGCGCGATCGCACGTCCGTATCGGCAGACCTCGAGATATCCGCGAAACGTCGGCCGAACGGCCACGCGCCGACAGGACACGCTGCACACCAACGTCGAGATCAACGACCGGACGCACCACAACGCAGTGCTTCCGCGGCAGCGACGTGCACCAGCACCAGCCGGCACGGTCGAGGCGTCAGATGCGCAAGCTGACCCTCGACGACATCGTCGACGCTCGTGCCTACGAGCGTGAGCGCGCCGACTTTCGGCGACGCATCATCGAACTGAAGCGGGTCCGACGGATCGCGATCGGGCCAGTCATGACCGTCGTGTTCGAGAACACCGACACGATGCGCTGGCAGGTGCAGGAGATGGCAAGAGCCGAACGTATGTTGCGCGACGAACAGATCCAACACGAGGTCGACACGTACAACAAGATCATCCCCGGTCCGGGCGAACTTTCTGCCACCCTGCTGCTCGAGCTCACATCGGAGGCGCAGCTGCGCGAGTGGCTCCCTCGGCTCGTCGGCATCGAGTTCCACCTCAAATTCGCGTTTCCAGACGGCAGCGTCGCGCCCGGCAGGCCCTCCGACGAGGACGAACAGCGCCTGACGCGCGTCGACACAACCGCCGCGGTGCACTTCCTTCACTTCGAGTTGACACCGACGCAGATCCGCGAATTCGACACGGGTCCCGTCAAGCTCATATCGGACCATCCCGAATACCCCGAGGAAGTGGTGCTCGAGCCCGCGACGAGGACGGCACTCGCCGCCGACCTGCACGACCGGTCGTAGCGCTGGTCGCGTAACGTTCCAGGCTGTGCGCATCCCGATCCGCCGGCTCGATCCCGGCCTTCCGCTCCCCGCCCCCCAGCACGAAGGCGACGCGGGCATCGATTTGTTCGCTGCGGCCGACGCCACCCTCGACGCAGCCGGAGGCCGCGCACTCGTTCCGACGGGCATCGCGGTCGCGATTCCGACCGGATACGCCGGGTTCGTGCAGCCGCGATCGGGGCTCGCGTTCCGCCACGGAGTGACCGTGGCCAACACCCCCGGACTTGTCGACGCGGGGTACCGCGACGAGCTCCGAGTGCTGCTCGTGAACGTCGACCCGGTGCAACCGTTCAAGATCAGCCGAGGCGACCGCATCGCTCAGCTCGTGATCCAACGCTTCGAAACTGTCGAATGGGACGAAGTCGCTGACCTCGACGCGACCGAACGCGGGTTGAGTGGTTGGGGATCGACCGGCCAGCGGGGGCCCGCACCGCGCGCCGGACAGGATCGTTCGCCGCGCTGACGGTGGTCGGTCGGAGCTCGTAACTGCGTACACGCGAGCAGATAAGGTCCGGGCCCGTGGAGCGTCCCTTTCGATTCGGTGTCATCACCCCCAAATGCGGCTCTGGGCGCGAACTCACCGAACAAGCCCGCAAGGCCGAGGCACTCGGATACTCGAGCCTGTTCGTTCCCGACCACTTCGTCGACCACGACCTCGCGCCCACCGTCGCGCTCACCCACGTCGCGGCAGTCACCGACACGCTGCGCGTCGGTCCCCTCGTCCTCGGAAACGACTACAAACATCCGGTCGTCCTCGCACGCGAAATGGCAACCCTCGATCTGCTCTCCGGTGGGCGACTCGAGCTCGGTATCGGTGCCGGATGGATGACCGTCGACTACGACAAGGCGGGGCTACCGCTCGACCGTCCGAGCGTACGCATCGCCCGGCTCGCCGAATCCATCGCAATCCTGAAAGGCCTCTTCGCTCCGGGCCCGCTGACATTTCACGGCGAGCACTACCGCGTGACAGATCTCGACGGCATGCCCAAGCCCCCGCAGGGCGCGAATCTTCCGTTCCTCATCGGCGGCGGCGGCCAGAAGATCCTCGGCCTCGCCGCGCGCGAGGCCACGATCGTCGGGATCAACGCGAACCTGCGGACCGGCGAAGGCGACTCACGCGAAACCGCCCAGTCACTTCTTCCCGAGGCAACCGACCAGAAGCTCGCCTGGCTTCGTGCCGCCGCAGGTGAGGGATATGCCCGCCTCGAGATCCAGTCGTTGCTCGGATTCGTACATGTGACCGACGACGCGTCGGACATCACACGCGCAATGGCCGGATCATTTGGCGTTTCGGAAGCCGACGCAGTCCTCGCGCCGGCCACGCTGGTCGGCTCGGTGGACAGCATCGTCGACCTGCTCGAACAACGACGGGAGCGTTGGCAGATGTCGTACATCGTCGTTCCGATCGAGTCAACGGAGACGCTGGCGCCCGTCGTGGCGCGCCTGGCGGGAAAGTAGGACCTGTGCCCAAGCCTTTCCGATTCGGAGTCCAGATCTCCAACGCGGCCTCCGCCGCGGCGTGGCGCGACACGGCCCGCAAACTTGAGGACTTCGGCTACTCCACGTTGTTCATGCCCGACCATTTCGGCAACGAGCTTGCACCGATGCCAGCGATGGCGATGGCCGCCGCGCACACGACGACACTGAAAATTGGCGCCCTCGTGTTCGACAACGACTACAAGCATCCAGCGATCCTCGCCAAGGAATCCGCGACCATCGATCTGCTGTGCGACGGTCGCCTCGAACTCGGCATCGGCGCCGGCTGGATGAAGACCGACTACGACGCGCTCGGGCTCGACTACGACCCACCCGCGGTGCGCGTCGACCGCTTCGAGGAAGCACTGCACGTCATCAAGCAGTGCTTCACCGGCGAGCAGTTCACCTACCACGGCGCGCACTACCGCGTCACCGAGTACACCTCCTATCCCAAGCCCGCGCAGCAACATGTGCCGATCTTGGTCGGCGGTGGTGGAAAGCGGGTGTTGTCGATCGCGGCGCGCGAAGCGGACATCATCGGCATCAACCCGAATCTGCGAGCAGGTGAGGTCGGGCTCGAGGCCACGAAGGACTCGCTGCAGGGCCAAACCGATCGCAAGCTCGACTGGGTGCGCGAGGCCGCAGGTGCGCGCATGGCCGACATCGAGATCCAGATGCGCTTCTTCGTCACCAAAGTGACCGACGACCGCATGGCACTGGCGAGGGCATTGGCGCCGGCTTTCGGCGTCGAACCCGAAGAAGCGCTCGAGTCGGGTGCGGCACTCGTCGGGACCGAGGCCGAGATCATCGAACAACTTCACCGGCGCCGTGAACGATGGGACCTCTCATATGTGATCGTCGGAGAGGACAACATCGAAGAGTTCGCCCCGATCGTCGCCAAGCTCACCGGTACCTGAGGGCGCGCAGCGAGGAGCTATTCGGCCAACCGATCCGGGATCCAATTGCTCAGGCGGTCGCGAATCTCGTCAGCAGCTTCACTCAGCAGATGACCGGCGCCGGGTAACAAGACGATCTCGCCATGACCTGCCAGCGCCTGCACGACCGCGCTCGTTTCGGGCGGCAGGATTTCGTCCGCCGTGCCGTGAAACAACAACAGTGGTGTGTCCCGCAGCTCGGGCGCGATCTCACATCCCGCCGACTGAGTCGAGAGTGTGATCACCGCCCGACAGTGCTTGCCCAGTACCGCGCCAGTTTGGATCGCGACGGCGCCTCCAAACGAGTGTCCCATCACGACGAAGCGCCGCGCTCCGCGTCGTCCAGCCAAGTCCGCGGTCGCGGTGACGTCGTGCACGCACCGGGCGAGATCGTTCGGCTTGCGGTAGCCGACTCGGATGGTGCCGATCCCACGTTCCGCGAACCGCACACCCAGGTCGTGATATAGGGCACCGGCAGGACCGAGCAAACTGCCCATGCCGCCGCCGCAGGTCACGAGCACTTCCCGAGCATCGGTCGGGCCGTGCCACAACAAGGTCAAAAGGCCGCGCAGCGTGTAGATCTCGAGGTGGCGGAAGTCGGGCGCGATTTCGACTTCTTCCACCGTCAGCGCTTCGAGCAGTTCGAGCGGAGCGCGCGGGTCGTCGGACATTGCGCGGCGGCCGAACCGATCAGAGCATCGACTGCAGCAACGCGCGGGTTACCGCGCGTTCGTCACGTGACCCGAAGATCGACGCAACGTACTCCGTCACGCCGGCATCGGCGAGCTGGCCGAGTGTGCTCGTGACGGTGGCCTCGTCGCCCACGATCGCGACGTCGGCCGGTCCCGCCGCACCTTCACGGTCGAGCATGGCTCGATACGAAGGCAAGAAGCCGTAAATCTGGAAGTCCTTCGCGGCACGCTCTCGTGCCGCGTCGACGTCGACGGTCACACAGATCGGCAGACTGGCGACGATCTGCGGCGCAGGACGTCCAGCCCGTTCGGCCGCAGCTGTGATCGTCGGCACGGTGTGGTCTGACAGGGTCGCGGGTCCGGTCATCCACGTCATTGTCCCGTTGGTGACCCTGCCCGCGAGGTCAAGCATCTTCGGGCCGAGCGCCGCCACGAGCACCGGGACCTCGGACTGGGCCGCGACGTCGATTCCGGCGTGGGTTGAGATCGTCTCACCGTCTACGTCGGCTTTGCCGTCGATGAGCAAAGGCATGAGCACCGCGAGGTACTCGCGCATGTGCCGGAGCGGCTTGTCGAACGACAAGCCGAACATATTCTCGATCACCATCTGATGCGACAATCCGATACCGAGCGTGAACCGCCCGCCGCTCGCGACCTGCACTGTGCATGCCTGCTGCGCCATCGTGACGGGATGTCGGCCATAGGTCGGGACGACCCCGGTAGCCAGTCCGATCCGAGGTACCTCGCGTCCGGCGATCGCGAGCACCCCCATCGCGTCGAGCCCGAAGATCTGTGGAAGCACGAAGCTGGCAAAACCGTCTCGTTCTGCAAGGCGGGCGTCGCCGACCACATCGTCGATTGTGCGTCCGCCGGTGTCGCCGCCGAAGATTCCTATTAGCATCGGCCCTCCTAGGTGTACGCAGGCGAGGCTACCGGTCCGGAGACAAACATCTCCCGTGGCGGGCGCCAGATCCGAAACCCTCGGGCGGGTACCGGCCTAGCCGATCACGAACGGCTTCAGTCCCTTGATCGAGAGTCCAGTGATCGCGCTCGTCTTCGAGCAGGACTGTCCCGCATTGACGGAGTACGCGAACGCGGTCGAAACCTTCGAGCCCTTGAAGAGGCCGACGGTGACAGTGCCGCTGATCGCAACCTGCAGGACTTTCGCGCCCGTGCCGCTCAGCGTCGTGCCGGTGAACGTCGAGGTCCTTCTCGTGTTCCAGGTAATGGTCTCGGTGAGCGCCCCCTTCGAGCCACCTTTTGCGAGGCCGGTGCAATCCGTGGCCCCCAACTTCACGGTTGCCCTGCCTGACCCAGCCGAGACGCCACCGCCTGTACATCCCGAGAGCGTGACGGTCGCCGCGATGGTCTGTACGGTTTGCGCCGAAGACAGGCCCGGGATGATCGTCGCCTTGCCGGCCGAGGTCTTACAACTCGTGCCGCCCGCGGCGCCTGCCGGACCGGCGATAATGCCCATCGGTATCAGCAATCCAACGCTGATCGCGAGCCGGGCAATCGATCGCATAGAGCTTCCCCCTCTGGCTGGTCGACCGGCCGAACGATATCCCGCACTCGGTCGGCCGGATAGTCGAAGATGCGCGGGAGACCTTTGGGTGGGGAGTCGCGCTCGTTCATGGCATCACGCAGTGTGAGCGTCGCCGATGACAAGGCTCGCGGCGTTCTCAACGCGAATGTTGCACTGCCACCGAAGATGGACCAGACACCACCCCTCGGCGACGTGCCTGCCGCCGTACGGAAAGACCCGTCGTCACTCGCCCTCGATGAGCTCGGTGCTCACCCCGTCGCGACGTCATGGACGTCATGGTCATGAAGGTTGACGTCCTGTTGATCAATATGGTCGCGGACGCAGACTTCAGAAGCGTCGTGGACTCGGTGGCGAACCGCCAACAGGCAGGCTTCTTCAGCGATCCTTGTCGGTTCGGCCGTACCAGTACATCCGTGCAGCGAGTTACCAGGACGTTGATCGCGATGGCCTGGACCGTCGCCCTGGAGGAGAAAGAGCGACAGCTCGATTCTCCCGCAGCCCGATCTACAACGTATGCCTGCAGGTGTCACCGCCCACGCTGCGGTGACGAGACCAGCGGAAGCCAGTAACGCCCGCGTGTCTCGTCGTAAGCCCATACCTCACGAGCGCGGCAGGCGCCCAGTCCGGGTCGATCACCGTCTGTGCGGGCGCAAGGTGCGGTCGGGGAACGTGGGAACACGTCCGGGCCGGTCCGAGAAGCTTCCCCGGTGGGGAGGCGATTGGCGCCAGTGCGCTTGTATAGTGATTCCCTCACGCGGACGTGGCTCAGCTGGTAGAGCACAACCTTGCCAAGGTTGGGGTCGCGGGTTCGAATCCCGTCGTCCGCTCTCGCGAAAGTCCTGGTCAGGGGCCTACTTTGGCCCCTGACTCGCGCTCGGGAACGTCGCGATTTCGCTGTGGGGCCGTATTGGGGCCGTCACAGCTTCGCGATACAGCGCGTCGAGGGCGTCGGCCATCGCCAGGCGCGCTTCCGGATAGAGGTGCGCGTACCTGTCGCTCGTGACGCGGATCGTGCTGTGGCCGAGATGCTCTTTCACCTCTTGCAAACTGCGTCCAGCCGCGACGAGCAGCGAAGCGCAGGTGTGCCGGAGATCATGAAAACGGACGCCCGACAAGCCGCTCGCTTCGACAGCAGGGACGAAGTGCCGGCGCCGGAAGTTGTGGTGATGGATCGGACCACCCTCGGACGCGGTGAAGACGTGCCCGTCCGATGAGGGATATCGGCCGACGTGCTGGCCGAGCATGACCGCCAGGAACCGCGGCACGACGATGGTGCGGCGCTTCCCAGTCTTGGTCGGTCCGGCGTGCCAACCACCGGCCTCGCTTGCTGACGCGACGATTTCGACAGTGCCGGCGAGCACGTTTACGCGGTCGAGTTGGAGTGCCCAGAGCTCGCCGGCGCGTAAGCCACCGAACGCGGCGAGGTAGACAGCCGCTCTGTAGCGGTCGCCGATCGTGTCTGCGAGCTGGTTCACCTGCTCGACCGTGAGGAAGTGCTGCGCCTCGTGCTTCCGATCCTCCGGCATCGTCACCTTCGCGAAGGGCGAACGGATGATCAGGCTGTCATCGGCGGCCTGGGCGAATATCTGGCCGGTCGTGAGCAGAATCGCCTTTACCGTCGACGGCGCAAGCTCGTGCGCGAGCAGGTCCGCCTTGAACGCGCGCGCGTGGGTTGGCTGGACTCGTGCGAGAGGCATCTCGCCGAAGAATGGGCGCGCCCACTTGTCGAGCCGGCCTCGCACGTTCGCCATTGTCGACGCTGCGGCGTGTTTGGTCGTGAGCCAGGAATCCGCGTAGTCGCCGAATGTGGTCTTGCCGAGGGTCGGGTCGATCCACTCCCCGCGCATCTTGGATACTTCGATCGTCGAAAGGTATTTCTCCGCGTCGCCCTTACGGGCGAATACGCGTGAGCGTTCGCGGCCGTCCGGGTCCGTGTAGCGGGCTCGGTAGGTGATCTTCCCGTAGCGCTTGCGCTTCTCAATGTGTGCCATCTCGTTTTGCCTTTCCCGGTTCCTCATCGCGACGATCGCGCTGACGGCGGCGATGTGTGTTCGGTCTTCAGATGCTCAGGAAATCGCGTTGAGAGCCTCGCACCCAAGCCTTGCAGCGTTCGGTGGATTATGCGGAGCTCTCGTTGTGCCGAGGAGCGATGGTAAGTCGAAGGGGTGCGCCTTCTCCGGCAGGGTCGGCGCGAAGAGGTCGGTTCAGCTTCCACGGAACCCGGCGCTCGGATCGTCACGACGCGTCGATGTGCCCCTCGAGCCACCGTTCGACGTCGTCAAGTCGGTAGCGAACATGCCGGCCCACGCGGTAGCCGCGCGGTCCTTCGCTGCGACTGCGCCAACGGTAGACGGTTGCGAGCGGCACAGCCAGGTACGCCGCCAGATCCGCCGGGCCAAGCAGCGGTTGGCGCACCGAGCCACGCGCGGGCAACTCAGTCTCCGCCGCTAACCCGCTATCCAGCTCGCGCCTCCGCCTCGCCCGCACCTCATTCGGCATGGCGATATTCGGTTCCCTCATACACACGAATAGCGCGAGCAACCCCCTCGCGCGCGACAACAACCCGAGAGAAAAGTCTCACACCGACGCTTCGGCGATGCGGACACGGGTCAGTCTTCTGCGTCAGCCGCAGCGTTACGCGAGCCGCGACCTGACACACCGATCCGCGATGGGCCATAACGTGGTCACGTTGACAGTTACGCGTCAACACCGAGCCGTCGCGCGGGCTCAGCGCTGTCCGTGGAGTGGGCAAGGTCTGCACGCAAGGTCTGCACGCAAGGTCTGCACGCAAGGTCTGCACGCAAGGTCTGCACGCAAGGTCTGCACGCAAGGTCTGCACGCAACGATCACCATCGTCAGCCCAGGAGCGGGACCGGCACCACAACGGTCGCCGCCGCGACCGCACTCCTCCTCGCCCGACACGCCGCCACCGAGCTCGTTGCCTGCCGAACGCGACATGACCGCACGCTGTTAGGTTGCAGAGGCACGCACGACCGCTATGAACCCATCAAGGCCCGCGGACGCCTCACGTTGGTCTCCACGCTGTCTGGGACGCCTGAGATGGCCGGCGTCGACGCACACAGGGCCTCGACCAGCTCGAAAGACGGTTAGCGGCTGTTCGAGGCGGTGTTGCGGCGCTCGTGCTACAGGGACCTGCGGACGATCACGACCTGTCCACGTGGCCCGCACGATCGACGCCTGTCTCCTCGGCAGCCGCTTCTATCGACTCCCAAATTCAACCCTGCGCCGCGACCTCAACGGCCTCGCGACCCCTTATGACAACGACACACCGACCCCCAACACGACCGTCTCCCACATGCACACGTCGCGCCCAAAAACGGCCTTCACGAGCGTCACAGACTTGCCCGTTCCGCTAAGCGGAACAGGCCGAACATCTTGGCGCGTCCGATCGAGTCGCTACCGGTCGACGC
>Ga0182024_10010430_pt1 | contig 18926 bp, 14 predicted proteins | sample P32metaG_FD_120480 | JGI IMG/M metagenome (GOLD analysis project Ga0182024, IMG submission 120480) | Permafrost microbial communities from Stordalen Mire, Sweden - P3-2 metaG (Illumina Assembly) | ecosystem: Environmental > Terrestrial > Soil > Wetlands > Permafrost | place: Sweden: Stordalen... | reverse complement strand
TCGAACAATCATTGACACGCCAGTTCATACGCTGCCCGTGAATTGGCGGCGATGGGTTACACGAACGTGGCGCACTATCCCGAAGGCAAACAGGGCTGGACGGAAGCGGGGCTTCCGGTGGAGAAGGCTGCCTAGCTGAGGCATTGACGGTGGCCCGTCTCTGCGTTCTCCATTCTTAAAGAAGATGCGGGCCATTGTTTGTGTTATTTGCAAGGGCGGTTAGCAATGCGCCCGTGCCATTTGATTTGTTATGCAGCGCCGTGTTCCACCCACGTGCGGCGGCCTTCAGTCGTCGCCCTTCCGCCTCGGAGAACAATTACCGAATCTTTACAAAACTTATCGTTCCATTCACTTCCCACCGTCATCAATGCTGTAGGGGATGTTCTGCACCTTTCGCCAGGCCGTTCGCTCGACTCACAATTTGATTTTCCCGAGGCGGCCCGGGACAAAAGAGGTATGCATTCTTGGAATACACAATTGAGTTGCTGAGCGGACTGCTGTTGATCGCTCTGATCTTAGTGGTCGTCCTTTCTATTCTTGGCTCCGTGGTCGCCGCTTTGCGGGCTCTCCGCGGGGGGATTAATTTGGCAAATCGGCGAGAGGCTTTAGTGGAGGCTGTACTCCCGCAGGAAGATAGCGCTCCCACCAAACTGGGTCGATGAACCGCTCATAGCGACAGCTCTGATTTTCTTTACCATTCGGCGGACGGGTTCTCTTCTGACTCCGCAACCACTCCCGTAAATATCCAGCGGCGACACCGACAAATATTTGCGTAATCTTTACAACTCTTAACGCAAGGGTTTAGAGCAGGCTGCATCTCTATGCGAATAGCTTTTTTGGACTTCATGCTGCAAGCCGTTGGGCGAAAGGACCGGAATGAAAGCAGGTCGAAAAATCAGTTCGTTAAGTGTCGGACTATTGGGCGTTGCAACGCTAGCTGCTACCGGATGCGGATCGTCAACCGCCAGTGTCAGAGTTTTGAATGCATCTCCGGGAGAAGGCTCGATCACCGCCAGTGTGGGTGGCACGAGTGTGGCGAGCAACCTCGCTTATGCAACTGCTTCCGGCTATGCATCAGTGACCTCGGGATCGGAAACACTGGAAGTCAGCCCATCGAGCAGCTCAACGTCGATTGTCAATGAGTCGATCAGTCTGGAGTCCAGCACGTCTTACACCGTCATGATCGCGAACTACTCCACGAGTGTCGCGTCGGTGGTGCTCACGGACAACAATTCCGCGCCCGCCTCCGGCGACATGAATCTTCGTATCATTCAGGCGGCGCCTTCGTTACCGACCGCCGATGTCTACGTGGTTGCGCCGGGAACAAGTCTTGCTTCCGTAAGCCCGACCATGAGCTCACTGAGTTTTGAATCCGCGTCAAGCTATCTTCCCCTGACCGCCGGCAGTTATGAGATCTATTTCACGCCGCCAGGACAAAAGACTTCCTACATCGATAGCGGACCGCTCACTTTCAGCGCGGGACAAGTGCGCAGCCTTGTGGGCCTGGACGGCTCGGCGGGGGGATACACATCTGCGGTGCTCTCTGATCTCAACTGAGGTTTTCAAGCGCAAATTGGTGGCAGCGCGATCAGTTCGACGAGCTTTACCGTGAATCAAAAGAAACGCAGGCTCGGGGGGTGGGGCGCATAGGCCCCCCTGCAAACCGCAAGAGGGATCTTGCGAGAAATGCTACCTCGCGGTTATCCAGACTTGGTACGCGACGACCACCATCATAAATAGAAGATAGACGCGCAAGGACCAGATGACGAGGAGTTCTCCGCCTTTCAGGTGGCGGCGGGGGATCGCGTGCTTCTTGGCTTTTACGAGCTGGTCGTGCTCGAGCGAGGAGAGAACCCAGGTCTGGTCGGCGGGAAATGGGGCGGGATCGGTTTTCGTCATAGGTCGTCGCCATCCGGAGCGATTTGAAGAGTTGACACTTAATAGTATGCCTGAACAGCGGCATAGTGTATTGGCGCTGCCGACAAGAAGGCTGTCGAGTTTCGCTCGACTGGACTGCCCCTTCGACTCCGCCCCAGGGCAGGCTTAAGCGGCAGTCACCACATGAGTTCCTAGCGGGGCGATCGCTGATGAGCGGAGCGCGGCTCTGATTTGGCCTCGGTATTCCACCTTAGAGTAGTGCGGTGGCCGCTTAAGGTAAAATCTTCGAGGCCGGGCAGTGACGAAAGCGGCCTTCGATCGCATGACCATGAAAGTTCGTAAAGCAGTATTTCCCGCTGCGGGACTCGGCACCCGCTTTTTGCCCGCAACCAAGGCTCAGCCGAAAGAGATGCTGCCGCTGGTGGATAAGCCGATTATCCAGTACGGCGTGGAAGAGGCGATGGCCTCGGGCTGCGACCAGATTTTGATTATTACCGGCCGCGGCAAACAGGCGATTGAAGATCACTTCGACGTAAGCTACGAGCTGGAGACGATGCTCGAGCAGCGCGGCAAGACCGATCTACTGAAGATTGTGCGGTCGATTTCGGACATGATTCACGTGGCGTACGTCCGGCAGAAAGAAGCGCTCGGGCTGGGTCATGCGGTGTTGATGGCGCGCGAACTGGTGGGCAACGAGCCTTTTGCAGTGCTGCTGGCCGATGACGTGATTGATGCGAAGGTTCCGTGCCTGAAGCAGATGGTGGAAGTTTTCGAGCAGACACAATGTTCGGTGCTGGCGACGCAGATCATCGAAGGGAAAATGATTTCTTCCTACGGCGTGTTGGACGTGAAGCCGGTGGACAGCCGCTTTGGCGAGCGGCTGTATGAAATTAAGAATATGGTGGAGAAGCCCAAGCCGGAAGATGCACCTTCGAATTTGGCAATTATCGGGCGTTATATTTTGACGCCGACAATTTTCGATTGCCTGGCGAACACGCCGGCGGGCGCGGGCGGAGAGTTGCAGCTTACCGACGGCATGCGGATGCTACTGCAAAAAGAAAAAATGTATGCCTACGTGTATGAAGGGCGGCGGCACGATACGGGAGACAAGCTGGGATTTTTGAAGGCGACGGTAGAATTCGCGCTGAAGCGCGACGACTTGGGCGAGCCGTTTCGCGAGTATTTGAAGGGGTTGAAACTGTAGGAACTGAGCCGCGATCGCGGTTAAATTGAATTAACCACGAAAGCCCCGAAGGTACACTAAGGGACGCTACTAGCTAACGGCTGAACTCTTCAGTTTCTTTGATTTTTCTTCCACGCCGCGGGCGAGTTTTTCTTTATGGGCGGCGAGTTTTTTTGCGATCGACTGATCGGCTAATCCGATAATCTGAGCCGCGAGAATTCCAGCGTTGGTTGCGCCGGGTTTGCCGATCGCCACGGTGGCGACGGGAATGCCCGCGGGCATTTGCACGGTGGCGAGCAGAGAATCCATGCCTTGCAAAGAAGTGGAAGGGATGGGCACGCCGATTACCGGCAGCGTGGTGTGGGCGGCGATGACGCCGGCGAGATGCGCGGCGCCGCCGGCTCCGGCGATGATCACTTGAATGCCGCGTCCGGCGGCCTTGCGGGCGTAGTCGGCGGTGCGGTCGGGTGAGCGGTGCGCCGAGGTCACATCGATCTCGTAGACGATGCCGAATTCTTCGAGAGCCTTCGCGGCCTCGCGCATAATTTCAAGATCGGAGTCGCTGCCCATGACGATGGAAACCAGGATTGTGCTCATGTATTTCCTCAGGATGATTTATTGAGTGCGCGCGCTGCAATATCTTTGCGGTAATTCGCTCCGCTGAATTTTATTTTGTCACAGGCAGCGTAGGCGTTTTGCACAGCAGTTGCCAGTTCAGGGGAGCGTGCGGAAACGCCTAAGACTCGGCCGCCGGCGGTATAGAACTCCCCATCACGATTCGACGTGCCAGCATGAAAGACTTTCACTCCTTCGACTGACGCGGCCTGACTGAGTCCAACAATATTTTTCCCTACTTCGAACGTGCCGGGATATCCGCCCGAGGCCATTACCACACACACCGCTGCCTCGCTCGACCATTTGAAATCGTCGTCGCTAACGCGGTCCTCAATGGAGGCTTCAAGAGCGTCGAGCAGATCGCTTTCGAGACGCATGAGAATGGGCTGGGTTTCGGGATCGCCGAAGCGGCAGTTGAATTCGAGAACCATGGGACCGCGAGCGGTCATCATGAGGCCACAGTAGAGAACGCCCTTGTATTCGGCGCCTTCGGATTTCATTCCGGCGACGACCGGGCGGGCGATGTGATTCACAAGCCAGTCGCGCATTTTGTCGTCGATGATATCGGCGGTGGAATACGCGCCCATGCCGCCGGTGTTAGGGCCGGTGTCTCCGTCGCCGATGCGCTTGTGATCTTGCGCGGCGACGAGAGGGACGACGCGTTCGCCATCGCTGAAGACGAGGAAGGAGAGTTCATCGCCTTTCAGAAATTCTTCGAGGACGACGCGTGTGCCGGCCTCGCCCACCATTTTGCCGCTAAGCATTGCAGCTGCGGCAGTGGCGGCCTCTTCTTTGGTGGCTGCGATGACGACGCCTTTGCCTGCGGCTAATCCATCGGCCTTTACGACGATGGGAACGTGAAAATGGGAAAGGGCGGCGCGAACTTCGTCGACGGAATCGCAGATGGCATAGTGAGCGGTGGGAATGCGATGCCGCTGCAAAAATTCTTTGGCAAAGCTTTTGCTGGATTCCAGTTGAGCGGCGGCGGCAGTTGGCCCGAATATGGGCCAGCCACGGCGCGTGAATTCGTCTACGACTCCGAGGGTGAGAGGCAACTCTGGTCCAACGACCGTGAGATCGGGCTGTAAGCGCTGACCGAGAGCGACCATGGATTGCAGGCTCTTGAGGTCGGCGGGCAGGCACTCGACTTCTTCGGCAATACCGCCATTGCCGGGCGCGCAGTAAAGCTCGGAAAGCCGCGAGGATTGCCGCAGCTTCCAAACCAGCGCGTGCTCGCGCCCACCGCTGCCGAGAACCAGAACTTTCATAGGAAAGAGATTCAAGGTTAGGGTAGAGGCGGAAGGCATGTCAACGCGGATGCTCTGGCGGGTGTGCAGCTAGTAGCTAAAGCTATTGACCGCGAAGGGCGCAAGGTTTCGCAAGGGTCGCAAAGAACAAATAACAACGGTCATGGTCCGAAGTGGACCCTGGGCGGCTTTCGAATTTATCCATTAACTATGCTTAAGCTCCGAGTCGTATAATCGTTTCGATGATTACCGTCTCCAAAGAGGATTACCTCAAAGCCATACTTGAGGCCGAAAGCGAAGGCGAATCGGTGATCTCGGCTCGGCTGGCGGAGTGGCTTAAGGTGTCGGCGCCTGCGGTAACAATGGCAGTGCGGCGACTCAAGAAAGACGGACTGGTTCGAGTGCAGGCGGACGGGCATGTGCGCCTGACTGCCGCCGGCCGCAAGATTGCCCGCAAGCTGACGCTACGGCATCACTTGATCGAGCGCATGCTGGCCGAACTTTTCGGCATGGAGTGGTGGAAGGTGCACGACGAAGCGGAGCGCCTAGAGCACGCTGTCTCGCCGGATTTTGAAGCCAAACTTTTGGGGAAGTTGGGCAAGGGGGGGAAGTGTCCGCATGGGAATTTAAGCGAGATGGAATCACCGGGAAGTAGGCGGCATCGTGGTCTAGTGCTGCTGGCGGATGCGCCGGCCGGAGCGGCTTATGCGGTGAGCGGAATCTATGAGCGGGATCGCCAACTACTGGAGTTTTTGCAGGCTCGGGGCATTCGTCCGGGCGCGAAGCTGAAGTTGATCGAGCGGAATTACGATCAGACGCTGAGTTTGTCGACGGCGGTGGGGAATGTTTCTTTGGGGCGGGCGGCGGCGGAGCGGGTGTGGGTGTCGGCGGCCGATCAGAAGTCCAGCCGTACTTTGTCTTGAAATCTTGCCGAGCACTAATCCCATGTCGCGAAACCCGCGAGGCCCTTCGACTACGCTCAGGGCAGGCTATGGGGCACCGCAATCCGACTTTTCCCCAGGCTCTCTTGGCCCAATCCAATCTAGTTAACTATAGTTTATTGTCTAGTGTATACTTACGCTAATCCGCCGGAGGACTCTGGGCCGAATGTATCCGTAGAGGTGAGCTACCTGCCCTGCCACAACCGATGAAGCCTCTCGACGCCGAAGAGCAGATCGTAATTACTCACGAGGATGTCGATCGCGCGCATGATCGCGTTCGCGTGTCGAAGGCACGAGCGCAGCGCGGATTTTCGTCGAATGCGCGACTGCTCTGGTTGCTTGTAGGTCCCGGAGTCCTGGTGATGCTGGGGGAAAACGACGGCCCCAGCATGCTTGCCTATGCCGCCACGGGCGCGCGGTTCGGCATTGGGTTCTTCCTTCCCTTCGTGGTCCTCACGTTCTGCATGGCGATTGTGGTACAGGAGATGACCGTCCGGTTGGGCGCCGCGACGCATCGAGGGCACGCTGAACTGATCTTTGATCGCTTCGGTCCGTTCTGGGGATGGTTTTCGATGATCGACCTGGGAATCGGGAATTTTCTCACCCTCATTACTGAGTTCATCGCGATTCGTGCAGGGCTGGGATTCTTTGGAGTGCCACCCTGGGTAGCGGTTCTGCTGGCGCTGGTTGTACTGTATGCGGCGCTGATGAGCCATCGTTACTGGACATGGGAGAGGATCACGCTGGCGGCGGCAGCATTCAATTTAATTTTTATTCCGGTCGCGTTGATGACGCATCCGAACTGGGGGGTGGTGGGCCACGCAGTCCTGACCTGGCAACCATTGCCGGGCTTCAGCAAAGAGACGCTGCTGCTTGTGCTCGCCGACATCGGCGCCACGGTTACGCCATGGATGCTTTTCTTTCAGCAGAGCGCGACCGTTGATAAAGGCATGACGACGAAGGACATTCGATTTGGGCGCATCGATACGGTGCTGGGCGCAGCGCTCGCCAGCATGGCGGCCGTTGCAACGATTCTGGCCACGGCTCCGCTCTTTGCGCACGTCATGACCCCGGAGAATTTTCAGGCGGCGGAGTTTGCCCAGGCGCTGCAGCCGCTGATCGGGCGCTTTGGAGCGTCGCTGTTTGCGATCGGGATGGTGGAGGCGGGCATTGTTGCCGCTATTACGATTTCGACGTCGTCGGCTTACGCATTTGGTGAAGTGGCGCACAAACCACACAGTTTGAACTTGCCGATGGGTGAAGGGAAATCTTTTTATGGCGTGCTGACGGTTTGCGCGATGGCGGCGGCGGCGATTGTTCTTATTCCCGGGTTGCCGCTGGTGTACGTAGTGCTGGTGGTGAATGTGGTGGCGGTGCTGGCCATGCCGCCGGCGCTGGTATTTTTGTACATGTTGGTGAACGACAAAGAAATTATGGGGGAGTTGGTGAGCCCGCCTTGGGCGAATGCTTTGGCGGCCGGAGTGGTGTTTATTTTGACGGCGGCGGGGATTTTGTTTGGAGTGAGTGTGATTGCGCCGAATTTGTTTGCGATGCTGGGCGGGAAGTGAGGGGCTAAAGCCCGGATCATTTTTTAAGACTTTACGCGGCGCTGAAGCGCCGCTCTTCCACGGTAGCGCACGCTTCGGTGGTGCGGACGCTAAAGCGCTGTCGAGCTTCGCTCGACTGGACAGCCCCTTCGGCTCCGCTCAGGGCAGGCTTGGGCGGCCGTCCCTACATGAATTTCTAGCGGGCCGTTGCGGCTTCGGTGTTCGCTAACTGATCGAGAATTGTTCGCAGAGAATGCAGGACTTCTTCGGCCGCCGTGGCTTTCAAAACAAATTTCAGCATTCCATCGGGAGTGAACTGGGCGCCGCGCTGCGCGGAGACGAAGCGCGCCAGCTGTTCGGGATCGACGGCGGCGTTCTGCTGGAACTTCAGGGTCACGAAGTCACGCTTGCGCTCGATGGCGTTTACGCCAACCTTCATGCACAAAAGCTTTAGCGAAGCGTAGTCGAGCAGGTTGCGGACAGCGGCCGGAGGCGGGCCGTAGCGGTCTTGTAGTTCCGCGGAAACGTCGGTGAGCTGGGCTTCGGTTTCCACTCGTGCGACGCGCTTATACATTTGCAGGCGCTGATTTTCTTCGGGGACATAATCCGCGGGGATGCGAATGTTGAGGCCGAGATTGAGCTGGGTTTCCGCTTCATCGGGCGCGGCTTCGCCCTTCATTTCACGCACGGCACGTTCGAGCATCTGCGTGTAGAGTTCGAAGCCGATGGCTTCGATGTGTCCGCTTTGCTCGCCGCCGAGCATGTTTCCCGCGCCGCGAAGTTCGAGATCGAGGGCGGCGATTTTGAATCCAGCGCCGAGATCGGAAAATTCCTTGAGGGCGGCGAGGCGGCGGCGCGCGATAGGCGTGAGCTCGATCTCAGGCGGAAGCAGAAGATAGGCATAGGCGCGGCGGTTGGAGCGTCCGACGCGACCGCGAAGCTGGTAAAGCTCAGAAAGGCCGAGGCGGTCGGCGCGATTGATCAGAATCGTGTTGCAGAGCGGGATGTCGAGACCGTTTTCGATGATGGTTGTGGAAACCAGGATGTCGGCCTCGTGGTGCATGAACTTGAACATCACTTTTTCGAGCTCGCCTTCGGACATTTGCCCGTGGCCAACAATAACCTTCGCCGACGGTACCAGCGCTTGCAGTTTCGCGGCGATTTCGAAAATTGTATCCACGCGGTTGTGCACGAAGTAGACCTGGCCGCCGCGCTCAAGTTCCTGCTCGATCGAAGACTGTATGAGTTTTTCGTCCCAACTGGCGACGACGGTTTGAATCGCCATGCGATCTTTCGGCGGAGTTTCGATCACGCTCATATCGCGAAGGCCGACGAGCGACATATGCAGCGTGCGAGGAATGGGCGTGGCCGACATGGTGAGCACGTCGACTTGATTGCGCATTTGCTTGATGCGTTCTTTGTGGCGGACGCCGAAGCGCTGTTCTTCGTCGACGATGAGCAGGCCGAGATCGGAGAATTTGATGTCTTTGGAGAGAATGCGGTGCGTGCCGATGAGGACGTCGATTTTTCCAGCTTCGGTTTTTTGAAGAATTTCTTTTTGCTGCTTCGCATTGCGGAAGCGGCTGATCATTTCGATGGTGATGGGGAACGGCGCGAAGCGCTGCTTGAAAGTTTCGTAGTGCTGGAAGGCGAGGACGGTGGTTGGGGCGAGCACCGCGACCTGTTTGTTGTCGCCGATGGCTTTGAAGGCGGCACGCATGGCGACTTCAGTTTTGCCGTAGCCGACGTCGCCGCAGAGCAGGCGGTCCATGGGCTGCGAGGATTCCATATCGCGGGTGACGTCTTTGATGGCCTGCGCCTGATCTTCGGTCTCGTTGAATTCGAAAGCGTCTTCAAACTCGCGATACCACTCATTGGCGGGCGGAAATGCGTGTCCGACGGCGGTTTTGCGCTGGGCGTAGAGTTTGAGAAGTTCGTCGGCCATGTCTTTCATGGCCTTGCGCACACGGGCTTTGGTCTTCGACCAGGACTGCGTGCCGAGGTGGCTCAGCACCGGCTTTGCGCCTTCTGACGAACGGTACTTCTGCACCAGATCGAGGCGGGTGAGCGGGACGTAGAGGCGGGCGGCATCGGCGAATTCGAGGAGCATGAATTCGGCAGGGCCGTCGCCGTGGTTGATTTCCTTTAGTCCGTGATATTGGCCGATGCCGTGTTCGACGTGGACAACGTAGTCGCCGACTTGCAGGTCCCGAAAGTCGGAAAGGAATGCGGAGACCTTGGATTTCGCGCGTTGTGGACGGGAGGCAACGGATTCCGATTCGTCGAATAAATCGCGCGAGCCGAAGATCGCTAGATTCGCTTCGGGCAGCATGACGCCTTCGGGGATGTAGGCCGTGGCAAGAGTAGTGGTGAGAATTTCTCCGGCGAAGTAGCTGGTTTCGTCGGCGTAACTTTCTCCGCCGCGAGTGCGGCTGCCGAGCTTGAACGAAACGTTGTATTCGGTGAAAACGTCGGCCAGGCGCTCGACTTCGCCGATGTTGGGGACGGCGAAGAGGACACGTTTGCCCTCAGTGTTGAGTTTTTGAACGGCCTCAAGCATCGACGGAACCGCGCCGTGAAAGCGAGCGGATGGCTGCGTGAGGAATGAGATGGAATCGTCTTCGAGGCCGCGCGCGATGCCGAGATGCTCGACGTCCGCTCCGGGTAGTGAAGATGTTTTCTGCCACCAGTTTTCGGGCGCGAAGTAGAGATCTTCGGGACGGACAAGATTTCCTACGCCGCTGCGCTCGTGGGCTTCACCCACGCGGCTCCAGAAGCGATCGAACTCCTGGCGAAGCTGATCAGGTTCGTCGAGCAGCACGGAGGCGCGAGGCATGAGGTCGAAGATGGAGCTGTCGGCGCCGGCGACGGGAGTGTAAAACTCCCAGCCGGGAAAAACGTTGACGCCGCCGGCGCGGATGGCGGCTTCCACGATTTCTTCGCTGCCCTCGATGCGCTTGCCGCTAAGGCGCGTGTGAATGGCGCCGAGGAGATGTTCGCTGACGGGAGTTTCGGTGAGCGGAAGCAAGAGCGCTTCATCGACGGGAGTGGAGGAGCGCTGGGAGGCGGGATCGAATTTGCGGATGGAGTCGGCTTCGTCGCCGAAGAATTCGATGCGCAGCGGCCGGTCGGCCTCGGGCGAGTAAACGTCGAGGATGCCTCCGCGAACGGCATACTGGCCGGGCATTTCGACGACATCGGTGGAGGTGTAGCCCACGGTGTTGAGGTGCGCGAGCAGAGCTTCCAGGTCGAACGACTCGCCGCGGCGGATGGTGCGGGCGAGGTCGGCGTAGTAATCGCTGGAGCGAAGGCGGATGGCGGTTGCGGCGACCGGCGATACGACGATGGATGCCGCGGCGGTTGCGATCTTCCACAGGGCGGTGGCGCGCTCTTCCTGCAGTTCCGGATGCGGCGAAAGATTCTGATAGGGAAGCACGTCGCGCGCCGGCAGAGAAACGATCGAAGCCGGATCGCAAGAGGCGGTGAGTTCACAAAAGCCGCGAAGGACAGGAACGAACTCCTCGACGGCGCGGTTGTCGTTTACTACAAAGATGATAGGGCGTCCGGCGGAGCGTTGAAAGAGCACGAGCAGCAGGGCTTTTGCGGTGGGTGAGACGCCGGAGACACGAATGCGCCCCGTGCCCTCCCGGAGGTGGGAGGCAACACGCGTGAAGGCGGGAAGTTTTTCTACGTCCGCGAAGAGTTCGCGGACGAAGGGAAGAAGCATGCAGAGTTATTTTAGCAGGAGAGGGAGGGGCATGCAGGCGTGGTGGCTGGGGCTGGTTGCGGTATGCCTCAGGGAACACCGATAGGAATCGGGCATGCCGGACAGGGTCTAGCGTGAAGGGGCCGGAGTTCGTGGAGGTTCCGCCTCGCTTCGCTTCGGCGGGACGGGCGAAGGCGCCCGTCACCACATGAGTTGTGCGCATGCTAGGTGCGTAGGAGGGGGCGAGTGAGGCAGGTGGGGCCGCCGCTGCCGTTGATGCAGATTTCGCTGCCGGGAAAAGTGCGGACGTCGAATCCGGCAGCGCGAAGGAGGGCGTTGGTGGAGCGATTTTCTTCGATCGCGAGCAGACGATTGTTGCCCAGTGCGAGGACGTTGCAGGCGAGCGTGTCGCGCTCGGCGGGATCGATTTCGAGGAATTTGAATTCGCGAGATTTCAGCAATTCGACGGTTTCGACGGCGAGCCATGACAAGTCAACCAGCGCGGTGTGATCGTCGAGAAGGCTGATGAGCGACATCAGGTGCAGGCAGGCGGATGGGCCGTGGCCGTAGGGGAGTGGGGCGGAAATCACGTCCACGCCGTTCGGCCGTAACAGATCGCGGAGTTGCTGAATTCCGGCGGCGTTGGTGCGGTAGCCGTTGCCGAGGAGCAGGGTTTTGGGACCGAGCCAGAGTATGTCGCCGGCTTCGGTTGCGCCGGGAGAGATGATTGTGCCGAGAGTGGGGATATCGAGCGATACGCAAAACGCGGCGTGACACGGACCTTCGGCGATTCGATTCGGCTTGCCGGGGCGCATGACGATCAATCCGTAATCGGTGGCGAGGGAGGCGTCGTGGGTGTAGACGGCATCGAGAGAGAGATCTGACGACGGCGGGAGGTCGAGGACTTCTGCACCGGCTGCCTGGAGTTCGCGGCAGAGAGTTTTGTGCTGGGATTGGGCCGTGGGGAAATCGGGCGGATGGTGGAAGCCGAGTTCGCACCAATGCGCCACGCTCTGGGGGCGGTCCCAGCCCGCAGCGGCGGGGGAGCAGACCATCACGCGCTCAAGTGCGCCGACCATTGAGTGTCCGTTGGAGCGGGGTTGAGATATCGTCCCTTTGGTCATGTTCCCGGCATTGTCCTCTCAAGATTCTGAAGCTGACGAGCCAATCGAGAATCTATATGGGCATTATGGCAAAAGCAATGTGGAATGGCGCGGTGCTGGCCGAAAGCGACGCGACGGTAGAGGTGGAAGGCAACCAGTATTTTCCTCCGCAGGCAATTCGCAAGGAATTTTTCAAGCCGAGCGAGGCGCACAGCGTTTGTCCGTGGAAGGGGACGGCGAGTTATTACGATCTTGAGGTGAAGGGCGAGCGGAATGCGGGAGCGGCGTGGTTTTATCCTGAGCCGAAGGATGCGGCGAAGCAGATTAAGGGGTATGTGGCATTTTGGAAGGGTGTGAAGGTGGAGCGGTAAGGCGGCTTTACGTAGAGCAGGAAGATTCGAGTGCATCTGATGCATGCTTTGTCGATTCCCATGTCTCGCAAAAGAGGCGAGACATGGGGCACCCACAGTTGGTTTTTGTTCAGTTAGTTTTCCCCAGCCTTTCGGTCCCGTGAAATAGTCAGCGATCACGTAAAATACAGACATCGGCTGGAAGCCACCTCTTCATTGTCTTTTCTCGATCAACTCAATCCGCAACAGCGCGAGGCTGTCGAAACTACCGAAGGGCCGGTGCTTATTCTGGCCGGTGCGGGAAGCGGGAAGACGCGCGTCATTACGTATCGCATTGCTTATTTGATTGAGCATGCGGGGGTGATGCCGGAGTCGATTTTAGCGATGACCTTTACCAACAAGGCCGCCGCGGAAATGGGCGAGCGCGTGGAGAAACTGGTGGGCGGAATGAGTATTGCCAAGCCGGTTATTTCTACCTTCCATTCTTTTTGCGTGCGCGTCTTGCGGCGCGATATCGAGGCGTTGCAGATTCCTTCAGCCACGCCGGGTCAGCCGCCGATTGGGCATACGAAGAAGTTCGTCATCTACGACGAGAGTGACATGCAATCGGTGGTCAAGTCGGTCATGAAGCGGATGGGACTGGACGACAAGCAACTGACGCCGCGCACGGTGCTCTCGCGGATTTCGTGGGCGAAGAATCATATGCTCGATCCGCAGGAGCTTTATTTGCAATCGGCGGACCCGAAGACCGAGAAGATCGCGCATCTGTTTGAGGAGTACCGGAAAGAGCTGCGCAAGGCCAATGCGTTGGACTTCGACGATCTGCTGCTGGAAGCTACGCGGCTGCTGAAAACTTCGGCGCCGGTGCGCGAGTATTACAACAAACGATTTCAATATCTGTTGATCGACGAATATCAGGATACGAACCGTCCGCAATACGAACTGATGCGCATGCTGGCGGGAGCGCGGCACAATGTGTGCGCAGTGGGCGACGAGGATCAGTCGATCTACTCGTGGCGCGGCGCCGACATTCGCAACATTCTGGAGTTCGAACAGGATTTTCCAGAAGCGAAGATTATCCGGCTGGAACAGAACTACCGGTCGACGCAAAATATTTTGCAGGCCGCATCGGCGGTGGTGGGGAATAATGTGCGGCGCAAGGGCAAAAACCTTTGGACGGATCGCCAAGGCGGGGCGAAGATTGGCTACTACGAAGCGCCGGATGGCGAAAATGAAGCGCTGTTTGCCGCCGACCACACGGCTAAATATTTGCGCGAGGCGGCGCAACGTGGGGAGACTCCGCGCGCCGCGGTGCTTTACCGCACTAATTCGCAATCACGGCTGTTTGAAGAGGCGATGCGGCGGTATGGGCTGAAGTACAAAGTAGTCGGCGGATTTTCGTTCTACGAGCGTGCCGAGATTAAGGACATGATCTCGTACTTGAAGGTGATTCTGAATCCGGACGATTCGATTTCGCTGCTGCGCGTGATTAATACGCCGACGCGGGGGATCGGCAAAGGGACGATTGATACGCTGGAGCGGTTGGCGCTGGAGACGGGGTTATCGCTGTGGGGAGCGGTGGGGGAAGCGATTCGTCGGGAGCTTTTGCCGCCGCGGGCGCTGGCGGCTTTGAAGAACTTTCAGCAACTGATTGTTGATGCGCAGGCGATGCTGGCGGGGAGTTTTGGGGAGAATTTGTCTGAGAGCTTGGGAGATGAGAGTTTGTCCGGGGCCGGTGAAGCTGCCGGCGGTGGAGCGGGCGAGTCGCCCGCTCCCACACGAGACGAGGAAGCGGCCGGTGAGTTGGAGGATGCGGCGGCTTTCGATCCTGGGGAGTTTGGGAATTTTTCGTTTGATTTTGGAAGCGCGGGTTCGGAGGTTACGGAAGAAGTGGAGGCGGGACGCCTCCACGACAGCCGGCGAGACCCTTCGGCAAGCTCAGGGCAGGCTACCGGCGCTACTGCCACGGGTGCCGAGGCGACGGCTTCGGGGGCTTTCCCGGTTCCAACGGTGAATACGGCGGACATTCTGAAGTTTCTGATTGATCGCACTGGGTACATCAAGCTGCTGGAAGCGGAGGACACGCCGGAGGCTTTTTCCCGCATCGAAAATTTGCGCGAATTGGTAAATGCGGCGATGGATTCGCGTGATCGCGGCGAGACGCTCGACCAATTCCTCGACCACGCGGCGCTGATCAGCGATGCGGACGATTACGACGAGCGGGCGCAGATTACGCTGATGAGCTTGCACGCGGCCAAGGGACTGGAGTTTCCGCTGGTGTTGTTGAGCGGCCTGGAAGAAGGATTGTTTCCGCATTCGCGTACCATGCTGCAGCCCGACGAGGTGGAAGAAGAGCGGCGGTTGTGTTACGTGGGCATGACGCGCGCCATGGACCAACTCATCTTGACGCGTGCGGTGTATCGGCGGCGGTACGGGACGGATTTGCCGGAGGCCAGCGTGCCATCGCGATTTTTGGAAGAAGTTCCGGCGCCGTTGATTGAGGAGTTGGGACGCAGGCGCACGGCGGGGATGGGAAGCTATGCAGGAAATGGCCGTGGGGCGATGGGCGGCGGCGCGGGGAATTCGCGGGGCGACGATCACACCTCGACTCATTATTCTTACGAGGATGAAGATCAGAGTGCGGCGTGGAAGCGCGGGGCGACGCAGGCGAACCGTCAGAAGCCCGCTGCACCCGGGAAGCCTTACAACTCGATCGAGAACATTGCGGAGTTTTTTGCCAGTCGAGGGAAGAAATTTAGCGTGCCGAAAGCGCCGGTCGAGGAGCCGAGCGGGAAACGTGGGTTTCGTCCCGGACAGAAGGTGCGGCATCCGAAATACGGCGAGGGAACGGTCTACCAGCGAGAAGGAGAAGGCGAAGAAGCCAAGATTACGGTACAATTTCCTCGCTTCGGATTGAAGAAGTTGGTGGAGAAGTATGCCCAGTTGGAGCGGGCGTGAGAGGAATTTGGTAATTTTGTAATTGGGTAATTTGGCAATTTCACGTATTCCAAGCCTTAAATTACAAAATTACCCAATTACCAAAATTACAAATTGAGAGATCCAAGAAAGCAGTCATGGCAAATACAGCAACTCTGACCAAAGAAGAACGCAAGAAATCGAAACGGACCGCGCGCAAGAAGGCGAAAGTGGAGAAGCCGAAGAAGCCCCGCGACTATGCCCGCGGATCGAAGAAGCACAAAGTGAAGAAGCTGGCTCGCGGCCAATCGAAGCGCTAGCGGCAATTGGCATTTAACAGTTGAGGAATTGGCCGGGACGTTGTTGGTTAACGCGCCCGGCCAATTGCTGGCTGCGAGAGCTGAGAACTGAAGGCTGAGAGCCATTTCAGGAGACAACCACCACTTGTCCCAACCAACCACGGACCCTGCCGCAACGGTGCGCACCTCTGACAATCAGCTTTTCTGCTGCAAGTCGATCGACAAGCTGATCTCCGATTCCGAAAAACCTGGCCAACGGCTGCAAAAGACCCTTGGCCCGTGGTCGCTGACGGCGCTGGGCATTGGAGCGATCATCGGCTCGGGAATTTTCATCCTGACCGGCACTGCGGCCGCGGGCGAATATTTTCAGGCTCCATCGATCCTGCATGCGCAGGCGCTCGACATCATTGTGAACTTGCTGCGCACCGGCAGCACGGCGGGAGCGCTCATGCATGGCCGTCCGCCCGCTGGACCATCGATTGCGATTTCGTTTTTACTGGTTGCCATCGCGTGCAGTTTTGCGGGATTGTGCTACGCCGAACTGGCGTCGATGATCCCAATCGCCGGCAGCGCGTATACGTATTCTTACGCCACGCTCGGCGAGATTTTTGCCTGGATCATCGGCTGGGACTTGATCCTTGAATATGTGGTCTCGAATGTCGCAGTCGCGGTCGGTTTTGCCGGGTATATAAAAGCGCAACTGGCGGTATTCGGCCTCAACTTGCCGGACCGGTTTGCCAGTCCGGTTTGGGCGGGGGGGCAGTGGACCGGGTCCTATTTCAACCTGCCAGGATTCCTCATCGTTTTTATTCTCACGCTGCTGCTGGTGCGGGGCGTGAAGGAGTCGGCGGAAACCAACAACATCATGGTGGCGGTGAAGATTGGCGCCATCCTGATCTTTTTAGTGGTGGGTGGAATGCTGGTGAAGCCCGCTAACTGGGTGCCCTTCGCGCCTTCTGGCTTCGCCGGGATCGTCACCGGAGGGGCCATCGTTTTCTTTACCTATATCGGATTCGATTCAGTCTCGACTGCGGCCGAGGAATCGCGCAATCCGCAAAAGGATTTGCCGTTCGGCATCATCATGTCGTTGGTGGTCTGCACGCTGCTGTATGTGGGCGTAGCCGTGGTGCTGCTCGGAATGATGAAGTACACGACCTTCGTTTCCGGCGCTGCCGCTGAAGCGCCTGTGGCCTATGCGATGAAGTATTTGGGTGTGCACCCGGTCTTCCGCTCGGTGATCGTGATCGGAGCGCTAACTGGGATGATCTCTTCGTTGCTCGTGTTTCAATACGGGCAAGCACGCATCTGGTACGCGATGTCCCGCGATGGCTTGCTGCCGAAGCTTTTTTCCGCGGTGCACCCAAAATTTAAGACGCCACACTACTCCACCTGGATTGCCTGTTTTGCCGTAGGAATTCCCGCAGGGCTGGTGGATATTGGAGATGCCGCCGACCTGGCCAACATTGGGACGCTGTTTGCCTTTGTTCTGGTTTCGCTTGGCGTAATCATTTTGCGGCGAAGGCAGCCTGATCGCAAGCGGGCGTTCCGAGTGCCGTTTGTGCCGTGGTTCCCGCTGATCTCGATCGTGCTTTGCGGCGGGCTAATGTTCGGGCTCACCGTCATCACGTGGCTGCGCTTTGTGATCTGGCTCGGGCTCGGGCTGCTGATTTACTTCTTGTACAGTCGAAAGCATAGCGAGTTCGCGAAGAAGTAAGGGCGAGCTTTCGGCTTTCAGCTTCAGATCTAAGCTCTCAGCGATAATCTGCGCGACTTTCCTCGCAAATCTCCCTGCAAGAAACTACAATCGTTATGTGATGTCTCGCGCGCTCGATCGTCCGCCGAATAGTTTTCTAAGGCTTCTGCCAAAGGCGGAGCTGCACCTGCATCTTGAGGGCGCGATCGAGCCGGCGACGCTGCTGGAGTTGCGGCAGCGGCATGGAGAGCGCGTGACTCAGGGCGAAGTCGATGCGCTTTACCGGTACGAAGATTTTCCTGGGTTTCTGCTCTCGTTCAAAAACATCACCGAACACTTGCGCACCGCCGAGGATTACGAACTCATTACTTATCGAATGATGCAGCGGCTGAAAGAAGAGAATGTTCTGCATGCCGAGGTTTATGTATCGGTGGGGGTATGCCTGTGGCGCAAGCAGGATTTTGCGGCTATTTTCGAAGGGCTGGATCGCGGGCGGGCGCGCGGGGAACGCGACTTTGGCATTTCGCTGCTGTGGATCTTTGACGCTGTGCGTCAATTCGGGGCGGAGGCTGCGCAAAAAGTTTTCGAACTCGCGGTTCAATTTCGCGAACGGGCTGTGGTGGGTGTGGGCATCGGAGGAGACGAACAGAAGGCTCCGCCGGAACTTTTTCGTGATTGCTACGCATGGGCTGCGGGATACGGCATGCGCCTGACCTGTCATGCAGGTGAGAATGGGCCGCCGGAGTCGGTTTGGGGGGCGCTGAATCTGCGGGCGGAGCGTATTGGACATGGGCTTACCGCTTTTCACGATCCTGATCTGGTCGAGGAGCTGGCGCAGCGGCAGGTTCCGGTGGAAATCTGCCTTACTAGTAATCAGCGCACGGGGCTGTGTCCGAGCCTGAGCGAGCATCCCGCGAAAAGTTACTTCGATCATGGGGTGATGATCACGCTGAATAGCGATGACCCGGCGATGTTTGGAACTACGCTGGCCCGCGAATACCAGATTGCGCAGCAGACATTCGCGTTCACGGACGAGCATCTGCGCGAGTTGGCGCGGAATTCATTTGAGGCGTCGTTTCTTCCCGCGGAAAAGAAGCTGGAGTTTTTGAATTTGTTTGACGCGGCGGCGGCGAGGTGAGGGCCGGTCCTGATCTAACCGCTCCAAACTGAATGCCTCTCCACATCGGCATCGTCGCTTGCAGCGCGGAAGGAGCTGCGCTGTGCTATCGCACCATCTGCCGGGAAGGCGCGGCGTTTCTGGGGCCGCATGGTCATCCGGAGATCTCCATGCACGGGCACAGCTTCGCCAATTATGTGAAGTGTATCGAGGCCAACGATTGGGTGGGCGTGGCCGAGTTGATGCTTTCGTCGGCGGACAAACTGGCCAAGGCTGGTGCGGATTTTCTGATCGCTCCGGTTAACACTGTGCATCAGGCTTTCGATCTGGT
>Ga0182024_10010429_pt1 | contig 18926 bp, 15 predicted proteins | sample P32metaG_FD_120480 | JGI IMG/M metagenome (GOLD analysis project Ga0182024, IMG submission 120480) | Permafrost microbial communities from Stordalen Mire, Sweden - P3-2 metaG (Illumina Assembly) | ecosystem: Environmental > Terrestrial > Soil > Wetlands > Permafrost | place: Sweden: Stordalen... | reverse complement strand
CGCCTGAAAAGCGCGAGGTCACCGGATCGACGCCGGTCCCGACCACCGAAGTCCGCCGGTCCCCGGTCCGACGGGTTGCGCGGACTCCCCATACCCGCTGTGTCACCACCAAGTTCAACGGTTGCGCGCCGGAGCCCGCCCGCCCCGGGAGACCGTGGGCGCGCGTCGTATCCCACATGGAATGCTGGAGACCTGCGCGCGAAACCGTCGTCCGATCCGCTCGTTCCCCTGCCGGCGCAGCCGACTGGCACCGCGTGGCCGACCGACGACTGGCCAGAGGGTGACGTCCCCGCCGGGGTCGAACTCGACGGACTACTCGAGGCGGTCTGCGATGACTCCGGGCCCCTCGCGTCGACCTTCGCCGTGGTGGTGGTGGCTGGCGGCCGGGTAGTGGCCGAGCGGTACCAGGGCCGGCTCGAGCACCTCGACCGGCCGGCCGAGGACATCGGCCCGGCAACGCCGCTGCTCAGCTGGTCGATGGCCAAGTCGATGCTGCACGCCGTGGTGGGCACCTTGGTGGCCGACGGGCGGCTGTCGATCACCGACGCCGCGGCTGTGGCCGAGTGGGGAGTCAAAGACGACCCGCGGCGGGTCATCACCGTCGACCAGCTGTTGTTGATGCGCGACGGGCTGGCATTCGTCGAGGACTACGTCGACGACCAGATCTCCGACGTGATCCAGATGCTCTTCGGTCCGGGGCGCCCCGACATGGCCCACTTCGCCGCCGATCGCCCCCTCGCCGCCGTTCCGGGCGAACGGTTCAATTACTCGAGCGGGACCACCAACATCATCTCGGGCATCGTGGCCCGCCTGCTCGGCCCCGGTGAGCCCTATGAGGCCTACCTGGCCGAGCGGCTCTTCGGTCCGATCGCCATGAGCTCGGCCCGGCCCGGCTTCGACGACGCCGGCACCTGGACGGCGTCCTCCTACGTCCACGCGACGGCCCGTGACTTCGCCCGGTTCGGACTTTTGTACCTGCGCGACGGTGTCTGGGACGGCCAACGGGTACTCCCCGAGGGCTGGGTCGACTACGGCCGCCAGCCCCGCTCGGTCGACCCGTCCGACGGTTCCCTCTACGGCGCCCACTGGTGGGTCGTCGGCGACGAGCACGGCACCTTCCGCTGCGCCGGCTACAACGGCCAATCGATCACCGTCTGCCCGGCTCTCGACTTGGTCGTCGTCCGACTGGGATCGACCCCGGCCGAGCACTACCCCGATCTCATCGCCTGGCGGGCCGCCATGGTCGACGCCTTCGCCGGTCCGCGCCGAGCGAGCCCTCAGGCGCCCTCGTAGTCGAAGCCGAGGTCAGGGGCCGTGAGAACGGCCCGGAACTGGAGGCCTTCCGACGCGGCCATCGCCGCGGCGGTCCCACCGCGATCGACGACCGCGACCAGCAACACCGGATCGGCCCCCGCTTGTTTGATGGCGAGGGCCGCCTCCAAAAGCGAGGTCCCCCGGGTCACCGTGTCCTCGGTGACGACAACCAGATCCCCGGGGTCGAGCGCGCCGGCGATCCGTCCCCCGGCGCCGTGGTCCTTAGCCTCTTTGCGCACGCTGAAGGCTTTGAGCCGCCGTCCCCGGGTGGCGGCCACCGCGGCGGTGACGAACGCCACCGGGTCGGCTCCCATGGTCAGGCCGCCGATGGCCGTGGCCTCAGGCGGGGCCACCGACAACACGGCGTCGGCGACGAGCACCATCGCCTCGGGACGGCACACCGTCTGCTTGGCGTCGATGAACCAGCTGCTCCGCCGACCCGATTTGAGGACGAAGTCCCCCCGTCGGACCGAATGGGCCAGCAGGTGGTCCCGCAGGGCGTCAAAGACGGTCTGGGGGAGAGCGGTCATGTGAGCCGCACCCGACCCGAGCCGAGGACCACCCGGCCCACGACCGACGCTGTCTGGCCCGCGCCCTCGAGCGCGCCCAGCACTTCGGGGACCGCGGCCGGATCACAGACCACGACCATGCCGAGCCCGAGGTTGAAGACGCGGTCCATCTCCTCGGGCTCGACTTCGCCCAAGCGGCTGATCTCGGCGAATATGGGAGGGACCGCCCACGCCCGGCGCTCGAGCACGGCGTCACAGTCTGCGGGAAGTACCCGGACCAGGTTGCCCGCGATGCCCCCGCCGGTGATGTGCGCGCAAGCGTGAACCCCGGTCCGCGTCGCCGCCCGCGCGGCGAGGACCGCCGGGGCGTAGATGACCGAAGGCCGGAGCAGCTCGTCGGCCAGGGTGTGGTCGGCCCCGGCCCAGGCCGCATCGTCGAGTGCCCGACCGGCCCGGCCGAGCAGAACGTCGCGCGCCAGCACGTACCCGTTGGAGCGCAGCCCCGGCGAGGCCAACCCGACCATTTCGTCACCGGGTCGCACCCGTTGGGGGCCGAGCAGCTCGCCCGCCTCGGCGGCCCCGACGGCGAAGCCCGCCAGGTCGAGGTCGTCGTCGGCCATGGCCCCGGGATGTTCGGCCGTCTCACCGCCGAGCAGCGCGCAGCCCGCCTGCCGGCAACCCTCGGCCACGCCGGCCACCACCTGCTCGATGCGCTCGGGCACGAGGCGCCCGACGGCGATGTAGTCGAGCAAGAAGAGGGGCTCGGCGCCGGCACAGACCAGATCGTCGACGCACATCGCCACGAGGTCGATGCCGATGGTCTCGTAGCGTCCGGTCGCCCGAGCCACCAGCAGCTTGGTCCCCACCCCGTCGGTCGACGACACGAGCACCGGGTGACGGTAGCGCTCGGTGTCGAGGGCGAACAGGCCGCCGAATCCGCCGATGCCGCCGAGCACCCCCGGGCGCACCGTGGTGGCGACGGCGTCTTTGATGCGTTCGACCGCGTCATCGCCGGCCGCGATGTCAACGCCGGCGGCGGCGTAGGTGGCGCCCCCCGCCGTTGGCCGAACCGGGGCTCCCATCTCTGACGCGCCGGGCAACGGAGCGGAGGACACGCCGGGGTCAGACCCCGGGCAGGGCCGCTTGCAGGGCGACGACCGGCGGTGCGCCGTGGGGCGCCTCCTCGGGGCCAGAGGTGCGGTTGATGAAGACCGGCACGGGCACCGGGTACCGCCCGGTCAGACAGGCGTCGCAGAATCCCGCCCCTGGCGTGTCAATGGCCGCCTTGAGATTCTCGATGGTGATGTAGGCCAGCGAGTCGACACCGAGAAAGCGCTCGATCTCGGGAAGCGACTTGGTGGCGGCGAGCAGCTCGTCGCGGTTGGGGGTGTCGATGCCGTAGAAACAGGGCCACTGGAACGGGGGCGACGAGATCCGCAGATGCACCTCGGCCGCTCCTGAATCCCGGAGCATGCCCACGATGGCCTGGGTGGTGGTCCCCCGCACGATCGAGTCGTCCACCACGATCAACCGCTTGCCGGCGATGTTGTCGCGCAGCGGGTTGAGTTTGCGGCGCACCGCGTTCATCCGGGCCTGCTGGTCGGGATCGATGAATGTGCGGCCGATGTAGCGGTTCTTGACGAGGCCCTGGCCGTAGGGGATGCCGCTCTGCCGGGCGTAGCCTTCGGCCGCCGGCACCCCCGAGTCGGGAACCCCCATGACGAGGTCGGCGTCGACCGGCGCCTGCTCGGCCAGCAGCTCGCCCATGCGGCGCCGGGTGCCGTGCACCTCGCGCCCGTAGAGTTTGGAGTCGGGTCGGGCGAAATAGACGAACTCGAAGATGCACAGGTGGGGTTCGACCTGTTCGGGCGGGTACAGCTGCTCGGAGTGCACGCCCGTCTCATCGATCACCACCAGCTCGCCCGGCTCGAGCTCGCGCACGAAGGCGGCGCCGATCACGTCGAGCGCCGGGGACTCAGAGGCGAGGACCCAGCCCTCGGGCCGGTCCACCGGACCGAGCCGCCCGAGGCAGAGCGGCCGGAACCCCTGCGGGTCGCGCACCCCGTAGAGGTGGTTGGCGTCGAGCAGGACGAAGGAGAAGGCACCTTTCACCCCCGGCAGCACCACCCGCAACGCGTCGCGCAGGTCGTCGACGGCAACGGCGTCGGGGTCGGGGCTGTCCAGGGGGTACTCGCGGGCCACCAGCTCGGCCACCGCGTCGCTGTCGGTGCCCACCATGCCCGGCAGCATCCCCGCCTGTTCGGCCAACTCGGTCGTGTTGGTCAAATTCCCGTTGTGTCCGAGAGCGAAGCCCGAGCGGCCGACCGGTCGGTAGACCGGCTGGGCGGCGGCCCAGTCCGAGGACCCATGGGTCGAATACCGGGTGTGGCCGATGGCCAAGTGTCCGGGAAGCGACGACAGCGTGCGCTCGTCGAACACTGCCGTCACGAGACCCATGTCTTTGACGACGGTTATGGTCTCGCCGTCGCTCACCGCCATGCCGGCCGATTCCTGGCCGCGGTGCTGCAGGGCGTAGATGCCGTCAAAGGTGAGCTGGGCGACCGCACGCCCTGGTGCGTAGACACCGAAGACCCCGCAGGCTTCCTTCACAGGCCCCTCTGCCTCTGCTCTGTGGACCATCGCATTCGATGCACCGGGCGCGCACCGGCAATGACCCCTCGTCGCTTGGGCCCAGTCTCTCACAGGCCCCGGCGAGGGGCGCACCGCTAACCTGCCCGTCGACGTGATCGACCTGCACTCCCACTCGACCTGCTCAGACGGGTCCGACCGGCCCGAACGGATCCCTGAGCTGGCCGCCGCCGCCGGCTGCACGGCGGTTGCCCTGACCGACCACGACACCTTGGCCGGGCTCTCCGCGGCTCGGGCCCGGGCGGCCGAGCTGGGCGTCGGCTTCGTCTCGGGCTGCGAGGTTGCGTGTGCCTTCAGAAGAGCGAGTGCCCACGTCCTGGTCTATTTCGTCGAGGGAGGGGACGGCCCGTTCCAAGACGAGTTGGTCCGCCTTCGAGCCGACCGGGTGACCCGCAACCGGCGCCTCATCGCCCGGCTCGGCGAACTCGGGATCCCGATCACCTACGACGAGGTGCTGGCCGAAGCGGCGAGCGAGGAGGCCGTCGGGCGTCCCCACGTGGCCGCCGTCCTGGTCGCCAGTGGCGTAGCCAACTCGATCCCCGATGCCTTTGACCGCTGGCTGGGCGACGGTCGCCCGGGTTACGTGCCCAAGGCCCGGCTGACCCCCGGCGAGGTGGCCACGCTCGCCCGTGCCTCGGGCGGCGTCGCGGTGTTGGCCCACCCTTTTACGCTCGGGCTCGGCGCCACCGGGCTGGCCGAGGCGGTGCGCGAGCTGGCCGAGTCGGGATTCGCCGGCCTCGAGGTCTTCTACGGCCGCTACTCGCCCGACCAACGGGCGGCTCTCGCCACCTTGGCCCAGCGGACCGGACTCGTCGCCACCGGCGGCTCGGACTACCACGGCACGGTGAAGGCCGACCTCGCGGTCGGCACCGGGCGCGGCGACCTGGCCGTCCCCGGGCGCGCCCTCGACGACCTGTTGGCCCGCCGGGCCCGCTGAACGGCTCAAGCGGTCGGTCGTCCAAAAGGCGCCCGGTGTTCTGCCGGTCAGTCTTCTTCGTGCAGCGCTTTGGGGAGCGCCTCGGCGGCGCCTCGGCGCAACCCCGCAACGGACAGGTCGACCAGCCCGTCGATCACCAGGCGGGCACCGCCGGACTCCCCGATGACCACGGCGGGGACCCCGGCCGCTCGGGCCCGGTCGATCACCGCACCGGGCCGGTCGGTGGCGACCAGCACCCGGGACGGCAACTCGCTGAACAGCTCGGCGTGATCGGCGAGGCCCGACACCCGCAGACCGATCCCCGCACCCACCGCCATCTCGGCGAGCGCCACCCCGAGTCCACCGCCCGACACGTCATGGACTCCGCACAAAAGGCCGTCGCTCCCGCGCACGGTGGTGCCGACCAATTCGGCCACCAGGTCGACCACCGATCGGTGGGCGATCGGATCGAGCAAGGGCAGTGCGCCCCCCCGGCGCCCATGCCGTTCCACCGCCCAACGGCTGCCGCCGAGAGGGTGCAACGGGGCCGTGGCGCCGTCTCGGGGTCCGAGCAGCACCATCGACGCGCCAGCCGTGTAGCCGATCCCCGGCGGCGCTGCGTGCAACGCGTCGACCAGGCCCAAGAGCCCGATGACCGGTGTCGGGGCGATGTCGACGCCAGCGCTCTCGTTGTAGAGGCTGACGTTCCCGCCGATCACCGGGAGCCCGAAGGCGGCGCAGGCCTCGCTCAGGCCGTCGATGACCTCGGACAGCTGCCACATCACCTCGGGATGCTCGGGGTTGCCCAAGTTGAGGCAGTTGACGACGGCCACGGCGTGGGCCCCGACGCAGGCCAGGTTGGCCAGTCCCTCGGCGACCACCATCGCCGTACCCGCACGCGGGTCGATGGAGCACCACGCGGGGTTGGAATCGGTGGTCACCGCGATCCCCCGGTCGCTCGGCGGTAGTCCGGGCCCGGCCAGGCGCAGCAACGCGGCGTCACCACCGGGGCCGACGACCGTGTTCAAGAAGAGTTGGTGGTCGTACTGGCGATAGACCCAGGACGGGTCACCCAACATGGACACGAGATCGGGGCCGCAGTCCCCCGGTCCGGGGTCCCCCGTCGGATCGTCGGCCCGCCGGGCGGCCCGATCGCCGGGCCTACCGAGCGGACGCTCGCAGAGCGGTGCCTCGTCGGCGAGCGAGGCAGCCGGCACGTCGGCCAGGACCGGGCCCTCGAATCCCTCCCGGATGCGGAGGCGCCCGGCGGAGCCTCCCTGGTCGGCCTCGGTCACCCGTCCGACCACCGCCGAGCGCACCTCCCAACGCCCGCAGATCTCGAGTACCGCGGGCAGCGCTTCGGGGGTGACGATGGCCAGCATGCGTTCCTGGCTCTCGCTGGTCATCACCTCCCAAGGCTCCATCCCCTCCTCGCGCCGGGGCACCGCGGTGACGTCCACGTCCATGCCCACGCCGCCACGCGCCGCCGTCTCGCTGGTCGCACACGCCAGGCCGGCCCCCCCGAGGTCCTGGATGCCGATCACCAGACCCTCGTCCAACAGGGCCAGGCAGGCCTCGATGAGGCGCTTCTCCTCGAAAGGGTCGCCGACCTGGACACTCGGCCGCTTGGCGTCGTCGGCCGCGGCTTCCGTGCCCGAGAACCCGGCCGAGGCCAGCACACTGACCCCGCCGATGCCGTCGCGCCCGGTGCTCGACCCGAGCAGCACCGCCAGGTTGCCCACCCCCGACGCACGCCCGAGGACCAGTCGATCGACCGGCAGGGCGCCGAGGCAGAGCACGTTGACCAGTGGGTTCTGGGCGTAACAGGGATCGAAGGTGAGCTCACCGCCCACCGTCGGCACACCAACAGAGTTCCCGTAGCCCGAGATACCGGCCACCACTCCTTCAAAGAGCCACCGCTGTTTGGGGTCGTCGAGCGAGCCGAAGAACAGTGGGTCCATGACCGCAAGCGGACGAGCCCCCATGGTGAAGATGTCCCGAAGGATCCCGCCCACTCCGGTCGCCGCGCCCTGGTAGGGCTCGATGGCCGAGGGGTGATTGTGGCTCTCGATCCGGATCGCCACGGCGATCCCGTCCCCGGCGTCGATCACGCCGGCGTTCTCGCCCGGGCCGACGAGCACCCCGGGACCTTCGGTCGGCAGACGGCGCAGGTGGACGCGGGAGGACTTGTACGAACAGTGCTCGCTCCACATCACCGCATACAGCGCCAGCTCGAGGTGGTTGGGCGCCCGACCGAGGATCTCGACGACCCGGTCCCGTTCGTCGTCGGTCAAACCGAGTGCCCGGTGCAGGGGTTCGCTCACTTGCGACGCGCCGGACATGGGCGCCACCGTAGTAGCGGGCCCGGCAACGCAATGAGCGTTGCTGGCCCCAAAACCCAAACGCGGCGGGCGGCGATCGGGATGGCTGCGCCAATGGCCGCCCCCGGGCCGGGCCGCACGCGACACATGGCAACACGTGGAACACGGGCCCTTTTGTGGAAATGGCAACGGGGTCGCGGTGTCATTTCAACTCAAATGTCACCTACAATGAATCCATGTCAAGCGCAAAAAAGGTTTCCGCCAGAAAAGCCATGAGTGACGAGCACAAGGCCGCCCTCGCCAAGGGCCGCGAGGAAGGTCTGATCGTCCGCCGGTACCTCGAGGCACTCGAGTCTTCCCGCCCGCGCCGAGGGCGTCGGCGGACTCCCGCCTCGATCGAAAAGAAGGTCGGCTCCATTGACAGCCAGCTCGGCTCGGCGGACCCGCTGACCCGTCTGCATCTTCTCCAAGAAAAGAAGAACCTCGAAGAGGAACTGACGCGATCGAGCGACGTGCATGATCTCTCGGACCTCGAGAAGCGCTTCGTGAAGGTGGCGAAGTCCTACGGCCAGCGCAAGGGCATCAGCTACGGCACCTGGCGCGCCGCCGGGGTGAGCGCGGCCGTCCTCCAGCGAGCAGGCGTGTCCCGGGCAAGAAGCTAGGTCCGAGGCGGGGCGCTCAGGCGGCCCGGGGGGCCGCCGCCGCCGCCAGCAGTGACTGGAGCAGTACAACCCCGTCGGTGGAGCCCAACAACTCGCTCGAGGCGCGTTCGGGATGGGGCATGAGTCCGACCACGTTGCCGGCCCGGTTGCTGATGCCTGCGATGTCGTCCACCGAACCGTTGAGGTTCTCTTCGTAGCGCAGCACGATGCGGTCCTCATCGCGCAATTCGGCCAGCGTCACGTCGTCACAGACGTAGCTGCCGAGAAAGTGGTTGATGGGCATCGACAGCTCGGTGCCGACCGGGACGAGGCCGGTGAGCACCGAGCGCGACGACGTGACCCGCAACGGCACCGTCGTGCAGAGGAAGCGCAGTCGCCGGTTCTTCTGGAGGGCCCCGGGGAGCAGTCCGGCCTCGGTGAGAACCTGGAAGCCGTTGCAGATGCCGACCACCGGCCCACCGGCCGCCGCGAAGAGCGCAACCGCTTCCATGACCGGGGAGAACCGGGCCAGGGCGCCCGGACGCAGGTAGTCGCCGTGGGCAAAGCCGCCCGGGATCACCACCGCATCGAGGCCATCAATGCTCGAATCGGCGTGCCAGACCAGCTCGGCGCGCCCGCCGAGACGCCCGAGGGCGCCCGCCACATCGTGCTCGCAGTTGGTCCCCGGAAACACGACGACGCCGACCCGGGCGGCCATCACCGCACCTCCGAGGTGGCGGCGACCAGCTCCAGGTGGCTCTCTTCGATCACCGGGTTGGCCAGCAAACGGTGGGCCAGCTCTTCGGCCCGAGTCCGAGCCGCTGCCTCAGTGTCCGCCTCCACCTCGAAGCGGAACGACCGACCAGCGCGCACCCCGTGGACCTCGTCGAAGCCGAGAGCCGGGAGGGCCCGCTCGATTGTCGCACCTTCGGGGTCGGCGATCCCCGGACGCAATTGGACCTCGACGCGCGCCACAAACCTCATCGCGGGGCACCGTACCAGTCGTGCAGCGCGCGGCCGGTGACCCGCTCGTAGGCCGCCACATACCGCTGTGAGGTGGACCGGACCACGTCGTCGGGGAGCGGCGGTGGTGGTGGTTGCTTGTCCCAGGCCCGGGTCTCGGCCCAGTCCCGCAGGGGCTGCTTGTCGAACGCGGGCGGGGTGGTGCCCGGCTCGACCTGGTCGGCCGGCCACAGGCGCGAGGAGTCCGGGGTGACCACTTCGTCGCACAGGCTGAGCCGGCCGTCGACGTAGCCGAGCTCAAATTTGGTGTCGGCGAGTATGAAACCGGCGTCGGCGGCCCGGGTGGCGGCCCGCTCGTAGAGGGCCAGGCAGAGCTCTTTGGCGGCCAGCGCCGCCTCGGCGCCCACCAGGTCGATGGCCGCCGCGAAGTCGATGTTGAGATCGTGACCCTCGGCCGCCTTGGTCGACGGCGTAAAGAGGGGTTCGGCCAAACGATCGGCGAGGCGCAGGCCGGCGGGCATGGGGGACCCGTGGACCGTCCCATTCGCCGCGTATTCGCTCCAGGCCGACCCGGCCAGATAGCCGCGCACGACGCACTCGAGGTGGAGCATCTCGGCTCGGCGGACGAGCATCGAGCGGCCGGCGATGTCCCCGAGCGCGGCCGCCTGGGGTACGCGGTCGAGGATCGCCGTTGGGTCGGCGGTCACCAGGCTGCCCGGTGCCAGTTCCTTCATTTCGTCGCACCAGAACACCGTCATGGCCGTCAGTACCCGCCCCTTGTCGGGGATTGGCTCGGCGAAGACCACGTCGAAGGCGCTGATCCGGTCAGAGGCCACCATGAGGAGCAGGCCGTCGCCCGCGTCATACAGGTCCCGGACCTTGCCCGAATGGACGTGGGCCAACCCGGCCGTCCCCGGACCGCTCACCGGTCGGGGTGGGCCACGTCGAGGTCACTCAGCGCTTCGAGGAAGCGCGCCGAGTGGCGGAGTGAGCGGCCGAGGTCGAAGGCCGCGTCGAGTTCTGCTGGCGAAAGGGTCACCTCGGGATCCTCTTCGAGCAGCCCGCGCAGGGCTCTGCGCTCGCTCCACGCCGCCCTGGCGTCGCGCTGGACGATGCGGTACGCCTCGTCGCGGGTGATCCCCGAACCCACCAACGCGAGGAGCACCGACTGGCTGAAGACCAGCCCGTAGGAGCCCTCGGTCAAGTTGAGCAGCGCCCGCTCGGGATGGATGATCAAGCCCGACACCAAGCCGGTGGCCTTGCGCAGCATGTACACGGTGAGGAGCGACGCGTCGGGGAGGACGATCCGCTCGACCGAGCTGTGAGAGATGTCACGTTCGTGCCAGAGGGCGATGTCTTCGAATCCGGCACCGAGATAGCCGCGCAGCACCCGGGCCAGCCCACTCAATCGCTCAGAGAGGATCGGGTTGCGCTTGTGGGGCATGGCCGAGCTGCCCTTCTGGCCCGGGGCGAAGGGCTCTTCGACCTCGCCCACCTCGCTGCGGGCCAGGTGCCGGATCTCGGTGCCGATCAGTTCGATGGTGGCGCCGATCGAGGCGCAGGCGTAGAGGTACTCGGCGTGGCGGTCGCGCGCGATCACCTGGGTGGCCGGGACCGGCCGCAACCCGAGGGCGGCGCAGACGTGGGCCTCGACGGCGGGATCGATGTTGGAGAACGTGCCCACGGCCCCCGAGAGCTTGCCCACGGCCACCCGCTCCCGGGCGGCCGCCAAGCGCTGGCGGTCCCGGTCGGCCTGGAGGGCCCAGAGGGCGAACTTCGCCCCGAACGTGGTGGGCTCGGCGTGCATCCCATGGGTGCGCCCGGCCACCGGCACCGCGATGAGTTCGGAGGCCCGGGCCGCCAGCGCGGCCACCAGCTCCCCGGAGGCCGCCAGCAAGAGGTCGGCCGCCCGGGTGAGGGTGGCGCACAGGGCAGTGTCGACCACGTCTGAGGAGGTGAGCCCGAAGTGGATCCACGACGCTTCGGGTCCGCCGATGCGGTCTTGGACGATGTCGACGAAGGCGGCGACGTCATGGTCGGTCACCCGTTCGCGTTCGTTGACCGCGCGGACCAGGGCGCTGTCGACGGCCGGTGCCCGGGCGCGCAACGCGGCGGCGTCGGCGGCAGGGACGACGCCGAGCCCGGCCAGACCCTCGACTGCGAGGAGTTCCACCTCCAACCACATCGCCAGACGGGCTTCATCGTCGAACAGTGCCGCCATGTCGGGTGGCGAGTACCGGGGGATCACGACGTCGCCCCGCCGGCTCTGCTCAACGCGGCCCGCTCGGCGATGTCGCCGCGGACCTGCACGCCGTCCCAGTTGATCGAACCGGCCGCCCGGTAGGCCCGGCGGCGCGCCTCGGCCAACGAAGGGGCGAGCGCCGTCACCCCAAGCACCCGCCCGCCCGCGGTGGTGAACGGGCCGGCGGGAACGGCCCGGGCGGTGCCGGCGTGGAACACACTGACCCCGTCGACCGGCTCGGCGAGCTGGCCGTCGTCGGAGAGTCCCTCGATAGGGTCACCGGTTTGCGGTGGCCCGGGGTAACGCGCTGCGGCCAGCACCACGCACACCGCCGGATCCTCGACAAAGCGGGGCGGTTCTGCGAAAGACGAGAGTCGCCCCTCGGCGACACCCATCAGCAGTTCGACGGGATCGTCGGCCAACCGGGGCAGGACGGCCTGGGTCTCGGGGTCTCCGAAGCGGACGTTGTATTCGAGGACCTTCGGACCATCCGAGGTCATCATGAGGCCGGCATAGAGCACCCCGCGGTAGTCGATCCCCCGTTTCCGCAAGGCGGCGACCAGTGGCTCGACCGCGCCGTAGACCAATTGGTCGACCAACCCGTCGTCGATCTCGGGAACGGGCGAGTACGCACCCATGCCCCCGGTGTTGGGCCCCCGGTCGCCCTCCCCGATCCGCTTGAAGTCCTGGGCCGGGGCGAGGGGGACGACGTGGCGCCCGTCGCACAGCACCAGGAGCGAACACTCCTCTCCTTCGAGGAACTCTTCGACCACCACCCGCCGGCCGGCTCCACCAAATGAGGCGCCGGAGAGCTTGGCCACCACATCGGCCTCCGCCGCGGCGAAGGTGTCGGCGACGAGCACCCCCTTGCCGGCGGCCAGCCCGTCGGTCTTCACCACCCACGGGCCCGGCAGGGTGCGCAGGAAGGCGACGGCCTCGTCGACCCGGTCAAAGGTCCCGAAACGGGCCGTCGGGACCCCGGCTTCGTCGAGGATCCCCTTCATGAAGGCCTTCGAGCCCTCGAGGCGGGCCCCGTCGGCTCCGGGGCCGACCACCCGGCGTCCCACGGCCCGCAGTCGGTCGGCCACACCGTCCACCAGCGCCGCCTCAGGGCCGATCACGACCAGGTCGGCCGCGATCTCAGACGGCGGTGCGGGGGTGACCGAGATGCGGTGCCCTTCGGGGGTCACCCCCGGCATCCCGGGGTTCCCCGGAGTGACCACGACGTCGTCGCTGCGGGCGAGCACCCGGGCCAGGGCGTGCTCTCGCCCGCCGGCGCCGACCACGCAGACCGTCACGACAAACCCGGCAGACTCACGCGACTGCGAATGACACGAACTGCTCGCGCCCCGGACCGACGCCCACCAGTCCGACGGGCACTCCGATCTGCTCGGCCAAAAAGGCGACGTAGTCGCGGGCGGCGGGCGGCATATCGGCGAGCGAGGTGATCCCGGTCAGATCGGTCCGCCATCCCGGGAGCTCGTGGTACACGGGGGTGACTTGATGGAACGTCGACTGGTGGTACGGCGGATGGATGAATCGCTCGCCCCCGGCCTCGTAGGCGACGCAGACCTTCACCGACTCGAAGGTGTCGAGGACATCGAGCTTGGTCAGCGCCACTTCTGACAGCGAGTTGAGCCGGACCGCCTGGCGGGCCATGACCGCGTCGAACCAGCCGCAGCGGCGCCGACGACCAGTATTGGTCCCGAACTCATGTCCCCGCTCGACCAACAGTTCGCCGACGTCGTTGTCGAGTTCGGTCGGGAACGGTCCGGCGCCCACCCGGGTGACGTACGCCTTGGCGATCCCGATCACCCGGTCGATGTCGCGCGGGCCGAGCCCGGTGCCGGTGCACGCCCCCCCGGCCACCGGGTTCGACGAGGTGACAAAGGGGTACGTGCCGTGGTCGAGGTCGAGGAAGGTCGCCTGGGCCCCCTCGAGCAGGACGTTGCGGCCGTCGGCCAGCGCATCGTGGACGATGGCCACGGTGTCGGCCACCATGGGGGCGATCCGCGGGGCGTACTCGTCGAGGTAGCGCCCGGCGATCTCCTCGGCGGACAGCGGGAGCCGGTTGTACACCTTGGCCAGGACGGCGTTCTTCTCCTTCAGGGCCACGTCGAGTTTCTGGCGGAAGATCTTCGGGTCGAGGAGGTCTTGGACCCGCAGGCCCACCCGGGTGGCCTTGTCGGCATAGGCCGGACCGATCCCGCGCTTGGTCGTGCCCAACGAGTTCTTGCCGAGAAACCGCTCGGTCACCCGATCGAGCTCCTGGTGATACGGCATGATCAGGTGCGCGTTGCCGCTCACGACCAGCCGGCTGGTGTCCACCCCTTTGGCTCCGAGGGTGTCGATCTCCTGGAGGAGCACCGCGGGGTCCACCACCACGCCGTTGCCGATCACCGGGGTGATGTGGGTATAGAGGATCCCGCTCGGCACCAGCTGGAGGGCGAAGGCCTCGCCGTCGACCACGATCCGGTGACCGGCGTTGTGGCCGCCTTGGTAGCGCACGACGACATCGGACTCCCCGGCCAGCAGGTCGGTCAGCTTGCCCTTGCCCTCGTCACCCCACTGGGTACCGACGACCACGGTTGCAGGCACGCCAAATCCTCCGTCTGGGCTGCGGATTACGCCGTACTCTACCTCGCCCCGGGTGGCCGGGCGGCGGTGGGTCGGGCTCTTCACCGTGTCCGCGCCGTAGCGCCGGCGGCTGGGCATTCACGGCTTCGTTGTTGCTCAGCGGAGTACGATCGTGTCGCCCTCGAGGTCGACGGTCACCGTCGATCCCTCGAGGTAGCGCCCCTCGAGCAACGCCAACGCGAGCTGGTCCTCCACCTGGTGTTGGATGACCCGGCGCAGGGGCCTCGCCCCGTAGTTGGGGTCGTAGCCGGCGTGGGCCAACCACGCCTCGGCCGACGGTGTCACGCTCAAGGTGAGCCGCCGCTCGGCCAGGCGGGCCCGGAGACGACCGAGCTGGATGCCGACGATCACCGACAGGTCCTCCTCGGTCAGCGGACCGAAGCGGACGATCTCGTCGATGCGGTTGATGAACTCGGGTTTGAAAAAGGCGTTCGGGTCGCCGGCCAGGTTGGACGTCATGATGAGCACGGTGTTGGTGAAGTCGACGACCCGGCCCTGCCCGTCGGTCAACCGGCCGTCCTCTAGCACCTGGAGGAGGACGTTGAACACGTCGGGATGTGCCTTTTCTATCTCATCGAGCAAGATCACCGCGTAGGGCCGGCGGCGAACCGCCTCGGTGAGTTGGCCGCCCTCTTCGTAACCGACATAACCCGGGGGGGCGCCGATCAATCGGGAGACGGTGTGCTTCTCCATGTACTCGCTCATGTCGATACGGACCATCGCCCGCTCGTCGTCGAAAAGGAACTCGGCCAGGGCCCTGGCCAGTTCGGTTTTTCCCACGCCGGTCGGCCCGAGGAACAAGAACGAACCGATCGGTCGGTTGGGGTCGGACAAGCCGGCCCTGCTCCGCCTCACCGCGTTGGCCACGGCGTGCACGGCCTCGTCTTGTCCGACCACCCGGGTGTGGAGGGTGTCTTCGAGACGGACCAGCTTTTCGACCTCGCCTTCGAGCAACCGGGTGACCGGTACCCCGGTCCAACGGCTCACCACCTCGGAGACGTCCTCGGCGTCAACCTCTTCTTTCAAGAACCGGCGTCGGGATTGGAGTGCGGCCAACTCGTTGGTCGCCTCGTCGATGCGCTGCTCGAGTTGGGGAACCTCGCCGTAACGGATGGCCGAGGCCCCGGTGAGATCCCCCTCCCGCTCGAGGCGCTCCGCGGCGACCTTGCGCTCCTCAAGCTCACCTTTGAGCGCCTGGATCTTGGCGATCGCCTGTTTCTCGGCCTGCCAGTGCGCCGTCATGGAGTCGGACTGCTCTTTCAGCTCGGCCAACTCCGCATCGAGCTTGGCCAGCCGTTCACGCGAGACCTCGTCGGACTCCTTTTGGAGTGCAACCTTCTCGATCTCGAGCTGGCGCATCCGCCGGGTCACCACGTCGAGTTCGGTGGGCAACGAGTCGATCTCGATACGCAGTTTGCTCGCCGCCTCGTCGACCAGGTCTATGGCCTTGTCAGGGAGGAAACGACCACTCACATAACGGTCCGAGAGCACGGCCGCGGCCACCAGGGCGGCATCTTGGATCCGCACGCCGTGGTGCACCTCGTAGCGCTCTTTCAACCCACGCAGGATGGCGATGGTGTCGGTCACCGAGGGCTCGCCGACGAAGACCTGCTGGAACCGGCGCTCGAGGGCGGCGTCCTTTTCTATGTACTTGCGGTACTCGTCGAGTGTGGTGGCCCCGATCAGCCGCAGCTCGCCCCGGGCAAGGAGCGGTTTGATCATGTTCCCCGCGTCCATCGCGCCTTCGGCCGCGCCGGCACCGACGATGGTGTGGAGTTCGTCGATGAAAGTGATGACCTGACCCTCGGCGTCGGTGATCTCCTTCAATACCGCCTTGAGGCGCTCTTCGAATTCGCCGCGGTACTTGGCCCCGGCCACCATCGAGCCGAGGTCGAGGGCGATGACCTGCTTCCCTTTCAGCCCCTCGGGCACGTCGCCGTCGGTGATGCGGTTGGCCAGGCCCTCGACGATGGCGGTCTTGCCGACGCCGGGCTCACCGATCAGGACCGGGTTGTTCTTCGTGCGGCGCGACAGCACCTGGATGACCCGCCGGATCTCCTCGTCCCGCCCGATGACCGGGTCGAGTTTGCCCTGACGGGCGAGCTCGGTCAGGTCGCGGCCGTACTTCTCGAGGGCCTGGAAGGTGTCTTCTGGGGTGGGCGATGTGACCCGGTGGCTCCCGCGCACGTCGCGCAACGCCTCGAGCAATTGGTCCCGCGACACCCCGAGGTCTTCGGAGAAGGCCAAAAGGAGGTGCTCCACCGACAGGTAGTCATCTCCCATGTCCCGACGGAGCGCGTCGGCCGCTTCCAGCCCGTCGCGGGCGACCCGTCCGAGCGAGGGCTCTGATCCCCCGACCGCCCGGGGCAGCGTGGCCAGTTGTTCACCCAGGCGCCGGGCCACCTGGGACGGCTCGACCCCGACCTTTTCGAGCAGGGGGTGCGAGATGCTGTCGGGCTGGGCCAGCACCGCGGTCAGCAGATGGGCCGGTGTCAGCTCCGCGTGATGACTGGCGGTGGCCTGTTGGGTCGCGGCCGAAAACGCCTCTTTGGTCTTGACCGTCCAGCGCTCGGGGTCGAGGGCCATCGCACTCACCTCCTGGTCCGGGCGCGGCGGACCCAGGGAATCGGTGACTGATTGAGCGGGACGAGGTCACGCCGGTAGTGGCGATGGGTCCGCTCGAGCGCGTCGCGGGCCTCGATGTGAGCCGCCTCGAGCTCGGCGTGCAACCGGGTGACTTCGGCCTCGAGCTCGAGGACGCGTCGGACCCCCTCGAGGTTGAGACCGGCGGCGGTCAGCGTCTGGATGTGCCGGAGGCGGGCCAGGTCGCGCTCAGAGAACCGACGACTTCCCCCGCTCGTCCGGGATGGATCAACCAGACCCTTGCGCTCGTAGATCCGCAGAGTCTGGGGGTGCACGCCGGCGAGCTCCGCCGCCACCGAGATCACGTAGACGGCCCGGCCGGCGTCATCACCGGCGATGCCCCCTGGCTTCGAGGTCGGCGTCGGTACCGTCGCCATCAGTCACCAACCTCCTGATTCTCCTTCTCGACTCGTGGGCCACTCGACGCACTGGCCGAGGCGTCGGCCAAGGCCTCGACCGCGGCGCGCTCCTCGTCGGTCAGGGTTTTGGGGACCTCGACGTCGACTTTCACCAGCAGATCCCCCGCCTTGGCCCCGTTCTTCCCGTTTCCGGCCGGCACGCCACGCCCACGGACCCGCAGCACGGTGCCCGGGGAGGTCCCCGGCGGGACACGAAGTGTCACCTGGTCTTCGAGGGTCGGGACGGTCACCGTCGAACCCAGGGCGGCCTCGGGGAAACTCACCGGCACCGTCAGCGTGAGGTTCGAACCCCGCCGCCCGAACCGCGCATGCTTGCCCACCCGCACGACCACGTAGAGATCGCCGGGCGGGGCCATGCCCTGGCCCGGCGCGCCGCGGCCCTTCACTCGGATCCGCTGACCGTTCTCCACTCCCGGGGGGATACGCACCTTGACCTGCCGGGTCCGTCGTTCGGTGCCCGTCCCGTGACAGGTCGGACACGGGGTGTCGACAATTGTGCCCCGCCCGTTGCACTTCGGACAGACGGTGCTGAGCGAGAAGAGGCCCTGGTTGTCATCGAGCGTGCCCTTGCCGCCGCAACGGTCGCAGGCGTGCGTCGCCGTCCCGGGGGCGGCGCCGCTTCCCTTGCAGGTGCGACAACGGACGTCCTCGGGCAGGCTGACCGTCGTGGTGATCCCGCGCACGGCGTCTTCGAACGACATGTGGAGCTCGGCTTCGAGATCGGCACCACGTTGCGGACCACGGGTCCGGCGGCGGGCACCCCGACCACCGGTGAACAGGCCGCCGAACAGGTCGCCGAGATCGCCCATGTCCTCGACCCGGAATGTTCCTCCGGGTCCACCGGGGTTCCCGAAACCGCCACCACCCATACCACCGGCCATCGGCCCGAGCCGGCGGACCTCGTCGTACTCCTTGCGGTGCGCCGGGTCGCCGAGGACGTCGTAGGCCGCCGAGATCTCCTTGAAACGGTCTTCGGAACCCGGATTGGCGTCCGGGTGGTACTGCTTGGCCAGCTTGCGGTACGCCTTGGTGATCTCCTTGTCCGTCGCGGTGGAAGAGACCCCTAGAACTTGGTAGTAGTCCTTTTCAAACCATTCGCGTTGGGGAGCCATCTCACGCGCGCACCCGGACCATGGCCGGGCGCAACACCTGCCCACGCCAGCGGTACCCGGCGCGCAGGACCTCGTCGATCTTCGCCTCACCGGCTCCCTCAGCCGACCCGTTCTCATCGGCGTCTCCAGCCGGAGCCGCGGCGACCGCGTCGTGGACGACCGGGTCAAAGGCCACGCCGGCCGCGTCAACCCGCTCCAGCCCCTCTTTGGCCAGCGCATCGAGCAGTTGGCCCCGCGCCTGGTCGAGGGCGCTCGCCTCCTGGTTCTCCTCGCCGTCCGGCGCGCTGTCCCGGTGGGCCCGGGCCAAATCGAGGGTGTCGAGGACCGGAAGGAGCTTGCCGACCAGGTCGAGTGCGGCCCGGGCCGATTGTTCTTCTTGCTGACGCAACACCCGCTTGCGGTAGTTCTCGAAGTCGGCCTGCAGACGCTGCAGCGCAAGCAGGTACTCGTCACGCTCGGTGGCCAGGGCGATCGGGTCGGTCACGGCGCTGCCCGGCGGGTCGGTCACGGCGCTGCCCGGCGGGTCGGTCACGGCGCTGCCCGGCGGGTCGGTCACGGCG
>Ga0182024_10010428_pt1 | contig 18927 bp, 16 predicted proteins | sample P32metaG_FD_120480 | JGI IMG/M metagenome (GOLD analysis project Ga0182024, IMG submission 120480) | Permafrost microbial communities from Stordalen Mire, Sweden - P3-2 metaG (Illumina Assembly) | ecosystem: Environmental > Terrestrial > Soil > Wetlands > Permafrost | place: Sweden: Stordalen... | reverse complement strand
TTTCCTCGGGCCCCTGTCTTTTTGTCATATGTTTAGAATAATAGACGCAACAGCAAATGGAGATCATTACAACCCGTTCCTTTCTTGTATTTGGGTTCGGGAGAACGTACCTCGGCTTACAAAGTATCGTTTTCGATAACCCGATATAGGCATGGATCCGAGTCTATCCATGCCTGCCGATTAGCTTGCCCGGCTCAGGGATAGACAACCGGCTCACCCACTCGAGCCAGTCCATCGTGAAAATCTCTACCGGTGCCGCTTGGCACTGGTAGTACAATCTGACCGCTGTGGTCGATGAATCCTGCTGTCGTGTTCGCTATCGTGGTCGAGGTCGACTTCGTGGTAGTGCTCGTGTTCGTGTTCGTGCTCATGTTCTCTCGAACGAATGCCTGTCCCTCATGGAACTCCGATGCGTAGTCGAAGCGAGGTTGAATCGCGAACTTTCCTGTCTTATCTATGTAGCCGAATCTCTGATTGTTCTTCTTGTTCGAATAGTTCGAATTCGAACTCGGTGCATCGAGCGAAACGCAGGCAAGACCCTCTTTGAACGGCGCCGCGCTGCCAAATTTGCATGGAATAGCTAAGTTCCCTGACTTGTCCACGAAACCGTATTCTTTTCCGCAATGTACAAGCATCAGTCCTTCACTGAATCGCTGAGGATCATCGTGGTCAGCTAAAGTGAAAGCTGGACTTCCTTCGAATTCTGAGACCTCTGCCACGAGAAAATCTGGCGACGCGGAATAATTGTAAATGCGGCCTGAGTATTCTTGCGGGAAATCTTGCCTCTTTTCAATTTTTTGCTTCAGTGCAGTCAGGTCGAACACCACCTTTCCTGTTTTATCGATGCACCGCTCGTGGTGCCTCAGAATCGGCGTTTCGTATGTAGTGACCAGGGCAAGCCCATCGGAAAAAGAGAATGCGGCATCAAATTGCGCTGAAATAATCATCTTGCCCTGGTGATCGACATAACCAATTTTGCCGCCAAGGACAACTGCTGCCAGTCCATCAGAGAAGGGCAGAGCACCCGTGAATCGTGGTGGCACTGCCCATTTGCCAGTCTTGTCCACAAATCCCCAACGTGCGCCGCTTTTTGCCGGCGCTAATCCTTCATGAAATGATTTTGCTGCTTGAAATTGGGGCGCAATCGCGTATTCGCCAGACGTGTCGAGATAGCCCCACTCACCCTGTTTCTTGCAAACCGCCGCAAATCCTTCCGAAAAGTCTTCGCCTGCGCTGAATGTGTTTTTGCCCACCGTCTTTCCTTGCTTGTCCACGAAGTGATCCCACACCAGGAGCAACCCGTTTGAAAACTGACGTACAGGCCCTGAATTCAATTGGTGAAATGCGAATTTGCCAGTTTTGTCTATGAATCCTGACGTTTTGAGCGCTTCCTGGTCGCGTACCATCAGTGCTACAGGTAAGATAACAATGGCAGCGGCAGTTGAGAAAAAATTACTAATTGGCGCGAACGGCGAGCTGGATTGTTCGTACGCTTGCATATTGTCGAGCCTGTTTTGCGCCAGTGTGTCTTCTGGATCATAAAACAATGCCTTCTCAAATGCAGATTTAGCTTCCGTTGCCTGATGCAAATCCAAAAGTTGGTCGCCCAGCCCGTCCCAAGCGTGGGCATTGCGCGGATTGATTGTCAGCGCGCGGCGGTAAGATTGCGCCGCCAGATCTCGCTTGTTATCTAGAGCCTGCAGGTTGGCCAGAGACATGTAACCGTATTCGAAGTTTGGATATTTGGCGATGCACTCGTTGGCATACTTCTGGGCGCCGATGTACCAGGTGGAGGTTTTTGCAGGATCTTGCCAGGCATTCTGCGCTTTCAAAGCAAGCTCGATTGCCTCCGCCGGCGGTATCTGCTTTGGTAGTACAGTGTCCTTCAAGCGGGTGGCCGCAGCCGCCAGAGGGCTGCCCGGATTATTTTTTTCTATCTTGGAGATGCATTCCAACGCCTGGCTCGGGTGCGACCACCCATACTGGCTCGCCAGAGCGTAATATTCTTGCTGAGTCAGCTTCTGCGGCACAATAACAGGCAGGTCGGAGCCTGCGAAAACCTGCGCGGTTTTATCCGAGCCAGCTGCAGGGCCAATCGGGCAGCCGGCGCTTACCGTGCCAGCGATGGTCAAGCTGAGGAGACAAATTTGGAAGTGACTGTGCATTTCAGAAATGTCCAAGGTCGGGCTTACGTTTGGCAGTATAGATCAGCATACACTTCTGTTGCGCCAACTACGGACACTTTAGGAATTGTGGCTTGTCTTAGACAATCGGTGAGCAAAGAACGTAGAACTTTGGGTTAATCCACCGCGTTGATCCACCCGCCTAAATTTTCCCAAGTCGCCTAAATTCCTTAATTCCCTCACCTTGATGGTACCCCTGCAAAAATGTTCTGTTTAGGGGAGGGGTTACCAAATTTGGTAACCTTTGCAAGGTCATCCCAAAAACCTTGAACCTTGCAAAGTCAGATAGAGTCTTGTTTCTGGGCATAGTTTGGCAGAGGCTATTTAATCTCGAGGGTTACCAAATTTGGTAACCCCTCCAACCACACTTTAGGGGACCCAAAGTCCTCAATCAGTCTGACTTGTCATTCAGTTTGACTTGCTCTGTCTGTTCTCCTATCTGTGCACCTCATTGCGGCTGATTACTTTGGCATACCAGTAAGCGCTGTCTTTCAAGATGCGCTCCTGCGTTTCGTAATCGACGTGAATGAGACCGAATCTTTTTGACGTGCCAACCGCCCACTCGAAGTTATCCAGCAGAGTCCAAACAAAGTAGCCGCGCACGTTGACGCCCAGCCGCATGGCCCGGCGCAGTTCCACTAAATAGTCGTGATGGTATTTGATTCGCCGGGTGTCGTGCACGTGTCCGTCCACCACGTGGTCATCGAATGCGGCACCGCTTTCGGTGATGTAGACTGTCGGTAATCTATAATTCTCATGCATCCAGACCAGGAGGCGCCCGAAGCCTTCCGGGCAAACCTCCCAGCCCATCTCCGTATACTCTGAGCCCGGCACACGAGCGACATTGCCATTGGCACCAGTGACGGTGCGGGTGTAATAGTTGACACCAAGGTAATCCAACCTTTGAGAAATGAGGGCGAAATCTCCCGGTTCGATTTCTGGCGCATTCGCACCGAGGGCACGTAAGGACACTTCAGGATAACTAGCCTTGAAGAGCGCATCAAGATACCAGGCAGTGGTAGATCGCTGTGCCACTACAGCTTGATCTTCTGCTGAATCAGACGTGGCTTCGTGTGGTCGCAGGCTCAAAACGATGCCCACCTGCGTATCCGGCTGGATCGCTCTAATCGCCTGCGTGGCCATGCCATGGGCGACCAACAGGTTGTGCGCCACTTGAGCCGCCAGTTTGGGATCAGCGAAACCAGGTGCCATCACTCCCTTACGATTGCCGTAAGCCGCCACCACCCATGGTTCATTGAAAGTTGTCCAAAATTTGACTCGATCCCCCAGACGCCGAACTGCAACAGCTGCATAATCTGCGAAATATGGCAGCAGATCACGATTCCCCCAGCCTCCTTGATCTTGCAATACTTGCGGCAAATCCCAGTGGTACAAGGTGACGAAGGGCTCAATATTCAATTCCAACAAAGAGTCAACAAGGCGATCATAAAAATCCAATCCCTTTTGATTTATGACTCCATGTCCTCGCGGCAATATCCGCGGCCACGACAGGGAAAACCGATAGGCACGAATGCCGATTTGCTTCATCAGGGCAATATCGCCGGCGTAGCGACGATAGTGGTCGCAAGCCACATCACCTGTATCGCCGTTCAAGATCTTGCCGGGTTGGTGGACGAATGTATCCCAGATTGAAGGTCCCTTACCATCTTCATTCCAGGCGCCTTCAATTTGATATGCGGCTGTGGAAGCGCCCCAGAGAAATCCGCGGGGAAAACAGTAATTTTCAGAAGTCATAGGTCGCCCTGGTAAATCGCTGTGCAAGTTGTCGGCATAAATATATCACGCGAGTTCGCCAGGTTTTGGACCCACAACTGGAGGGAAAGTTCTGAGAACTGGACGGCGCTGCGCGAGGTCAAGAGATGAACTCCAAGAAAAAGCTGGAGATAGAGAGGCAGAGCAAGGAACTTCATCTTCGCTTGCATGAGTTGGCTCGATCTACTGAACCAGCAGACCGCCAACTGATGGAATCTAACGTACTGCGCCTCTATAAAGCACTGAGCAAACGCAAGCCGCACATACTCTGGTGTGACAGTCCACTACAACTCTTCGTCATTCCATGCTTGATTGACCGATTTGCTCGATCGGGTAAGGTCAGCTTTGAAGAGATGCGGGCACAAGCGGAGAAGGAATACTGGATTGAGAGAAACAACGTCTAGGAAAAAGAGCAAAACAGATGAAGGCGAAGAAGCCTAAGAAGCTGAAGGAATCGGAGAAACCGATAATACGCGAGCGAAAGTTGCGTCCGCTCGCGGAGCAGACGAACCAGGAGTTTTATCCGCGTTTGTATAAGTTGGCACGATCTACGCAACCGGCAGATCGCGAGCTAATGGAGACTCGCGTGCGACTCTTTTATAAAGCATTGGGCAAGGACGAACCGCACATTAGCTGGTGTGATAGCCCGCTGCAACTCTTTGTCATCCCTTACTTAATCGATCGCTTTGGCAGATCCGATGGTATCACTTATGATGAGCTCTGGCTGCAAGCGGAAGAAAAATATTTCAGTCACCTTGCTCCAGAAATTCTCGAACGCCTGAATCTGGGAGCATTGCAGAACCGATTATCAACGCATTTCCCTCTCTCCGGTGCAAAGAGCTATCGTCCAAACGATACCATCATTGATGTTGGTAGAGCTTTACGGGTGCGACGTCGAAGTGGCAATCTGATAGAGAATTTTTCAGGGGATTTCACTGCCCATCCTGATTTGCGTAACCTGGCAAACTTCTATGACGCAGTGAACAATCGTCTATGGAGAGATCTGAACCGACCGCCCTTGCGTGAATATGAGCTGCTTCAGAGTGAATCAGATCCCAGTTTAGCCTGGTATCGAGACAATGTGGAAGCGCGAATGGTGTCGAATAGACTCGATGAATGGGTTGCAGGATCGCGGCAAAATGCGTGGCGGTGGCCGTATCTACCGGACACCGCAGTAAACAGTGAACGGTGGTCTGCGTTTCTGCCCGAATTTGATGCTCGTGAAACGTCCATCGGTTTTGGCGGCTTCGCTCAGGGGCATTCGGTCTATAGCCGGTATGAATGGAGCGGGGAGGAAGAAGAGTATGTCAACATGTACACGCTCTGGAGCGAACTAATTCAGCCGCTCTGGTGGCTTGCCTGCTACGAGCACAGCGTCTTTCTTTGTGAGCGACCAGTGATTTTAACTTTTGATGCCAACGAGCGATTGCACAACGAAGATGGTCCGGCAGTGAGCTTCAAAGATGGATACGGGCAGCACTTTTGGCATGGGCGTTCAGTACCGGCCGAGTTTATTGAAAATGAGCCAACGGTGAAGTCCATTGAAAATGAGCCGAACATTGAAATAAGACGCCTTTTGATTGAGCGATTGGGAACACAAGAATATTTGTTCGCCACAGGCGCGAAGGTTCGCAACATTGATAAGTTTGGCACTTTGTACATTAAACACATGCCTGGAGATGAGTCGATCGTGATGGTGCACTTAGTGAATAAAACCCCAGAGCCAGATGGCAGCTACAAAGATTATTTCCTGCGCGTGCCACCGAATATGCACAGCGCTCAAGCAGCTGTTGCCTGGACATTTGGGCTGGATGCGGATTCGTATAAACCGATAGTGGAAACATAGTCGAAACTCTTTGGAAGTTTGACAGAGGCTAAGAGATGAAGGCGAAGAAACAGAAGATACCGAAGATACGCGAGCTAAAGTTGGGTCCGCTCTGGGAGGAGAGGAACCAGGAGTTTTATCTACGTTTGCAAAAGTTGGCTCGATCTACTGAACCGGCAGATCGCGAGCTGATGGAAGCAAAGTTCGTCGCCTGCATGGGGCAAGGGCGAGCCGCAAATTTTCTGGTGTGACAGCCCACTGCAAGTGTTTGTCATCCCTTATCTGATTAATCGGTTTGGAATATCCGGTGATCTCAGTTATGAAGAGTTTTGGACAGAAGCGGAGCAAAAGTATTTCAGTTTGCTTGCGCCGGACATTCTGCAATACCTCAACCTGGGGGCATGGCAGAATCGATTATCGACGCACTTCCCGTTGTCAGCTCCAACGAGCTATCGTCCTCTGGATAGCGTCATCGATGTTGCCCTAGTTCTCGATCATAGAGGCAAACTTTTCAAGTCAGTGACCTGGAATTTAGGCCCTACCTACTTTCACATACCTCACAGTGGACGAGGATTCAACGCTTCTTATCCATGGGATTTCAATCGCCTGGCAAACTTCTACGACGGAGTAAACAATCGTCTATTCAGAGATATCAACAGACCGCCGTTGCTTGAAGATGAGATGCTCAGGGCCGCGTCAGGCCACGCCTGGTGGTATCGAGACGACATGCCACCGCGAGGAGTGTCGACCATGATAGAGCAATGGATTGCCAATCCCGCGCATGGGCGCCACCCGGATACTGCGGTAACCCGGCAATTGTGGTCTGCGTTTCTTCCCGACTTCGATGAACATGGATGGAAGAACGGTTTTGGCTACCTGGCGCTCTGGCATCTGCTCTATAGTCTGGCTGAATGGAAGGACGATGAAGAAGCATATGTGACAGTATCCACACTCTGGTGCGAATTAATTGAGTCGCTGTGGTGGATAGCTTGCTACGAGCACAGCGTATTTCTGAGTGAGCGACCAGTGTCTCTAAGCTTCGATGCAAATGATCGTCTGCACAACGCAGATGGACCGGCAGTGAGTTTCAAGGATGGATACAGGCAGTATTATTGGCATGGAGTTTGGGTTCCGGCCCAGGCGATTGAGAATGAGCCAACAGTGGAAGCAGTTGAGCGCGAGCCGAATATAGAAGTTCGACGCGTATTGATAGAGCGCTTCGGCTTGCAAGAATACTTGTTCACCTCAGGGGCTAAGGTTGCCGACGTGGATCAGGGCGGAACCTTATACAGGAAGAACATTCCCGGTGATGAGCCGCTTGTGATGTTGCACGTAGTCAATAAAACCCCGGAGCCAGATGGCAGCTACAAAGATTATTTCCTGCGGGTGCCGCCGACAATGCGCACCGCCCGTGAAGCAGTGGCCTGGACATTCGGGCTCGATGCGGATTCGTATAAGCCGGTAGTAGAAACATGATTTTGGGGATACTTGACGAGGCCAAGAGATGAAAGCGACAAAAGCGAAAAAACGCGAGCTCCAGTTGGGTCCGCTCTGGCAGGAGCGGAACCAGGAATTTTATCGGCGTTTGCATGAGCTGGCTCGATCTACTGAACCGGCAGATCGTGAAGTAATGGAAGCCAAAGTTCGACGTCTCTACAAAGCGTTGGGCAAGGAAGAGCCGCACATTTCGTGGTGTGACAGCCCGCTGCAACTCTATGTCATCCCCTACCTGATCGATCGCTTTGGCGCAGCTGGTGATTTCCGGTGCTCCCATGGCTGCACGCAGAACAGGAATCAGTTCAATTGTCGGCGAATAGTGCTTGAGTTTAATCTCAATCTGCCGATAGTAAAGATGCTCGGAAAGTGCTGCTAGAGAACCCATATTGTGTGCACCATATTTAGTGGCGGCAGGAATCTATCTTTCTACCCTTGGAAATTGCAGTCGAAACAAGCTACTCTACGTTATCTGCAAGAGCAGAATCATCGACCGGCGTCTCAGGCTACTCTACGTTATCTGCCAGATCAGAATCATCGACCGGCGTCTCAGTCTCTTCTTCTGCTTCCTCATCTTCCAGCTCCAACTCCTCCACTTGACCCTGCTTCTCGCGCCGTCTGGATATCTGGCGATACTTTCCGCTCAGTCGAGGAACGGATTTTTCTTTTCCGTGAGCGCCACCAACCGACTTCATTGACGAATCCAACTTTTGCGAAGTGTCTTTGCGCAATTTGTACTCAGATTGCGAATCGGCAACGATAGCGGCGTAACTGGCATAGCGCTCGGGCGAGACTTTATCAAGATTGGCCACCACGTTGCATCCGTGCTCGACGATGTGGAGACAGTCGATAAATTTGCAGTCATGAGCCAGTGGCAACAGCTCAGGAAACTGCCAGACTACCTCGGGCGGCAGCGGGTGACGCAGCTCCAGCAAATTGAAACCAGGCGTATCTCCGACCCAGCTTGCCTTTTGCAGGGCACCTATCTCCGGAAAGTTACCAAAGCCCAGGCGATAGAGCTCGCTTGAGGTTGTCGTGTGGCGACCGACCCCGAACTCATGTTCCATGCGACCGACTCGTAAACCGAGGTGGGGCTCGATGCAATTGAGCAGGCTGGACTTACCAACACCTGACTGGCCCGCAAATACAGACACTTTATCAGCCAATACTTGAGCTAATTCACCCACCCCTTGGCCTGTTATTGCCGAGGCAATTATTACGAAGTATCCAAGGGGTTCATAAATTCTTCGTAAACCTTGAAGCTCTTCTTCCTGGGCCAAATCACTCTTGTTAAAGCAGATGATGGGCAGTGCCTGAGCCAACTCCAGCTGGAAGTGCACGATGTAGCGATCGGTCAAGAGTGGCGTCCACTCGGGTTGATGCACCGCCTGTACAATGATTACCTGGTCGACGTTCGCCAATGGCGGTCGAGAAAGTGTGTTTTCACGATCGAACCTTGCGGTGATGACGGCGGTCTTTTGCTCTGGATTGATTTCGTCCAGCTCAACACGGTCGCCGGTCAGCAAGGAGACTCGCTCCTTTTTTAAACGCCCTCTGGCAGTGCACTGAAACACTGAGTTCTGGTCCGCATCGTAGACCAGATAACCGCCTGAATGACTTCGTAATACTGTTCCAGATACCATTCAATACGACAAAAACACACAACAATCCGCCTCAGAACTAAGGATACCAATGCGGATAGCAAAAATCACTACGTAAGACAAGCATATAACGTAAACAGCAAACGACTACAAAAGGCGCATTTGATGCGAGGATGAGAGAATAGGATAAATCATGAGCATGGCAACAATGGAAATCCCAAAAGTGAGCGAAGAAGTATTAACCAATCAGCAGAGTTTTGCTGCCGAACCCGAGAGCGAAGCCTCGCGTTTGGGACACATCCGCAACATCGCGATCATCGCCCACGTTGACCACGGCAAAACCACCCTGGTAGATGGGTTCCTGCGCCAGACAGGCGTGTTTCGTGACAATCAAGAAGTGGTCGAGTGCGTTATGGATTCAAACGACCTTGAACGCGAACGTGGTATCACAATTCTTTCCAAGAATACGGCTGTTACTTACAAAGAACACCTCATCAACATTGTCGACACGCCAGGCCACGCCGACTTCGGTGGCGAAGTGGAGCGAATCTTGGGCATGGTCGACTGCGCGTTGCTTGTTGTTGATGCCGGCGAAGGGCCGATGCCGCAAACCCGTTTTGTCTTGCGCAAGGCTCTCGAGCGCGGCATCAGACCGATTGTTGTGATAAACAAAATCGATCGCCCCAATATCGACCCCCATGTGGCCGTCGATCAGGTTTTTGATCTCTTTGTTGAGCTTGGTGCCAACGAGAAGCAACTGGACTTTCCTTATCTCTTCGCTTCCGGCGTCAAAGGCATCGCCATGAAGAATCCGGAAGATGACGGCAAAGATTTACGCCCACTTCTGGACTTGATCATCGAGCATTGTCCATCGCCGACAGGCGATCCTGAGAAACCGTTGCAACTGCAAATCAGTATTCTCGATTACAGCGATTATCTGGGCCGCATCGGCATCGGGCGCATCTACAACGGTCGCATCCACGATGGCGAACAGGTTGTTCTGCTGAAAGAAGATGGAACTCAGCAGCGCGGAAAAATCAGCAAGCTTTTCACCTTCCACGGCTTAAAGCGCATTGAGGCTGAGTCAGCATCAGCAGGCGAAATCGTTGCCATCGCCGGATTCTCCACAGCCAATGTCGGTGATACCGCAGCCAATACTGAAGAGCCTGTAGCGCTTGCCAGAATCAAGGTCGACGAGCCGACAATGAAAATGGCATTTCTTGTCAACGACAGTCCATTTGCCGGTCAGGAAGGCAAGTTCGTCACCTCGCGGCAATTGCGCAGCAGGTTGTTTCACGAACTGGAAACAAACGTGAGCTTGCGCGTTGACGAGACCGATAATACCGACACGTTCATCGTCTCAGGCAGAGGCGAGCTGCACTTGGGCATTCTGATTGAGACAATGCGCCGAGAAGGTTATGAATTCCAGGTTTCCCGACCCGAAGTGATCGTCAAGGAAATTGACGCAGTCACGCAAGAGCCGTTTGAAAAGCTCTTAATCGACGTGCCTGATGACTTTACCGGTGCGGTTATGAACGAGCTTGGCCCCCGTAAAGCCGAGTTGCAGAACATGCACGTCGACCGCACGCAGGCGTTTTTGGAGTTTGTCATTCCCACCAGAGGTTTGATTGGCTTCCGCAGCGAGTTTCTCAGACTGACAAAAGGCAACGGCGTCATGAATCACGCTTTCCAGGAATACCGCCCCTGGTGCGGTGAGATTGCCATGCAGCGCAACGGCGTTTTGGTGGCCTGGGAAGAGGGCGTGACCACGGCTTATGCCCTTGGTGGCGCTGAAGACAGAGGCTTCTTCTTCATCACCCCCGGCACCAAAGTCTATGGTGGCATGATCGTCGGTGAAAATAGCCGCTCCCAAGATCTGGAGATAAATGTCTGCAAGCTCAAGAAGCTGACCAACATGAGAAGCTCAAACAGCGATGTGCTGGTGACGCTGCAAGCACCCATTGAGATGGTGCTGGAGCGATGCCTTGAATACATCCAGAACGATGAACTGGTGGAAGTGACGCCCAAGAGCATTCGCATGCGCAAGCGCGCCCTGGCCCGCCGCTAAGGGAACGAAATTCCGAAAAATATCTTAAATACTGGAGAGAGTGGGCTAAAGCGAATTTGCATAGGTGAGGGGTTGTCTGACCCTACATCCAATTGCCGATTTTGGCAATTTTCAAAATCATCGCTCTCGATCCCCGAAACTAATGCCAATCCAATGTTTTAGCGATTTTTCTTCTTGTTTCCGGGTTCCTGGAAAATTGCCGATTTCGGCAATTGGGGGTAGGGCATGCCAAACAACCTCCGCCGCAGGTTACAGTTGTTAAGGGATCTTGGATTGGTATCTTGGAACTAGCTAGGTTACTTGCTGTAGGTGATGCGGTAGATGGCGCCCTTAAGGTCGTCTGATACCAGAAGTGCACCATCAGGCATGACCAACAGATCGACGGGGCGTCCGCCAACCTGGCTGCCGTTCAACCAGCCGTCGGCGAAAGTCTCGTAACTGCTGGCCTTTCCGTTTGTCAATCGAACCAGACTGATGCGATAGCCGATTTTTGTCGAGCGGTTCCATGAGCCGTGCTCAGCGATAAAAACCTGATTTTGATACTGCTTAGGAAACATCGCCCCAGTGTAGAAGCGCATTCCCAGCGAGGCAACGTGCGGTCCCAGGCACATCGCGGGGGGCGTGAAAACATCCTTGGTATCTTTGCTGCCAAACTCAGGATCGGGAACATTATTTCCATATCGATACGGAAAACCAAAGTTCATGCCGGCTTTGGGCGCATAGTTGAGCTCATCTGGTGGTAGATCATCTCCCAAGTAATCGCGTCCGTTATCCGTAAACCAGAGATGCTTTTGTTTATCCCAATCAAAACCGACAGTGTTGCGAATTCCTTTGGCGTAGAGCTCCAGCCCAGTGCCGTCTGGTTTCATGCGCAGCAAAGAAGCATATGGATAATCTCTTTCGCAATAATTGCACGGCGCGCCGACTGGAATGTAGAGAAGATCGTCTGGTCCGAAACGAATATACTTCCACCCATGATGAGTGTCTCGCGGCAACGAGTCGATGACTGTGACCGGGGCGGCAGGGGCATGAAGGTTGCTTTCTATATTGTCATAGCGCAAAACCCGATTCACTTCCGCCACATATAGAGAGCCTTTGCGAAAAGCGACGCCGTTGGGCATAAACAGATTGCGTGCCAGCACGATAACTTCATCGGCTTTACCGTCTTTATCTTTGTCGACAACAGCATAGACATTGCCTTTCGGAGTCCGTGTGCCTACGTAAAGGACACCCTCAGGCGAAAGACACATCTGCCGAGCGCCCGGTATGTTTTCTGCGTACGTGCTGATCTTGAAACCCTTGGGCATCTTGATCTGGCTCAAATAGTTCTTCTGCGACTCAGCCTTACCTTGCTGCACATAGCTCTTATCAACTAGCCTGGGGGCACAGGCGGATGAGCTCACGGCAAGAATGCCGGCAACAAGACACAGCATCAAATTACGTGATCGCATCAAAATCTCCGAAAGTTCCGATCGAATAGATGCCAATGGTATCGTATTCGGTGCCGCCCGGTTTTGCCTGTGGAAATAATCCTCTTAAAAGGATAGCGATTTTTCCGAAGAAATATTTCACAAGTGGCTGAAAATTTAAGTTGGTCTCATAGTAGTCCTTCCTAACTTCACACAAACAGAATTTCGAGAACGTCCACACCGGGGGCTTAAGTGGACACTGAATGAACTCTAATTGGAAATGGTCTCCATCCATTTGACAATCCAATAGGCGTGACCTATAGTCGGCAGCGCTTATCAGTTTTTAGGGCGCCCCGTGATTTTTAAAGAACAGACCTCGTCCAATCAACCTTTTATAGTTCGGCTCCACGAAGACTACGCACGCTATTGTGAATGGCTTCGCACACAGCCCTCGCCTGTCCACTTGAAGCGGGCCCAGCGCTATCGACTGACCCAATTGATCAGCTTTGCCGAGCGCTCCTTCCGCAACTATAAGAATCTCAGCGCTTCAGAGACTTTGAAAGATCGAGTTGCCGGCGACTATCTCGACTATCTGCAATATTTTCTCAAGGCACGCCCATCCACTGTCAACAAAGCACTGAATACGATCAATCAATTCTATGAATTTGTCGGCATAGAGCCGTTGCGTTTAGATCGCGAAGATCTTCCCAGTCTACAACCACAGGCGCTTTCGCTGTCGCAACTGGATTCATTTTTGAGTGGTGCCAAAAGTTGTGACTCGATCAAGCACAAGGCAGTCGCCCTGGCAGTTGCCACCACCGGAATTCGCGCCTCCGAATGTATCGCCCTCAATATTGATGACTACAATACAGATGCGGGTCTTTTGACGATCAAGCCATCTGAGTTTGAAGGCAGCCGCGTTGTAGCAGTGGACGAGAAAACGAAAGTTGCTTTGATCGAATGGTTGGAGCTGCGCAAGCAGAAGTTCAATCGTTTGAATGAGCGTGCTTTATTTTTGAATCCGCAGCGCCGCAGGATGTCTTCCGCGGGCGTAAACCTGGTGATCAGAAAGATCGCTCAGGAGGTGGGTTTGACCATAACTGCGCAACAACTTCGTGACACATTCTTGTTGAATGCCATGCAAGAAGATGGTGGCAAACCTGACTCCAAACTTCGTTTTGAAAGCGTGCGCGTGCGTGCGGCACTGACTAACAGCGGCTAGTTACGGCGGCTAGTTAGTACGGCGTCTGGTCACTTTACCCATCCTTGAGAATGGCGGTATTGCTCGTAGGCCGTCACTTGCTCGGCATTAAGGCACTGTCGCACTTTCAAATGCATAACACAGTATTCGTTGGTGATATGACTGCGAAGCTGACCTACTTCGTCTTGCTTAAGCATAATGTCTTCGGCTGATTTGCCGGAAGTGATGGCGGCCAAAAATTGATCTCTCTTTTCGCGGAATTCGATCATGATCGGCTCAATCTTGGGTCGGAACTCTTTGAGAATGGCGGTGATTTTTGCTCGTTGCTCAGGTGTCGCGTTGACACACTTGAGGATCGGCTCCAGGTGCGATCCGTAGTGACCGCCGTGCTTGTGGCTATTCTCGGAGCTTGAAGCGTTTGAGGCTGCGTTGGATACAGCAGTAGATGCCGTTGGCGGCGCCGCCTGAGCCAGCTGCGCGCAAGCTGCCACTACCAATGGTATGAAGAAAATCTGGTTTCGAATCATTGAATCGAACCCACCTCAGATAAACAGGACGATGCCTACATTGGTAGACGCCTGCCCAGTACTATTGTTTCCCCGAAGACGCTCGGTCTAAAACCTTTTCCTGGAACCCATTTATTTACCCGACGTCAAGAGCTACATAAGGGTACGAGCTCAGGCTGCACGTGCCGACCAAAGAGGAGGCTACTATGCCAGTCCCTATGCCAGTTTGGCGGATATTAGCCCTTGCTACCGGCTCAGTCAGTGCCCTCGTTGGACCCAATGCCAGCCACTGCTCAGCCCAAGATCAGGGTGTCACTTCGACAATCGTCATAAATGCCGCACCTCCGGTGGTCTGGCAGGCGATACGAGACCCCAGATCGGGAGAGTCCTTCCATAGACGTATAGTTTCCAGTGACGAACACAGTTCGGTGGTCGAAGAGACATTTTCCGGCATCCCTCTTATAGGAGCGACCAAATGCTTGCTCCAAGAGGACAGCGAGGTGCCCGGTAAACGAATGGACTTTTGTCTGTTGCGTTCAGATAAACTGAAACAGTTCAAAGGAAGCTGGACGCTTACCCCTTGCGCAGATGGCAAGCAAACCAGCATCAGGCTGACCACTTATTGCGATTCAGGTGTTCCATTTGCCCGCAATATCACAAACTCAACAATGTTCAAAAACGAGCGGGTGCGCCTGGCAAACTTGAAGGAGTTGGCTGAAAGCATGCAAACGGTTGCCTCTGGCAGGTAGGTGCGCCCCGTCATATACTTCTACACTAAAGGCAGGCGTGACGCCTGCGCTCCCGGGAAGCAACCCTAAAGTAAAGAGGGGCAATGGCGCGAAGGTACAAGTATGGGGGCGGCTGGCCGGCGATTGTTTACTCGCTGCGAAAAAGCCTGGCAGTTGGTCCTGCGCGCCTTTGGAAGAGAATGCGCTCAAGGAATGCCTGCAAGACCTGTGCTCTTGGCATGGGTGGCATGGCTGGAGGCATGGTCAATGAAGCCGGACACTTTCCTGAGGTCTGCAAGAAGAGCCTGCAGGCGCAAGTAGCCGATATGGCGGGTGCGCTGGATGCCGATTACTTTGACCGACACAATCTGGATTACTTGCTCAAGTTGACGCCCAAAGAAGCTGAGGATGCAGGTCGTCTTGCTTATCCGGTGCTTCTTGAACCAGGAGCGGCAAACTTTAAACCAGTGCTGTGGGATACAGCCATGGAGATTGCCGCCCAGGCGCTCAAAAATGCCAAACCAGACAAGGTAGCTTTTTACGCTTCCGGCCGTTCATCTAATGAAGCTGCGTTTTTGCTGCATTCGTTTGCTCGTGTCTACGGTTCTAACCACGTCATGAACTGCTCGTTCTATTGCCACCAGGCGTCAGGTGTTGCCCTCAAGCTGGCCATGGGAGTGTCGACGGCGACAGTGTCACTGGAGGATCTTTCACACACAGATTGCGTTGTGCTCATTGGCGCCAATCCAGCTTCCAATCATCCGCGACTGATGACGCAACTGGCGAATCTGCGCAGCCGCGGCGGTCAGGTTATAGTCGTAAATCCGCTCAGAGAGGCGGGGTTGGAAAGATTTTTTGTGCCGTCGCAAATGCGCTCGCTTTTTCAAGGCAGTGAAATTGCCTCGATGTATGTGCAGCCCTTGGCCGGAGGAGATGTCGGCTTCCTTGTCGGTGTGCTGAAAGCGCTCATCGAGCAGGACTCAATCAATCACGAGTTTATTGCCGAGCACACTGAAAACTCGATAGAAGTATTGGACCATGCACGCGCCTGCACCTGGGACGAATTGGTGCGCAACAGCGGGGTCGAGCGTGCCACCATAGAAACGGCGGCGAAAAGAATCGCCCAATCAAGTAGGGTTGTCTTTGCCTGGGCGATGGGTTTGACGCACCATCAGTGGGGCGTGGACAACATCCTCGCCGTTTGCAACATTGCGCTAGCTACGGGCAATGTCGGCAAACCAGGCGCCGGGCTTTTGCCCATTCGAGGACATTCAAATGTTCAAGGCGTCGGCTCGGTAGGCTTCACTCCGGCGCTGCAAGATGGTGTCAGGGCTGCTCTGGAGCGCGCATATGGTGCGCCGATGCCAACAACACCAGGCTATGACACACATGCAATGGTAGGCGCCGCCGCCGACGGATTGATCGAGGCCCTGCTGGTTCTGGGCGGAAATTTGTGGGCCAGCAACCCTGATTCCGATTGGACAACGGCGGCCCTGCAAAACGTTGGCACGACAATTTTTATGTCGACGAAACTCAACCCCGGTCACTTTTATGGTCGCGGCAAACGCACTTTGATTTTGCCGGTGCTTGCCAGAGATGAGGAACCACAAGCGACTACTCAGGAGTCAATGTTCAATTTTGTCAGGCTCTCCGAAGGCGGTAGCCAGAATGTCGCTGGTCAAATTCGCGCCGAGTCGAATGTGATTTGTGAACTGGCGCAACGGATAATGGGTGACAGCCCTGTGAATTGGCGCCGATTTCAAAGTCACGATGAAATTCGCAAAGTGATTGCCGAAGTGATTCCTGGCTGGCAAGAGATTGCCACCATAAGCGACACCAAAAAGGAATTCACAATCCCCAATCGTGTTTTCCATGAACCGAAATTCAATACCGCTAATGGCAAAGCGCGCATGGTAAAAACCTCGTTGCCGGAAGAGATAGAAGGGCTGCGCCTTGTCACTATTCGCTCGGAAGGTCAGTTTAACAGCGTTGTCTACGAGGAAGCTGACATTTACAGAGGCATGCCACATCGGCACACGATTTTGATCTCGCCAGAGGATGCTCGCCGGCTCAATTTGCTCGATGGGCAACGAATTACCGTCTGCGGAGAGGCTGGCTCCATCAACGATATAGAGGTGGTGCTGGGGCGTATCAGACCGGGTGTAGCGGCAATGTTTTATCCCGAAGCGAACGTGTTGATTAAGCCGCGACTGGATGCGCGCTCAAAGACTCCAGCATTTAAGTGTGCACCAATTTGGATAAAGTGCTAATCGCGCCACTACATGCGGTGCCAAGGTGATTAAGCCCAGGTGCACCACACTGGCGGCGTTACTCTTTTTGATCTTTGGTCCGGCTTTAACTGCGCCGGCGTTGCGGCAGGAAGCTCTGCCTGCGGTTTTCCACGCAGCCAGGCTGGAAGCGGCCGCTCAAGACAAACAGATGCAGTGGATCGAAATATCAAAAGATGGGCAGGGCTTTGTGTTTTCTGCTTCGCACAGACCATTCACGCCCTGGGGTTTCAACTACGATCATGATGCCAGCGACCAGCACAGGCTTCTGGAAGATTACTGGGATACAGAATGGAGCAAAGTTGAACAAGCATTCCATGACATGAAGCAGCTTGGTGCCAATGTAGTGCGTATACATTTGCAGATTGGCAAATTCATGAAAGACCCTGCTTCTGTCAACATCAGCTCCATGAACAGGCTGGATAAACTGGTATCACTGGCGGAAACAGAAGGACTTTACCTGGACATTACAGGTCTGGGATGTTACAAAAAATCGGACACGCCTTTATGGTACGACCGGCTCCCCGAGAGGGAGCGTTGGGCAGTGCAGGCTCGCTTCTGGAATGCTATAGCCACGAAGGTGGGCAAAAGCCCGGCTGTTTTTTGCTACAACTTGATGAACGAACCTGTGGTGCCGGCAAAGGTAGAGATCGCCGACAATGTTGGAGAAGCCGGCCATGTTGGAGAAGCTAGCTGGCATCCCAAAGCCTGGGTCGACAACCGATGTTATGTCGAAGATCTGACGCAAGATTTACAGGCACGGAGTCGCTTGCAAATCGCCCAGGCATGGCTGAAAGAAATGTCCACAGCCATACGCAGCCATGATCGAAAACATCTGATCACTGTCGGAACCTTTGTCGTTTTCGATCAGACCCGCCTTCTGCCTATCGGCGCTACGCCGGCTCAATTGAAAGGTGATGTCGACTTTTTCAGTCTTCATTATTATCCAACTGACGCTCAACCTGCTGGCGCTGATGGCTCTGAAAAAAGTGTGCAGATACTCAAACAACTTTCGGTCGGCAAACCGATCGTGATTGAGGAAACTGCACCACTGAATTGTTCTGTCGCTTCGTTAGAAAGATTCATCACCGCCTCCAAGCCGTACGTTGCCGGCTGGATGTTTTTCTACTGGGGCAAGCCCCTTAAGGAGTGCCAGAAATCAAAGATGCCACAAGATGTTTTGCAGTGCGGCTGCCTGAAGTTATTCCGCAGACTCGCCGGTTCGCACAATTGGACTGATCCACAACATGCTATTAACAAAGTGGAATTTTAGGATGCTAAGTCGAGCGTCAAGATGTGGATAAATCCATTTCTCTCATCGTCGATAGAGAACGGAAATGTCAGAGAAATGTTTTTCTGACAGCGCTGAGAGGGAAATGTCAGAGAAACCGTTTTTCTGACAGCGCTGAGAGGGAAATGTCAGAGAAACCGTTTTTCTGACAGCGCTGAGAGGGAAATGTCAGAGAAACCGTTTTTCTAACAGCGCTGAGAGGGAAATGTCAGAGAAATGTTTTTCTAACAGCGCTGAGAGGGAAATGTCAGAGAAATGTTTTTCTGACAGCGCAGAGAGGGAAATGTCAGAGAAACCGTTTTTCTGACACGCAGAGAACGGAAATGTCAGAGAAATGTTTTTCTGACACGCAGAGAACGGAAATGTCAGAGAAATGTTTTTCTGACACGCAGAGAACGGAAATGTCAGAGAAACCGTTTTTCTGACACGGAGAGAACGGAAATGTCAGAGAAACCGTTTTTCTGACAGCGCTGAGAGGGAAATGTCAGAGAAACCGTTTTTCTGACAGCGCGGACAGAGGAACGTCAGAGAAATGTTTTTCTGACAGCGCTGAGAGGGAA
>Ga0182024_10010427_pt1 | contig 18927 bp, 17 predicted proteins | sample P32metaG_FD_120480 | JGI IMG/M metagenome (GOLD analysis project Ga0182024, IMG submission 120480) | Permafrost microbial communities from Stordalen Mire, Sweden - P3-2 metaG (Illumina Assembly) | ecosystem: Environmental > Terrestrial > Soil > Wetlands > Permafrost | place: Sweden: Stordalen... | reverse complement strand
CCGCTGCACGACAATCGGCGTGCAGTTCGGATGCTCGGCGAAGCGTAATACCGGATAGCTCGCCCAATCGATGCTGGTCACTCCCTTGGTGTCGAATGTGACCTCCTCCTTGAGCATCCGGCTCGTCGCCTGAACCAGCATGCCGATGATCTGGTTCTCGACCAGCCCCGGATTGACGGTCAACCCGCAGTCGAGTGCGCCATAAAGGTGCTTGGCGGTGATGTTGCCGGTGCGTTTGTTGACCTCGATTTCCGCCACCGCGGCGCCGTAAGAGACATGGTGGGTGCCGATCGCGATGCCGCGGCCGACCACAACCTCATCGTTGGAGAGCCGGGACGCTGCCAGGCGCGGAGTCCAGTCGGCCGCTTGGGCGGCCGCATCGAGAACGCCGAGCCAGCGCGTGTCGCCCATGTTCCGGCGGCGGAATTCGAGCGGGTCCATCTTTGCCGCAACCGCGAGTTCGTCGATCGTCTGTTCGGACGCGAAAGACAGCGCCATATCGAGCGGGGAACGCAGCGGCGAACCCTTGAGAAGTCCGAGCATCGGAACGGCGTGGCTGACGACGCGCCGGTTGGGGATGCGGTACATCGAACCGGTGCTCATCCGGTTCACGATGATTGAGAACGAGCCGTCGGTGCGCTCGGCGGGCGGGGTCTGCATCGCCAGTTCGGTCGACGTTTCATTGATGTGCCAGCCGTGCTGCCAGCCGTCGTAGGTATAGGCGATGATCTTTCCATCCGCGTCGATGGCGGCGCGCACTTCGGCAAGCTGCGCCGGCCCGTAATTGTCCCAGCCCAGTTCGTCCCAGCGCATGAATTGCACGCGCACCGGACGGCCGGCCAGCTGCGACATGATCGCGGCAGCCTGCGGGGCATCCTCGTAGCAGCTATGGCCGAAAGTGCCCGATCCTTCGTAGTACTGGACCCTCACGCGCTCGACCGGCATCCCGAGCAGCGTCGCGAGCATCGCGCGTGAGGCATAAACGTCCTGGGTCGATGACAGCACCAGCGCCTTGTCAGGGCCGACGTCGGCCAGCGCGCAATTCGGGCCGAAAGGTGCATGCGCCTGGTACGGCGAGAAATAAGTTGCCGACGCAACATGAGCCGCCTGGGCAAAACCGTTCTCCGGATCGCCGACGTTGACGACCACGGTGTCAGTCGACTTCGCGGCGCGCAGCACCGCAGGCAGCGCGGCGCGATCAGGCAATGCCGGGCTGTCTTGCCACACGACGCGGAGCTGCGCCGCCGCCTTGACGGCGTCCCACTCGCGCTCGGCAACAACGCCGACAAAGTCGCCGCGGCGAACAACTGCAGCGCCGGGGATGTCTGAGATCGAACCTTCGTCGATGCTGACGACCTTGGCCCCGCTCCCATAGGCGCGCTGCCCGCGCGGCCGCACCACGCGGCCATGCAGCATGTCGGCAACGCGTACATGCTGCATGTGCACATATTTTCCCGTCACTTTGTCCGGGAGGTCGACGCGCGGTACCCGAGCGCCGACAAGCTTGTATTGGCTTGCCTGCTTCCTTGGCGCAGTGCCGGTAAATTTGACCTTGAACGGCTTGTCACCCAGCAGCTCGCCGTAGCTTACCGCGCGGCCCCGCTCGCCATCGACCGAAACGACGCCCTTGGCAACGATCAGGCTTCCGGTCTGGACTCCGAGGTGCAACGAAGCGCGCGCGAGCAGCACCTGGCGGGCTTCGGCGGCCGCGGCGCGCACCTGAGGGCCGCCGCGTTCGATCGACGAGCTCGAACTGGTCGCGCCCTGGTTCGGCGTGACGTTCGTGTCGAGCCGCACCGCGGCGAGCTGGCTCATGTCGAGATCAAGCTCCTCGCCGGCAATCTGCAGTAGACCGGTGGTATTGCCCTGGCCGAGTTCGCATTTGCCAAAATACAGCGTCGCCGTGTTGTCGGCGTGAAGCGCGATCCAGGTGTCGATGGCATTCGGATCGGGAGGTCCTGCGATGTCGCCGGGTGTCGCCGAAGCAGGCGAAGCGGCCGCGCCAGCGCCCGCAAGACTGAAGCCGATAATCAAGCTGCCGCCAGCCTTGAAGAGACCGCGGCGCGAGAGCGTTATGCCGGTTTGCGGATGACCGCGTGTGGCGCTCATGGCGTCTCTCCCGCCATGGTCCGCGAGGCGAGCTGGATCGCCCGCATCACCCGCGGATAGGTTCCGCAGCGACAGAGATGGCCATTCATTGTCTGGCGGATTTCGGCTTCGCTCGGCTTGGGATTGCTCGCCAGCAGCTCCGCGCCCTTCACGGTCATGCCGTTGTAGCAATACCCGCAGTGCAAGGCCTGCTCATCGATGAAAGCCTGCTGCAAAGGATGCAGCGCGGGCGTTGGCGCGAGACCTTTCATCTGCGCGTACCAGGCCGCGAGGCCTTCGAGCGTGGTGATGGATTTATCCGCCACCGCATCGACCGGCGTGACACACGAGCGTATCTCGACGCCGTCGGCGAGCACCGAGCACGAGCCGCACTGCGCGAGACCGCAGCCGAACCGCGGCCCGTGCAACTTCAACTCATTCGTCAACACATAAAGCAGCGGGGTGTCCGGGCTCGCGCTCACCGGCCACACCTCGCCGTTGACTTTTATCTTGAGATCGTCCGCCATTGGCGCCCTCCATGATTTTTCACCAGGCCTTATGGCTTCTCCCCACTTCGCGCCAGCCTAGGCAAGTCGGGCCTGCTCCGGCAAGTTGCGCTGCGCCGCCTGCCCATCGCCTGTCGTACGACACCGACAGATCGTGCTGCAAGGCGGCGTTGCGAGGATCGGGCTTCGCCAGGTGAAGGCCAAGGCTGACGCCGAGGGGGCCGCCAGGCGCGCGACCGATGCCCTGGTTCTTGAACGGCGCCGTCACTCCTTGTTGATGTCCGGAAACGGCTTGAAATCGGTGCCCTTGTACTCTTTGTTCGCTTCCGGAAATGGCGTGTAGGTGCGGTCCTGCCCGCAGAGGTACCACGCAGCCTCCATCCGTTGGTGCGCACGCGTGGGGTTCACCGTGCCCTTATAGAGCGTGAAGAGCTCGGTGGTGAGGTTCGCGGAATAGGCCCAATCGGGATGGACCCGCTCGCGAAACCGCACGCAGACAGTCGCGTTGCCGTCGTCGAGCAATTTGGCCGGGCTTGCGACGGGATTTGAAATCTCGGCCTCCTTGATGCCGACGTAATCCGCGGTCCGCGCCAGTGCCTGGGCGATGAGCTGGCGATAATTGGGCGGCATGTGCGTGGCGAGCGCCGTGGCATCGGCGGCCACTGCGTCCGGCCCCGTTTGTCCGATCGTGCCGCAGCCGGCGAGCAGGACTAGAAGCCCATTGGCCGCCAACGCGGTTGCAACGCGGAACATGATTGCCCCCACCCGCTCAACCAAGGCGTGCCATATCGGATGACAAGTTGCAACACGCCGAGCGGCTGATCGCCGCCTGGAACGAGCGCCAAGCCGGCCGGACGCCGATGATCTTCTTACCGACGATCGGCGCCACAATCACGGCCGGCCACTGGCATCTCTGGAACGGACTTCGCAGCGTCGGTATTGGAATGTCCGGGGCTTTCGGAGGAAGATCAGATGTCCGATCACGCGTTCAACGCCTTGTTCGCCGTCATGAGTTTGACGATGGTCGCAGTGCTGGCCAACATGTTCGTAACGAGTTTGCGGGCGCGTCGGATCATTCGGGCAATTGAGGGCCATCGACAAATCTAAATTTTGTGCGCCGGCTGTCGTATTGGATCCCGAACTTACAAGCACTTGCGGTCAAAAGCAGCCGCTTTACTGGCCTCGCGCTGGAACATAGGTCGCCGATTCGCAAGGGCGCTGGCCGCCGGCGCCGTTCGCCGAGTTACGAAGATCGCGCCAAAGGAGTTGTCTGGCTGTTGCCGGGAATTCATATCCTCAGCCGCAACGGCCCATGCCGAGCGCCGATCATCAGATGACGATCTTATAGCAGATTTTCAGAATTTTGGAAATGGACCGCCAACCCCCCATTCAACGGGGAGAGTTGTGGATGCTTTTGGGAGGGTTTTACAGCCGGCGGCGCAGCGGCTTCACAAGCCGCCCGACTGCTATTAGGCCGGCCGGGAGAAGTCGCTGTAGCCTGAAACCGCCATCGGCGCGCAAGTCCAACGTCGATGCTCGATCATCGACAGCCGCAGTCCGGCATAACGGTGAGCGCGGGTGAAATCGCGTTGGCTACACGCGCGCTCAATATCAGCCTCAACGCGCGCCTCCAAACGCGGCAGCGTGTGATTGCGATACTGAAGCATCTCATATTCGCTTTTGAACTGTCGCACGGCCAAGATCCTAAATGTGCAGAAAGCGGGATGCTTTGGCTGCCACCTGAAGCGTCCGAATTTGCTGATTCCACCATTGCCGGTATAGCGCAGCCTCAAAGGTGCTGGGCCGCTCGCACCGGCGACAGGTGATTTTGGCTGTCTCGTCGGCACCGGCAACGTTCACATCAACCTCTTGGCCACAGTGCGGGCACTCGTGGGTTACGTCGAGAATTTCGCGCATGGTACACCTCCGCGAATCACTCTGAGTAAGCAAACAACGTGGCGCGGCAAGGGCGGACGGCTACATTGTCCACAAGCGAACAGATTAAACCGATTTTTCAAATATCGTTTTCCCAGGACCGCGTGAGCCTGGAAACCGCCATCCCATATGTGTGACCGTATTCATTACCTCACACGCCAACTCGGCGACTGCTCTCTGTGTCTGTTGCAGAAATGCAATGTCGATTGGCGCATCCCACACCATCTTTTGCCTGTTTACAAACAGCGGAAGCGATTTGCCATTTACGTCCGGCGTGCGCCAAGAACCGTGGCACAAAACATTTCGAATCACTGACGCATTTCGAAGCTCACCCAACAAGTCATCTAGGTTCGTAATAGTGGCCTCTGAGTTGCCGCGAACAGCTTTGCCATACGTGTCGATCAAACCCGCAAGCTGGTCAAACAATGCTCTCTCAAGCGTCGGCAACCACTTTTCGAATGCAGCTTCGGCCTCACTCTCCGGGTAGCGGGTTGTCGCGGTAAACGCAAAAATCGCCTTGCCCAGCACTTCCTCAAGAAAGCCGAACGTCGCGACCGTGCGGCCAAGGTTCTCCCAAAACCCGGCGCTGTGCCGGTGCGTGGGGAACGAAGCAGGCAAATTTTTAATATCGACAACGAAGCGCTTATGGTCCGTGGTTTCGTCCAACTCAATGTCCTCCAAAACCTGCGCGCACGCCGAGCCGACCCGATCTTGGGTCCCGCTCCGCTCCGCCTTGACACCCAGTAGACACGTACACGATTTGTTCTATGGCTGTCGAGACTATGGCGAGGCGTGGTCGCTTTGTTGGCGCGTCACGGCTAAGTGCGTTCGTGGCCGCGAGGACGACCCTAGTTCGAAATCAAGCCGAGAGTGCACGGCGCGAGCTTGATCTTGAGATGTTGATTTGCACGCGGGGCAGGGCGTTTCCATTCGTCGCTCGAAAGCCGTCTGCGATGCCCCCGATGCGGCAATAGGCGAATGATGTCATGTTTGAGCCGCCAACGTTAAAGGCGCTATCGACTCGTTGAAGTCTGGGGAAAACGATCAGGTTGTCCTAATTTCGGCCAGATCAGGTAAGTAGCTGGCCCGCGAAGTATAGGCGGAAGCAGTCAGCATCTCCCAGCGGTGCGACCGGATGGGATTGGCTCTCCGGCAGCGGCGAATGCCCTCGCCTATATTTTGGAGAACGAAATATGTTCTTACCGAACATCGAGTTGATGTTTGCTTTAGAGAAATCCGACAGGAGCTGGAGTGTGAGACTGCGGCTTGCTCTAAGCTAAGCATTTGAAGGAGGGGGTAGCGCCCCTCCTTCACTCTTTTCGCGGCCTCGCATTGCGCGTCGTCCCCGCTGGACCCCCTGATGCTTGTGGCCGGTGGTGCACTAGCAATATTCTGTTAAGTATTCGGGCGTACGCTCTGCTCAAAAGATCGAGCAGGGAGATTTCCATGAAAGCAGTCTTGCCCATAGCTGGGGCTACACTTGTGTTGCTTGAGGTAGTCGAGGCCATAACCAACGGGAAGCTGCCACTTTTGCCAATCGGTGGTTCGGATATTGCCCAAATGGCAATCGTCTTCGGATTGGCCTTCGTCGTCTACGAATGCCTGTCGGTGTTGAACTATGACCGTTCAAAATAGGATTTCGGTGTCGTTCAACGATGAGGAATTCCGGAGGCTAGAGCGGCTTTCCACTCATACTCACAAGACGAAGGCTGAATTGATTAGGACGATTGTCGAGGAATTTCTTCGTGACCGTCCGAACCGATTTCGCCGAAAGTCGCCGATGGGTTTGAAACGTCGGAAGAACATCATCATGTCGGACGAACCCAAATAGTCTCCCAGCAATGGGACATCCAGAGCAAGCAAAACTGCTTGGAACCATCCGAAAACCTGTCGCCAATGACTGTCGCAAGTCCGCTAAGTCATTGAGATCATTGGCGCGCCCTACGGGACTCGAACCCGTGTTACCGCCGTGAAAGGGCGATGTCCTGGACCGCTAGACGAAGGGCGCGACGAAAGCGCGATGACGCTCTCTCTCAAGGCGCCGGACATATAAAGTGCTTTGCGCTCGGGCGCAAACCGCTTCCAATGGCGGCCATGTGCGCGCTAGCATCTTGATGCGGCACGATCTTTGCCGAAAACCGATCGCCATTTTCCCGGATCGTGCGCGAAGCGGCAGCAGGCCGCTCCGGAGCGGCGAGCCTTACCACTTGCCGGTATTGGGCATCGAGGTCCACGGCTCTTTCGGCGGCAACGGGCCGTCCTTCTGCAACAGCTCGATCGAATGCTTATCGGGCGAGCGCACGAACGCCATCATGCCGTCGCGCGGCGGCCGGTGGATGGTGACCCCGGCCGCCATCAGCTTCTCGCACAGCGCATAAATGTCGTCGACCTCGTAGGCGAGGTGGCCGAAATAGCGCGCCTCGCCGTAATCCTCGGTGTCCCAATTGTAGGTCAGTTCGACGAGCGGGGCCTGGCGGGTGCCCGGCCCCTTGGCGACCAGGTCGCCGTCGGCCGACGCCGCCAGGAACACCAGCGTGTACTTGTTCTTGTCGTCGACGCGGCGGCGCACCTCCTTGAGCCCGAGCTTGTCGCAGTAGAAATCGAGCGCCGCGTCGAGATTGCGCACCCGCAGCATTGTATGCAGATACCTCATGGTGGGGACCTCCGCTGTTCTGGGCCGTTCCCAAGTCTAGGGATCAAGTCTGGCGATCAAGTCTCGGGGATTAAGTAGGTTACATTCATATGTAGGATAAAGCGCGCGGGGTTAGGAAGGATGATCACGCCCGATATCAAGGCCGCCATGGCGGGGCTGCAGGATCTGGTCGACCGGGCCGCGGTCATCGTTCCGTTCACCGGCGCCGGCATTTCGACCGAATGCGGCATTCCCGATTTCCGCTCGCCCGGCGGACTGTGGACCAAGAACCGGCCGATCCCGTTCGATGAGTTCATGGCGAGCCAGGAGGCGCGCAACGAATCCTGGCGGCGGCGTTTCGCCATGGCCGGGCAGTTCGGCGACGCCCAGCCGGGGCGGGGCCATCGGGCGCTGGCGAGCCTTTATCGCGCCGGCAAGGTGCCGGCGGTGATTACGCAGAACATCGACAATCTGCATCAGGCCTCCGGGTTTGCCCCGGACCATGTCGTCGAGCTGCATGGCAATACTACTTATGCGGCTTGCCTGGACTGCGATGACCGCTACGAGCTCGCCTGGGTCCGCCAGCGGATGGACGCCGCCAACGGCTGCGCGCCCGACTGCCCGACATGCGGCGGCTTCATCAAAACCGCGACCGTTTCGTTCGGTCAGGCCATGCCCGATACCGCAATGCAGCGCGCCCAGGATCTGGCGTTGAGTTGCGATCTGTTCCTCGCGATCGGCTCTTCGCTCGTGGTCTGGCCGGCGGCCGGGTTTCCACTCATGGCCAGGCGCAACGGCGCCAAGCTTGTCATAATCAATCGCGAGGCCACCGAGTTCGACGAGATCGCCGACCTGGTGGTGCGGCAAGACATCGGAACCGTGCTCGAGCCGTTTATCGTCCATTGAGCGAGGTGTGCGCACAGGCCTGGGATTTGTGCACAGGATATGACGCTTTTAGCCCACTGTTGCATTTTTGCGCTTTCCCGTCGGATGGCGAGTGTTATCTTCGAAACAAGAGATTCGTTAAGCGCCCGCGCGGGGGCGCCAAGAGCGGCGGCCACGGCGTCATGGCGTCGGACGGAATAGAAGCAAAATCTTCCAAAGCGGGGCTCGGGCCCGATCTCGATCTTAATGACGAGTCGGCAGCGAGCGTTATTGAAGTCTCCGGCGTCATCAAATGGTTCGATGTCGCCAAGGGGTTCGGCTTCATCATCCCCGATAACGGCATGGCGGACGTGCTGCTGCACGTGACCTGCCTGCGCCGCGACGGCTACCAGACCGCCTATGAAGGCGCGCGGGTCATCTGCGAGGTGCTGGCGCGGCCGAAAGGCCTGCAAGCCTTCCGCGTCATCTCCATGGACGAATCGACGGCGATCCATCCGGCCCAGATGCCGCCGCCGCGGACCCATGTTACTGTGTCGCCGACGAGCGGTCTCGAACGGGCACAGGTCAAATGGTTCAATCGGCTTCGCGGCTTCGGCTTCCTGACACGGGGAGAGGGGACGCCGGACATCTTCGTCCACATGGAGACGCTGCGGCGGTTCGGCATCACCGAACTGCGCCCCGGCCAGTTCGTCCTGGTGCGCTTCGGACCCGGGCCGAAGGGCCTGATGGCGGCCGAAGTTCGTCCCGAAGGCGGCTCGCCCGGCCTCACGTCGCACTAGCCGCTTTCGTCGCGGTACTCCTGGCCGTGATCGGCGTTGTCGGCGCTACGCGCGCCCTGGCGCAAGCGCCGGCGCAGGCACCAGCGCCGGCACAGTCACCGGCACAAGTGCAGGACACGCTCGAGATCGTCAGCGCGTCGGGCGTGCACGCCTTCACGGTCGAGCTTGCCACCAATGATGCGGAACGCGAGCGCGGCCTGATGTACCGCCGCGAGCTGCCGGAAGGTCACGGCATGCTGTTCGATTTCAAACGCGACCAGCCGGTGTCGTTCTGGATGCACAATACCTACGTTTCGCTCGACATGATGTTCATCCGCGGCGACGGCCGCATTGCGCGGATCGAGGAAAACGCCCAACCGGAGTCCGACCGCTTGATCCCGTCCGGTGTGCCGGTTCGGGCGGTGCTCGAGGTGATCGCCGGCACGGCGCATGCGCTTGGCATCAAGGCAGGCGACCGCGTCATCAGTCCGATCTTCGGCAACAGCCACTGACCGGTGCGCGGGCGGCTTGCTTGCCGGAAAAGGCCGAACCATGTATCCAGTTCCGCGACCGGCGGGGTATAGCGCAGCCTGGTAGCGCGGCAGTTTTGGGTACTGCAGGTCGCAGGTTCAAATCCTGCTGCCCCGACCACCTAAGCCCTTGATTTCGCTCGATGCGATTCTGACAAAAACCGCTGATATCTTGCACACGATGCCGACCTGACCACGACGCGAGAACCGCGAAAACCATGACAGCCCGCATCTACAAACCGGCCCGCACGGCGATGCAGTCGGGAACCGCCAAGACCAAGGAATGGGTGCTCGACTACGAGCCGGAGCAGCCGCGCGTCATCGAGCCGCTCATGGGCTGGACCAGCTCAGGCGACACCAAGCAGCAGCTACGGTTGCATTTCGACACCAAGGAAGAGGCGATCGCTCATTGCGAGCGCCAGGGCATCGCCTATCAGGTGTTCGAGAGCCCGCCGCAAAAGCGCGCGCGCATCTCCTATTCCGACAATTTCGCTTTTACCCGCCGCAGTCCCTGGACGCATTGAGCAGAACGCGCTGCGCGCCGATCGCTAGGCGCGCCGCACCGGCAGCGCCGGCGCCGCGGCGCCGTTCGGCCGGCCGCCCGCGCCGGCACGCTGGCGCAGCAAGGAAATGAACCGCTCCTCGGGCATCGGCTGGCCGAGCAAAAAACCCTGGCCGTAATCGCAGCCCATGCTGACCAGGGCCAGCGCGTCGGATGCCTTTTCGATGCCGATGGCGACCGCCATGCTGCCGTAGTTGTGCGCGAGGTCGATGACGGTCTTGCACAGCGGCGCGTTGGCTTTGTTGCTGCCGCAATCGGCAACAAAGGCGCGATCGAGCTTGAGCTCGGCAAACGGCAGCTCCTTCAATCGCACCAGCGAGGAATAGCCGCGGCCGAAATCGTCGACCGCGAGCTTGACGTCGAGCGGCGCCAGCTTCTGGGTCAGCGCGGTCGCCAGCGCCAGATCGGTGACGATCTGTTCTTCGGGGACGTCGATGATGAGCCCGGGCCACCTGTCGAACTTCCCACGATAGCTCTGGACGATGTCGGTGACCGCGGCTTTGACCAGCGCATTGATGGGGATATTGACCGAGGGCCGCAGATTGACGCCGAGCTGGGCGAACTTGAGGCTGGCATTGAGCGTGTCGGTGAGCGCCTTTTCCGACAGAGTGATCAGGTTCGACTCCGTGGCGCCCGGCATGAAGGCGCTCGGCGGCAGCACGCCGTTGATCGGATGGCGGGCGCGGGCGAATGCCTCGACGCCGACCAGCTGCTTCCGGCGCAAGTCGATCTTGGGCTGGTACCAGAATTCGATCCAGCCTTGGCGCAGGGCTTCCTCGATGTCGACGCGGCCGGCGAGCGACGGCGGCTCGCCGAGCTTCTGCTCATGGAGAATTCGCAGGATCGCGTTGGTCTCGAACGGCTTCTTGAGCACGGGCAGCATCTGCAGGCGTTGTTGCTCGCCGATGCTCTTGACATGGGCCAGCACGGCCGAGCCGCGGCCGCTCATGAGCTGCACCAGGCCGGCATAACCGCTGCGGCCAAGCCCGACGACGCATTCGATGGCGTCGGCGGATTCGAGCGCGACGTTGAGAAAAATGAGGTCAGGCGTGTGCCGCGCCAGCGCGGCCGGCACCGCGCGGCCCTCGGGCAATTCGTCGGTGTCGATGCCGGCGCCGTGCAGGACCAGCGACAGAAAATGCCGGAAGCTGGCGTCGGCATCGACCACGAAGCAAAGCGGGGCGCGCGCCGCGGCGCGCGGCCAATCGGTTGGCTGTGGCGGCGGCGGTGCGGCTGCTGCGACGGTCGAGGACCGTGCCGGTCGTGCGCTCATTGCCCCGGTCCAACGGCCATTGGTGACAGGTTGGCGGAAGATTGGTTCAAATTCCTTAATCGGGGGTTTCGTCCTCGGCGCCGCGCGTCGCGGCACTTTGCATGACCGCTCCGGTGACGGCTGCGGAGCAACCGGGCGATCGAAGCGAGCGCACAAGCGCGGTGCGGCGTCGGGCGCATGCCACCCCTATGTCCGGCGCAACGCCCATCTGTTATGTCGACGAGTGCGCCATGGTAGCTTGAGTTGCTTCGCCGCCGCACGGCGTGGCCGATGGACCAAGGGGAGAAGACGATGCCCAAAAAGGATTCCAGCCCAAAACTCGATCGCCGCAGCTTCCTTGCCGCCGCCGCGGTCGCCGGGGCCAGCGGCGCCGTCGGTCCGGCTAACGCCGCGGTCCCTGCCGGTTCGGCAACACCGCAGCGGCTGCCGTCGGCGTTGCCGCCGAATGCTTATGTCGCCGCCAACGAGACCGGCACGCCGCAGATGCCCCAGGCACCTCAGGCGGAAGGTGGCAGGCCCGGCTCCGATTTCATGGTCGACGTCGTCAAGACCCTCGACATCAAATATCTGCCGGCCAACCCCGCCTCGAGCTATCGCGGCCTGCACGAGTCGCTGATCGATTACGGCAAGAACACGATGCCGGAATTCCTCACCTGCATGCACGAGGAATCCGCCGTTGCCATGTGCCACGGCTACTTCAAGGCGACCGGCAAGCCGATCATGACGCTGGTCCATGGCGTGGTCGGCCTGCAGCACGCCACCATGGCGGTGTACAACGCCTGGTGCGACCGCGTTCCGGTGCTGATCATGGGCGGCAACGACCTCGACGCGGCGCACCGGCCGCCGGGCGTGCCGACATTTCATTCCGCCCAGGACATCAACGCGATCGTGCGCGACTACACCAAGTGGGACGACACCCCGGTGTCGGCGCAGCACTTCGCCCAATCCTTCGTGCGCATGTACAAGATCGCCACCACGCCGCCCTATGGCCCGGTGATCCTGTCGGTCGACGGCGGCCTGCAAAACGAGCCGGTCCGCGACTTCGGCGAACCGCTCTACATCCCGAAGTTCTTTGCCGCCGCGCCGCCGCAGGGCGATTCCGGCGCGGTCAAGGAAGCCGCCCGTCTGCTCGCCAACGCGGAGCGGCCGGTCATCGTGGTCGATCGCGCCGCGCGCACCCCCAATGGCGTGACGCTTCTGGTCGAGCTTGCCGAATTGCTGCAGGCGCCGGTTGTCGATCAGGGCAACCGCATGAACTTCCCGAACACCCATCCGCTGAGCCGGCCGGCGAGCGTCATCGGCCAGGCCGACGTCGTCATCGGCATGGAGCTTTCGGACTACTGGAATACGGTGAACGGCTTCGTCGACAACGGCGCCGACGGCGTCGGCCACAACGTCACCAAGATCAAGCCGGGCACCAAGTTGATCAGCATCAGCTCGGTCGATCTCCTCACCAAGTCGAACTACCAGGATTTCCAGCGTTTCCAGAGCATCGATGTGGCGATGGCGGGGGACGCCGAGGCGACGCTGCCGTCGCTGATCGATGCCCTGAAGTCGGCGATCTCCGGCGATCGCAAGGACGCCATGACCAAGCGCGGCGATGCCATCCGGCAAGCGCACGCCAAAGGGCTCGAGGCGACCAAGCAATCGGCCGCCATCGCCTGGGACGCGTCGCCGATCAATACGGCGCGACTGGTGACCGAGCTTTATGCCCAGATCAGGGATCTCGATTGGTCGCTGGTTTCGACGTCCGGCAATACCAGCAATTGGGCGAACCGGCTGTGGCCGATGGAGAAGCATTACCAGTGGCTCGGCTGGTCGGGCGGCTACGGCGTCGGTTACGGCGCGCCGGCGTCGATCGGCGCCGCGCTCGGCAATCGCGACCTCGGCCGCTTCTCGGTCTCGATCCAGTCCGACGGCGACCTGATGTACGCGCCGGGCGTGTTGTGGACGGCGGCGCGGCACAAGATCCCGCTGCTTGCGGTGATGCACAACAACCGCGGCTATCACCAGGAGGTGATGCACGTGCAGCGGCTTGCCAACTTCCGCGACCGCGTCGTCAATGTCGGCAACGACCTGGCGCCGATCGGCACCAGCATCATGAACCCCGACATCCAGTATCATGAACTCGCCAAATCGATGGGCTGGTGGGCGAAGGGCCCGATCACCGATCCGGCCGATCTCGGTCCGGCGATCAAGGAGGCGGTCGCGGTGGTCAAGGAAGGCCAGCCAGCGCTGGTCAACGTCGTGACGCAGCCGCGCTGAGGGAGATTGTCGATGGCTATTCGGTATCGCGTTGCCGCCGCGGCGGTCGTCATCGCATTGGCGGCGGTCGCCGCCGTCGGCGGATCCGGCAGCGCTCGCGCCGACGGCGATGCTCAGAAGGGCAAGGCGGCCTTCATCCAGCACGGCTGCTGGCAGTGCCACGATTTCAACGGCCAGGGCTCCATCGCGACCAGCAGCGGCCGGGTCATCGCCCGCACGCAGCTGCCGCTCGATGCGTTCATTTCCTTTGTGCGCACCACCAATGGCCAGATGCCGCCGTTCCGGGCGCCGATCATCTCCGATCAGGAGCTGACCGACATCTACGCCTATCTGCAGTCGCTGCCGGAGCCGAAAGCGGCGAGCGACATTCCGCTTCTGAACAGCGGCGTGCGGTCTCAGTAGCCATATTTCATCCTGTCCCGTTTCGCGGGCCGGGGTCGGAGTGCGTCACAGCTTAACGACAGGCGAGCGACCGATGAGCGGCAAAGGCCAGATGCGGCTCGGCGCCTTCTTCAACCCGACCGGCCATCACGTCGCGTCGTGGCGGCATCCGCGGGCGCAAGCCGATGCCGGCATCAATTTTCAGCACTATCTCGAAATCACGCGCACGGCGGAGCGCGGCAAGTTCGACATGGTGTTTCTCGCCGACAATCTCGGCGTCCGCCACGCCCACATGGAGGCGCTCAGCCGCTCGGCGCAATACATCGCGAATTTCGAGCCGCTCACCTTGTTGTCGGCGCTCGCCACCCACACCAGCCATATCGGCCTCGTGGCCACGGCCTCGACGAGCTACAACGAGCCGTTTCATGTCGCCCGCAAATTCGCTTCGCTGGACCATCTGAGCGGCGGCCGCGCCGGCTGGAATCTGGTGACCTCGGGCCAGGACAACGAAGCGCTCAACTTCAGCCGCGACAAGCACTACGAGCACGGCGAGCGCTACGACCGCGCTCGCGAATTCGCCCGGGTGGTCATCGGCCTATGGGACTCCTGGGACGACGACGCGTTCGTTCGCGACAAGGCAACCGGACAGTTCTTTCAGCCCGACAAGCTGCACAACCTCAATCACCGCGGCGAGCACTTCTCGGTGCTCGGCGCGCTCAACATCCCGCGCAGCCCGCAAGGCCGTCCGGTGATCGTGCAGGCCGGCGGCTCCGACGACATGATCGCGGTCGCTGCCGAGTTCGCCGAGGTGATTTTCTGCGCGCCGCTGACGCTGCAGGCGGCGCAGAGCTTTTACGCGACCCTCAAGGGCCGGCTCGCCGCTCACGGCCGCGCCCCCGACGCGGTGAAGATCATGCCGGGATTGAGCTGCGTCATCGGCCGCACCGACGCCGAGGCGGAGGAGAACTACGAGTATCTCAATGCGCTGGTGCATCCCATCGTGGCGCGCGAAATCCTGTCGATGTCGCTCGGCAATGTCGATCTGACGCCTTATCCGTTCGACGGGCCGCTGCCGGAGGATCTGCCGCGATCGAATGCCAGCCAGAGCATCTTCCAGCAAGTCACCGACATGGCGCGCCGCGAGAAACTGTCGATCCGGCAGGTCGCGATGCGGGTCGCCGGCGCGCGCGCCAAGGCGGTGATCCGCGGCTCGCCGCAAACCATCGCCGACTACATGGAAGAATGGTTCCGCAACGACGGCTGCGACGGCTTCAACATCATGCCGCCGTTCCTGCCCGGCGGGCTCGACGACTTTGTCGAACTGGTCATTCCCGAGCTGCAGCGGCGAGGTTTGTTCCGCACCGAATACGAGGGCAGAACCTTGCGCGAAAATCTCGGGCTGCGGCGGCCGGCAAGCCGCCATGCCAAGCCCGCCGTGCCGGACCCGGCGCCGGCGCGGCCGCGCGCCGCCTCGGGAGGCTGCTGATGATCAGCGTCAAGCGGCTCGGCCACGCCACCTTGACCACTCCCGATATCGATCGGCAGATCGCGTATTACACCGACGTGGTCGGCCTCGCGCTGGTCGAGCGCATGAAGGATCGCGCCTACCTCGCCTGCAAGCTCGGCCTCGAGGCGATCGCGCTCGAACCCGGCACGGGCAACGCGCTGTCGCGTCTCGCCTTCCAGGTCGCGCCCGGCACCGATCTCGGCGAGGTCGCGCGCGGGCTGGCCAAGGACGGCGTCACGACCGAGCGGCGCCAGGGCATATCTCCCGGCGTGGCCGAGGCGGTGGTGTTCACTGACCCCAAGGGCACGCAGATCGAAATCTTTTCCGATTACATGTTTGCCAAGGACGACGGCCGCACGGCGGGCGTCATGCCGCTGAAGCTCGGGCACGTGGCTTATCGGGTCGACGACGTGCAGGCCATCGTCAAGTTCTATTGCGACGTGCTCGGCTTTCGCGTCTCCGATTGGCGCGCCGACGACTTCGCCTTCCTGCGCTGCAACGCCGACCACCACACCGTCAATTTCGTCTACGACGCCGAGCCGCAGCTTCATCACATCGCCTTCGAGATCAAGGATTGGGCGGAAATCCAGCGCGCCGCGGAGACCTTGGCGAAACACGATATCCACCTGGTCTGGGGCCCGGGCCGCCATATCATCGGCCATAATATCGCGATCTATCACCGCAACGCCGACAAGGTGCGCGTCGAGTTCTTCTGCGAGATGGACCAGATGAAGGACGAGACGCTCGGCTATTTCGATCCGCGGCCCTGGCATCAGGATCGGCCGCAGCGGCCGAAAGTGTGGGGGTCGGAGACGCTGCGCAACTATTGGGGCTATGGCTCGGAGCGGATCATTCGCGGCTACCAGACGATAGAGTAGGGCGAATTGGGCGTTTGCGGCGATGCGATTGCCGCAGCGGCGTCACAGCGACGGCGCAATAATGGCGTGCCGTCATTTCCCTCCAGGCCCGCGCCATGATCAGGATCAAGACTGCGTTGTTGGGTCGCGCCGCCGTCGTGCTGTGCGTTCTCCTGACGATTCCGACGCTGTGGTTTGGCCGCCACGCCTACGGCTCGTTTGTCTTGTTGCGTTCCGCCTATGAGGCCGGCGCGCCGGACACCAGCAGCATCCGGCCCTGGATGACGCTGACCTATATCGCCGATGCCTATCACGTCGCCGCGGCGCCCTTGGTCGCGGAGCTCGGACTACCGGCCACGACCGACCCCAGCACCAATTTGCGCGCGGCGGCGCGGGTGGCGGGGATTTCGCCGCTTGCCTATGTCGAGAAAGTCCAGCAGGCGGTGGCCGCCCTGGGCTCGAATGGAGCGGCCGGCGGCGTGACCGCGGCGTCCGGCTGGCTCGCCGGCTTCAGCGACCAGATCCTGTCCGAGATGCTGGTCTATGGCTACCCGATCCTCGCCTTGATCTTGTTGATCGGCACGATCGGCTTGCCGCTGCCCGGCGGGCCCGCGACCGCCGTTGCGGGCTCGCTCGCCGCGCAAGGACGCATGAGCCTGATCGTCGCCGGCGCTATCGTGGTAAGTGCCTCGGTTGTCGGCGACCTTGTCGGCTACGCCGTCGGCCTGTTGATCGACCGAGAGTTTCTCGAGCGTCACGGGCGCTGGATCGGCTACTCGGCGGCGCGTTTTAGCCGGGTGCAATGGCTGTTTGAGCGATGGGGCTTGGTGACATTATTCATCACCCGCACCTTCGTCTCTTATCTGAGCTCGGTGGCAAGCCTGCTGGCAGGCGTGAGCCATTACCGCGTGTCGAAATTCATTGTGGTCTCGACGGCGGGGCGCGTGGTGTGGACGGCGGCCTATCTCGGCCTCGGCTATGCGATCGGCGCCGATCTCGATGCCGCCACCGGATTCCTCGCCAATCTCACCGGGTTCTTGTTATGCGCGATCGTGCTTGTCGTTGCCGGCACGGTGGCGACGATGTCGGGCGGCCGAGGGGCTCGCTCCGCCACCGGTTGACCAGCCGCGCGTCGATGCGCTGGCGCCGTACACGATCCCGTGACCGCGAGGCAGCGGGCCCGGGCGAGGTTTGTGATTGGCGCGTGTGGCGCAGAATCCTCTAGAAGCTTGGTGGGAGAGACCGCGCCGCATGGCGCGCAACAGCGCGGAGGATGCAGATGGCAGGCACGAGAGCAACGAGGGCTTTGGCAGGCTTGGGCACGGGTCGTCGCGCCGTGCTGGGGTCGGCGATCGCGGCATTGCTGGTGATTCCGTTCCTCGGCTTCATCGCCGGCTTCGCGCGGGCCGCCGAGCCGGCCGTGCTGATCCCACCGCCGGCGCTCGATGAAACCACGCCCGCCGGCGGCTTGCAGACGGTCGTGTTGGCTGGCGGCTGCTTCTGGGGCGTGCAGGCGGTGTTTCAGCACACCAAGGGCGTGACCAACGCGGTCTCGGGCTATGCCGGAGGTCAGAAGGATACCGCGCACTACGAGATGGTCGGTACCGGGCGGACCGGCCACGCCGAATCGGTCCAGGTGACGTTCGACCCCACGCAGATCTCCTACGGCAAGATCCTTCAGGTCTACTTTTCCGTGGCGCACAATCCGACCGAGCTGAACTACCAGGGACCCGATCAAGGCACCCAGTATCGATCGGCCATCTTCTATTCCGACGACGAGCAGAAGCACGTCGCCGAGGCCTACATCGCGCAGCTCGACAAGGCGAAGACCTTCCACGGGCCGATCGTGACCAAGCTCGAGCCGCTGGCCGGGTTCTATCCGGCCGAGGACTATCATCAGGACTTCGCGGTGCTGCACCCGAGCTATCCGTATATCGTCTTCAACGACGCGCCGAAGGTCGACAACCTCAAGCGGCTGTTTGCCGCGGACTACCGCGACACGCCAGTCACCGTCATGGCGTCCAACCGGCCGAGCCAGTAAGCATCGCTCCCTAAAAACCAGTCGTCTGCGGTTGCACGAAGCGGGCGCGGACCGCATTCCATGCTCGGGATGCGGCCCGCGACTTAAGGTCTATAGCCATGGACCGTACGCTTTAGTATCGTGACAGTCGGGAGACGGGCCGAAAGACGCCCGCTCGGCAGAGACTGGGAAACGCGGAGGGACGCCATGGCTATGGCAACGACGGCTGTTGGGGTACTGCCTGAGGCCGAACACAGCGTGCAATTGCGCAAAGCGGTCATCGCATCGACGATCGGCACAGCGATCGAGTGGTACGACTTTTTCCTCTATGGCACGGCGGCCGGTCTGGTCTTCGGCAAGCTCTACTTTCCCAACCAGGACCCGCTGTCGGCGACCCTGCTGGCATTCGGCACCTACTTCATCGGCTTCGCCGGCCGGCCGATCGGCGCCGCCATCTTCGGCCATTACGGCGACCGCATCGGCCGCAAGGCCACGTTGATCGCGACGCTGTTGTGCATGGGACTTGCGACCTTCGCCATCGCCTTTGTGCCGACCTATGCGTCGATCGGCATCTGGGGCGCCGTTCTGCTGACCGTGCTTCGCGCCATTCAAGGCATCGGCGTCGGCGGCGAGTGGGGCGGCTCCGTGCTGTTGGCGATGGAATGGTCGCGCACCCATGGCCAGCGCGGGCTGGTGGCGTCGTGGCCGCAATTCGGCGTGCCCTGCGG
>Ga0182024_10010426_pt1 | contig 18927 bp, 16 predicted proteins | sample P32metaG_FD_120480 | JGI IMG/M metagenome (GOLD analysis project Ga0182024, IMG submission 120480) | Permafrost microbial communities from Stordalen Mire, Sweden - P3-2 metaG (Illumina Assembly) | ecosystem: Environmental > Terrestrial > Soil > Wetlands > Permafrost | place: Sweden: Stordalen... | reverse complement strand
GCCGGGGGAGAACCGTTTACACAACGCTAGGACATGACGTGAAAGCTATGGGAATGCCTGGCTTTTCCACAATATTTGTTCGCTCTGTGGAATGGGCTGCGACTGGGGCAGTGCAAGAACCCGAGCCGGAGTTCCGATCATGGGCCGAGCCACCTGCACACCAGCAATAGTCTTAGCTGTAACATGGAGGGCGGATTTCATAGGGACGTCCGCCGATCCTCCATGCACGCCTAGGTTCATGGGCTGTTCGATGGGAGGCTCATCTCAGATTCAGTTGCCGTTCAGGTTAAACGCGTATTGCGGAAATACGCGAGGCTTAGCCCGCATGTAGATCGCGTCAAACCGGGAATGGCGGCGCGGTTCTGGGACAGGACGTTCACCTCCTTACGCTGCATCAGCAGATACGCGCGATGAGATAACGCCTTCGCACAATCTTGAATTTATCAGATGCAGTCATGCGTGTCAGCCAGCAACGAGATCTCACTCGATCCCCTTTTACCCATCCCAGACGGCGGCGCTCTTTGTTTGGACGACGACTACTCGGCCCCGGATGCCCACTAGTAAGTTATGGTTAAGCTGGTAGTGTTCGAGGAGACGGTAAGTGTGTCCCAGTCGGCACCCTGGTCTGTCTTGCGGACATTCCATGGGAAGTGCCATCGGAGTTTAAGCGAATAGGTGCCCATCTTGAGGTCGAACCTCTCATTGATTGCGACTTCCGTGGCCCAGGTTTTTCCGGGATAGATCGTGTAAAGGCCGGTCGCTCCGCACTCCCAGGTTTGGCCCGCTGGTGGCTGGGGAAGCTTGTACGGGACAATCCGACCCTTCGAATCGGTCAGCTCAACCGTATAGGGGTCTGGACACGAGCTAAACCAAATCTTGTGCTTCGAATGGTTGGTTATTGAAACCTTGACCGACCCCAGATATTCCGCCTCTGGCTGAACGAGAACCGAGATAGGTTGCTCGAGACTCCGCGCCGACGCGGTGAAGCACAGCGCGATTGCTAATCCCAGATGCTGCTGCAGCGTTCTCCGATAGCTCATAGATGCACTCCGAATGTTCGAGATGCTTTTAGGCACTCCGGCTGAAGAACACTTCCACAGTTCCACGGTAGCCTGACCGAATGACGCCACGCTGCCGAGGGAACAGCAGGCTCACGGCCGACGGGAACGCCTGTGGATTTGTCGCCTACGCATATTGAACGCACGCCGCTCGAATACTTGCAGCTCGCCGGGCCTGTCAAGAAAGTTCGTGGTAAGACACCCGACTTCTTCTGACCTAGAGATCGTTGTCGGAAAGAAAGCGGCCATAGTCGTTGGTTTCAAGGCCAGTCGGACAGATGAATCTGGTAACAGATACGAGAAAGATCAGTTCGCGCCTCCGCCTGATGGAGCAGGAGTTCCGGGAAAAAGCACGGACTGCCAAAGCAACGACTCTCTGACCTTCTCATTTGGGGACTTCCGGATACCTACGACCTGCGGCTGCGAGACGAGGGGATTTCTAAGACGAAGCGGAAAGTCCTTAGAAAGCACCCACGTTGCACCAAGCTCGCAAAGGCAAAAGGGCGTAATAGTTAGGAGTTAGCAGTGCAATCACAACAGCCGAGCTTGTATGTTCTCCTTATGATGTGTCCCTTGAAATCGGAACCCGCTGGAATACCCTGACCAGCAAGCGAAGAACAAAATATTTGGTCGTGAGTCAGCCCAAGTCCTAGCTCGATCAGCTCTCCCAAAGCCTCAGCGAGGGGCTTGTCCTCCGTGGCATGGCTGATGAAAACCTCGCGCGTTCCAGATGGTTGCATATTCTGAACCTTGCGCCGCACAACCCTTGAGCTGAAAGAAGTAAACCCATGGTCATCGTCGAAAGACTTTCTGTACTTACTGCTTGGCAACTCCCGACCAGGAGCGCGCTCCTTGACTCTTCCTAACCAGCCAACCATGCCGCTCTCCTCAGCCCGAGCTTCCGCTCCGACAGTCGTTGCGTCGGGCGAACCCTTTTACTGTGTTCTCTTCCGCACCGCTACCAGCTCCGTATCCACGGGAACGCCACGAGCAATTTTCACACGGAGCAACGCTTCGAACGGTTTCAACTCGCTGGCCTTCGTGACCGAGAGCCAGCAAAAACGCCTTGACCTTGTCTACATTGGGATATCAGCACTTGAACTATCGATGCGTCTTCCGAGGAAGCGCGAAATCCGATTGCCGAACCTGCATGGGTTCGTGAGTGGTACTGCGACAATCCAAACGGAGTTGCCGCGCGAAGCAAACCCTGGGCGATATTCACGTCGGTGGGCCGAGGCTTGGGAATGCAAAGGTTGGCTACAAGTGGACGAGACCACGTCGCAAAGCCGTAACTACCGCTTCCGTTCGATCATTCACATTCAGCCGCATGAGGATCGCACTGACATGGCTCTTCACGGTAGCCTCCGTGATGCCCAAAAAATTGGCGATGTCCTTGTTCTTCTTACCGCTCATCAGCAACTGCAATACCTCCATCTCTCGGGAGCTCAAGTCCGAGTCCGGCATACGCGAAGCGAGAGCACGCTCTACCGGTGGCGGCACAAAACGTCTTCCAGCATGGACCTTCTGCAAGGCCTCGACTAAGGTCTGGTAGGGCATGCCCTTAATGACATAGCCTTGGGCACCTGCTTCGAGAGCGCGATGAATGTCCGCGTCTCCCTCGTAGGTCGTCACCACAACGAAGCGGGCGTGAGGATGACTCGATCGAACCGTCGCAATGGCCTCAACTCCCCCCATTTTTCCCGGAAGCCTTAAATCCATGAGAGTCACGTCGGGCCGGTGTTGCTGGAACAGCTTGACGGATTCTTCTCCGGTTTCAGCTTGAGCCACCACGATCATATCCGGCCGAGCATTAATAATCGCAGCGATGCCCACGCGCATAAGCGGATGGTCATCCACCACCATCACTCTCATTTTTGCGGTTTGGTTCACAGCGATATCCCACTTACCTGTTCTTGACCGAAAATGGCTTTGCGCGGCACCTGGATCATCAACTCTGTCCCTTCGCCCGCCCCGCTTCTCAACACAAATTTGCCACCGATTCGTTCCACCCGTTCTTTCATGCCAATCAAACCATAATGTCCCGCTGCCGAGGAAGACAGCATCGCGGGATCAAATCCAGTTCCATCGTCGCGCACTTCGACGCTACAGGTTCCTCCTTCGAAGCAGATGCCAAGCCCCACCTTGCGAGGATGGCCGTGGCGGACCGAATTGTACAGCGCTTCGCGCGCTACCATGAGCACCTCATGCACCGTGGATTGATCGAGCGCAAAGGGCCTTCCGGAGACCCGGCATTCAATGGGAATTCCAAACTCATGACTCACCCGCTCGGCCATGGTTTCCAGCAATGGGGTAATATCCGTGACAGCAGAATTCTGGCGCAGGTCCCACACTGCCTCTCTAGCCTCGTCGATGGCAGACCGCAAATGAATTCGCGCGCAATCGAGTAAGTCATTCTTTGTGTCCGGCTCTGCGTGGCCCAGGCTGAAGTACGCCTCAAGCAGGGCCGAGACGCTGACACATCCTTGGATCAACGTGTCGTGCATCTCCCGCGCAAGCCGGTTGCGCTCGTCCAACACAGCCTGGAATCGCGCTCGCAATTGTCCGAGCCGGAACTGATATGCGCCCCACACCAGGCCTCCCAGTAAAAGCAAACAAGAACTCAAGAACCAGGATGTGCGGTAGAAGTGTGGCGTTTGCACAATCTCGAGCGCAGCCTGTGCAACCTGTTCCGGATTGTTCATTGCAAACGCGGCAACGCGGAACTGATACTTGCCCGGAGGAAGATTGGTGTAGTACGCGACGCGCCCCAACGATGCGTCGCTCCAGCCTTTGTCAAAGCCTTCCAGCATGTAGCGAAACCGGACACGCTCCTGAGATTGCAGGAGCACGATGCCAAAGTGAACTTCCAACTTAGCATTGTCGGGGCCCAGTGAAATTTTGTCCGAAGCAAGAAATTGCCGGCCGTCCGCGATGACTTGGTCGATCACGACTGGGGCTGGATTGGATGGCTTGGGCTGGTCCACCGAAACACGGACGGGACCTTTGCTGCTGGGAAACCAAACCTCGCCTTGAGCGGTAAGCACACCTGCTGGTTTCTCACCTCCACACATCTGAATAGTTTCCAACCCGTCCGAAACACCGTAGAGAGTCAGTGCGGCTCGGCGCGACAGCCCGCCCGCAATCGCGTCCAGTTCATGACGATTGATGGCGGAGATTCCATTGGGGCCGCTCATCCACAAATTATTCTTGCGATCCTCCAAGACTTCATAAATGCCATTACTGGCCAGACCCTGACTCGCGGTGTAGTGGGTGAGTTTTCCCGACCGCCAGCGGTAGAGTCCAGCGGTACGCGTTCCGAACCACAGTCCACCGTCGGAATCTTCGTGAATTGCCCAGACCTTCTCATTCTTGAGCGCTTCGGTAGCCCCGTCACTCTGAAAGCGGTCGCCGTGCAGGCGGCTCACGCCTCGATCAGTGCCAATCCAGATATCTCCGTTGCGATCCTCCAGCATCGATCGCGTGCTGAAATAGCACAACCCATCGTGCATCTGGAAGTTGGTAATGCCTTCCGGCCGCCAGCGGTTTACGCCTTCATCCGTAGCGATCCAGACGCTACCGTCCCGGCTCTGCAGAAAAGCACGGATGAAATTGTTGGTCAGCCCTTCCTTGGTCGAATACTGAATAAGCCGCGGGCCGAATTGGCGATACGCACCACGGCCTTCAGTCCCAATCCACAAAGCTCCATCGCGGTCGCGGAACACATTTCGAATTCTCACTCCAGACAGGCCCGGAAATTGATAAGGAGTAGCTTTGCCATTGCGATACCGGAACAGATTTACCGCGGCAACCCAGAGATCGCCATTGTGGTCTTGATAGACGGTTTCTGCGTCTGAATCCGCCGCGTCAGGGAGGGTGACCGTTCGCACGGGCGTCTTGCTCAAGCGAACCATCCCGCCTTGCGTTCCAATCCAAAGGTTTTTCTCGACATCCTCGAACAGATTCAAGACGGTATTGCTGGGCAGCGCATTGGGCGCTGTGATTCCAGCAAAGCGGCCGTCCCGGTACGTATGGAGTCCATGTCCAATCGTGCCGATCCAGAGTGTCCCATCCGAGGTCTCGTGCAGAAAACGAACGGTCCCGGTGATTTCTGGCACTCTCTTAAAGCCCGCCTTACTTTGAACAGCCGGGGTCATCTTTTGTAGACCAGAAACCGTGCCTACCCATACAGTACCGTCCGGTGTCTCGATGATCGATTTAACCCGGTTCTGACTGGCTTCCCCACGGAGATGGTACTCAGTCGGCGAACCACCTTCGAGACGGAAGAGTCTGGAACCGCCCGCCCAAAGCCGCCCGCGACTGTCCTCATGGATGGCATGAACAGCAATCGAAGGCAGGCTGTCAGAGTTGTCGATGCGCTGAACTCGCTCATCTATGATTTGGAATAGTCCGTTGTCTGTCCCAACCCAAATCCTTCCTTTGGTGTCTTGATAGACCACGCGCACGAAGTTGTTGGTCAGCCCATCGCTGCTGGAGAAAGAACGAAAGGCCCCGTTCTTGTAACGAAGAAGTCCGCCACCTTCCATTCCGATCCAGAGGCTGTCGTCGCGCGATACCAGTAAGCAAAAGACATTGTTCTCACTGAACGCAGGAGTGTCCTCGCGATCGAATGTTAGAAATCTTTCACCATCGAACCGGAGCAACCCCCCGGTCGTGCCGATCCACAGATAGCGGTCAACGGTCTGGGCGAAGGCCTGGACGACTTGTTCCGGCAAGCCGTCCTGCATTTGCCACGTACGCTCCGTGTAGCCAGCGGAGGGCGCATCCACAGGAAAGGCAAACGCAGTTGGAATTGGAAGAAGAAATAAGAAAAACAGTCCCGCCGCAATCGCCTTGCGCGGCGCGATTCGTCCGGGCTTGGAGTCCCCGTGAGTGCAATTCAACATGGAATACCAACGGTTGGGTCTACGATTTAGCGCATGGGAACCAGCCACCAATGGCCAAGCTCCGAGAATTTATCATATTTCCGGTGCCTCGGCGCCGCAGAAACGCCAATGGCTCACTTACCTCTGGTAAACCGGTCGAAGACCGTTATCACTGGCAACGCGTTGTATTGATCATCAAAAAATCCACGGATCGCGAGGTTCCCCTTAACCGCAGGTTCCCACCAGAACATGCCTTTGCCGCGGCCGTTCGGCGTCTCCATCACAACCCGGTTCAATTCGTCGAGAAAGGCGCGCTGTCCCTCGGGAGATTCTGGAAATGGAGGAGCCTTGTTCACGTAATTGCCCGGCCGCCAGTTGTAGGCAGTCTCGACCACGATGATGTCCTTTTGATAATGAGCCGTCATGAATTCCAGGTTGCTGCGAAGATCGTTCAGACTGCCGTGCCACCACGGATAATAAGACTGACCGATGATGTCGTAAGGCACCTCGTAGAAATTCAGCTTGTCAAGAAAGACCTTTGTTCCTTTGAAGTCACCTCCTCGATCAATATGAATCATGATCTTGGGGCGCGGGCCATTTCCTCGACCAGCATCCATGCCATTTATGCCCGCGTAAACGAGTTGCGCAAAGTTGTCCCAATTCTCCGGAAGTTTTCCGTCGGGCCACAGCATTCCGTTGGTGATCTCATTGCCGATCTGAACCATGTCTGGCAGCACGCCGGCGTCGCGGAAGGCGACCATTGTATCTCTCGTGTACTCGAACACCGCTTCAACCAATTCTCTGTGTGATTTCCCCTGCCATGCTTTCGGAATCGGCTGCTTACCAGGATCGGCCCAATCATCGGCGTAGTGATAGTCCAGCAGAAACTTGAAGCCGAGCTTCTTGGCGTCCTTTGCCAGCGCGATAGTGTACTCGAGATTATTGGGAAGTTCGCTGGGCGTATGAAATAATCGGAGGCGGATCCAGCCGTAGCCATGGTTTCGTAAAATCTGCAGACCGGGGGTGGCGACTCCATGGTCTTTGAAGACCACCCCCTCGTGTTCCGCCTGTCTCAAAAAAGAAACATCTGCCCCGATGGCATAGTCCTGGCCACGAGCTTGGCTGGCCATGGCAGCCAGTAAAGCGAAGAGTATGAAACCCAAGTGCCCGCTGAATGCTTTCATGCTCCCCCATATCCCTTAGCCGAAACTCGAATGGAAAGCCCGTTGTAACTGTGGCAACATTCCTAATGTGCCGAAATTGTTGTCCCCTCTACAACACTTACGGATTGCTCGCTGCCATGCCAATCCATTAACTTCTCTGCAGCGACGGCACCTGTCGGCCTCAGCAAAGTAAGATGTAGCTTCAGTGCCTTGGCTCCCGGGTGGTTCCCCACATTACCCGACACAGTTTGAACGGCACTCAAATCAGCAAATTGCTTTTCCCCACTGGCCAACAGTTTCCCGCCCTCATCACACAACTCCCATGTGAGCCGGTAGTTGTGAAGCGGGTAAGAAGGCAGGTCTGTCTTGCTGTTGGGCGTTACGGTAACCGTATAAGCGGCCGGGGCGCCCCCCGGTCCCTGATTCCAATGAACACCTATGGCTGCCGGGGCATTCAGTTCCTTCCAGACATAATAAGAGGGTTTGCGTTGTCGGTATTCATCCACCAACCCGTGGTCGACATAGCCCTCCTGCCAACCGGGCCGGAGATTACGGCGAGACTTGTAATCCTGGTAGCACCATAAGATTGCTCCGGCAATCCAATCGCGACGGGCCAGTTCTGGCAACTGCTCCTGAATGATCTTTACCCGCATCGGGTCGGCCTCTTCGGGGTACTTGGCAAAAACTCCCGGCATCCCGAATTCAGAAATGATCATCATCTTGTTCGGAAACATCCCGTCAATCTTGTCGAGTGATTCGGACAACGCGCTGGCGGGGCCGTGCCAGCTTCCGAAGTACTGATTCATCATGACGAAGTCAGCATCATTGGCGGCGGAATCCTCCGCTCGCTTCAACTTCGGGAGATTGTCATCGGCGTAGCTCACAAATCGGTCGGGATCGATGGTGCGAATAAAATCGCGCATCGCGCGAAAATACGCAATTCCGCCAGGGGTCCCGGTGGCGCTTTCGTTGCACACGCTCCAGGCAAAGATGCTGGGATGATTGCCGGCCTCCTCAACCATTTCACGCATCTGCTGTTCAGCCAGCGCCAGCACAGCGGGATCTTTCAATTGGGCCTCGCTGAATTGCCACACCGGGATTTCCGGAATCAACAGAATGCCGTGCCGGTCGGCATAGTCGAGGATGAAAGGGTTCTGCGGATAGTGCACTGGACGTGTCAAGGTCACTTGCAGGGCTTTCATATCGTCATAGTCCTGCCGCATGGTGCCCGGAGTTTCGGCGAGACCTTCCCAAAGAGATTCTTCGTGGCGTGTAACGCCTGTCAAACGTACTCGTTCCCCATTGACCAATAAATGACGACCACGGATTTCAATCTTTCGCACGCCAAAGGTATCGCTTTGCTCGTCCAGACTCTTTCCGTCGAGACCCGTGATTTGTACAACCATCCGGTAAATATTTGGGCTGTCGATGCTCCACAATTTCGGGCTTGCGAGTCTCAGCGAGATTGTTACGTCCGCCGCACCTGGAGTCAGCGCAAGAGGTTGGCTTTGATGCGCCACGGGTTGATTGTCTGGACCGAAGGCCGTCGCAAGAACGGAGAGCTCCGCTGTTTGTTTCAGATTGTTTTCCAGGAAGATGCGGTCCTGAACGATTGCTCCGTCCGCGTTGATCTGGCTGCGAATTTGCTGACGGCGAACTTGGATCGGGCTCCCGAGCGTCAGCCATACATCGCGCACGATACCACCGTAGTCCCACCAGTCATACCACGCATCGTCCTTACCTCGCATGGCCAAGCCAGGAATAGTGGCTACACCTATGCGGTTGTCGAGCTCAACTGCCAGGTAATTGGTCTGCTGCAGATGGGGCGTGATGTCGAAGGAATAAGCGGTGTATCCACCCTCGTGCTTTCCGAGTTCCACTCCATTCAGCCAAACGCGGGATGAATAGAATGTAGCGCCAAAGTGCAATTCCACGTGTAAGTCTGGAGACTGCATCGGCATTTCGAATGTCCGGAAGTACCATGCTTTGCCCAGATATCCATCGTGCCGGCCAAGGTTCCAGGTGTGCGGGACGTTAATAGAGGCGGTACCGGAAGGGGCCTGCTTCGGCCAACCCGCCGTCTCCCCCCTTTGGTCAGGGTCGGTGCAAAATAACCAATCGTTGTTTAAGTCCAACCGGGTCGCGGCGACAACTGGCGCAGACAAAGAAAGCAGGATGATTGCGCCCAGCACAATCGTTTTCATGACTCCTCTTTAATACCCAATGATGACTGGATACGCATGACGGTCGCGCGATTGAAACACCGAAATCGAGATTGTATCTGCCAAGACGCAGTCGTGAATCCTCCTAAAGTAGGAGTCGGGCTGTGCCCAAACGGATGGCAAATTATGTAGAGGGTTGTCAAGCTAAACATTTTCTGCCCGATCCTACTTTCGATGGATTCTTGCATCTCTGATTGAACATACAATCCGCTGCGGCAGGGGCACTGCAGAAAGTTGTCAAAAGGAAATCTGTAACCCTGCCGACCCTATTGTCGAAGTCTCTCAGATCTCGCCAAACGACCGCCAAGCGGGCGGCCTGAGACTGGGAGTTTAACTTTCAGGAGGCTTCGTGATGAAAACGGATATGCTGCGCAAATATGGTTTTATCTATTTGCTGCTGGTCGTAAGCTTTGTAACTACTCTCGCAACGGCGCAGAATGCGAATACCGGGGAAATCAAGGGAACAGCTACGGACTCCACGGGCGCAGTTGTCTCCGGTGTGACCGTAACCATCACCAACGTGCAAACCGGAGTGAGTCCAGTCGTAACGACCAATGAAGTAGGCATTTACGACGTGCCGGCCGTTCCCGTCGGCCTGTATAAGGTCACCTTCTCGAAAACTGGCTTCCGCAATTTTGTGCGTGAGGGTATCACTCTCGAAATCCAAACCATCCAGGTGGACGGCGCACTGCAAGTAGGCTCCACCAGTGAACAGGTCGTAGTAACAGGGGAGGCCCCTTTGGTGGAAACCGAGACCTCAGACCAGCACGTGAACCTTAGTACCGAAGCGATTCGCGCGGCGCCCATCGTTGGCACTGACTGGCGCGCCGAGATGGTTCAGCTTATTCCCGGCGTGAATGCCGGTGGAGGAGCAGGCGAAGCCGACGGCCAGGCAATTGGAGTCAACGGCACGCAGTCATACAATGTGATGTTTCTGTCTGACGGGGGGCCTGCCACCGCTCCGAGAGATTTCAACGGCAGCAACTACTATATGCCCGTTGACGCCATTGGCGAGGTAAGCATCAATTCAGCCAACGCAGCCCCGCAGTATGGCGGTGGTCTCACTTCCGTTAATGTGATCACGAAGAGCGGGACGAACCAATGGCACGGCAGCGCGTTTGAATACATTCAGAACACTGCGTTCAACTCCAGAGGTTATTTTAATCCTACGGGGACGAAGTCGGTGGAGCACTGGAATACATACGGCGGCAGCGTGGGCGGGCCGGTCATAAAGAATAAGCTGTTTTTCTTTTTCCTCTACCAGCGCAACCCTGCGTCTGCTCCAACGTCTGGACTGTATAGTTATCCGACCGCTGCCGAGGAAGCGGGGAATTTTTACGGAATCACAGGCGCCACAGGCTCGGCCTTTAACTCCTCCGGCACGCTGCTGGGAGCTTATGATCCGGTGGCGCAGAAGCTTCAGAGCTACTTCCCTGCGGCAAACGCTCGGGGATGGGTTGCGGGATGCCCCGGTCCAGTGAGTCCATCAGCAAGCACTCCACAAACCTGCCCCATTATTAATAATTTTGTGTTCAACGGTAGCAGTCCGGATACGGACACGTGGTATACGGGCAAGGCCGATTACAATATTTCTTCCAAACAAAGACTGTCGTTTAGTTTCAACTATTTCCCCACCGTCTCGACTTATGTCCCCGCGGATCCTCTATTCCCCAACGACGCTACGTCGACTCAAAAAGGGCTTACCGACAATCTGACCGGCCAACTCTCGGATGTCTATACGATTAGCTCGACCCTGCTGAACGAGTTTCGGGTAGGTGCAAGCCGTGAGCTCGATAAGTACGTGCCGCCTTCCCTTGGCAAGAACGATCCAACGACGCTTGGCCTTGAGCCAACCTACGGCACCAATGCTCCGGCCAATGTGTTTCCCAATATCAAGATTGATCAGGGGGCAGGGGCTGGACCGACGAATTTGGGAAGTAATACCGGCGGTAACGGTAACATCGATGCCGTTCTGGGCGAGGGAATTTACACTGTCTCCGATGTCCTTACGCTGATTCGCGGCAGGCACACCATCAAGGTTGGCGGCGAGTACGACAAACTCTACCAGAACTATACAAACTGGGGAGATATCAGCTCGGGTAATTTCGAATTCAACGGAGGCGTCACCGGAATCCCGTACGCCGACTTCCTTGCTGGCGACGTGTACGGATGGTACGTTTCCGAGTCCGACCCGACCAGCGCTCACAGTTGGAATGCGGCGTTGTTCGCCAGCGACGACCTCAAGGTCTCATCGCACCTGACGCTAAACTTGGGTCTCCGCTGGCAGATGCAGTCCGGCTGGGGCGTGAAAAACAACCTGTTCGGCAATTACGACCCGTATCTGCCTAATTCTGCTGTGGTGAATGGCGTGACCGTGAACCACGACGGGGCCATCCTCTTTGGCGGGCAAAGCGACGCGGCCTTTGGAGGAAAGCTGGCGACAATCCAAAACGGCGATTATAAGGAATTCGCCCCCCGAATCGGCATCGCCTGGTCTCCCCGCGACAAGTGGGCCATCCGGGCGAGCTACGGTGTTTTTGACGCGCCACGCGATGCCGAGAATTACACTGATGGCGCACTCGGCCTCGGCTTCGATCCCCACCAAACCGGCCCCAACGGGTACGTCAACGGCAGCTCTGCATTCCAACTGTCAGTGGGACCGCCGGCTGGCACGATAGTCGTCTTTCCGACGGTTCAAACTCTTTCGTCGAGCGTCTCCAACCTTAGCGGCGTGGAGTACTACCCGCGAAACATGCCTACTGTTTACATTCAGAATTTGCTCCTCAGTGTTCAGCGCGAGTTCGCGGGCGGCATCTTGTTGGACACAAGCTATGTCTACACCCGCGGTAGGAACCTGAACTTTCAAACTGATATCAACCAGGCTCCTCTAAGCGCGTTCGGGTGCACGACCTATAACTGCGGGAACCCCAACCCCATATTCAACAATATTCAGGCCCAAACCTACGATGGATATTCGAATTACAACGCACTGCAATTGCGCCTTCAGAAGAGGATGTCGTATGGCTTGAACTTCCAGATCAATTACGCCTGGTCGAAATCGCTCGATACCGGGACCGGGAACGGTCACGGATCGGGCATTGATATCTACCAGAACGCGTATAACCCCGCCGCCAATTACGGTTTGTCTGACTTCAACTCGACCAATACCCTGGTCGGCCAGGTTGCCTACGAGTTGCCGTTCGGCCGCGGGCGCCGCTATGCAGTTCCCAGGTATGTTGAGCCGGTCGTGGGTGGCTGGCGCGCCTCCAGTCTGTTCCAGTGGCATGGAGGGGTGCCGTTCACCCCGATCATCCAGAGTTCTGTTGTGAATGTTATTGATCCGGGGCTAGGCCAATCCCTCAACGCTGGCTCCAAGCTGTATCCCGACCTAGTTGGTAACCCAAAAGTGTCGAGTCCTTCCCACACATTGTGGTTCAACCCTGCGGCCTTCGCCAACCCGGTGCCTGGGACCTTTGGCAATTACGGACGCAACACCCTCATTGGGCCGGGTTTCACGAACGTGGACTTCAGTCTCGCAAAAGAGTTTTCTCTTTACGAGTCGCTGAAACTCGAAGTCAGGGCCGACGCGTTTGACGTGTTCAATCATATAAACTGGAACAACCCGGATGCGAACGTTGGCTACAGCGGCGGCGCATTGGCTGATTCCACCGCTGGCCAGGTCACCAACCCCATCGGGGGCACACGCATAATACAACTGGGCGCTCACATTACATTCTGAGCCCCAAGTCGGAGTTTGACTAGCCCATCCCGCGGGTGCGGAAGAAGCTTTCCTTTCGCACCCCGCAGTTTTTCGCGGCTCGCCGAAGCAGGGATTTCGTGGTATGTTTCGCGCAGCGACGACGGCGAGAAGCTCTTTGCAACTCGCTCGAAGACCCCACGGCAGGCTTCGTTCCTCCATGAAAGAGCCCCAACCCAGTAAACTTCACGAATCCGCGTTTCACCGGGGAACCTCTTCGGCCATGACTGCGAACCAGGTGGGGCGCTTATGCGGCAGGCTGCTGGTTTTGCTTCTCGCGCTTCTTGCGAGCGGACCTGCAGTGACGGCCGCACAAACCGGAGCTTTCCGCGTTGCAGGGATTCACGATCACCTTCGGAAGGCGGCGGAGTACCTCAAGGCAAACGATAAGAATTCCGCGGTCAAGGAGTTCGATGCTGTCCTGGCTCTCGATCCCAAGAACGCCGAAGCGTACGCAAACTTAGGCGTAATTGCGTTCTTTCAGCGCGATTATCAGAAGGCTTCACCATATTTGCGGAAGGCTCTGGCGATTGACCCGTCCTTAGCGAAAACGCAAGCTCTCCTGGGAATTTGCCAGGAAAGATTGGGGGATCCGTCCGCCCGCGCGCTGTTGGAAAAGTCTTTCCCAAAGCTGAAAGACAAGCCGTTGCGCCTGCAGGTCGGCTTGGAGTTAGCGGCTCTCTACGATCAACATGGAGACCCTGGTGCCACGGCTTCCGTGATGCGATCGCTTGTGGATCTCGATCCCGACAACGTGGATGTTCTGTTCATGGCACAACGCGTCTACTCCGAGTTGGCCGATGACACGCTGAATAAGCTGGCCGTGCTTGCACCCGGCTCGGCCCGCATGCAACAAGTGATCGCCGAGCATTTAGTCAACGGGGGAGATCTCCAACACGCAATCGAGCACTATCGAAAAGCTCTGGAGATCGACCCGCGTCTTCCCGGCGTGCACTTTGAATTGGCGGAGGCGACCCTGGAGTCTTCACCGAGCGACACTGCGGCACAGGCTGAGGCTGAGAAAGAGCTGGCAACCGTCGTCGCAACGGAAGGGGACAGCGCGAAAGTGCAGTGTGAATTCGGCAGGATCGCCCTCCTGCGCTCCGATTTAGAAGACGCACACGATCATTACACTCGGGCCTTTGCGATGAGTCCGAAGGACACGGAAGCCCAACTGGGCCTAGGCCGAATTCTGATGAGCATGGAAAAACCGCAAGACGCAAGGAAATACTTGGAGATGGCAGTCCAATCGGACCCTCTCAACGGCGAAGCACGCTACCGCCTGGCTCTGGCCTACAAGCGCCTTCAAATGCCCGAAGAAGCGGAAAAAGAAATGCACCTATTTCAAGAGATCAAGAATACGAAAGATCAAGTGAAAGTGTTGTACCGGCAGATGAATAAGCAATCCAAGCCGGAAAACGATGAAATGCCGGTCAGTGACAAGTGAAGCGACCCCGAAGATGGCGCACAGGCTTTGTATGGAGTTGCGCTGTGTATTTCTTTTTCTCTGTATGGTAGTGAAGCCTCTCCAATTCGTCACCAGGAACCGACGCGGTCTCGTGCAGCCTGCGGTGAAGTGCAGAGGAGGGGATTACCTTCGCATCATTTACGGACCTGAGTACACAGCGCCAGATCATCTCGAACGCCTTCGCGCCAGAGGATTCGGCACGAAGCGGTCGCTGGCTCTGCGTGAATTCGCCTAGCGGAGAAGGGTTAGCGCGAGACTGCGCGCTCCGCCACGCAGTCTGGGTTGCAGAGAAACCTGGCTGCATTCCTCTGAGAATCGCTAGAAATCGCCGCAATTCCCCAACTTCCTCCCTCAAACCGGACCGGAGAAAGTGCCCCAGCGAACCTCACGGGCAAGCTTTTGGTGCCTTTTTCTCTGGCCAGTGTTCTGTAGGGTAATTTGCGCTGAATACGTTGCCGCCTGAGCGCGATGATTTCCTTGCCTGTGAGCTTTCGTAGTGGAGGTCTTCCGAGGACAACTCCATTCTTCCGTGCGTGATCTAATCCCGCTTTCACTCGTTCCGCAATTAGCGACCTCTCAAACTGCGCGACCGCCCCGATCATCTGAAACAACATCTCCCCCGGCTGGCAGCGATGTATCAACCGCCTCCGTTACCGAGACGAAATCGTTATTAGTGACGGCGGAGCATTTAGAGTCGGGGCTGCCTGGCCGTCTTTCTGAGCCTTCACCACTTGCGCGAAGGCTTTTTTCATCTCTCCAGGAAACCTTATGTCTTTCACGTCCGCTGAAATGAGCTTCAGCCCGAGTTCTGACGCTTTCCCCGAAGTGAGTTCAACCAGTTTAGAGCTAGAATACTTGAGCGATTTTCGAGAAGTGCCCCGCCTACAATTTCCCGTAAGGCCATTACTTGCTATCTGATGCTGACAGGCGTAACTTCGGCGCATGATTGAAGCTATCCACGAAGGTGTAGAAATCGAAATGGAAGTTCATCAGTTCCAGCACGGCTGGAAGTGCGATCACACTTTGATAAAGCACCCAGAACGAACCAAAACGATGCATCTCGGGGACGAAGAGTTCGCGACGATGGATTTGGCCGTGGAATCTGCCTTGCAAAAAGCTCGCGAAGCCGACAGCGCGAAATCGGCGTAGTGGATTCTCGTTGCTCCCGGATTCGGTTCCGCCCCGCGCACACGCTCCTCTGATCGGCCCTACGCAGATCATCGATCGGTTCTTAGCCCCTACAGCAACGCGATGAACGACCTGCTTAAGTCCGGCAAGTACAACCCCGGTAAACGTCCCTCCGGACATAGGATAAATGAGACTTCACGGGCATACATACGAGTCGTTTTATCAGCATGAGTCAGAGTATCCGGGAGACTGTCACCGTTACGGTCAGCGGCTCCCCTTTTCTGAGAATGCGCAGCTGCTTTCTCTCTCCTACGGCTCCAGATAACGCCCGAGCGGCCTTCGTCAGTGTGTACGGTGCTTTATTCACATTGCCAATCTGCAGAATGACATCGCCGGGCAGGACGTTTTGCTGTGTTATTGAGGACGCCGAGGATGAGACTGCACGGACGACAAGTTCCCCTGCAACGTTGGTGTCGAGCACGAGTCCGACCGTGTCGAAGTCATTCGCTGGGGTTTTGCCGGAAGGCTTGAGGAATAGCAGTTGCTCGGGATAGTCGATCTCTATACGGAATTGGCTGAGGACATTGCCTCCCAGGGCTCCCACGATCACGGTAGGAGTTTCGTATGAGGTCGCACTGTACGTCTGATCCGGCCGTGACGCAGTCGCTACATGGACGACCGTGAAGGATCCTATTTGAAAGGTCGGAATCCTCAGCAGGAGAGCGTCGTCCGCAGCTCCATCGACGTTCGCCGGCCCGACCGCTCCACTGCTTTGCGGCCAATCGGGATGTTTTCGCGACCATCTCTGCAGGAGTTCCTCCCGAAGCAGCGTGAGTTTCGTTCCAGTGTCGAGTAGAAATCCGTACGTTATGCCGCCGATGTTAACTTCGACTCTTGGATGTCCGCTGGACGCAACATAGGGAGAAGAGAGGCGCTCACCGCGGTGCGGAAGCGTGCCGGGTTCGCCGATCGACAGCAGTTGCCGTGGATAATCCAGTACTACCTGATAGTGCTCCAATGCCTTGCCCGGAAGCAGCCCCTCCACCGTGTCTCTGTTGGTGAAGCTGGTTGCGCCCAGATGCACGAACGCCTTGCTGGTCCTTAGATCGACCGGCATTCGCCCGACACGTGCCGCCGGTACATTGACGGCACGGAACCGCTGCCCGTCTTCGGATAACTCGGCTCCCTCAGGTTTGAGTCCGAGATCCGTCGCGAGTCCTTCATCGAGGATGATGGCACCACCCCCCGAGTCGAAGATAAATCTAGCAGTCCTCGAGCTGCCGTCTTGTCTCTTGAACTTGAGCGTGACAATAGGCACGTTGCCTTCGGCGGACATGGGGACCGTCACATGATCTACCGCATTTCGGCTTTGAGCATGTAAGCGTGGCCAGCCCAGAACCGCAGTGCACGCAACCGCAAGGATTGAAATTGCAAAATGCATGGCTTCAAGCTTTGCCGGAATTTCCTTTTTGACTTCAAAAACGGCGCCCAGTGTATACCCATCTCGCCCCGTTCGCGACAACGTGAAACGATTTTCATCGGGAGCACAACAACAGCATGTCGGCTCTCGGACAAGTCCGAAACGACGATTCCTGTTGTAACATCGCGGTTACACTCGTTGACCTTGATTGTTGGTGTAAGTGATTCCACGACAATGTCGGCTCCCACGCCCGAGTAAACTTTGGTGGTGCCAAACCAGCCAAAAAAGCTCGGGAGAGAGGAGCCAACAATGATCATTATCGGATGCGATTACCACCCGGGCTTCCAACAAGTTGCTTTTGTCGATACCGAAACTGGGGAACTGCAAGAGCGGCGACTGCGGCACCGCGAGCAAGCGGAGAAATTCTACCGTGATCTCGCGGCCCAGGGAATGAAGGTGCGCGTGGGATGAAGGCAAGCGGGCATGCGCGCTGGTTTGAACGACTGCTTTCGGAACTGCAGTTTGAGCTGGGGATCGGGGACGCAGCCGAGATCCGAACCCAGCGGGTGCGCAAGCAGAAGACCGATCGCCAGGATGCTCAGCTGATTCTGAAATTGTTGCTCGAAGATCGCTTTCGGCAGATCTGGGTAACGAGCTGGGAGAATCGGGATCTGCGGCAACTGCTGTGGCACCGGCACCGGATGGTGCAAGCGCGCACGCGGATCATGAACCAGTTGCAGGTAGTGGCGCTCAACGAAGGCCCACGCTGTAAGAAGCGTTTGTGGCGAGAAGCCGGACGGAAGCAACTGGAGTCGTTCCGGTTAGCCCCGTGGGCGAGCCGGCGACGGCGCGATCTGCTGGAGTTGCTGGATCGATTGGCCCCGACGATCGCTGAGCTGACGCAAGCGATCGAGCAGGAAGTGGAGAAGTGCCCCGAAGCAAAGCGGTTGATGACCCATCCCGGGGTGGGTCCGCTGACCGCGCTGGCCTTCGTACTGATCATCGAGAAAGCGGAGCGGTTTGAATGCAGCAAGCAGATCGCGTGTTATCTGGGACTGGTGCCGGTGGAGGAGTCCAGTGGAGACCGGCGACGACTGGGGCATATCACGAAACAGGGCAACTCTCGGTTGCGCTTCTTGCTGGTGGAAGGGGCGCAAGTGACAGTGCGCAGTATCCCGGAATGGCGCAGTAAGTATTTCCACCTGGCGATGCGGCGGGGACGGAAGATCGCCAAGATAGCTATGGCCCGTCGACTCGCGGTGGCGCATCTTCTTTGCGCGCTGTCGGGGCGTACCGGAGTGGCTAGAACCCTGCCTGTCGCGACAGATAAGCTGTCTGGTTGGAGGATAAACTTCTCCTTTGAGCCATCCATAATTCGCCCATTTCCCATCGAAATGCTGTGCAGAACGGTTCACTTCGGGAATACGGAGGGGCCAAGGCAAGATTGGCCGCATAGGGCATCACGATTGCGAATTGGACCCTTCTCCAGGAATATAATTTTGAAATTCGTTACCGAAAAAGGAGATGCCTTTTGACCGTTGACACAGATGAGCATCCTTTCATCGAGCGTGGCCATCAACTCCCGGCTCACGGTTCACAATCTCACCGACATAAAGTAATGCGGATCGTCATATGGATTCTGTTGTTGCTCGTCGTCGTGCTGGCCGTCGTGCTGGTATGGCGCCACCACGATGCCGCAAAAAAAACCAAGCCCGCGCCGCCGAAGATCACGGTTACGGCCGCGACTGCTAAGAAAGGTGATATCGGCGTTTACTTTGACGCAATCGGCGCCGTCACACCGGTCTATACCGATTCGATTACTAGCCAG
>Ga0182024_10010425_pt1 | contig 18928 bp, 12 predicted proteins | sample P32metaG_FD_120480 | JGI IMG/M metagenome (GOLD analysis project Ga0182024, IMG submission 120480) | Permafrost microbial communities from Stordalen Mire, Sweden - P3-2 metaG (Illumina Assembly) | ecosystem: Environmental > Terrestrial > Soil > Wetlands > Permafrost | place: Sweden: Stordalen... | reverse complement strand
GGGCGAGTGCCCGCTTGCCCAATTTTTCCGCCTGACAACATTTCGCGAATAAATCCGCGGCGAATCAGCACAGGCTCAAGACTCTCTCCGACCGGAGTCTCACCCCTGAAAAATGTGACCCGCTCTTTGCCCCAAGGCATGATGCAGTCCGCTTCAAATTCCGTTAGAGAAATTTCTTCTTGCAGCTTCTGAAAACCTTCCTCATTCAATTCCACGCCATTCAAATTAAAACGGACCAGAAACTCGTCGGCCTCATCCTCGGCCACGCCGTCCATCATGGTTTGAAACAGGAACAGGCGAAATGGCGAAGGATTCTCCGCAAGCATGCGCTTGGCGGCTTTGGAACAGCTCGAAAGACGGTCCGAGAGGTTTAAGGCGCGCGAAATCATGATGCGTGAATCCGTGTCCATCCAGTACGTTGGCGCGGATCCCTGAAACGCAATCCCCACTCCCAGTTCTAATCGCGGCAAATCATTCGTATCCGGCCGGTCATTGTAAGCCGTTGAAACTGCCAGAATCTGGCGGGCCAGCGCGCAAGCCTTCGATACGGCGCGTTGTTGCGCGCGCGTGGATTCCGTTTCGTAAATCGCCAGCACCAGGGCGTCACCTTCGATAAAAACCTTCGACGCGCCATACCGCTCGAGAATACGCTTCACCGGTTCGTAAAAATTAAGGCTGAATAGCGACGCTGGGTTGAGACCTCGCGCAAGCAGGTCTTGCGTAATCTTCGTCGATCCTCGTACGTCCGCCTTAATAATCGTGTGAGTGACCACATGGTCTTCCGCAGGCCTCGCCTCCTCCGGCAACAGAAACTCGTAGAGGCTGTGATTCATCTCCGAAAGTTCCCGCCTGCGTTCATTGCGAACCAGATTAATGCGCTCCATCGCCGCGCTCAACCGCTCAAAATTTCTGGTGTCGCGCCGCAGCCGCATGAAGTCTTCCGCGAAGCGGAGAACAACGGCGCGCACTTCTTCGCGCGGTGTTTTGCGGATTTTTTTGGAAAGTTCCTCGATGCGCTGCGCGGAATATTGCCGCGCCGGAAATTGTTTTAGTATTTCCTCCACGCGCTTTAATTCCTCGCGTGAGACCAACGCCTTTTTCAATTGCTGCAGGTGGATGGGCGGGCAGTAGTCGTGGCAAATGTTCCGCAGCTGGTAGCTGGCCAGAATGTGCACCAGCAAATCGCGCTGCTCGAGACGCACGACCAGTTCCTCCAGCAGTTGGGCGCGCAATCCGGCCTTACCTCGATCGGACCCGCCCGCGGCTGCGGGATCAAAAAGGCTTCGCGCATTATCCGGCTGATTTAGATAATCTCCCAAGCGCTCCTGATACTGCTTGGCCAAATAATCCGCTTCGTTATGCGAAGCTTCAATTCGCGGATTTGTTTCTTCCAGCTTGCGTTGCGCAAACCGCCGGCGTTTCTCCATTTCCGCCATCGAGGCGCGAATGGTAGCCGGATCGGACCCAAACCCCACGCGTCCCATCAGGCTCTCTGACCGTTCCAGCTTACGGGCAAGAGACTCCCGTTCTTCCTTCAGCCGCGCAATTTCCGCCTGATAGGCTACGGCCGCATCCACGAGTTTTTGATGCGACTGCCACGTTTCGTTCAAATCGTTTTCGGAATCTCCGGTCAGCACGGACTCCCGCAGAAGATCCAGCATAACCACATCGAACGTCTCAAAGCGGTCCTGGTCTCGTATGTAATTTCCGAGCAGCACATATTGCTCGAGAAAAAGTACATCGTCCTTGCCATTTTCGACGAAGGCCAGCCGATTATTCAAAATATCGTATGCGGTGCAAGCCTCTTCCCCGAACAGTGCTTTCCTGGACCTTCCGAGGCTGTTCTCTTCGATTTCCAGAATTGCCTGGTATACATGCTGGCCGACGTTCCGGAAAAGATTGCGGCGGTCCGCCTGCAATTCCGCCAGGTGGGCCTTGATGACGTGGGCCTGCTCGCTGCGATCGAAGTGTTCGCCGCGTCCCCGAATCCATTCTTTTGCTTCCAGCAGAATATTCGCGAATTGCGTGCCGATTTCCTGAGTCAGGTATTTCAGCAAAGTCGCTCGGAGGATTAGATCAATCTCAATATTTTTCTCAAACTTGGCCTTCTGAAGCCCGGAATGCAAAAGATCGGACAGTTGCTTCTTCCAGGTAGTAACTTCTGGAGATTTTGCATTTTTTTTATCCGCTTCGCGGCGCGGGGGCGTTCGACGATCCGTCTGCGAGCGATCCGTCTGCGCGAGAAATGGAAGGTTTACTGTTTGGCGGATGAATTCCAGCAGATACGCTTCTGTTGTTTCAACAAATGTGGGGCTAAGGAAAACGTCGTGGTGGATGTTATCCACTCCCACAGCCAAAGTTCCAAGCGGTATCTCGGCTGAATAGGCCTTCAGGTTGATCCGGGCAGGGGTATCAGTCGAGAGCATGGATGTGCGTTCAGTCATAGACGGCTTCGCGAAGCTCCCTTTGAGGGTAACAAGGCGGCAATGCTCTAACAAGGTGACGAATCCAACCCGTTAACAGCAGATCGGACATGCAGATGGAATCTAAGCTTCTAGTTATCAATGAGCTTGGATGGATTAGGAGGGTTGCTGGCTTTCATTCGAATCGCGATTTTTCTTCCTTGAATTGGAGCGATCTAACCAAAATGGAACATGTCCATCCCTTGCTAAATTTTAATAACGATCTATTTTTTCTGGTCCACAACCATTTCGGGCGCCCAGGCGGGATGGCAGGTGGTGCAAGTCGTCTTGGCATTGTGCAATGTGTGGCAATCCAGGCATCCGACCATGGTATTCACGCTTTTTACGTTGGTCATTACCTGCATCTGGCTTACGTTTCCGTGGCACATCTCACATTTCATTCCAGCATCCAAATGTGTCCGATGGCTCCATTTCACGCCCGGCAGAACGGTATAGACCCTCACCCAGGGAATCGGCGTTTTCGATTTGTCATAGGCGGCCAATTTCTGAATCGTGGGTCTATTTTTGCCGAAGGAGGCATGGCATTTCATGCACGTGGCCGTATCGGGAAATGTCATCAACCTTCCGCGATCGGGATTCGTGTGGCACCCCGTGCACTCAAGCCCCAACGCCAGATGTGCCTTGTGGCTGTATGGAAGCGGTTGCTGCGGGGCGGGAAGCGGGACGGGGGTGTCGTGCACGTCCTCGCTCGTAACTTGCGATGGCGCGGATTGTGTAGTGGCGGCTAGTCGCGAGCCTCCGAAAAAGAGCATCGCCAGCGCCCAGGCAAACACGACTGGCAATCCAAGATTTCGGTTGGTTCGGTTCACGAGTCGCCCTCCGTAAGATGGTCGGTAGTTCGCAGATGCTCGCCTGAAGGCGAGCGCTACAACGGCCGATCAGTTTTGCTAGGCTTGGTGGGGCCTAGCGCATGGTTATCCCTTTTTGCTTAAAACTTCTTCCATGCTCGTGCCGAAATCTTTGAGCATCACGACCGCCGCATTTCGTCCGGGACCGCCTGAAACACCGCCTCCCGGATGCGTCGTGCCGCCTGTCTGATACAAGCCGGGGATCGGCATGCGATGCTGCGACCAGCCCGGCACTGGCCGCATGGCGCCGGCCTGCGCCGGGCCGTCCGTGCCGCTATGGCAAGAGCCGTGCCACATGGCCGCGTTCATTTGCTCGATGTCCACTGGAGTGGTTGAGAAACGCGCCAGAATTTTGTCATCAGTTAAATTAGGGGCGATCTTCTGCACAGCTTTTAAATGCGCTTCCTGCACTTCCGCTTTGATCTCCGCCCAGCGCCCGGGGCCGCCGTCCGGCAAATCATAAATTGCCTGCTCGCAGAGAACGCGAAGTGTGTGCATTCCGGCCGGAGCGCGCGTCGGATCGGCGACGCTCGTCTGCACGATGTGCAGTACCGGCTCCTCGACATGAAACTCGCCAGCCGTAATTTCAGATTCGTAGCGCAGCGCGCGTTTGCAGCTCGGAATATTGGAAATGTGGACCGGCACAATCGTGCCGCTCTTGGTCTCAAATTTCAACGGTTCGGTAGTGGCGAAATGTGAGTTGAACGACGCATTTCCGGTACTAAAAGTTTTTACTCCTTCAAGAAAATCCGCTGGCCACATTTCTTTCGGAGCCATATTCACAAGCTGCTTGATGTGGACCGTGGTGAGCACCGCTTTTTCCGCGCGATACGAGGTGCCATCGGCGCATTCCACGCCCACGCACTTGCCGTTCTCCACGATCAGTTGCTCTACAGGCTTGTTCACCAGAATTTCGCTGCCGCGCGCTTCGAGAAAACGCTGAAGCGCCGTGGCAATCATTCCCGATCCGCCTTTGGGCTGAGGAACTTCTTCTTTTTTGCTGGGATACGCGGAGAAGCCTGAATAGGGCCCGGTCAATTCTTTGGGAAACGGCGGCATCATTGCCACCATGGTGCGCTCGTCCTCAAAATTCTGGTGCAGCACATCCCATTTGGACATGGCCATTCGCCGCTGCCACACTTTGCCGCGCGGGTGCTCCGCCAGGCGTTCGGCAAGCGATTTTCCGAATCCGATGGGCGTGTATTCCACCTGGTTGACGATCGGCCGGATTTCGTCCGACTCATTGGCCATGCGCCGCCAGGTTTCCGCGTCCTTCTTGGAATATTTGGCGATTTCCTCACAGGTGCGGTCAAAATCTCTCCACTTGGTGATGTAGCTGCCATCCGGAAAAGCGATGTGATACACGGGATCGGGAAAAATGTACTCGAGGCCGTATTCGCCCAAATTCAATTCGTTATTTTTCATCAGCGGGTTGGCCTGGATTCGAGCGTGAATCGAGGAGCAAACGTCGTGCTCAAAACCACTGAGCGTGAGTTGCGCGGTCTTGGTTCCTCCGCCAATCAGGGGTCGCCCTTCGAGCACGAGGCACTTGAAGCCGGCCTTCGCCAAATAACATGCGGTGATCAGGCTGTTGTGCCCTGCCCCGACGATCACAACATCATAGTGGGGAGCCGAAGAAGTTTGCGCCATGGTAAAGGGCGAAAAAGCGAGAGGCGCGATGGCTGCACTTTTCACGAATCCACGACGAGTGATTTCGGTCATCTGAATTCCCCCTTGCACATCTCAAACTCAATGAAAACACTTTCCAATCTTATCCGCCGATAATCCCCAACCTTACTCCGTGTAACTTTTGCGCATCGAACCACGACACATCTAAGTTGAACCAACGCTTCCCTGCGGGCAAAGAAAAATGTTTTGACGCGACTTTAAAATCATCAGCGTGAAGCAGGAACGCAACCGGGCATTGATCCAGGCGCCCAATTCGTTCCGCCACCCAGGAATCCGTATTGGTAGCCACCGCCAGCATTACTGGAGTTCCCGCAAAATAAGCGATCTTTGCGCCAAATTCGGAATGATTTTCTATTTTAGGTTCAGGCCAGCCGTACACTTTTCGGAATAGCGCAATACTCTCGTCCAGATTTTTAACTCCGAGGACAACCGCGCCGATTCCGGAAAGAGTCGTGCCTTCCGTACTGGGCGAAGCGTGCGGCGCGCGATTGCTGCGCGGCCCTTTGTCTTCAATCAGAAATGGCAGGTTCGATCCGGGTGCACCGGTTCCGACAGAAGCGCTGCGCCATTCGGCCATCGTCCCATCCGGACGATTTCTGCTGCGCGCTTCCGGCTCTCCAACCTGTACGCCCAATTTCGAAATGCGCTCCAGATCGCCTTTCATGTCGGTCGATGTAACCGACCAGCCGCACGGGCCAGCATTCGCTTTCATGAGGGTCGATTGCGGAGTCCCAGTTTCCACTGACGCATCGACGGGTGCCTCGACCCCGATGTAACTGCCATCTGGAAATCCAAGTTGAGCCATCTGAGTAGTCGCGTGCCCGTGATGCCCGCCGTAATCCGGTTTTAATCCAACAGCCGTGAGCCCCTGTTGCATGGGACCCAGATCGGAAACGCAAATCAAGGCATGATCGAATTGAATGGGCACAGGCGCAGGGGATGCGGTCTGCGGCAAACTTCTTGCGCTGGAATTAAAACCGAGCCCGACGACAGTTCCTATGACGATGGTTGCAACGCAAAATACACACTTGATCTTCACGAAAACACCCTCACCCGCACTCATCCGTAGAGCGGAATGTTTACTTGTGTAGAAGGCTATACTCGCGACGAACCCATTTACAAATGAAATTTGCTTCTGCTTTTAGATGCTTGCATATTTTCCGCGCTGACTATTTTTTAATCGTTAAATCCTTGACCGCGATCCGGCGTGTGTCGCCCCCCGCATGATCGAGATGTATTTCCATCGTAGGCCAGTCCGTGCGAAACGTGAATCGCTCCGGCCACTCGATGATCACAATGGCTTTTTCAGAAAGGGCGTCTTCAATCCCCAGCGATTCGAGATCGTGAAAGCTGTCGATGCGATAAAGATCGACGTGATAAACCTTGCAAGCGCGCGCATTCTGTTCGGATGCGTTTGTTTTTTTTTCCATGCGAAATTCATGGACGAGATTGAACGTGGGGCTCGTAACATCTTCTTCTCTGGCCGCGCCCAGACCGCTGATGATTCCTTTAGTCAGCGTTGTTTTTCCGCTACCCAAGTCGCCCTTCAGCAAAACCAGAATGGGCGGAATAAGTTTTGTTGCGATTTCCCTGCCCTTGGCAATCGTTTCCTCGTAGGAATGCGTAATGATTTCGTCAACAGGCATTTCCAATTTCCAATCTCACAAATTTTTTGCATCTAGCAGGATAACCTTCAGCCCCTGTTTGGCAACACAGTTTTGTAGCGTCCGCCTTCAGGCGGGTAACTTGCCGGTACGCAGCACATGCTCGCCATGAAGGCGGCCGCTACATGGACCAAATGCTCGTTATCACACAGGCTCGGAAGACGGTCCTGCTTACTTCGCTTCCGCCACCACTCGCGCATACGCTTCCGGAATCGCGTCGATCACATCCGACGCAATCAGCGGTGCTTCCCCAAAACGCGCCGCCGCAATATCGCCAGCCAGCCCGTGCAAGTACACACCAAGACACAGCACACGCGACCAATCCTCAACGCCAAATTGCGCCGTCAAGCCCGCAAGGATTCCTGTCAGCACGTCGCCTGTTCCGCCCGTTGCCATTCCCGGATTCCCTGTTGTGTTGATGTAGGCATGTCCGGTGGGCGTAGCAAGAATCGTATGGAATCCTTTCAGGATGACGTACGCGCGCCAGCGTCCCGCAGCTTCGAGCGCCACGTCCAATCGCCGCGCTTGCACTTCCTTCACCGTGATGCCCAGCAGGCGCGCCATTTCTCCTGGATGCGGCGTTAAGACCATGGCCGATGCCTTGCGTTCGGTCAGCGTGTCCGTCATACCCGCGAATGCGTTCAATCCGTCCGCGTCTAAAATAATGGGAATTTCCGTCTGCCCAACCACTTGGCGAATAAACTGTTGCGTTTCCTGCTGCATGGAAAGTCCCGGCCCAATGGCCAGAACGGATTTGCCTCGCAAAATTTCAGAAATTTTTCCGTAATCGAGATTGCGAAGGCTCGCTGTCCCAGCCTCTGTCGAAGTTAGCGGCGCCGTCATCATTTCCGGTAAACCGCCCGCCACAATCGGCAACACATCGAGCGGCGTCGCCGCGGTTACAAGTCCTGCGCCGGATCGCAATGCGGCGCGCGACGCAAGAATCGCCGCGCCAGATTTTCCAAGCGATCCCGCAACGATTAGTGCGTGCCCATACGTTCCTTTATTTGACGCTTGTTCGCGGACCAGCGGCAGCGAGCGGAATTCCCCCGCCTGTATCCAATTAATTTTTAAATGCGGATCGGATTCCAGTAATTCCGGAGGCGTCCCAATATCTTTCACCACCAGTTCGCCGCAGCAGGTAGAGTTCGCTAAAACAAGTTGTCCGACCTTCGGCGCGGTCAGCGTCACGGTGAAATCCGCGCGTACAACCGCGCCGCCAAAATCCTGCGCATCGGAAGCAAGCCCGGACGGCATGTCCGCAGCCACCACAACCATTTTGCCGCGCCTCTTCGCTCGCGCCGCGTTCAGGTCATCGATGACTTTGCCCAGCAAACCTTCCACTTGTCCGCGCAATCCCGTGCCAAGCAGCGCGTCCACAATCAATTCCGCCTCGCCCAGCGCCGGACGCGCGGATTCCCATTCCGCTTCGCTGGTCACCACGTACAGTTCGCCGAGCCCCTGCTGCCAGCGCTTCAAATTGGCCGCTGCATCGCCCTCGACAGACCCCGGATTCGCAAACAAAAAAACAACGGCCGGGCAGCCGGAATTTTTCAGCAGCCTGGCGACAACCAGTCCATCGCCGCCGTTATTTCCCTTCCCGCAAAGCACAAGGATCTTGCGGCTCCCGATGTCGGCAAATTTTTCGTGCAAAAATTCTGCAATGGCCGTTCCAGCATTCTCCATCAATTCGATTCCCGGAATGCCGTACCGCTCCGTTGTCAGACGATCGGCCTCGCGCATCTGCGCCGCAGTCAGGACTTTCATGCGCGCGCTTCCTGCGTGTGCTCGGAAAATCTCATCACGATCACGGTCATGTCATCCGCCTGCTCGGGCGATCCGGACCATTCCTCGGCAGCCGTCATCATGACCTCGGCAATCTCGTGAGAGGATTTTTCCCTATTGAGCGAGACCACGTCGATTAGGCGCTCCGTGCCAAATTCTTCGCCATACACATTTTCCGGCTCAATTAAACCGTCGCTGTAGGCCACCAGCATTCCGCCATATTCAATTTCCACAGCGCCCTGCTGAAATGGGACTTCGCTGAACAGCCCAACGACCATGCCACCCGTTTCGAGTCGTCGCACTTTTGTTCCGCAGATGTAGACAGGAGGAAGATGTCCGGCATTCGTGTAATGAAGCTGGCGGGTTTCCGCGTCATACACTCCAAAGAAACAGGTCGCATAGCGTTCGTCGGAAGTGTTGCGGAACAAATGGCGGTTCAAGTGCGAAACAATTTCAGCCGTGTCAATCTGTTCATGATGAGTGCCGGGTTGGCCGTCGCGGTAGCGGAGAACATCGCTGCGCAAGGCAGCTTGCACGTTGGCCATCAGCAGCGCTGCGGAAATTCCCTTGCCGCTGATATCCGCAAGCGCAATAGCGATACGAGTGGGCGAGATGCGAATAAAATCATAATAATCGCCGCTGACCACGCGCGCTGGGCGGCAGATGGCTTCAATCTCAAGGCCGGGCAACTTGGGCAACGACCGCGGAAACAATTGCTGTTGCACTTCATGCGCGATCGATAATTCGTTCTCCAGTTTCTGCCGTTTCCCTTGCTCATCAATCAAAGCGGAAACGGACAGCGTCATGGAATTGAAGGAATCGCCGAGCGCTGCGAGCTGATCGCGGTTCGGAATGCGCAAGCGGTATGTCAGGTCTCCCTCTTGCACATGCTGCGTGGCTGTATACAAGCTGTTCACGGCAGTCGTAATCGTCCTCGTCATCACAATGCCGGTTACAAGCGATGCCATTTCAATCACCAAAAATATCGCGCCCACAACCAGCAGCGCCGTAGCGGCGGCGCTTCCCAAATCTCCCAGCGGACTGAAGAGTCGCCGGTTTAAGAGTGACGGCCGCGTGCTGAAGTAGACGATCACGCGGACCGGGTCGCTGTGCCCAGGTTTCTGATCCAAATCCAACACGTCAAGGCCAACAATTCCATTAATTAATTTGTCGAACGGATTTTCTGACTTCGGTATGGCGCGACTATTCGTGTCGATTTCCTGCTCGGTCATATAGCGTCTCGTGCTGATCACAATCGGGAGTTCCGGTGTGCGGTTGCCGGTATCGGGCCGTAAGACTTTAAATTTAATAGGTCCCAGTTCCGGCGCAAGCGTTTCGATCAATTCCGGCGTGATGGGAACGACGGCGGATACAAGAATGCGTCCAGTGGGAGTCTGGCGGGCGACCACAGCGCGCAATGCCAATTCCCCATCGCTGAATACGAGTCCTCGAAATCGATTTCGTCCCGACGTCCCGTTGGCGTGAAGCAATTCTTCTCCGACGCCCGTTTCAACTTTTAGTCCGGGCAATTCGGTCATTGCGTTTTTGATGTAGGTTTCAGGCGCCACGGGCAATGCCAGCGCCGCTGCTTTGCTTCCTAAAGTGGCTTCTGCCGCATAGGAAGTAGCCATGGCTGTGGCTACGACTCCCACACGCTCCTCGTGATCCTCCATCTCTGAATGAATCACATACGCGCCGAGTTGCCAGTACAGCAAGTATGCGGCGAGCCCGGCCATCGCCAGCAAAAGCAGGATGGGAACGACGGCAATAAAAATGTAAGCCGCAACCAGTCTGTTGCGCAGGCTCCACAGAAGATTGTCACGCGCCCAGATCCACCCGCGCACGAGTAAATAGGCGGCAGCAAAAATCGCCAGGAAAAGTAAAAAACCGGATTGAGGAGTGTGGGAGTAATATTCGCGCAATCCCAAAAGCGCGCCATAAATAACAAGGATCGCCATCGCCACCCAATCGACCAGCGTCATACCCTCCCAAATTGCGCGACTCCGTTTTGTAAAGGATGAGGCCATATTTTTTCGGGCAATCTTCGGATTCTAATCAAGAGAATACTACGGCAGTAAATGAGATGGGAGATTACTGAAAAATTATTCAATCTCGCGGCCATGCCTTGACGCTGCCTGCCACGATTCCCGGCTATTTTCGGCCGGCCGTGAGTTTTGCATCCGCTTCGCGATTCTGCAAAGTGATATGACTATGCCGAATGCCGTAACTGAAATAAATCACGAGGCCAATCGCCAGCCATACAAACAGCCGCACCCAGTTTTCAACCGGCAGGGAAAACATCAGCATCAGGCAGGACAATATTCCGAGAATTGGAAATAATGACCCAAAGGGGACGCGAAATGGCCGATGCACCTCAGGATGCGTGCGCCGCATGATCATCACGGCAGCGCAAACAATGACGAACGCTAGCAGAGTCCCAATGTTCACAAGTTCAGCCAGAATGCGCAGCGGAAGAAAAGCGCCCATCGCGGCAACGCACAATCCCGTCAGGATGGTGGATTTCCACGGCGTGCGAAATTTTTCGTGCACCGCGCCAAAAAATCCCGTGGGCAGCAACCCATCGCGCGCCATGGCCAGAAAAATTCTTGGCTGGCTTAGCATCATCACCAGAAGCACCGAAGTGATTCCCGCAACGGCACCCACCGAAACAAGAAGTTCCGCCCACGGCAGGCCCACTTGCCGGAATGCGTCCGAGACCGGCGCATCGATATTGATCTGGCTGTAGGGAACCATTCCGGTCAGCACGGCCGCCACTGCAATATAAAGAAAAGTACAAAGCACCAGCGAAGTCATGATTCCGATGGGAACATCGCGTGACGGATTTCGCGCTTCCTCAGCGTGCGTGGAAATCGAGTCGAAGCCGATGTACGCAAAAAATACGATCGCCGCACCCGCCAGCATGCCCATCGGCTGCCCGCCGGGACCGGTTTTGCCCATGACGGTGTGGCCAAAGAAACTCAGCCCCGTCAAACCAAACGGCGCAAAGGGATGCCAATTGGCCGGATGCACATAAAACGCGCCGACGCCGATCACGAAGAAAACGATGGCGAGTTTCACGATCACGATTGCGGTATTCACGCTGGCGCTTTCGCGAATGCCTTTCACCAGGATGATGGTCACGAGCAAGGCGATCGCAATGGCGGGCAGGTCGAACCACGTCCCCGTCAGCGCAAATTGCCCCGTGGTCAGGCTGTAGTCAAACGGCGCGTTCGTAAATTGATGAGGCAATTCGATATGAAAGAAGCGCAGAAAATCCTGAAAATAATGGGACCATCCATGCGCCACGGTCGCCGATGCCACCGCATATTCCAAAATTAAATCCCACCCCATGATCCACGCGAAGAGTTCGCCCAGCGTGGCATAGGCATACGTGTAAGCCGATCCGGCCACCGGCACCATCGACGCAAATTCCGCATAACACAGCGCCGCGAAAAAACACGTCAAGCCGGACACCACGAAGGAAAGCATCAGCGCGGGCCCGGTTAGATCATGCGCGGCAACGCCTGTCAGCACAAAAATGCCGGTACCGATAATGGCTCCGACGCCCAGACTCGACAGCTGCACAGGCCCGAGGACGCGGTGCAGGCGATTGTCGCTATGAAGTTCCTCGACCAGCATCTCGTGTGTCTTGATTTGAAATAATTGGTTGGCCATATTCACCTTTGTTTCGTAGGACAGGCTTCAGCCTGTCTGCTTTTGACCTCGATCAGCGAGGCGAAAACCAAAAGAAGACAGGCTGAAGCCTGTCCTACTGAGACTCCTTTGCAATCACGCCGCCACGCCGCGACCACGCCCAATACACGGGCACTCCGAGCAGCACAATCACCAATCCCGGCCATGTATCCTGCGTCTGATACAGGATCAAAATGAGCATGATAATGGACGCGGTCACAATGTAGAGGATTGGCACGATGGGATATCCCCACGCCTTGTAGGGCCGCTCGGCATCCGGCCGTTTGCGCCGCAGAACAAACAACCCGCCAATCGTGAGCACGTAAAAAATCAGCACCGCGAAAATTACGTAGTCCAGCAGGACGCCGTAAAGATTTCCAAAGCTCACCACACCGGTCGTGGTATTCACGAGGCGAGTTCGCAGCAGCACCAGGATCGCCGCCCATATTCCCTGCAGAACGAGGCCCATCGCCGGAACATGCTGCGCGTTTAGCTTTCCGATGCCGCGAAAAAATAATCCGTCGCGCGACATCGCGTAGTAAACGCGCGCGCCTGCAAGGATTAGTCCGTTCGCGCAGCCGAACGTCGAGATCATGATCGCCAGCGCCATCAGCGTCGCGCCGCTATGTCCAAAAATCGCGGCCAGCGTCGCGGTGGCGACGCGGTCATCCGGCGCCGTCTGAATCTGGTGCAGAGTTAACGTCGAAAGATATCCAATGTTGGCCAGAAAATAGAGCGTGATGACAACCGCCGTGCCCACGGCAAGCGAGACAGGAATGTCGCGCTTCGGATTTTTTACTTCGCCGGCCGTGAAGGTGATGTTGTTCCACGCGTCCGCGGAAAAAAGAGAACCCACTTGAGAAACGCCGAATGCGATGAGCAATCCGAATGTTCCCGAAGCTGCGGTGATAGAGGGAATAAACGACTTCATCCAGTTCGCGCCAGGTTCAATTGTTTGAGGATCGTGCAGCGTCCAGATGCCGGTGAAATTCGCGTGAATCGCTACTGCATTTCGCCCGAGGAAAATTCCAGCCAGGATCAGCGCGGCGAGCGAGAGAGTCTTCGCAGAGGTAAACACATTCTGAATCCATTTCCCAAGCTTCAGCCCGCGCGTATTGAGCGCGGTCAAAAATAAAATCAGGAGCAGCGCCACCAATTGTTGCACGGAAAGGCTGATCGCATATTTTTCCGAGAGAGCGATGGGAGAAACGAGGAAGGTGTTCGGGGAAACCGCTGGCCAAATAACGCCGAGGAAACGCGCAAAGCCAACTGCTACCGCCGCGATTGTGCCGGTTTGAATGACAAGAAACAGCGTCCACCCGTACAAAAATCCCCACAGCGGAGAGTACGCTTCGCGTAAATAAATATATTGCCCGCCGGCCTTCGGCATCATGGCCGCGAGCTCGCCATAAGAAAGCGCCGCGGTAACCGTCATCAGCCCTGCGATGACCCAGGCGAGAAGCAAACCACCCGTCGATCCCGTATTGCGCCCAATATCCGCGGAAACAATAAAAATGCCCGAGCCGATCATCGACCCGACCACAATCGTCGTCGAATCGAACAGGCCCAAGCCGCGCACAAATCCAGAGGAATCCCCTTCGGGGGCAACCGTTGTCACTGTGTTGGATTTCACTTCAGGCACCGGACCGCTCCCTCTTTCATTCGGCGGGCTGAACGCTACCCGCAAAATGTCACAAGCAAAAGCAGGTTCCACTGTCGATTAAATCGCTCGGCCCGCGCTCGATTCCGCAACATCGAGATACTCGCGAGCACGCTCGCCGGGATTTGTGACGCCGATCAAATCTCGAATCACGGCCAGCGAATCCGCGCCCGCGCGATACACTTCCGCAGCGCGTTCCAGTGTAATTCCGCCGATCGCAATCAGAGGTTTTTTTGTCATCTGCCGTGCCTTGCGCAAAAATTCTGTTCCAACCACCGGGTCCGGATTTTTCTTGGTAGCGGTTGGAAAAATTGGACCCACGGCAATGTAATCCGCAGAAGTAAGATCGGCAGCAGCCAATTGCTCCAGATTGTGCGTGGAAATTCCAACCCAGCGATCCGGTCCGCAGATCTTGCGCGCGTCCTCCACGCCAAAATCATCCTGCCCCACATGCACGCCGCCCGAGCCTGAAAGCAACGCAATATCCGGCCGGTCATTTACGATCAGCCTCACGTTACGGGGCGCAAGAGCACTCGAAAGTTTTCGTGAAATTTCAAAAAATTGGCGCGAGGAAGCTGTTTTATTGCGGTATTGAATCAGCTGGACCCCGGATTCCGCGAGAGCTTCGGCCATGGCAAGCTCCGAAATAGCAAGCAAAGTGGGGTCGATTATTGCATAGAGCGGAGGGAACACAAGGTTCATAAGGCATTATCCGGCGTGCGATGTGGCGAATCGGTCAAGAAAGTGCGTGTCCAGTTTCCCTGCGCTGAAATCAGGATCCATCATGATTTTGCGTTGCAGAGGGATGGACGTTTTAATTCCCTCGACCACGAACATTTCAAGGGCCCGCCGCATGCGCACGATGGCTTCGGCGCGCGTGTCGCCAAACGCGATGAGCTTGGCCACCAGCGAATCATAATAAGGAGGAATAACAGCATCGGCATGCGCCGCTGTGTCCACTCGAATTCCGGGACCGCCCGGCGTACGAAACACCGTGATGTGTCCCGCCGAGGGAACAAACGTTTCGGGGTCTTCCGCGTTGATGCGGCATTCAATGGCGTGCCCTCGCAAAGCAAAATTGGTCACCACATCGCTCAGCTTTTCGCCCGTTGCCAGCCGAATTTGCGACTTGATCAGATCCACGCCCGTCACCATTTCCGTAACCGGATGCTCCACTTGAATGCGCGCATTCATTTCAATGAAATAGATCGAGCCGTCTTCATCCATCAGGAATTCCACCGTGCCCGCGCTCGTGTATCCAACTTGTTCCAGCGCCTTGACCACGCGCTTGCCCAAATCCGCGCGCAATTTCGCGTTGACCGCGGGCGATGGAGACTCTTCGATCAGCTTCTGGTGGCGCCGCTGGATGCTGCATTCGCGCTCGCCAAGATGCATTACGTGGCCGTGCTTGTCTCCGAGCACCTGAAACTCAATGTGGCGCGGCCGCTCAATGAATTTTTCAAGATACAGGTCGGGAATGCCAAACGCCTGCTGCGCTTCGTTCCGCGCGGTGGCAAACGCGGGACCCAACTCAGCCTCGCTGCGCACCACGCGCATGCCGCGCCCTCCGCCTCCGGCAGATGCTTTTAAAATAACGGGATACTTGATGCGCGTCGCTTCCGCCAGCGCTGCGGCTTCGTCCGCTACGATTCCTTGCGAACCGGGCACGACCGGCACTCCCGCCGCAGCCATTTCGCGCCGCGCCTGATCTTTTTCTCCCATCATGCGCAGCAGGTCCGGCGGCGGACCGATAAACGTGATGTGCGAAGCCTCGCACACTTCCGCGAAGTTCGCATTCTCGGAAAGGAATCCGTAGCCGGGATGAATCGCGTCGACGTTCGTGATTTCCGCGGCGCTGATCACCTGCGGAATATTCAAATAGCTTTCACTCGAGCGCGGCGGCCCAATGCACACCGCTTCATCCGCGAAGCGCACATGCAACGCGTTGCGATCCGCTTCGGAATACACGGCGACCGTGGCAATGCCAAGTTCCTTGCACGCGTCGATTACGCGCAGAGCAATTTCACCGCGATTGGCTATGAGGATTTTTCGAAACATTTGGGACCGAATGTGGCTCAGGCTTCAGCCTGCGGGGATATGTTTTTTGCAACTGCAAACCCCACAACCTGAAGCCTGTGCATTATTTCTTTTTTCCCGAAGGCCGCAGCGCAAACAACGGTTCGCCGTATTCCACTGGCTGTCCGTTTTCGACCAAGATTCGCGCTATTTCGCCGCTAACGTCCGCTTCAATTTCGTTCATTAATTTCATCGCTTCAATAATGCAAACCGTCTGCCCCGCCTCGACTTTATCTCCTGCCCGGACAAACGGCCCGGCATCGGGGCTTGCCCCTGCGTAGAACGTACCAACAATGGGCGATTTAATAATGTGCTCGTCTGCTGCGACCGGAGCGGGTTGAGAGGGCGCGGCGCTGGCCGGCGCAACTGCTGGGGCAGCGCTAGACGTCTGCTGCCCAATTTGAGCTTGCGGCGCTGGCCCTGAAGCCGGAGCTGCTAGTACCGGTGACGCTGTTCCCTGCGAACCCGCCTTCTTCAGGCGTATTTTCAGGTCGCCGTGGGCGTACTCAATCTCTTCCAACCCGTGGTTGGACATGAAGGAAAGCAAGCGCTCGAGTTCACCGAAATCGACTCCCGGCGCGGAAGCATCGGTACTGGAAGATTGTTTTTTGGATCCCTTCATCGTTTTGCTCAAAGTTCGAGGAATTCCCGTGAGGTGGTCGTAAGAATCTCAGTTCCGCGCGGAGTCACGAGCGCATCGTCCTCAATACGTATGCCCCCGACGCCTTCCACATAAACACCAGGTTCCAGAGTCACGACGTTACCCGTCTCCAGGATTTTCTTTTGGTCACGAGCGATTCGCGGATCCTCATGAATCTCAAGGCCAATCCCATGCCCCGTGCTGTGGACAAAATAGCGGCCTAACCCTTTACTTTGCAGGACGTTTCGGGCCGCTGCATCGATAGCGCCACACGTTACGCCCGCCTTCAGCGCATCTCTTGCCGCAGTCTGCGCGTCCAGGACCGCATGATACCACTGCCGAACGCGCGTAGAAGCCTTCCCAACGTGCACTGTGCGCGTTAGGTCACTGCAATAGTGGCGCAGTATAGCACCGAGGTCTAGCACCACCAACTCGTTTTTCCCGATTCGGCGCGCGGTCGGACGCGCATGAGGCAACGCCGAGCGCGGTCCGGACGCGACAATTGCTTCGAACGATTCCCCCGAAGCGCCTTTCCGCCGCATGCGGTAACCGATCTCGGAAGCGATGTCCAGTTCCGTAACGCCGGGCCGAATCAGGAGGATCGCTTCTTCCATGACCTCTGAACCGAGTTTTGCTGCATCCCGGAGCCGTTCGATTTCCGATGCGTCCTTAACGGCTCGAAGATTCTCTACCAGGCCATCGAAAGCAACCCACTTCAGATTGCCTCCTGCGGCCTTTCGCAGGGCCTTCCAGCCCGCCAAAGTGAGCCGCGAGGGTGCAACCAGCACCCGCTGACGTTTCTTCGTCCTCAGGTGCTTCCCTACTGCGTCCAGCAAGGATCCCTTGTGAATATGCACGCGAATGCCGCGAGTTTCTTCCTTGGCTTGAATTGTAAAGCGGCCGTCCGTGAAAAGAGTTGCGGACGTGCCATCCACGAGCAGAGCTGCAGAATCGCCGGAAAATCCACACAGATAATAAATATTGGGCAGATGCGTTTCGAGCAGCGCGCTCGCGCCATGCGAATCCACCGCTTGGCGAAGACGTTTGATCCGGCTGGGAGAATTGGTAGGCATAAAAAATGGGAGGAAACCGAGGTCTCCTCCCAGGTCACGCGATATTGTACCTTGCGGAACTCAGCCAGGCAAAATTCGAGGAGTCACGAAGAACATCAACTCCTGGGTCGATACGCTGATCGAAGTGTGTTTGAAGAGGTTGCCGATCAGCGGCACGTTCCCGAGCAACGGTACCTGGTCGATGGTGGTGTTCTGATTGGTGATCACCACGCCGCCGATGACGACTGTGCCGCCATCCGCAACGATCACCTTGGTCTGCGTGGACTGCGTATCGAGGCCAGGTTCGCCGCTCACGCTGATGCTCTTGTCGATCTGCGTGTTTTCGATCGTGACGTCCAGAAACACCGTGCCTTCCGCCGTAATCTGCGGAGTGACTTCCAACTTCAGCACCGCATCCACATATTGCGTGGAAATCGTATTGTTGATATTGGTCTGGATCGGAATCTGCTGCCCTTGCTTCACCGTCAGCTTCTCATTGTTCTGCGTGATTCCCTTGGGTTCCGAGAGAATCTTTCCGACGCCGCGATTCTCCATCAAGCTAAGAACGAAGTCGATCGCATAGTTGTGGCCTTGCGTGGCAAACGTGAAGCCGCTGGTCGGCGAAGTGGCGCCGAGATTTGTGTTCAGCGGAATCTGATTGGACGTGCCGCTGCCTGTTGAGAAAGGCGCAGCAATCGAGTGAATGACCGGGCTGAGGAATCCTGAAGCCGCACCCCCGGCCAAACCGCCGATGGCCGTGTTTCCTGTAACGCCGGTGGGAGCCGAGAAGCCGAACTCCGTGCCAATTTCACGCGCAAAGGAGCGGGAGGTCTGCACGACGCGCGCGTCGATTTCAACCTGCTGCGATTTCCTGTCAATCTGGCGAAGCAAGTTATCGATCTTCGGTATTGAAGAAGGAATATCGCGAATAATCAAAGTGTTGGAGCGAATATCGGCAAACACGTCTCCGCGCGGAGTCAGGAATTTTTTCAGCGTGGTGACCATCGTATTCGCCTGCGCATAATTCAAAACGCGCGTGACGGTTACCATATCGACGGCATCGGATTCCGCCTTGGCCAGTTCGCGGCGCTGATCCGCTTCCCTTTTCAGCGTCTCCTGTGTTGCAATCCGAAGGACGTTGCCATCAATTTGCTTGGTCAGACCGTTATTGCGCAAAACGAGGTCCAGGGCCTGATCCCAGGGTACCTGGTCCAGGACGAGCGTAACGGTTCCGTGAACAGCGGGGTCCAGGACAACATTCAATCCGCTGATTTCGTGAATCAGGCGGAAAAAGTCCTTCAGATCGACGTCCTTCAGGTTCACCGAAATCGGATCGCC
>Ga0182024_10010424_pt1 | contig 18929 bp, 14 predicted proteins | sample P32metaG_FD_120480 | JGI IMG/M metagenome (GOLD analysis project Ga0182024, IMG submission 120480) | Permafrost microbial communities from Stordalen Mire, Sweden - P3-2 metaG (Illumina Assembly) | ecosystem: Environmental > Terrestrial > Soil > Wetlands > Permafrost | place: Sweden: Stordalen... | reverse complement strand
GCCACTCTAACCTGTCCCGTTCCTCTTGGCTCATCTCGATTCGCTCCATCCTTCAGCCTTGCGGCTGTCAAGAGGAACTTTCTACTTTGGCCAATTAGGAACTTCTCACTTTGGCGCGACATTCGTGATTTTTTTTGTCACGCGCGCCACTCCAAGTGATATACTAGCTCACTCTCCGGAGATTGATGTATGGCGCGCACTTCCTTCGATTCGCTCTCGATTGCTTGCATATCGCTCTGGTTTTGCTCCCTCGGACCAAGTCAAACGTTCTCCAGCGACGATCGCGTAACGATCCCTACCCGCGTCATTGCGAAGCCGACGACTGAACTCCTGGCGGCTCATTTGCGAGTGGATACTTCGCTGGTACTGGTACCCGTCCATGTAACCACTCGACTCGGAATCTCGGTTACGGACCTAAACAAGACGAATTTTCAAATCTTCGAGGATAACGTAGAGCAAACGATTACCCACTTTGCGATGGACGACGCGCCACTATCGATCGGCTTGGTTTTCGACGCGAGCGCGAGCATGCGCAATAAGCTGCACAAGTCGTCAGAAGCGGCGGCGGCGTTTTTCAAGACCGCGAACCCGGAGGACGAATTCTTTCTGGTCGAATTTAATGAGCGGCCTCGCCTGGCGATTCCTTTCACGTTCGATTCCGAGGAGTTGTACAACCACATCGTCCATACGAGGACTGTCGGCCGGACGTCGTTGCTGGACGCCATCCATATGGCGATTCTGCAAATGAAGAAGGCGAGCAACTCGCGCAAGGTGCTTGTGATCATATCGGACGGGGGCGATAATTGCAGCCGCTACTCAGTCGGTCAGATAAAAAATGCCCTGCTCGAGTCCGACGTGCAGGTCTATGCGATGGGCATTTTCGATCCTTTCGATTCACCGAAGAAGCGACCCGCGGAGGAGGTGAAGGGTCCGGGGCTGCTTAGCGAACTGGCGGAATTGAGCGGCGGCAGGCACTATCCGATCGATAACTTGAATGAGCTTCCGCAAATCAGCGAGCAGATCGGCCTGGAACTTCGCAATCAGTATGTATTGGGTTACTCGCCCGAAACTCTGGAGCGGGACGGAAAATATCGAACGATCAAACTGACGCTTGCGCCGCCACCAGGGATGCCTCCATTGCGGACGTATTATAGACGCGGCTACTACGCTCCTGCGCCATAGCTTATTTGACGGGATGAAACGAAGGAGACGGATTTGACGGCGGCTCGGGGCTTTCGATATCGAGGTTCACGACAATCGGGTCCTGCCCGCTTCTGACGACGACGGCTTCGACCGGCTCGTCGGACCGCGCGTTAATTTCCTGATGCGGCACGAACGGGGGGACGTAGATGAAGTCGCCGGGGCCGGCTTCGTCGACAAACTCCAGATGCTGACCCCAGCGGAAGCGTGCGCGGCCTTTGACGATGTACAACACGGTCTCTAGTTCGCCGTGATGATGGGCCGATGTCTTTACGTTGGGCTCGACGACGACGGTGCCGGCCCAGAGCTTCGAGGCTCCGGCAGTGGCGTAGGTGATCGCGGCGGCCCGGGTCATTCCGGGGGTCTGCGGGGTGTTGGTGTCGAGCTCGCCGGCGCGGATTATTCGAATTCCATCCATCGATGTCATGTTACCGCTCAGGCGGGGTCATGTTACAGCTCAGGCAGGGTGACGGGCGGCTAGCGGCGCCCTTTCGATACGCGGAAGCGGGTTAACAACCCGCTGCAGGTTGCCAACCTGCCCCACACAGCACGACATTTTCTGAACACGGCGAATGTTTTATGCTGGGCTTTCATGCCGAATGCGCTTCAATACCTGACAGAACAACTCGAAAGCTGGCGCAAAGCAGGCACATTTCAGCGCCTTCGCGAACTGGAGTCGCCGTGCGAGCCCGTCGCGCGGTTCGATGGCAAGGAGGTCATCAACCTCGCGTCGAATAATTATCTTGGCCTGGCCAATCATCCCAAGCTGGTCGAGGCGGCGATCGATGCGACCAGGCGGTACGGCGCGGGGTCGGGCGCGGTGCGAACTATCTCCGGCACGATGAGTCTGCACGTCGAGCTGGAGCGGCGGATTGCGGCGTTTAAAAATGTCGAGGCTTGCGTGGTTTTTCAATCGGGCTTCGCGGCGAATGCGGGAACCGTATCGGCGATTCTCGGCGCGGAAGACCATATCATTTCCGACGAGCTGAATCACGCGAGCATTATCGACGGATGCCGGCTGTCGCGCGCCAAGATTCATGTGTTCCGGCATCACGACGTCGCGCATGCGAAGGAAAAACTGGCTGCGCTCGACGGCGTGGCGGGGAGAAAACTGCTGATCACGGACGGCGTTTTTTCGATGGACGGGGACATCGGGCCGCTCGATAAACTGACGGAGCTGGCAGAGCGGCACGGCGCGATTATGATGGTCGACGACGCGCATTCCTCGGGCGTGCTGGGACGAAACGGGCGTGGCACGGTGGATCATTTTCACCTGCACGGGCGGGTGGACGTGCAGGTCGGCACGCTCTCCAAAGCGGTGGGCGTGCTGGGGGGCTATGTTTGCGGAAGCCGCGACCTGATCGATTTCCTGCATCATCGGGCCAGGCCGTTTCTATTCTCGACGTCGCATCCTCCTGCGGTACCGGCAGCGTGTCTCGCGGCGTTTGACATTATGGAACGGGAGCCGGAGAGGATCGAACAATTGTGGATCAATACCCGATACTTTCAGGAAGGGCTGCGGGCGAACGGATTTTCGACGGGCGGGAGTGAGACGCCGATTACGCCCATCATGGTTGGTGAAGCGTCCACCGCGTTCGCATTTTCGCGGGCTTTGTTTGAAGAGGGGCTTTTTGCGACCGGCATCGGATTTCCGACGGTCGCGGAAGGAAAAGCTCGCGTGCGGACGATCGTGACGGCAACGCATTCGCGTGAGATTCTCGAACGTTCGATCGAGATTCTTACGCGAGTGGCGAAGCGGATGAAGATCGTCTAGAACGTGAAGCGTCCGCCGACCTGAACGGCGCGCGCGCCGCCGGATCCGAAGACCTGTTGTACACGCTGGGTTGGGATGCCGAAACCAGTGGAGTTGCTGGGATCGAAACTATAGCCGTTGTAGTTGGAATAGTTGAACAGATTGAACATCTCGGCGAAAATGCTGAGCTTGTAACGTTCGCGGAAAGTGAACGACTTCGTCAGGCGCGCATCCTGGGAATTGAACGGACGGCCCAGGCTGAAGTTCGCGGGCAGCGTGAGTTTGGGAATTGTGTGTTGACCGGTGCCATCTGTCTTTCCGGCATAAGTCGCGTTCCAATTTGCTACCGCAGTGTTCAGGGCGCCCACTCCGCAACTGATATTCAAGCAGTTGTAGGAGGGCAAAGGAAGTGGCGTTGAACCAGCACCGCTGCCGCTAATATCGATGCTGGAGACGACCGGCTGAACCGGACCTTTGCTAGACGTCGACGAAATGAGGCCGAGAGAAATTCCCCAGGGTAACTGGATGGTTCCAACGACGTGCAGGATCTGGCGCGACGCCTGGGGGCCCCAGGTCGAATCATAGTTGTTCTCATTTTCGATTCCGTTCAGGCCCATCTGGCTTTGAAGCGCATAGGATGCCGTGAATTGGTAGCGCTTTGCGAAGCGTTTGTCCACTTTAACCAAGAGAGCGGTATAGGTGCTGCGGGCCCCCGCTTCCCAAAAGGTAATGGCGCCGGTCGAGCACTCCGCATTCGGGTCGCTCGCTTGCGATCCGGTGCAAACAGGGATCACCGGCGCTTGAACTCCGTTGATATAGCGATTGTAATGATTGAGATCGACGGCGGAGCTGCTGCCGTTGTACTGCAGGTTGAGGAAGACGCGGCGTACGAAGTCTGCGCTGAGCACCATATCTTTGCGCAGTTCCCTCTGGACGCCGATCGACACGTGATAGGAATCCTGTACTGGGGAATGCAACGGATAAAGATCCGCGCCTGATTTGGCAACTTGAATCGGAGTTTCCCCAGGAATCGGAGTACCGAGACCGGCGGCGATGGCGGGAGTCTGCTGCGCTTGGATCTGTTCGAACTGACCCAGAGTCATGGTGGTAATCGCGTTAGCCGGAAGTGAATCGCCGACATTTACCAGCGTCGTTTTGCCGGTCGCTGCGGTGACTCCGACGTTGATGATTCCCGGGAAAATGTTTTTATACGCGGTTTCCGGATACTGGACTCGGCCATTCCCGACCGGCCCGATTTCGGAGCGCTCCTGCAAGCGCTGATATAAGTACTGCGTGTCGTAATATTTGCCGGCGCCGCCGCGGATGACAGTCTTGTTATCGTGGCCGACCTTCCATGCAAAACCGATGAGCGGCGAGATATTTCCCTTATTGGGTTCCGTCGGGCTCAGATTGCTGCCGTAGAGCGGGGCCAAGTACGCAGGCTTCGCCAAATCCTCGTTGAAGAGATTGCTCTCATACTCGTAGGCAAGCCCGTAGTTGAGGGTAAAGCTCGGCGTTATTTTCCAGGTGTCCTGGAAGTAAACGCGCGAGCGGTCATTCACTTTGGCGGTGCTCTGATGGTAGGGCGGAGGCTGGGAAGGGTCGCCGATGCCGACAACCCCGGCCGAGATGAAGGGTAGATTCAACACGTCCGCATTGCTCGTGATCTTTTTCGGCAGATTCGGGAAAAACGCCGAGACGAAGGGGCCCAGCGTGGCGGCTAAATACTCCGGATCGAAAACCGCGTCGCAGGCTGGATCGCAATAGCCCCAGAAACCAGTTCCGGGGTCATATTCGAACAGCCCTCCGAACTTCATCCGATGGTTGCCCTTCTGCCACGTCAAATTGTCCTGCCACGTAAATTTACGCAGGTCGCGGCCTTGCGTCGCATTTGATGTGTCGCCCAAGTAAACGTTGCTTCCGGCGCCGACCACCTGGATCTGCGGACCGTCCAGGCCGATGCAGCCTGAACAATCGGAAGAATTCGGAAACAGGTTGCGATTGCTCCAGAATTGATAGCTGAACCGAAAATCGTTAACCAGCGTCGGTTTCAACGTGGTGGTAGCTCCCAGGATGCTCTGGTCGCTCCAGTTCTGGTTGCGCAGCCAGTTAGATGGCAGCGTGACGGTGGACCCATTCGGACCGAAACCTGCATTTCCGTCATGCGAATACCGCGCGAACAGACTGGTATTTGCGCTCAGCCTGTAGTCCAACCTCAAGCTGAGTGTCTTGCCGACGTAAGGGCTGCCAAAGTTCCCCGTGAGCGCGGCGAAAGACGGGATGTTAGGCACGATGCTGTAGTTCTGCACCTGGTTCATGTACTCATAATTGAAAAAGAAGAACAGCTTGTCCTTCACCACCGGCCCGCCTACCCAGAACCCGGGATTGCGCCGTGCGAAAAATGGACTGGAAGCGAGAGGATTCCGCACTAACGCCGGATAGGCGGCCATGTTGTGATCGCGGAAATAAAAATAACCCGCGCCGTGAAATTGGTTCGAGCCGGTGCGGGTCACGACGTTGATCGAACCTACGCTGGTAATATCCGTCGAAAGATCGAAATTGACCGATGAGACCTGGAACTCCTGCACCACTTCCTGCGAGAAGTTCATCGCGGACCCGGACCCCTCGATCGTATCGCGAATCGCGCCGCCATCGACGCTGATGGCTGTTTTGCCAGAGTCGCCTCCCATAATCGATACGTTGGATAGAGCGTTGTACTGGGACGTCGTGCCGGCTCCGACCGTCACACCCGGTTCGATGGATGCCAACTGCATGAAGCTTCGGCCATTCAAAGGAAGGTCCTGAATCTGTTGCCGTTCCACTACTCCATCGATCGCGTGCTTTTCATATTCCACCTGCGCGGTCGCGGCTTCGACGTTGACCACTTCTGAAGTCTGTCCGATCGGCAGGCGCATGTCCGCCGTCGTCGTGAGACCGGTCTCGACTGTGGCTTCGCGAACTACAGTGCGGAACCCTTTTAATTCCACGCGCACTTCGTAAACCCCGGCCGGAAGCGATGGCGCGCTGAAGGCACCTTCGGCATTCGACACCAGGTCTCGCTCTGCGCCCGTTGCCTTATTACGAATCTTCACGGACGCGTTCGGGATGACGGCGCCGCTTTCGTCGGCGACTACGCCGGAAATCGTCCCCACAGGAGCCTGCGCAAACGCCGGGCGGCTGATAGAACATGCTATCAACAGGACCAGGCCGAGCAACGGACAGAGTTGCATTACACGCTTCATTTATTAAAGTCCCCTTCTGCTAACCAAGGCAGTAGTGTCTCGCAAAGCAAAACTAGGCAATTGTGACTCAAGGCCCATCCGCTGTCAAGGGGCTGCGTACTGATGCTCTTGAAATTTCAGTCGTTTAGAATTGTAACAGTACTAAATCACTTAACACTGTTTTTCTGATCTAGTAGAGCAAATACGGGCGGCGCCGACTCTCAAAGGCGCTTAATTCCTCTTCGATTCGTTGTTCGATGGCCCGCGGATCGTCGCCGGATTTCATCAATTCTATTACCTTCCGGTTGCCAATCAGCTTCCTGCATGACTCGATATCGATCTTGCCCGGATATAGTTTTCCCAGTGCGTACGCGATTTCCAGTCCAAGCCGTACCGAAGAAAACTGCTCTCTATTAATGATAGTGAAACGAACACCTTCGAGCGGCCGGTCCTTTAGCGGTGGGGCGGTTGGCGTAAACCGGGTCGCATAGGCGCGGACGCCGGGAATCGACCGATCATTCAGGAAACGAGCCAGTTCCGCTCCGCGAATCCATTCAGCGCCGATTTGCTCAAACGGCGTGTCCGTTCCGCGCCCGACCGAATAGCCCTTCGCAAATTCCAGCATCCCCAATCCGAAGTAAAGAGTGGCGGAGTTCAGGCTGCGCATATTGGGCGATAGATCGATCCAGCTAAGCCCCGTCGAATCGAACCAATCTCCGCGTGACCAGTTTTTCATTTTGATAACGTGGAGATCGGCGTTGAACTTACGCTCGCCATTGGCCATCGTCGCCAGTTCGCCCAACGTTAATCCATGGCGAATAGGCATGGCGTAGCATCCGATGAAGCTTTGCAGATCGTCATCGAGCAGGGGCCCCTCCACATGAGCGCCCGTCACCGGGTTCGGCCGGTCCAGCACATAAAAAGGCAATCCCGCCTTCGAAGCCTCCTCGAGCACATAAAGCATGGTGCACGAATAAGTAAAGAACCGCGCGCCGACGTCTTGAATGTCGAACACCAGCGCGTCAACGCCACGGACCATTTCCGGAGTCATTCGATACCGGCCGTTGTAGTGCAGGCTCCAGACGGGCAAGCCCGTCGCGGCGTCCTTCGAATCCGCGACGTCCTGCCGATCCTCCTTCCCTGTCAGTCCGTGTTCGGGCGAAAAAAGCGCCGTGACCTGCACGCCCGCGTCCCGCATCGCATCCACGTTACGCCGCCCGTTCTGATCGAGTCCCGTCTGATTCGTAATCAGCCCGATTCGTTTGCCTTTTAACGCCGCGAATTTTTCCTGCTCCAATACATCGAGCCCCGTCATCACACGATGGTTCGGAGCGATCATCCGACGCACGCCGGCCGTTTCCATTGCCTCGTTGTAGCCGACAACACTGACGCCCGGCGCATCCGCTCCAATTGCCGCGGCCGCAATCGTGGCGACGCGCGAGCGTAGCGCGGTGAGACTCTTCCCCGCCTTCGGATGCACGAAATTTGTCAGCAGAATCACGTAGGAGTTCGTGTTAGGATCGATCCAGATCGACGTTCCTGTAAATCCCGTATGCCCGTAGGAGCCGATCGGGAACAGCTCCCCTCGATTCGACGAATACGATGAATCGATATCCCACCCGAGGCCGCGCAGCACCGGCTGATCGGGCGGCGTCTCGGGCGAAGTAAATTTACGAATCGTCAGAGGAGAAAAGACGCGCACCTTGTCGAGCGTACCCATCCCCAGCAGCATTTCCGCGAAACGCGACAGGTCGGTCGCCGTCGAGAACAGGCCGGCATGTCCGGCTACTCCCCCCATCAGCCGAGCGCGCGGATCATGCACCACGCCGCGAAAAGGCACGCCCGTCGCCGCGTCGACCTCGGTCGGAGCGATGCGCCCTCGCAACGTTCCAGGAGGCTTGAACTGTGTATCGACCATCCCGAGAGGCTTGAAAATCTCGTCCCGCGTGAATTCGTCGAGCGTCTTTCCGCTCTTGCGATGAACGATCTCGCCCATCAGGATAAAGTTTGTATCGCTATAGACGAATCGCACTCCCGGCGGATTCTGCGGCTTCTCAATCAGCGCCCGATGAATGCCCTCTTCATATCCACTAAAAGGTGGAATGATATCGAAGTCGGGCTTGAATCCCGAGAAGTGCGTCATCAGGTCGCGAATGGTGATGTCGCTCTTGCCGCCCTGAAACTCCGGCAAATACTCGGTGACCTTTTCGGAAAGACGCAGTTTCCCATCTTCAAAAATCTTCATCGCGCCGGACGTGGTCGCGATCACTTTGGTGAGCGACGCCAGATCGAAAATCGTATCGACCGTCATCGCCTCGCGTTCCGGAACCAGCGCCCGGCTGCCGTAAGCTTTGCGATGGAGGATTTTGCCGTCGTGCCCGACGATCAGCACGGCACCAGGAATCAATTCATCGCGAACCGCCCGATCGACTGCTTCGTCGAGCGCGGGCGAACCGGGAAATGCCTCCTGCGCGAAACAAACCGTGGCGCACGCGATCCATAGCAGGGTCTTCATGCTAGTTTTTTAGCAATCCCCTCCAGCAGCGCCGCCAGAGCGAAATCCTTCTGCGTAATGCCGCCTGCGTCGTGCGTGCTCAAATCCACCGTCACGCGATTGTAGACGTTCGACCATTCCGGATGATGATCCATCTTCTCGATCGCCGGCGCGGCGGTCGCCATCATCCCGAACGCGTGCGGAAAATCCGCGAATTTGTATTCGCGATGCAGCTTGCCGCCCTTCACGAACCAGCCCGGCATCTTTTTCAACAGCGCCGCCACCTCGGTCTTTTTCATTTTTGTCATCATGCCCTCCCGTATATTGGAATCACCGCAGCACTCACATCGCCCGCCGCTTCTGAGGCGAGCCATACCAGAGTCTTGGCGATCGATTCCGGTTTCACCCATCGCGAAAAATCGGACTTCGGCATTGCCTGCCGATTCAGAGGCGTGTCGATCGTGCTCGGCAGAACAACGTTGGCGGTAATTCCGAGATCCTTATTCTCAACCGCAACATTTTTCACCAGAGCAACCAGCGCCGCCTTCGACACCGAGTAAGCCGCGTAGTTCGACATCGGCTCCACCGCCGCACGCGACCCGACGGCCACGATGCGTCCATACTTCGCCGCCACCATCGGTTTCAACACCGCGCGCATCGCGCAAAACGCAGCGCGCAAATTCAGGTTCATCATGCCGTCCCAAGTCTTGTCGGAAGTCTCCGCTATCGGCTGCCCGCCACCAAATCCACCCAGGATATGCACCAACGCTTCGATCGGCCCATGCGCCAGCGCCTGCTCAACCATCGCGTCGCAGCCTTCCGCCGTCGTCAGATCGACGGAGAGTGCGAGAAATGAAACCGGCTCAGTCCAACTGCGCGCGATCCCGATAACGGTCGCACCGCTTTCCTGAAACGCCTTCGAGACCGCCGTCCCCAGCCCGCCGCTGGCCCCAGTAATTAGAACACTCATCTCGACTCCATTTTCACAAATCCCCGGGCTCACGCCACGGGGTTATAACCCCGCGCGTCAGTGCGGGGATTCGAGCTCCAGGTCTGCGCCTAAACATCCAACCCTACCGCCCGCATCAACGCGAGCGCGTTGCTTCGCGTCACTACTCCCTGCCGCAGCCGGTAATCGAACCGGATCTCTCCCGCTTCCAGGTGATCCTCGAAATGCACGTTCGCCGCACGCCCGTCGAGCGTCGATACAATCTCGGCCAGCGCCAGATCGTGCGTCGAGACGAGTCCAATCGCGCCCCGCTCGACCAATCCCCGCACGACAGCCTCGGCGCCAATGCGTCGATCATGCGAGTTAGTCCCGCTTAACAACTCGTCGAGAAGGAACAGCGTCGGATGCCCGGTCCGCGCGAGCTCCACCACATCGCGCACCCGGCTGATCTCAGCATAAAATCGCGAACGATTGTCAGCCAGCGAATCGTGAGTGCTCATCGAAGCGCCAATCAGTAGCGGAGAAATGCTGAGCCGCGCGCATGCCACCGGCGCTCCGGCCCACGCCAGCACCGTGTTCAGTCCAACTGCCCGCATCAACGTACTCTTGCCGCTCATATTCGACCCGCTGACAATCCATAGCCGCTCGGACTTTCCCAGACAAACGTCGTTCGCAACAGCAGCCGCAGCCGGAATTAACGGATGCCGCAACGCATCCGCATCGAACAACGGACCCTCCGATTCGAGCTGCGGAAACGTTGCGTCCGGCCGCTCGAACGCATACGCGGAAAGAGAGCACAGCGCCTCGAATTCGCCCACCGCCGCGATCCAGTGCCCGATGTGCGGACCGCAGGACACACGCCACGCTTCCACCGCCATCGCGAACTGCGCGTTCCACAGCAGCATGGCCGCAACCGGGCGGAAGAACATATTTTCCGATGAATCCAGCAACTCGATTAATCGCGTCAGTCGCTTGATGCGCCGCGATGCGGTCGTCCCTTCGACCTTCAATTCCCCCGCCAGCCGCATCATCCGAGCCGAAGTGAATCGTTCATTCTCCAGCCGTTCGAGCAGCAGCGCGAGCATCCGCAGTTCATGCGCGGGCGCCGACACGGCCTCCGTGACCTGCCCGACCCTCGGCCGAACCGCAAAGCTAAAGATCATCTCCAACAGCACGACGATAAGAAACGGGGTGATCGAGAATTGCTGGGCGAAAAATCCGCCGAGCGTCCCTACCGCCGCGCAAGCCAGCATCGGAGCGACCAATCGAGCCCCTTTAAAAAAATGAACCGGCGGCGCAATTCCCCACTTCGACAACCCGCGAGCGTCCACCGCCGCGCGAATATCCTCGCCCATCAGCGCGATCTCTTCCCGCAGATCGATTCGCGGACGCAGTTCTGCCACCGCTTCCTGCCGCGCCGCGACCTCCTCGCGCTCGCCCGGCGCCAGCAGCCATTCCGCCAGCGTCCTCTCGCCCGCACCGGTCCGAGCCGTCGAGAGCAATTCAAATAACGATCCTCGTCCGAACAGATCCAGATCGTCCGCGTAAACGTGCTTCGAATCGCGAAACCGCTCGCCCTGGCTCCCGGTCCCTATCCACCGGTCCTCTATCCGTCCGATCGCTCTCTCGTAATAAGCAACCCCGCGCTTCGACGATTCCCGTTCGTCGTCTAGCCGGCTCAGCACGATTGTCAGCGCCACGAAAACGCAGAATGGCAGCAAAAACCACCATGCCGAAATCCTGGACACGCCGATCGATAAGCCGATCACCGCCACCGCGGCGATGCCCGTCGCCAGCCGCGCATTACCAAACTGACTATAGCGATATTGCGCGCGCGCGAGCCTTTCCCTCCACCCCGTCAACCGCGCACGATAATCGTCACATGGAAACAAACCTGGGTACACACTTCAGTCTAAACTGGAAAATCCGTGCTGCCTCGCCTGCGGACCAATCTCGATTTCCTGCCCTCACCGGTTCCCGACCGCCCCGGCTTGGTGATCCGCGATCCTTATCAATATTCGGACGCGACCTTGATCGTTCCCTCGGGCCTGGTCGCCTGCCTCGAATTTTTTGACGGCGCCCACAGCAGTCTCGACCTGCGCGAGTACCTCGTCCGCGTTACCGGCGACCTCGAAGTCGGCGAGATCGAGCGGCATCTTCTCGATACCCTCAGCGCCGCCGGATTCCTGGAGGACGAAGTATTCTTGCGCCGTAAAGAGGAAGCCGAGCGCGCATTTGCCGAAGCCCCGGTTCGTGAACCCTCCCATGCCGGCTCCGGCTATCCGGAAGAAAAATCCGAGCTGATCCAGACCTTCAACGAATATATGCAAACGCAGGCGGAACCGCCTGCGCCACAGCAGACCAGCAACTTGCAAGATGGGTGGGGCAGGCGGTTTCGCCTGCCAGTATCCAACGAAAAACTAATCGCCATCGCCGCGCCACACGTCAGCCCTTTCGGCGGTGTCGACGCGTACCGCGCAGCCTATTCCGCGCTCTCTCCTTCGGACGCCGAACGCACCTTCGTGATCCTCGGCACCTCCCACTACGGCGCGCCCGACCGGCTCGGGCTCACCCGCAAGCCCTTCGCGACCCCCTTCGGCGAAACCATTCCCGACATCCAACTCATCGACGAAATCCTCAACAAATCCGGCTACGCCGCCGCGATGGAGGACTACTGCCACTCGATCGAGCACTCCATCGAATTCCAGGTCGTCTTTCTCCAGCACCTGTTTGGGCCTGAAATCCGCATCGTGCCTATTCTCTGCGGCTCCTACGCCACGAGCATTTACCGCGGAGGCGCGCCGGAATCGAACGACCACGTGAATCGCATGCTCGGCACGCTCGGCGAAATCGCGGCGCGCGAAGGCGATCGCCTCTTATGGGTCCTCGGCATTGACATGGCCCACATGGGCCGCCGTTATGGCGACCCGTTTTCCGCCGCGGCCGAACGAGGCGAGATGGAACAAGTCGCTCTCCGCGATCGCGCCCGGATCGACCGCATGGAATCCGGCGACGCTCGCGGTTTCTGGGATCTGGTTCAGGAAAATCATGACGATCTGAAATGGTGCGGCTCTGCGCCGATTTATACCTTCCTTAAAGCCCTTCCCCATGCCCGAGGCCGCCTGTTGCGCTATCAGCAGTGGAATATCGACGATCAAAGCGTCGTAAGTTTCGCCGGCATGCGTTTTCATTCAAGCTGACGCCACCCCCGCCGATGAGAATCGTAAGGGGATGTACCTTGATCTCAATCCGCAAATCCGTTGACGATTTAACGCGCCTCGAAGAACTCGAGAAGCGCGAAGCGCTGTCCAAAGCGACCCGGGATTGCTACGCTCTGGCAATTCATTCGACCGCGCATTACGCGGTGGAAGTAGACCCGGCTCTCGCGGTCGACTTTCGCAACCATCTTAAAGGGATCGAGGAACAAAGCCGCGCAGCCGTTTCCGCTGAGCAGTTGCACTCCGCGCAGTCCTCCTTCCGTGGCGAGCTTCGCGAATATCGCGACAAGTCCAATGAGCAGTTGGTGAAGTTGCGTAAGGAGGTCGAGAGCGCCACCGCCGCGATGGCCGTTTTCGCGGAGACGATCGCCTCCAATGGAGAGGATCACGAACAGGAAGTGGGCTCCCGGCTTACGAGCCTGGCATCCACCGCGCAATCGAACGATATCCAGGAAATTCGCGGTGTCATCGGCACCGCGGTGGCGGCAATCCAGTCCAGTGTCGTGCAGATGCAGCGCAGCAATCAGCTCGTCATCGTCCAACTCCAGGATGAAATCCGCGTGCTCCATCAACAATTCGAGCAGGAGCGCAAAGCCCTCTTTACGGACCGCGCTTCTGGCGCATGGAACCGCCAGAAAATCGATATCCATCTCGACAATCTGCTTCGCCAGAACCAACCGTTCTGCATGCTGTTGGTCTCGGTCCGAAATCTCAAGCGTGTCGAAAGCCAGAACTCTCGCACCGTCGTAGAGGGTACACTGCAAGCATTGATCAGCCGCTTTCGAGCCATCACCGGAGACGAAGCCGTCATCGGACGCTGGACGGAAGACCAATTTGTCGCCATTCTCGACGTGCCTCCCGGCCGCGCAATTCCACTCTCCGCCGAAGCGACGCGCAAACTTTCGGGAGGCTACGCCGTTCAGGAAAACGGACTGTCGCATACCGTAACTGTTCAGGTCACAGCAGGAGTTATCGACCGTAACCCCGGCTCCGATGCCACGATATTCCGTCGCAAGCTCGAACAACTGGCCGGAGCAATATCCGGCGCGTAGTTTTTTACCTGTGGGGTAGGTCCCCGACCCGCCTTCCGCGCAACGGCATATTACAATTCGGTAGAGCGTGCGAATCACCATCTCTAAAGAGAACTACCTGAAGGCCATCGCCGAGGCCGAAGGAGAAGGCGAGACCGTCATCGCCGCAACCCTCGCCCGTTGGCTCAAAGTATCCGCCCCCGCCGTCACCATGGCCATCCGCCGCCTGAAGCGCGACGGTCTCATCCACGTCAGCGCCGCCGGTGAACTCACACTCAAGAAGCAGGGCCGCGAAATCGCCGACCGCGTCCTCCAGCGCCATCACTTGATCGAACGCATGCTCACCGAGATCTTCGGTATGGAGTGGTACAAGGTTCACGATGAAGCCGAGCAGTTGGAGCACGCCGTCTCTTCCGATTTCGAGCGTCGCTTAATCGAGAAACTAGGCCAAAGCCAAGCCTGCCCGCACGGCAATCAAGCCGGCGTCGACCGCCCGCAAGACCGTCGGGAGAGAGGCTGGCGTCCCCTCGACGAGATCGCCGCCGGCGAATCCGCAAAAGTAATGAGCGTCTTCGAACGCGACCGCTCGTTACTCGAATACCTTGACGGCTTAGGCATCCACCCCTTCGCCGAATTGGAAATGGTAACCCGCAACTACGACGACACATTAACCCTCCGAGTCGCCGGAAAATCCGTGCAACTAGCCAGCGCCGCCGCCGCGAAAGTTTGGGTGGCGTAAGCTCTGGCTTGCGCTCCTCCGCGTCCTCTGCGTCTCTGCGTGAAATGCGTTTTTCCCGGTATTAGAATCTTCCTATGATAGTAGTCCCTCAATGGATCGAGGACCATGACCGGCAGCAATTCCATGCTGAGGGCTACATGGTGATACGAAATGTGGTGCCTCGAAGCATCACCAGCAATGCAGTTCGTGAGATTGCCGCGTTCGTTGGCGCCGATCTTGCTGACAGCGCGACATGGTATGGCGGCGCTCCGCAGCTCGACGGCATTGTCCCGATGCACCATGCCCAGTCGCTGTGGGACATCCGCCAGTCCCCGAATCTCTACCAGGTCTTCACGGAGTTCTTTGGAAGGTCCCGCCTCATGGTGGATATCAACCGGTGCATTTTTCGCCCCCCAGTCCATCCGGACTTGCCGGCCATCGGTCACGGAACCATTCACTGGGACACCGACCCGAGGGAGCCGGGACCAGGCTCGTTGCAGTCCGTCGTCTTGTTGAGCGACGTTGGCCGCAACGGGGGTGGTTTCCAGTGCCTGCCTGGGGTTTATCAAAACCTGGAGGCGTGGCTTGAACGCTACGCACGCCGGGGCGATTTTGATTTCTTCAATCCGGGATTGAATCGTTGGAAGACCACCCAAATCGAGGGTAAGGCGGGCGACGTCGTTCTGTGGTCGACCAAGCTGCCGCACGGCACTGCAATCAATTTGTCAAACCGCCCCAGGATCGCGGCGTTCGTTTCGATGGAGCCCCCCGCCGATAACGCGCAACTTCGAGAGTCGATGAAGGCTTGGTGGCTCACCAAACGAGCGCCCGATTACTGGCGCGGTCTGCCCGGACAAGTAGATCCTGAGCCGGGAGCCCCCGCGGTACTTTCGGAGCTAGGCCTGAAGCTGATCGGAGTGTTGCCCTGGTAGCATGACCCCCGTGGGAAACCTGGGAAACATGGGGACCGTCAGCGTATTTCTCAATTCCTGAACTTCAAAACTTGCGGCGACCCGACGCCTCTCAGCGGTTCCGCCTTTGCTAACCCCGGGCCAAGTTAACATAGCAGCGGATATCGGAAGTGGTTTGGGCCACCCAGGGGTGGCCCGGTCGGAGGAGACGCCGCGCGCGACTCCGACGGTTTGGGCGTTTTCTCGTCCAAGTGCTTCTCGGGCCCTCTGACACTAGGCCTGAGGCCAGGGTTGTTTACTCGATTCGAAGGCCGGCCGGAGTCCATCAATGAGGCTGTCATTCGGACCGCAAAGTCGTTATCGGATCGATGCCCGACGCTTCGCGCGCCGGAAGATACGAGGCACTGAGGCCTACCAGGCAGAGAAATCCGGTCGCCAATACGAACGTTAGCGGATCGGCCGCAGAGACTCCATATAGCAGAGTTTGGATCAGGCGATTCAGCCAAAGAGAACAACACACTCCCACGACTACGCCTCCGAGAATTACTTTGAAGCTGTGGGCGAATATCATGCGCGTCACATCGGACGGCTGCGCCCCAATTGCCAGGCGAATGCCGATTTCCCGGAATCGCCATCGCACTAAAAACGACATCACCCCGTATAAACCGACGGTCGCAAGGATCAGTCCTAGTGCAGCAAAACTACCTAACAAAACTGCGGCCAGGCGGGGCCTCGATGCTGACTCGGTGAGCCGACGGTCCATCGTACTCATTTCGGCGACTGGCTGTTGCGGATCCAGTCGGGCTACCGTTTTCCTAAGCCCTGGTGCGATCGCCCCAGGGTCCAGGCCACTCCGGAGAATCACATCGACGGCATTGGCTCCAGTTTGACGGTAGGGAAAATAAATCACCGCTTCCGGCGCTGCCGCCAAGCCTGCGGTCTTGACGTCTCCTACGACTCCAACGATGGTCCGCCAGGCATCCGCACTCTCAAGGCGAACTCTTCTTCCAAGGGAACTCTCCCCCGGGAAATTGCGGCGGGCGAAGGTTTCGCTGATGAGAGCGACGGGGGCGGCAGCCGCATTATCGCTTTCCAGGAAGCCCCTGCCTTCGACAAGTGGAATTTCCAAGAGGCGAAAATACTCAACGCTGACGGCGTAGCGCTGGGCAACGGGCCTTCGTCCCCGGGGCAGTTGTTGACGTCCTTCTATTCCGAAGCCATTCGTCGCGTGGCCTTCTCCTGGAGGCAGGTTGCCAATGCCAACGCCTTCGACTCCGGGAAGGTTCCCGACACTATCCAGCAATGTGTCAAGGAAGGCAATTTGTTTCGCGCTATCGGGATACCTCGCGCGGCTGAGCTGCATGTGCGCGGTCAACAGATGATTCGGTTGGAATCCCAGATCCCGATATCTCAATTTCCAGAAGCTCTCAAGGACCAATCCACCGCCCGTCAGGAGCACAATCGCAATCGCTATCTGTGCCGACGCCAGGAGATTGAGCCAGCGTTGCCTTTGAACGCCACCGGTGGCCGAGCGGCCGCCGGAAATGAGTGATTCAACGACCGGGGGACGGGCAGTCGATAGCGCAGGACCGAGGCCGAAGACGATGGCGCTTACGGACGCAACCGCTACGGCAAAAGCAAAGACGCGGAGGTCCAACGGGAGGGTTTCGAGACCAGGAATGCTTTTGGGAAGCAGACTCACGAAGACGCCTCGCGTCCAGAAAGCCAGAGTCAGGCCTCCCAAACAGCCCAAGGCCGCAAGCATCAGACTTTCGACAAGCAGTTGCATGACAAGACGCCAACGCGATGCGCCGAGTGCGGAGCGGATCGCCATTTCACGCTGCCTGGTAACGGCGCGGCTCAACAATAGATTGGCTACGTTCGCGCACGCCAGCAACAGCACGAACGCAACCGCGCACAAAACCGCGATCAGCGCCGCGCGCACATTCCCTACAAAGCGTTCGCGGAGGGAGATGACACTGACTGTGATTCGAGCGGCTGACATGAAAGACGGCGGAGCCAAATGAGATTCAATCACTTCCATTTCGGCTCGCGCCTGCTCCAGACTCACGCCGGGTTTCAGGCGCGCGATCACGTCCCGGACGATCGTCGTTCCTTCGCTGCGTTTCGACTCGACAGCCTCATTCTTTCCCAGCGGAGTGAGGAGGTCAACCGGTTCTGACGAAGGGAAACGAAACTCGCGCGGCAGAACACCGACCACAATCAATAGCTGATCGTCGATACGGATCGATTTTCCGATGACATCTTGGCTCGCGCCGAAGGCTTGCTGCCACAGCCCATAGGAAAGGATGGCAACCTTATCGTGGCCTTTTTGGTCCTCATCCGAACGGAAGTTTCGGCCGAGCATCGGCTGGACCTCGAGCAACGGCAGCAATGTGGCGGATGCTTTGGCGGTGGAAAGAGGTAGTGGCTCCCCGCTGCCCGTCAGCGTTCGCTCCGTCGTGTTAAATGCCGCCATCGCTGTAAAAGCTTGATTCCGAGCTCGCCAATCCAGAAAATCCGGCGTGAGGGTCACCTCGTCGGTGGTATCACCCTTGACCACTTCACCGAGCCAAACTAGTTGCGCCCCATCCTTATAAGGAAGCGGCCGTAGCAAGACGGCGTCGACAATGCTGAATATTCCGGTGTTGGTCCCGACGCCCAGCGCGAGAATTGACACTGCCACGGCGGTGAAAGCCGGCGTCTTTCCCAATTGCCGAAACGCGTAACGCACGTCCTGCAGGAACGCTTCAATTAAGGGGAAGGAACGCCGCTGGCGAAGTTCTTCTTTTGTTGCCGTGACACCTCCGAACTGTCGCCGGGCCGCGGATTGTGCTTCTTCCTCATTCATGCCTTGGCGCATCAAACGCTCGGTCAGCATGGCCAGGTGCAAGTGAATCTCCTGGTCGACGTCGTCTTCGGCGCTCCGGCGGCCGATCAAGCCGCGAACGCGCGCTACCATCAATCGCAAAGCGGCAAGCATCTCTTAACTCCTATCTTCAAGTTGCAGCACCCTGCCGACCACACCGGAAATACGTCCCCAGCTCTCGGTTTCCCGAACGAGTTGCTTTCGGCCGGCGCTGGTTATGGAATAGAATCTCGCCCTCCGGTTGTTCTCCGAAACTCCCCACTTGGAGGAGATCCAAGCCTTCTGGGTTAAACGCAGAAGAGATTGGTAGACTGTGCCTTCATTGAGCCGAAGAAGCTCCTGACTGACTTGCTCGATGCGCCGGGCAACCCCGTATCCGTGAAGCGGCCCAATGGCAGCCAGCGTTTTTAGGACCATGAGATCGAGTGTTCCTTGGAGAACTTCGGATTTGATCTGGGGCATCAAGCCTCCTTTGCGCTACGCAAATGAGAGTACCATATGCCCCATTGTATTGTCTACGAGGGGCAGGTCTCAAGCTACGCGCACATCCGCAGTCCGTCCCGGG
>Ga0182024_10010423_pt1 | contig 18929 bp, 20 predicted proteins | sample P32metaG_FD_120480 | JGI IMG/M metagenome (GOLD analysis project Ga0182024, IMG submission 120480) | Permafrost microbial communities from Stordalen Mire, Sweden - P3-2 metaG (Illumina Assembly) | ecosystem: Environmental > Terrestrial > Soil > Wetlands > Permafrost | place: Sweden: Stordalen... | reverse complement strand
GCCAAACCCATCAGGGACAGCGGCTCAGGCCGCAGCAAAAGTCCGAATGTACGGTTGCAATCTGATCCTGTCAGCCCTCACGAACTGAAAGCTTGGCAAAGTGGGGGCGTCCATGTACGGACGGTCTCGGCTTCCGGCTTCGGATGACGCGGTTCAAGTCTCGCACTGAAGCGGGCCAGACGCGGGGCGCTTAGCTTGCGTTGAGGTTGCCGGCGGTGTGCTTGTAGAAACAAAGGAAGAGTGGTCGGAAGTTTGAATTCAATAGCCTAGACGGATGTTTCTTTCTGCTCCACCCGCCTGCCCATAGGATTAGGAGGAGGTGTTAGTTCGAGAACACGATCCCGTGCGCAATCGCCGACCCAGTCCAGCCGTGCGGCCAAGTGCGGTTGTCGAAATCGAATCCAGGATTACCGCGGTCATCGTGAAAGGCGCGGTCAAGGGCGAGCGCGCCGGTTTCTGGGTTGAATGTCAGCATGAACAAACGATCTTCGCGATAGCCGGTGACCGCCAGCCGACGGGTGCTGGCGTCGTAGCCCGTCCAGTGCGGGAATATCGTTGCATCCAGTACGACGCGGGCAACTTCGACCGGGCGAGTGCCGTCCTTGATGTCCACTACCACGATCGCATGCAGTATCGGCACGCTTTGGATCAAATAATGCGAGACGATGCTGGGCACGCCGCAGAAGGAGCCAGGGAACTGCCAGACTAGCTTCGACCGCGGATGAGCCTTCGCAATGTCAGTGACCCGCTCGATCCCGCAGCCGACCGTTTGAACGTAGACCGCGCCGTCCGGCCCGAGCCGGGCCTCCTCGGGGTTGATTTCGCCATAGCGACCCGCTGGGGCGTCGAAGTCATTCGTTGATAGCCATTTAAGGTCGTGCAGCCGGAAGATCTGATAGGTGTGTCCGCTCCGGTCTTCGTCTCGCATCGAGGAGTTGGTGACAATCACCCGATCGATGTCGGGCAACGGCAGTAGGCTGTATGCCATTAAGAGGTCGCCAGGCCGTGCGGGATCGGCGGTCGAAGCCGTGCGCACCGCCCGGCCCTCGTCGTCAATTTCAACCAGACCGCCGTGCACGCCGGGCTGCGTCCCCGCGTCGATCATGGGCATTGTCATGGCCGCCTGGTCATGGTCCATTTCTCGATCCGGGCCGTGATCCAGATGGCCTTCGACCTGGAAGCTTGCCAGCACGTGGCCGTTGGGTAGTCGCAGGAACGAATGAGGATGGCTGAAGCCATCCAAGTCCCCAAACGCCGCGTGCACCTGCGGATGCAGCGGATCGCGGAGGTCTATCACGACGGTACGGGCCGCCTTGTGATCGTTCGCGAACAACAGCCCCCCGGCTGGCATCCAGTACTCGGTGTGGTGCACCTGCTGACTGCGGATTCCCGATGCGGCGGAGGCGATGAGCCTGCCGTAACCAGGGGAAGCTGGTTCGCCGTCGATGACGGCAATAAAATCCTCGCCGCGCCCCGTCGTATCGCCCGCCCAGGCGAAGAGATAGTGCCCTGGCGGCGCCGCCCCGGCTACATTCGCCCCAAATAGCAACGCGGCCACCGCCGCGGTCGCCAGCCGCCTGTTCATTGCTCATTCCCCGTCTTAACTTGACTAATAATTTAAGCCCCCGAAGCGGTCATCCGCAACAGACAGCTCCGGGTCAACACCGGAAGCCCAGACTGAAGAGCCGGCCATCGGCTGCTGTACGGCCGAGTTCGGCCAAAAGTGGTCATATACGATTTCGAAGTGCCTGCCCGAAAACGGACGCCCATGGCTTCCGGTAGGTTAGGCGAGTGGGTTCGATACCGCTCACTACAATCGAATCCACGACCGAACGCTAAAGTGGCAAAAGGATGACGCCCGAACGTATATGATGCGCGTTCAACTCCGTTCCCTGCGTCGAAGCTTCTGGTAAGTGACCTATCAGATCGTGAGATGTCAGCGCGCTGCGACTCGGCACGGATGACACAGCAGCCAAGCTTTCGCCTATCGCGAGGATGCTCCATCGCTTCCACGGAATTTCGCGCTATCCTTCGATCCGGCAGGTCAGCCTTTGGTGTCGAGTTAGGGGCCAAGCACACTGACCAAGCGTAATTGAAAATCACACTATCCCAAAACGGGGGTCCCTGATGAACGAGGAAGCGCTAAACCTCAGTATACGTAAGTTCTTGAAAGCGGTCGGCGTCAGCTCGCAGCGGGCGATTGAGCACGCCATCGCCGATGCTGCCGCTGGCGGTGCCATTGCCGGTACAGAATCATTTCCCGCAAAAATGACGTTGGAGATTGCGGGCCTCAAGTTGAACGTCGTATTTACCGGCGACATCAATCTTCAATAAGCGTTATGCGGCACACCCAGCGGACGCGAAGAATATCGAGACAAAGGCCGGCTCATTCATGTCCTGTTCGCTGCCCATAGCCGGGTTCGCGGTGATTGAGGCCGCAACGTTGGCCGATGCCGCGAATTTGGTATCGCAAACCTCCCGTGCCGTAGCACACGGGGTGGTTGAGGTGTGGCCGCTCAGCTAGACAGGATGAGCCACCGGCCAGCGCGGGGACCGACTCGCCACATTGCGGTCGTTCGCGAGTGACTGCACCGGGTCAATTTCTGCCGTTCGCCGCGTTCGTGCCTAGCAATCAAATCGATTGGCTGGATGCGTCGAGAGTGCAGGGCTCGCGCGGAAAACGGTGTCCAATATTAGGTGACGCTATCTCGGAGAATCAGGACCTTAAGTGCCCGTATCTCGCGGAAATATTGGACACCGCGGCGGTAGTTTTTCTTATTATTTCAGCGACATAGATGGTTTTTACCCCTGGACTGAAAATCCGCGTGTCGGTGGTTCAATTCCACCCCTGGCCACCAATTCAATCAACGCTTTAGTCGCGATTGACACGGACGTTAGGTCCCCCCGGGCATCGATGTAGATGGATGGCACAGGATTCCTTGCCTGAACCTGCAGAAATCCCATCGCGGCCACCGGCATGATCTTAACGGCTTCATCGTCACGTATTTCGTAGGGCGCGGACCACTCGAAGTGATCCAATATTCGACTCGCCTTCACGTAGTGGCTGAAAATCGACTCTCCCCGCCGCAAAGCGCGATCTGAAAGATGTTTGGCGTTAGCCATCATTCAGGCACACGATGGAAGTCGGCACGATCAATCTGTATCGCGATCACGCTTCCACTGGTCGAATCCAAACTTCACCAGAAGCGCGTCGTACCTCGGATCGCGGCGCAAATTCGCGTACGTAGGGGAGCAGCAGATTTCCCAGGCAGCGCCTTGCTGCTCGCTATACATTCGATCGAGCCAATGGAAGGCCAAGTCGCGCTCACCACGGAATGCATGCACTCCCGCGATTTCGTCGGCGTCTTCCGCCGAGAATTTCTTTTCGAGGATTTGTACTGACGTGTCCGAATCGGTGCGGCGACCCAGCGCCCAATAAGTCGCCGCAAGTACGATGAGCCGTTCATCCTCGTCGGGTTCCTTTTCGGCTGCGGCCAAGGCCTCGGATGGTCGTCCAAGAAAGAGATAAAGCCAAGCAATGTCGTGGTTCAAATTTGGAAACGCGGGCTGCAGTTGCGACAATTCCTTGTAAGCCGTCAACGAAGCTTCGAGGTGATTTGCAAGGTAAAGTGAAAAAGCCAAATGCCAAAGTGCACTTGTGTCCAGCGGATCATTGAGGATAACCTTTCGCAAGTTGCTGATCTTGGCGTCGTAATCTCCGTGTATGCCTTGCTCCATGAAGGCGATCTGCGCCTTGGAGCGAAAATCGTTCGGGTCCAGCTCAACCGCGCGCCGGAACTCGTTCCGGGCCTGGCGCCAGTTGGCTGCATAACCCGGAGCCGTCTGGAAGTAATACCAACCGAGAGATGAATGTGCGATCGCGAGGTTCGGGTCAACTTGCAGTGCCTGTTTCAGATACTCCAAACCTTTGGTGCTGGAAGGGTCATTCGGGTTACAACCGCATGCAATCGTCTCGCTCCCGAGACTCGCCCAGGCCAGCGCGTACTCCGGATCCAGTTTGATTGCATCCTGGTAGAACGCGATGGCACTGTTTCTGCCTGCTTTGGTATGTAGCCTTGCGTTGTAGTTGCCCTTCAGCACGAGATTGTAGGCGTCCATGTTGACAGCACGCGATCGCGCGGCGGGCTCGTTCAGCGCGACCTGCAATGCATGTGCGACGGTCGCCGCGATCTCGTCCTGGACCCGAAAAATGTCGTCGAGCGTGCGTTCGTAGGTCTGCGACCAGATGTGCGAGCCGTCCGACGCGCGGATCAATTGTGTCGTAATGCGCAGTTCGTTACCCGACTTGCGAACGCTGCCCTCCAGGATGATTGCAACATTCAACTTGTGTGCAATTGTTGGAACATCATCTGCTTTGCCCTTGAAGGAGAACGAGGAAGTTCGCGCTATTACGCGCAGCTCGGGACTACGCGCGAGATGTTCGATCAGTTCCTCGGAAAGTCCATCCGAGAAATATTCCTGGTCCTTTTTCTCGCTCATGTCCACGAACGGCAGCACGGCGATGGACTTCTCGGGGATTGTGCTCCGCGCACCTACCGATGCAGCAGTCGGAGCGGCTGTCTGAACACCCGCCGTCGGGCGCTTTGACAGCACGAACTTGTCCAGCGCAAGGTAGCCGACGCCGATGACGGCAACTGCCGCGATCAGCAAAGGCAATCGTTGCGCCCGTGATCTGGCAGTCGGGGCACGACTGGGCGCAGCCGCGATTAGGGGTGCCGCGGTGGCCCGCGAACTGACATCCGCAGGTGCAGTCTGTTCGAGCGACAGCAGGCGCGAGACGCGCTCGGCGAAGGCCGGCGGCGTGTCCCCGGCGGACAGCCGGACCCACTGCACTTCGCGAAACTTGTCTGGCACGTGCGCATTGGCGTCCTGAGTGCCATCAACGACTACCGGGAGCAGAAACGGCTTCTCTGCAGCCATCAGGTGCGATCGGTCCACCGCAAGCTTCCATTCAAGCCGAAAGTAACCCTCGAGCCTGGACGCTGTGTTGACCGAAATGATCGGAATAAAGAGGGCGCAGTCCCGGATCTGCAGTCGGATTTTCTGATCCCATAAATCCCCGCCCCGAAGCTCGCTTTGGTCGAACCAGACCTCGATGCCGGCCGCCCTAAGGGCCTCGCAAATGCGTCTTGCTGCCGCGGCATCTTGCGAGGCATAGCTCAGAAATACCGCCTTCGACGGGTCGGTCACAGGCTCCCCTGAATGGTTCTGGTCAGCCGATGCCTAAGGATGCGGGAGAGCGGATTCGAGCGCAACGCCGCGCCACCAGCATCCATAATTCCGAGCGGGAGTGTCCGCTTTTCAGCGTTTGTATATCCGCTTGCCGGAAAGCCGATCGGCCGGGTTGGGTACATCTCAGCCGTTCGCCGAGTCCGGGCGCGCGCATTCGAAATCGATTGCGACCTCCGTTCGAAACTAGCGGCCGGCGCGGGAAACGGTGTCCAATATTAAGTGGTGCTATCTCGGGTAATCAGAGCCTTAACTACCCGTATCTCGGAGAAATATTGGACATTGCTACAACGGTTTTCGCAGTCATTTCTGCGACTTAATTCGTTTTGGGCCCTGGACTGAAAATCCGCGTGTCGGTGGTTCAATTCCACCCCTGGCCACCATCAAACCAATATTTCAAATCAAGAAGTTGCATCAGAGCGCATGGGCCCTTTGTCCAATATTCGCACTGGTGTCCAATATCCTGGTCCGCTGCTCGCTTGATCTATTTGGCCCTCCCAACGTGGCCGTGACCGTCTTGTTGCGGCCACTTTGCGACCTTCAGAGGGTAAAAATGGGCGGCAGAAAGCCGCCATTCGTGGCCGATAGGTTCCTATACACCCATCTGGACTTCCAGCACCTTCTGGCCGTCTACGAATTCGCCCATCCGCGGGCTCGACGACAAGGCGGATATGATGACACCGTGCTACGGGATCAACGCCAGGGATATAGCCCGCCCGTTGCGAAGTGGACATAGCGACGGCTCGGCGCTGGAAACGTGGCGCAAGTCAGATGCCGAAAGCGGCGCGAATGATCCTATCGGGCGACCTAGGACACCTTGATCCGGCGTAGCCCGGCTGGACTCTTCGGGACGGAAAGCTCATTTCTCCTGAAGGTATTCAGGCGCCGCCGACGGATGTTCTCGCAATGCCTTTCGTGCAGGCACAGCTGGCGCTCTACCAGGCGGAGAATCGACGGATCAAGGGAATGTAGGAGCAGCCCGATTCAAGTGTCGCCGGAGAAGTTCTGGCGAAGTTATCGTCGGCATGACCGGTGAGTCCGCACCCTAGCCGTTCAGAAACGGATGCCGGCCTGAATCGGTACGAACGACTCCTTGCTGTCGTTGGGGCCAATTTGCCGGTAGCGTGCTTCGACGAAGAACTTCGAGTAACTGGTGAGTGCCAGCTCCCAACCTAGGCCAGCGTTCCACGAGTCGCGCCATGGCGTGGTCTCACGCGCGGTTCCCGTAATGAAGAGTCCACCGCAATAAAAATCGCAGAAACCGCCGAACCCCGATACCTGATGCAAAGTGATGCGCTCGCGGTACCAACCGCCTCCACCGAAGAGATAGAACTGAGAGCGGGCGTTGTAGGGACCGAGATTAAACTGCAGGTCAACATCGCCGCCATACACTTCCTGATGTCCGATCTGCGCATTGTTTGCGTGCAGAAACCCATCACGAGCGCCGTACCAGCTATAGCTGCCATCAACGCGAAGACCGATCGGAATGACTTCGATCGGGAAAAAGCTGAAGCCCAGATCAACGAGGCCGCCGTCGTCAAAATTCTCACTCCCATCATCCGCCGTGATGCTCAACCCGCCGCTGATCGAGACATGGAACGGTTGGTACGGTGCGGGCGGAGCAGTCTTATATGTTGCCGATGGAGCGGGCGCCCCATAGGGCGGCGGCGAATAGGTCGCTGGTGCCGGAGGTGGCGGGGCTATACGCACTGCGTAGCCGCGCGCCTCGAGACAGGCAACCATGGCACGATCGAACTGGTCCCGACGTGACGTGTAGTTGCTTGGGGTTACGCCGCCTGTCGGCTGCGTAATGTCGAAACCTGTCTGACCCTTGGACCAGGCTTCGCAGGCCGTGCGATCTGCGATCTGCTGCTCGGAGCTCTGACCGTTTTGCGGGGTGATCGATAGGCCATCGGCGAAAGTTGCGGAAGGTGCCGCCGCCGCTGGCTGCGCCAATACCGCGCAGGGTGCTGCGAGCCACATCGACATCAGCAGGTATGACTTGAATGTGCGGGCCGATTGCGCCAGCGAAGACCCAACGACAAGCGAAGTTTGACGAGTCACAGTATTCACCTGATTAAGCCGGTAGAGACAAGCGCCCACCCTGACCTAAGACAGGTGTCACGCGACGCGGCAATCCATTCCATCGCACTTTTGGCCGCTTGAGACTCGGAACCTGACGTTTTCGGGCCTTCAGGCGATCCTACAAACCCCACAGTAGCTGGGAATGTTCTAAGACAGGCAAGAGGAAAAAAAATCACTGGCAGCGGTCGATTTCATCGAGTCGATGGAATGTATGTCGGTCGCCCATCTGCCTGACGGACCGCAGTGGACGTACGAGCTCAAGCTGGACGGCTTCCGGCTGGAGGCGGTGAAGAACAAGGGTGAAACCCTGCTGTACTCGCGGCGTCGAAACCTTCTGAATAAGAAGTTTCCATACATCGCCACGGCGCTGAAGGATTTGAAGGATGCTAACAAGCAAGTCCTACGCGAAGCCCGTGCCGCCACGAAACCGTTATGCACGGCACTTTTTCATCGCGGATCGGTGCCCTTAAGCAGACATTGGCGACCGGCAGATAAGGGTCTAGGTCGTGTGAAAACTCAATGAGCCAGAATTTTTTGTTCCGGTAGGTGCACTAAACGGCCTCTCGAGCTACCCAAGTGCATCAGAACACCACATACGTGCCCCATTTCACGACCTCGTGAAACCCTCGCAGACGTTTTCACACAGCCTAGGTCAATCTCCGCCGTTCGCCGCGTTCGTGCCGCGCAATCAAATCGACTGACGTTGCGTCGAGAACCAAGTCTCGCGTGGGAAACAGTGTCCAATATTAAGTGACGCTATCTCGGGGAATCAGGACCTTAAGTGCCCCTATCTCAGGGAAATATTGGACACTCAGGCGGCACTGTTAGTAATGATTCCAGCAAGTTAGTTGATTTTGGGCCCTGGACTGAAAATCCGCGTGTCGGTGGTTCAATTCCACCCCTGGCCACCATTCAGAATCAAACCTTTAGCCCAGAATGACACGGACGTAAAGTGTCCAATATTTATTGGACGGTCCCCGTAGCATCAGCGTCCTCTTTCGAATCTGAATCGACGGGACCGCAATCGGCCAAAAGCCGACGAAGCCCTTGACTGTCGCGATGTCCGCTCCCGCGCAGAGTGGACAGTTAGCCTTTCCAATCGGTTCGCGAAGTCAATATCTTATCTGGCTAGGGAAAGCGCGGTTAACGTCCGGAACGAATGCCGAGAGTCCCATGGCTAATTTGAAATGAAGGCCGAAGAAACATTTGCGTTGCGTCGCTCAGTGCAGCCGTACGTGACGCTGGGGCGCAATTTTCGGCGGGGTCGCAATCTGGGCGCTCGTGTTGGCCTACCGCAAGCTGGACAGGGGCACTGCGGAGTCCGCGGTTTTGCTGCTAGCGTTTTATGCGGCGTATGTCTTTCTCGGAATGCGGTACCGAATTTCGCTCCGCGATAACACGATCACGCAGCGAGCATTCGGGAAACGCAACGTGTCCATTTCGATCCGGGACATTTCGTCGGTGGGCACGGAGGTCTCCGATGCGAAGACGTTCGTGCAGATGAATCGACCTATGCGCAGGATCGTGATCGCTTCAGTCCGCGATGGGCGCGCAACAACGATCGACGTTTCGATGAAGCACTTTCTGATGGCAGATATCCGGAAATTTATGCGAATCATCCATTCGGCGAGACCGGATTTGAACGTGCCAAACGAGTGGCTCTAGTAACGTACGACGAGGCTCGCGGCGGCATCTTGGACTTTTTGTGCGTCTCCTTTTTGAACACGTACGCCGCAACCTGCCCCGCGTCGGTGTCCGGTGCGAACCGTCCGCTCTTCCTGCAATAGGCGACATTCAGGCAATGCCATTGAAGGTCCGCAACGGGTGAGTCTCTGCCATTCGCCGCGTTCAGCCGAGCAATCAAATCGATTGGCGGGATGCGTCGAGTACCAGAGCTCGCGCGGAAACCGTGTCCAATATTAAGTGGCGCTATCTCGGGGAATCAGGACCTTAAGTGGCCCTATCTCGGGAAAATATTAGACACTGCGATGTCGCTTTGTTTAACGCTATCAGTAACTTAAATTGATTTGAAGAAGGGACTGAAAATCCGCGTGTCGGTGGTTCAATTCCACCCCTGGCCACCAGTCTAACTTCCTGATCCCATTATCTTTCTCGCTAACCAGCTGAGCCAGTTTGTTGCTCGAAATCGGCCTCTGTCCCCCATTTTGTTTCCATTCCTTACGTCTCGCGACGACGGCGGCGAGGGCAAAGGAGTTCCCGTTGTGCTGTGTGCGTTGGCAGTTCGCTGTCGACGCGGCTCGCTTGCGGTTGCGAGCTTCGGAATTGACCCGTTTTTGCCGATCACGAGGGGCGGCTATCGGGCAGGCTAATCATCAGCTTCGACACCGCTGCTCTTTATCATTGGCTAGGAGCGAATTTATTCATCAACGCGATGAAGCGCGGCTCGCGGGCGAGCGGTCGCAGCAACGGATCGGCTTTTGCATCAAGAATTCCATACATCTTTAGATCATAGTCACGTTGAAGCCAATCTAAGGCCGCGGACTTATTGCCACGCGCAGAGAAGACCTCCGCGATCTGAAAAGGGCCATCCTGAGAGTCTTTGGCCAAGAGTTCCTGCAGGGCTGCATCCGCAGCAGGCTTCCTGCCCAGCGCCTGGTAGACGAGCGCCAGCCCCGCTCGGCGGTAAAGCGAGTCCGGAAGGTTCTCCATTACTGGTAGTGCTTCAGCGGGCTTTCGCCGGGCCATCAGTAGAAGCCCAAGGGAGTACTTGCCAACCAACAGGTTGGGGCTCACATCTAGCCCTCGACGCATATCGGATTCTGCCGCGTCCAAGTCGCCAGAATAATAATATGCATACGCACGATCGAACAATTCGCCGGCGTTCAAAGGATCGCGTTCTATATCGCGCGAGATGTCGCGAATATATTTGTCATGACAGGGCCCAGAGTTGCAGCCCGTCACCAACACCAACTCAACCGGAGTCGTTAGATTTGGATCCGCACGTCGCGCAGCATCCATTTCTGTGACAGCGCCGTCCCAATCATGTTCAAAAGTGATTTTTATTGTGGCGAGTAGATAGTGTGCTGCGGCATCCGCGGGATTTAGCGCCAACGCCTTCTGAACTGCTGCGCGGGCGGCTTCCATATCATGAGCCGGCGCTGAGTCAACGTACCCCGCGAGGTTAACGTAGGAGTGGGCAAGCTCGGCCCACGCGGGTGCGTACGATTGATCCAAGGCAACCGCCCGCTCCAATACCCAGATCGCGTTACGCAAGTCTGCTTCAGAATACTGAGCAATGAAAAATCGGCCCTGCAGAAGCAGTGAATACGCGTCTACGTTGGACGTGCGGTCAGCTCCCAAACCGTTGCTAAGCAACTGCAGTTTGAGAGCCTGCACGACGGCGCCTGCGATTTCGTCCTGCGCCTGAAAGATATCTTTCATGTCGCGGTCGTAGGTCTGTGACCAGACGTCGTAACCGGTATCGACGTGGACTAAATGAGCCGTGATGCGCACTGCGCTCCCGGATCTTCGCACGCTCCCTTCGAGGACATTGGATACGTTCAAGGCTTTGGCGATGTCCGCCATCTGGGTCGGCTTCCCCTTGAAGTAGAACGAGGACGTGCGTGCGGGTACACGCAGATCAGGAACCTTTGTCAACAAATCGATGAGTTCCTCAGACAGACCGTCGGCGAAATACTCCTGGTCCTTCTTCTCGCTCATGTCCGCGAAGGGCAGTACGGCTATGGACTTGTCACCGATCACGGTCGTAGTTGCGGTTGTCGGATGATCCGCAGCCATGTGCTTAGTCGGCCAAAACCTATCCGCCAACAGTGCGGCGAGCGCCACCGCAACGACGGCGAGTCCGGTCGCCAGCAGAATCCGGTAACGACGTGACCTTGGCGGCGGCGCAGACGCTATACCAGCTGACGTTCCAGAAGCCACAGCGGGAATGATTCCTGGCGCAGCTCGTTCAGGCTCGCGAATCGCGGCGATGAGCTTGGCCAATGCGGCATCCATTCCTCCCGCACGCGCATCGATCCAGTGCGACTCGCTGAGGAAGTATTCCAACGCCGGCGACAGCGGCGCTTCATCGATCCTCAAGGCTATGACAGGGCGGCGCTTCGATGAAGCTCGCTCCACCTCCTTGCCCACGTGCGCGGAAGCGACGGAATTTGCGGAGAGCACAAGGACCAGTGCCTTGGCGTCACTGATCGCTCGGACAATGGCCTCGGCGTAGAGAGCCCCTGCCTTGACGTCGCGCGGAGCTATCCAGCACGTCACGCCGTGATTTTCGAGGGCCGCGACGACGGTATCCGCCACAGCGACATCCGCAGAGGCGTAACTGATGAATACAGTGCCGCCGACATGCGATTCGATCGTGGCCTCGGGCGTCGCAGCTCCCGCGCCATGCACCGCGTCCGGTTCGTTGCCCTCCGACAAGCCGCTGTCTCCCTGCTGCAGCAGTGGGTATGTTCCGGGAAGCCATCGGCCTTGGCAATAAAGACCCGGCTTCGGGCGAAACGGCCGCTTTGCGGCGCGCCATTTGGCTGGTCGAGCGCCGGGTTTTGGGCCGATAGCCGCCCTTTGGAAGCGGATGACGCATGCCGAAGATGTCATTTTATGAAGGCCGGCCATCACCCGAATACTTCCCTGCCAGTTGTCGGTTGCCACCGATTGCGCGGGCGTAGTGACCTGCTGGCATTCCTCGGACCAGGTACTGCTTAGGAAATGGCCGTTTCCGGGTTGGTTGTTGAACTCAGTTGCTGTTTGAACTCCGCCGGGGTCAGTTGGCCGAGACTCGCGACGGTCACGAAGTTCGGCAGGATGAAGGCCCAGCCGCCGGCCCACGCGCCCCAAAACCCGCCCCTCAAGTACGCAATGAAAACGCCGACCTGGATGGCGAGCGGACCGGGGAGAGATTGACACACCGCAATGGCTTCGCGCATTTGCTCCTTGGTGAGCCAACGGCGATCACCGACTAACTCGCGCTCCATCTGGCCGACGAGCGCCACGGGTCCTCCGAATCCCAAGAGCCCGAGGCGCAAGAAATACCGCACCAGTTCCTTGATGCGTCCGAAGTCGTGACCGGCGGGCTGCAACATCAGAACCCCGGTGGATGAACGCCGTCACAGGTGCCTTATAGCGCCGCTTAGGAGCCGCGCTTCACGTTGGCAAGATCAAGCGCAGCGCGAAGTCCACGCGCGAGCTTTGCAACGTCATCGTTGGCCCAAAAATGCATGAAAAATAAATGCGGGGAGTCGTCGATCATGTGGCTGTGCAGGGCGGTCACTTCGATGCCGTTATTGCGCAGTGCCTTGAGCACCGGGTTCACCTCCTTGCCGAGCAACACAAAATCGCCCGTAATCGCCGCGTTGCCACCGCCGGTGGGTTCGAAGTTGATGGCTATTGCGGTGCCCATCGATGGGGGAATCGCCATGCCGTCCTCCGAAATGGACTCGCCACGAGGAATGTTGAACTGGTAGACGCCGCCGTTGACGGTGCCTTTGGCGCCCAACGCGGTATCGATCGCAACCGTATCCAGATCCACGGTCGCCGGCGGTGGCGTAGTAGTCGGTGCGGTCAGGGGCGTTTGACTCAAGGCCAATCCCGCATGCAGCGTTTGCGCGAGTTTGACGGGATCGCCCTGGCCGCCGACATGCATGTAAAAGACGGCCGGCGACGTGCGCAACAAGTGATTGTGAATGGCCGTGATCTCGACGCCGTCGTCGATCAGTCGCTTCATCACTGGCTCAATCTCATTCTCAATCAGCACAAGGTCGCCCATGAACATGGCACCGTTCGCCATAGGCAGGAAACCGATCCATGAGCCCAGCGCAAACGTGGGTTTGATCGCGACCCCATCCACGGTGATTTTAAGGTCCGTCCGAGGCAGACCGAACTTGTGGACTCCGCCCGGCTGATTGGTGCCTGGTTTGCCGATCGCCTGATCGACCTTGCTCCAGTCGATGTCGGCGGCACTTGCCCCAACGGCGAATGCGAGACCGCTGATAGCTACAATGAAAATCACGATGCGATGCATGGAAACTCTCTCCTTAAAGTTAAAATCTACGACGCCAACGAGTAGCCGGAGGGCGGCCAAGCATGAGTTTCGTTCTGCAACGTTACGCACCAGGCATAGAGCGCGTCATACACGATGAGCCCGTGACGGAGCATCTCGTGATCGTTCGGGATCGTCGCGGAGAGGCCAAGAGAGATGGCATAGAGACCTGCGCACTGCGGCGCGAGATCGAGCCGCGAGGTGTCGGCGGCCCGAACGATCAACGCCAGCCGTTGCAGGCCCGGATCGGTCAGTTGGTGTTTGGCGATAAAGGCATCGAAGCTGCACCGCTCCCCGACATGACTCAACTCCACACCCGGAACGTCATAAGGGATAGCCCTGGTGTCTTGCGCGATGGTGAGCACCTTGGCCGCCGGGACGTACAAGAATTCGGCATCCGGCTCGATGAATCGCAAGATCAACCACGGGCAGGCGATCCGATCTATTTTAGGGCGCTCGCGAGTAATCCATTTCATGGGTGGTTAGTCACCGGGTGATCGGATGTACTGATGGATGTCAACTATATAACGATACGGTAGTATTATCTACAATGTCATCGACAGCCAAAACTTGGCTTTTGCTCGTGACCAATCTTCCTGGCCACAATCCGACGCTGCGGATGCGCACCTGGCGCGGATTGAAGTCGGCCGGTGCCGGCTTGCTACGCGATGGAGCGTACCTTCTCCCCGATCTGGGCTCATCTCGTAAAGTTCTTGAGGGACAAGGGGCCGAGATCAAAGCGGCGGGCGGCTCTGCACATCTACTGTCGTTCAAGGCGGACTCTGCGACGCAGCAAGCTGAGCTCACCGCTTTGTTCGATCGCACGGGGGAATACTCAGAGTCGATTCAACGGCTTGATGTCCTCAAGGGCAAGCTCACCAAACTGGGTGAACCCGAGGCGCGGCAGCAACTCGCCAGCGTGGCCCGGGAGGTGAGCGCGATCGTGGCGCGCGATTTCTTTCCGGGTGAACCTCACAAGCAAATGGAGGGGGCGCTCGCGGATGCCGAGAACGCGATCAATGCGCGCTTCGCGCCCGACGAGCCCCGCCCGGCGCACCATAAAATTCGTTCTCGCGACGTCAAAGATTATCGTGGGCGCACCTGGGCGACGCGCGAACATCTGTGGATTGATCGAGTCGCCTCGGCGTGGCTGATTCGGCGCTTCATCGACCCGCACGCGAAATTTGTCTGGCTTAAACGCACCAAGGACTGTCCAAAGCGTGCCGTAGGGTTCGACTTCGACGGCGCCGAATTCACGCACGTAGACTCCAAGGTGACCTTCGAGGTGCTCGTTGCGAGCTTCGCGTTCGATCAGGACGTGGGACTTGTTAGGTTGGGGGCGTTGGTCCATCACCTGGATGTAGGCGGCATCCCTATCGCGGAGGGTCCCGGGTTCGCGACCATCATGGCGGGCGCTCGAAAACTCCAACCCAATGATGACAGGCTGCTCAAAGCGATGACGCCGGTGCTCGACAGCTTATATGCCGAATACGCGAGCGCAGCTAAGTAAAGAATGACGAAGAGTGTAGAATCAAGAGACGGAGGGTTGCTCTGCCTCCAGAGCCGCAATGGCGTTTGCCTCGACGTTTTCGTTGCAACTCTGCTCACGATTTCGGCACTAGCACCGTCGGCAACTCGAAGATCAGGAGCATCTCCTACGAACGTTGCTGGAGGAACTTGATGACCCAGCCGATCCCGGGGCTGAACAAGTTCACCCCGCTGCGGACGCCGAAATGCGCGCAGCAGCCACCTACTACGAGGAGCGAGTACCGCGTCTTGGTGACGAATTTTTAACTGAGGTCGAGCGTGTATGCTCGCGTTTGAGCGAGGTCAGTCCCTGGCAGCGAGACTCGATGCGGAACATCGCTCGGCTTGCCTTGCGACGATTTCCCTTCGGGCTCATCTATCGGCTCAAGTCCTCGAAGGTGGTCGGACAGAGCACCGATCTCACGTAAAAAGGGGGAAATGCTGGACATGCGATTCTGCGAGTCACCTTAATTGCGCACTGGCCGCAGCACACGTTTCAGATGTCGCCAGCCGTTGCGCAGGATATGCGTGGCCGACGGCGGAGCCAGCGCGCCAGCGAGCAATAGCGCGGTTCTGCCTTGCCAAGGATGCAGACGCAGACTAGTCGCCAGATGAACCACCGCCTGGCGGTGATCTCCAGCCGACAAAGCGCATTCGCCTACCCAATAGTGACCGCTGGCTCGCGATCGCGCGATCATCCAGTCGGGCAGCGAAATGCGGGCACGATCAGCCGAAATGACGGGTTCGATTGTATTGAGAAAGTTGCGGCCGATCTGCCACGACAAATCTGCTCGCGTGAGCCGATCCGCGCGGCCGCATTGGTAGCGGATGCTTGCCGCATCAAGGAAGGCCACCGGGCCCGCGCGGCAGGTACGCAGGTGAAAGTCAAAATCCTCGCCCGTCCGCATCGACTCGGAGAACTCGCCGACCGCTTGCAACCGCTCGCGGCGCAGCAGGACCGTCGATGTGTGAACGAGATTGCCCATGATCATTTGCGAGAAGATTTCGCCATAACGAACCGTTGCATCGCGCAATGCATCCGGAGTTGGCTTTAAGAAGGAGGAAACGGCCCGGGCTTCGCTGAATAACTGTTCTGCCTTGAACCAGCGATAAGCTGAATAGAAAGTCCGCAGATGCTTTGGATCGATAATCTGTTTGTCGAGGCCAACCGCCTGCATGTCACTCCAGATCATGCCGGCGTCCGGAAACTGCGCCAGTCCGGCCAGCTGCGCTTCGAGCTTCCAGGGCATCCAGCTATCGTCGGAGTCCAGGAATGCTATGAAGTCGCCGCGTGCATGGCGAATGCCGACATTGCGGGCGGAAGACACGCCGCGATTGCCTTGCGAGAGGCAGCGCACTCGCTGGTCATCGCGCTGTAAAGACTCGACAAGCGCAGGGGTCGCATCCGTCGATCCGTCATCGCAGACCAGCACCTCGATATTGCGGTGACTTTGAGTCAGCGCCGATCCGATGGCTGCTGCCAGGCAATCCGACCTGTTGAATGTCGGCACGATGACGCTGACCAGCGACTGGCTCATCGGAGCCCCTGCAGTGGGCCAAATCGGTAGCTAGCTATCGGATCCAAGCGGGGCACTGTTATTGGCTTTTCGGACTGGATGCGCAACGGAGAGATCTTAGTGCAATTTGCTCATCGTGTGATCGACGTCTCAATGAGGCCGCAGCGCTAGTTATGTCGCATCGGCTTTACCGACGCCGTAAGGTCGAGGTGAAATTTCCCGAGCTCGCAAAGCGGGTGCGCCCCAAGGATCACATTGCAGAACACTGGCAATGCTGCCAGCAAGCTGCTCTCCGTTGCGGCCAACCGGCGAATTCGATCGGTGGAGAATCGATAGTGCCGCTAGCGGATAGCGACCGGCCCTTGCTATTGGTCCGACCCTCTACGCGACAGGCGATGCCTCGGACGGTCACGAAGGGCCTGTACCAGGAATGTGACGAGCTCAGATTGAGTGTGCCGGGATTGTGCCTTGGTGGGCATGGGGAGAGGGCTGGCAAGCGCTGGAAGTGATTAATTGATAAGCCCCTAGAACCACCGATATCTGACTGAAAATCCGCGTGTCGGTGGTTCAATTCCACCCCTGGCCACCGTTCAAATCAATATTTCAAATCAAGAAGTTGCATCAGAGCGTATGGACTCTTTGTCTGATATTAGCGCCGGCGTCCAATATTTCGGTCCGCTGTTCGCTTGACCAATACGGTTCTCGTGGCGGGCTGGGACCGTCGTGTTACGGCCAAAAGCGGGCACTGCGACGACCGACCGACTTACTCCAAAGCAGCCGTTCCATCCCCTGCCTAATCGACCGATTTTGCTATGCTCGGCGGCATTGGCGACCGTAACCGGGTCGCGATTCGCAGGAAGAATTAATTGCGAGAAGGTGGCCGTACTACCGCGACAACTCAAGGCCCATTGCCCGACAACGCCGGCGAAGCGAACGCCGTGCCGACAGAGCACGAATCCAATGCGGGCCCAGCCGCCGCATCAGCACCCAATCAGGAAAACGCAGTACCTATGCTCGACGTCCATGCACCCCACGATGCTGTGCGCACATGGAAGGATTTTTTCATCCATATTGCGGCCATCGCAGTCGGCCTGCTCATCGCAATTGGGCTCGAACAGACCGTCGAGTACTTCCACCACCGCCAACAAGTCGAGGAGATCCGTCGCTCTCTCGCCGAGGAGCGCCGCATAAATGGGGTTATCTTTACAAGTGCTTGCAACGAATTCCGCCGCTATGCCCCCATTCTCTTGGGCAGCTTGCAGACCCTGAGCTATCTCCGAACTCACCCTGGCGCTCCACCTAGCCAGTGGCCGGGCCGATTCAGCTTCTACATGCTCATCACCCGCTTCCAAGACTCAGCGTGGAAGACCGCCTTACAAAGCGCTGCGCTCGGGTACATGCCGCGCGCCGAGGTGCGAACCTATAGCGATCTCTATGCCGCGTTGCAGGAGGTCAGCGACGAGTCCTTGGCCGAGTTCCACGCCGTCATTCGCGCAAAAAGCTTCATGCTTCAGATAACTGATCCCTCCACGTTCAATTCAGAGCAGAGCGTCCAGGCCTACGCTCGCGTCTCGGATGCCGTCACAAGCCTTTATCTCATGGGCGTCGGCGAGCGCAACGTCGCCCGCCGTTACAGCGACTTTCACAGTCCTCCAACGGATATGGAAATTTATGCCCTCATTCCGCCAGCGCCAGCGAAGCAGGACGTTGACGCAGTTCGCGAGATCGCGGCCCCCATGAATCGCGAGAAATAGGAATCCCGATTGCTGCCGCTGGTCGAGGACGGCTTCGGGTCAAGATTAGTCATTGGACCGTCGACCCTAGTAATGTGGCCCCAATGGTAGGTCCGGCGCGCCGCACATCACACCGAGGAAACCCACGTGATTAATCTTGAAGGAGTCGTATCGGCGAATTGGCGCGAACTTCCCAGGAAAGAGATATTTCCGGGCGTTCATAGGTGCCTTGTTTGGCAGGAGGCAGGCGGCTCAATAGCACTGGTTGTCGAATTTGAGCCTGGCGCAAAGTTTACGACCCTGGATACCCATAGTCCTGGTCCCGAAGAAGTGTTCGTGGTGTCAGGGGTGTTTAATGACGGTGTCCACGATTATCCAGCAGGAACTTTTGTTCACAATCCTGCCGGTTCGTCACATGTTCCCCAGTCGGAGCAAGGCTGCGTGATATTCGTTTTTTACCCGCAGGGTTGAACCGATGCGGCATGTATCTACAAGTGGCTATGTTCGTGCGGATCGCCGCACTATCTTTTAGGGTCCACGTCGCTATGCCCGACAGCAGACGCTCGTGAGCGACCGTTCAGGGTCAATTTCTGCCGTTCGCCGCGTTCGTGCCGAGCAATCAAATCGATTGGCGGGATGCGTCGAGAACGAAAACTAGAGACTCGCGTGGAAAACAGTGTCCAATATTAAGTGGCGCTATCTCGGGTAATCAGGCCCTTAACTGTCCGTATCTCGGAGAAATATTGGACATTGCTACAACGGTTTTCGCTGTCATTTCCGCGACTTAGTTCGTTTTGG
>Ga0182024_10010422_pt1 | contig 18929 bp, 17 predicted proteins | sample P32metaG_FD_120480 | JGI IMG/M metagenome (GOLD analysis project Ga0182024, IMG submission 120480) | Permafrost microbial communities from Stordalen Mire, Sweden - P3-2 metaG (Illumina Assembly) | ecosystem: Environmental > Terrestrial > Soil > Wetlands > Permafrost | place: Sweden: Stordalen... | reverse complement strand
CGGCAACGGTGCGTGCAGGCATGGCTGAACTCCTGGGGTGACGAAGCGGGGTGGATTTCCGACCTCCTCTCACCCTACCAGCTGCCCACGCGAATTTCCCACCCAAGTAACAGCTGCACACCCGCGAATGGCGGTCCACATCCTTTTCTCTAGTGGGAAATGAACGCGGCGACGGTAACACGGTGCTTACGATCACTGGCGACAGCTTGACCTTCCGGCTTAGCGATGGCGGCGACCGTGCCGGCTCCAAGGCGACGTTCAAGGTAGACACCACAAAGACGCCTCACACCATCGACATGTTCCCGCAAGACGGTTCGGAGAAAGGCAAGGTTTCCCTGGGTATCTACGAGGTCAAGGGCGATGAACTACGGCTCTGCCACGCGGGGCCCGGCCTAGACCGGCCGACGGAGTTCTCATCCGGAGAACGCCGCACCGTCATGGTCTTCAAGCGCGTCAAGAAATGATTCAGACGCCACGTCTTAGCTCGACTGATGCCGATTTTCGGCGAGGGAAACAGGCCAGAACCGGAGAAACCGGCCTGATTTCTGAGTTTTGCAACAGGCATGGGCGACCTCGACCGTCCAAAAACGAAGGCCGGAATCTGGGCGCGCCGAAAAACACCGAGAAGCGCCGAAGTTTCGGCGCATGCCAAATCGGCATCAGTCGAACTTAGTACCCTCGGTTAATCGTTCGGGAAGTTATTTCGGCGCCGGCGCCGTCTCCGCCTTCGGGGCCGGCAGGATTTCAATCTTCGCCCGCGGTTTGAGCTTGGCCACGACCTGCTCGCGCAGCCGGTCGCAGAACTCGTCCTTCACGTCGTCCTTGATCTCCTCGTACTTCACGTCCAGGCCGGCCTTGCGCTCGGTCAGCAGGATCAGGTGGACGCCGAACTGCGTCCGCACCACGTCGCTCATCTGATACGGCTTCAGCGCGAAGGCCGCCTTGGCGAACGGCTCGACCATCTTGCCGGCGCGCTGGAAATAGCCCACGTCGCCGCCCTGCTCCTTCGACGGGCACTGCGATTTTTCCTTGGCGCGGGCGGAGAAGGCGTCGTCGAGCAGCCGGCGGCGTTCCTTCTCGCGCGCCAGATTGTCGGCGTCCTTGGGCAGCTTGGCCAGACCGGCCTCCACCTCGGCCTCGATCTGCTTCTTGAGGTCGCGCAGCTGGGCGGCGGCGGCCTCCACGGCCTTGGGGTCGTCCATCGCCGGCGTCAGCAGGATGTGGCGGGCGCGGACGGCCGTGCCGTCAAACAGCTCCTTTTCGGCGTCGAAAAGTTGCTTGAGCCGGTCTTCCTTGGCCAGGTCGGTGCAGAACTTGCTCCAGCGGAGGTCGGCGGCGATCTGCTCGCGCAGCTCCGGCTCGGTGAGGTTCATCTGCAGGAGCATCTTGGGCAGGTCCGAACCCCCCTTTTTCAGCTCGCCTTTGACCTCTTCCTCCTTGGCGTCGACGTCCTTGGGGCCGACGGCGTACTGCGGCAGTTGCAGGACGTACTGGTCGAGCAGGGCGGTGTCGATGAGGTACTCGACGATCTCGCGGCGGGCGGCGTCGCGCTTGTCGGGCGGGACGCGTTCGAGGGCGCGTTGCACGGCCTTTTCGGGGACGGGTTGGCCGTTGACGCGGGCGGCGGCGCCGGGCGCGGCCGCCGGGGCGGCGGGGACGGCCGGCGTCTGGGCCGAGGCCGACAGGCACGAGAGGACCAGGACCGGGGCGGACCACCACCAGCGCGGCATCCTGCGCATCAGCATTCTCCCTATTCCGGACGACGGGTCGAGGGCGACCGCCATTCCCAGGCGGGCGAGATTGTAGCGAGGCGGCGGGCGGGAAGAAAGACGGAGTGGCGAGCGGGGTGCGGCGAGCGGCGCGGCGTAAGCCCGCCGGTGGAGCATTGATCCCGCGGCGCTCTCCTCTTCGGGCGCTATTCTAAACCGGCGGGCTTACGCCGCGCCGCTCGCCTCACGCCGCGCCGCTCGCCTTACGCCGCGCCGCTCGCCTCACGCCGCGCCGCTCGCCTCACGCCGCTCGTGCAGGGGCCAAGGCGGTCACGCCGTCTCCGTCGGATCGACGGTTTCCCAGGCCGTAAGTCGCCGCCGCCGCCATGAGCAGCAGGGCGGCGATGGGCTGGGCCGTCAGGTGCTGAAGCGGTCGATTCAGCGGCAGGAGCAATTGCAGCTGGGACAGCGTCAGGAGCACACAGGAGGCGGTGACGAGCGCCCGGAACCAGGCCGGCCGCGGCGCGGCCCAGGCCAGCACCGTGAGGACGGCCGCGACCGGGGCCAGCTGGACATAGGTCTGCGACTCCGTGGCCGGGCCGAACGCCATCATCCAGCCGCCGCACAGCCCGGCGATGCAATGCAGGAGGTCCGTCGGCCGCGCCCGTCGCCAACGGCGCCAGAGACAGACCAGGGCCACGGCCGCCCCCGCGACCACCTCCAACCGGACGTAGGTTTCCCGGCTCATCGGCGCCAGCCAGCGGCTGCAGACCCTCATCGCGTCCTGAAAACTGATGTCCAACTCCGGCCGGAAGCGCTGATTCAATCCCCACCGCACCCAATCGACGTATTGTTGCGCGACGTAGCCGGGACGCTGGAACAAAAAGGGCAGCAAAAGGCAAAGGGCCATCGCGGCCGCCCAGCGGAGTGCGAAGCGCCGGGGGTAAACGGCGGCCAGGACCAGCGCCAGGGCCGCCGGATAGACTTTGACACAGCAGGCCAGGCTGACCGCCAGGGCCGCCATGTTCCAGCGCGACTCGGCCGCGGCCGCCAACGCAATGAGGATAAAGCCGATGGTGAGCAGGTTGAGCTGCACGTCCATGAAGGTGACGCAGCCCATGCCGGCGCAGAGCAGCCAGGCGACGGCGCGGTGTTCGCGTCGGCCCAGGGTCGTCCGCGTCCACCACCAGAAGCCCGGTAGAAACACGGCCAGGTTGGCGACGCGCAGCAGGGCGCTGCCGACCGGGGCCGCTACGAGGGCCAACGGCGTCAGGGCGGCGGCGGTGAGCGGGCTGTAGCGGAAGACGCACAGGCTGTTCGGGTCCTGGCCGTCGTAAAGGCCTTCGCCGTGCAGCCAGTGGCGGCCGGCGTCCGCGAAGATCGGATAGACGCCCTGATGGCGCGGCAGATTATACAGGGCCGCCCGGCCCACCGCCGCCACGACGAGCAGCGCCCACAACACCAGGGCCAGTCGCTCCCAGCGGCCGACCTGCCCCGGTTGCCCCGCAATCCCCTCTTGCCGCGTCGCATGGGTCATGTTCGCCATCCCGCCCGGTATACGGATCGACTCGGCCCCCGAGGGGGACGGCCGACCGTCGTATCACAGGCGGGTGCGAACATACCAGCCCGAAGCGCAAGCGAGGGACTAAGTCTTAGTCCCTCGCTTGCGCTTCGGACCGGACTACTTGCGCCAGGATTTCTTCGATCTGCCGGACGCAGCCGGTCAGCGACGCGGCGGCCATCTGGAAGTTGGTGTGGTCGGAGACGCGGCGGTATTCCGCGGCGAACAGCTCCGTCGCCCGCCGCAACTTCGGCAATTTGCCCTTAATGCGATGCAGAAACTCCTTCCAGTCGCCGCGCTGGAAGGCCGGCTCGACGGCGCGCGCGTAGTCGAAGATCGTCCGCGGCACATCGAGCAGTTCCTCGTCGTCCTGGATCTCGTCGGCGTGCTTGAGGAACGTGCGCACCATCCAGGCGTGGGCGAGGACGGTGTTCAGGCGTTGCACGGCCTCTTCGGGAGTCACGGCTTCACGGCCTCCGAGGCGATCACTGGCGCGTTGGGGGCGTGGCCCGTCGCCCGCAGGTGGGCGGCGTGCTTGGCCTCGGTCAACTCCTTGGCGAACAGCACCAAGGCCGCTCCCAAACCGGCCAAAATGATGCCGACGTAGAGTGACCAGTGAGGCAGCGCTTCCGGCAGCGCGAGCACAGCGGGGCTTCGCGGGGTCGCCTGCGGGCGATACCAAAAGAGGGTGACGATGGTGTTGATGACCGGTGCCAAGGCGAAGATGACCGGGGCGACGTACATGCGCGGCCCCTTGAACTCGAAGGTGGCGAAGATGACGCAGAGCGCCCCGACAGCCCCGGCCGCCCCGGAGAGGGTGGCGAGGGTGACGGCGCTAGCGCCGAATTCCGGCTTGGGGACGTCGGGCCGACCACTCAGAAGCCACAGCATGAGCAGGGGCAGGAGGACCGCGACGACGAAGTAGGCGGCGCCGACGCATAGGAACGAGGCGTAGGAATTCTTGAGATCCTTGCCGCCCTGCGCGATCAGCGGCACGTACACGCCCCAGGACAGGCCGGCCAGCAACACGAATATGACGAAGGTATAGCCCTTGCTGAAATCCGGCCACTTGCCGGCGAGGATGCCGGGCAAATCCTTGGAGAGCAGCACCAACGCGGCACCGAGACCGGCAAAGACGACGCCGAGGTAGAGCGACCAGTGGACCGGCTCGCGCGGGGCGCCGATAGTGAACGCCCCCTCGTCGGGGTGCCAGAAGAGGCTGACGATGGTGTTGATGACCGGCGCCAGCGCGAAGATGACCGGGGCGACGAACATCGGCGGCCCGGGGAACACGACCGTGGCGAAGATGACGCACAGGGCGCCGGCGGCGCCGGCGACGCCGGCCAGGGTGGACAGGCTAATGCCGCGGCCGTTCCAAGCCGGCCGCTTGCCGCGCGCGCCCAGGATGAGGATGGGCAACAGGACCGCGAGCAGGAAATAGGCGGCGCCGACGCAGAGGAAGGCCGCGAACGCGCTGTGCAGCTCCTTGCCGCCCTCGGCGACCAGCGGGACGTAGACGCCCCAACAGAGGCCGGCCAGCGCCACGAAAAACATCCAGACGCGGGACTTCTGCATTATGGATTCCTCAAAGGAGTATATTCATCAGGCGAGCGGGGGGCGTAAGCCCCCTGATTTTGCGTAGCGCCTCGGAACGGGTGAAGAATCAGGGGGCTGACGCCCCCCACTCGCCGCGCCGCTCTTGGGATGACTTATTCATGCCGCAGGGCCGCGACCAGCGGCGCCCGCAGCGCCCCGAACGCGGCGACCGCGCCGACCGCCAAACCGACCGCCACCGTGGCGGCCAATACGCCCGCCAGGCCCAGCCACGGCGTCGCCGCCGACTGCCGGGCCAGGTGCGGCGCCGCCGCCGCCAGCGCCGAAACCGCGCCGGCCGCCAGGCCCAGCAGCAGCAAAAAGCCGTTCTCCGCCAGCACCAGCCACGTCAGCGTCAATCGCCGAAAGCCGAGCGCCCGCAGCAGGGCCAGCTCGCCGCGCCGCTCCCACACGCTCCGCAACAGCACCACGGCCAGCCCCAGTGAGCCGAGGATCAACCCCAGGCCTCCTAACGCCTGGAACGTGGACAGGTATGTATTCTCCACCGCCAGATACGACTGCAACCGCTTCGCCGTCGTCACCGCCTCGAAACCGCGGTCGGCCAGCGCCGTATTGAGCAGCGACCGCACTTCTTCCTCCTTACCCGGCGGCGTCTCGATCAGGAAGAATTGGTATCCCTCCTGGGTCGGATAGAGTTCGAGGAAATGGTCCTCCGACAGCAGCAAGCCGCTCTGGAAGACGCTGTTATCCAGCAACCCGTCGATTCGCACCGGCTTCGACGTACCGTCGTCGGCCGGCATTTCCAGCACGTCGCCCTGGTTCTTCCGGAGCACCCATACCACGCTGTTTTGTTCACCGAACGCCGGCAGTGGGCCGTCGGGCCGTTGCAGGATCGTCCACGGATTGGCGCGCTCCGCCTCGGTCGCGGCGTCCGAGGAGGCGAAGCGGAAGCCGTCGTGGGCGATCAGCGCCGCCGGCGCGCCCAGCATCCGCGGCTTGCGCGGCTCATACAAATTGAGGCAGCTCACGTCGTCGCCGGCGCGGACGCGGAAGGCGTAGATGGTCGTCCTGGCCAGTGTCTTTTTCGCCTCCTTAAGAAGGCCCTTCAGTTCATCGCCGCTGTATTTCCGCTGAAAGCGCTCTTCCAACTTTTCGGACAGCTCATACCGGCCGTCGCCACTGTTGAGGTCTTGCACGATCGGCAGGTCGGACTCGGCGACGAGGGCGAAACCGCCGTCCGGCCCGTGAACGTCGTGGCCGCCGGGCGCCGCCTCCTGCCGGAACGCCTCGACCGATACGATCAGGAACACCGCCGACGCCAGCAGTCCCGCCGTCAGCAGGCTGCGAACCCGGTGGCGGGCCGCGTTGCGCACGCCAAGCCGGGCCACGCCCCACCAGCCGCCGCCCTCGACCAGACCGTGACGCACGCCGGTCATCCAGGCCGCCGCCCCCGCCAGGCACGCGGTCAGCAAGAGGGCGCCGGCGCCGAAGAACGTCATCGCCTGATTGTCGCCGCTCGGCACGTACCAACCGGCCACGCTCAGTCCGACGGCGCCGATCAAGGCAATTATCGCGATCCATAGACTCCACTTAGGCCGTTTGCGGACGGCGCCGGCGCCCTCGGCCGTGGTCTGCCCGGCCAGCAGGGCGCTGGGGGCGACGCGGCCCAGACTGAACACGGCCCAAAGGATGGTTAGCACGCTCACGGCCAGCGACGCGGCGCCGCCGACGACGAAGCTGAACGCGGTGTAGTGCGGCCGCAGAAACGACTGCAACGCCCCGCCCGGCCAGAAGGCGCCGAGGAACTGTACCAGCAGGGCGGCGTAGGCCACGGCCGCGAGGAGGCCGACGGCGCTGCCGGCGACGGCCAGCAGCACGCCCTCACCCAGCAGCAGCCGGCGGATCGCCCACGGCCGATAGCCGACGGCCGTGAGCAGGCCGAACTCCGACGCCCGCCGGTCGAGGTTGAGGCGGAACAGCAGGCCGACCAGCAGCAGCGCCGCCGCGATGAGGAAGAAGCTGAAACCGAGGAACAGGCCGGCGAAGTCGGTGCTGCCGTTGCTGGCCTTCAGCGCCTGTTCCTTGACCGGCCGGAAGACCAGCCCGGCCTGTTCCGGGTTGAGTTGAGAAAGCAGAGCGTCCTCGAACGCCCTTTTGCTCTCTTGAAGGCCCGCATTATCCTTGGCGGCGAGGCGGACGGAGGTAAGCTTCCCGAAGCGGCTGCCCCAGAGCTTCTGGCCGGCCGCCAGGGTGATGTAGGCGCGGGGCGTCGCGCGGTACTGCTTCCAGTACAGTTCGTCGCGCTTCTTGACCCGTTCGGATTTGTAGGGAAAGGGCGGATCTTTCCAGTCGGTAATGCTGATCTTGTCGGTGACGCCGGGCACCTCCGGCGTCAGTCCGGGGTCGGCGGCGGGGCCGGTCATCGGGATCGTGCCCGTCAGCTTGAACTTCGCCGTGGCCGGCCGGAAGTCGCCGTGCTGCTCCGGCGGGTAATAGGTCAGCGTGATCGCGGCGCCGGGCTTCGCCGTGAGCGGCGAATCGGGCCATTCCGCCAGGACGATTTCGTCGTCCTTCAGCGCGGAAACGCCCTTGGGCAGGAACGGCCCCAGCGGCGGCGGGGCGGCCGGGTCGAGCGCCGCCACGACGACATACGGCACGTCGGCCTTGCCGTCGGACAGCGTGTCGGCCAGGTAGACCAGCGTCGGCGCCGGCGTCAGGCCGGTTTCCTTCGCGGCGGCCAACGCCGACGACTCGACGGCCGGCTCAATCAGGAGTTGTCGGCTCTCCAGAGTCAGAAAATCCTCATGGGCGGTGGGGCCGCGGAGGGTCAGACCCCAGTTGTCGAGTTCCTTTCTTAAATGCTGCTGCAAGGCGTCCTGTAAGCCCGGCCCGGCTTCGCCGGCAAGGACGGCGTTGACCCGGCCCTCCTGGCCAAGCGCCCTTTGCAGCGTCTTGAGCGGCAGAAAGGCGTTGCGCGGCGATTCCGTCGTCGGCGCGAGGTTGAAACGGCTGCCGAAGTCGTCCGCGTTGAGAATGGCGTGAACGGTCGCCTTGATTTCCGAGACTACGGCGCCCTCGTCGCGCTTGCCGAGCAGCGTTTCCGGCGGGATGGCGCCGGCCTTGCCGACGCGGAACGTCACTCGGTCGTCGGCGTGGGCGCCCGTCGCGTCGGCCAGTGCTTTGCTAAGAACGAGCTCGCTTTTGTCGGAATCCCAGAAGGAGGTTTCACCCGAGCCGCCGTCCGGCGACCAGAAGCCCTCCGTCACGCCGATTACGTTGACCTGGCGCGCGGGCGCGGCGTCTTCGCCCACAGACGCCGTGCCGCGCACCAGGACGGCCGGGCTGACCTGTTTGGCCGGCAAGTCCTCGGCGGCCTGCTCGCGGAAGAAGCGGCCGCCGACCAGCGCCTCATCGACCCAGCCCAGGCGTTGCAGCGTCAGGTCGCGCAGGCTGCCGCGCAGCGAGTCGCCGACCAGCAGCGCCCCCGTCAGCACGGCGGCGCCGACCACGACGCCGAGGAACACGGCGAAGTTGGCGCGCCAGTGGTACAGCAAATTGCGGACGAGCAGGCGGAACGGCGTCATGTCGTGATGCCCCCGGTCGCCTCCGGGCGGATTCCAGTTTCCGGCTCACGGTCGGCGGCGGCGTCGGGGCGCAGCCGGCCGTCGTCCATGACGAGGACGCGCGGGAACAGGTCGGCCAGCCGCCGGCTGTGCGTGACGACGACGAGGATGGTCTGCTCCTCGCGGTGCAGGTCGAGCAACAGTCGGCCGACCTCGTCGGCCTTGACGCGGTCGAGGTTGCCGGTCGGCTCGTCGGCCAGCAGCAACGGCGGGTGGTGGATCAACGCCCGGGCCACAGCCACGCGCTGCCGTTCGCCGCCGGACAGCTCAGCCGGCCGGTGGTCGAGCCGGTCGGACAACCCGACGCGCGCCAACAGCTTCAGCGCCCATTCCCGGACCTTGGCCCGGTCGTCGTGGCCGGCCAATGTCGGGATCAACACATTTTCAAGGACCGAACACTGCGGCAAGAGGTGGTGGTCCTGGAAGACGAAGCCGATGGAGCGGTTGCGGAAATCGGCCAGGCGGGCGTCGGACAGGGCGAAGGGGTCTTGTCCGCCGAGCGAGACGGCGCCGCGCGTCGGCCGGTCGAGCGTGCCGAGGATGTGCAGCAGCGTACTCTTGCCGGAGCCGGACGGCCCCATGACGGCCACGGCCTCGCCGCGCTGGAGTTCGAGGCCCACGTCGCGCAAGACGTGCAGCGGCCCGGCGGGGGTCGGGTAGTCTTTGTCGAGGTGTTCGACGCGAAGCGACATGGGCAGCGGGGGTCCGGGGTGAGGCGGGGCTAGAGGAAGTGTATTCGCGGAGGCGGTTGGCGTCTCAAGGTCGTGCGTTCATCGCGTGTACGGCTGGGCAATGACCAACTTGGGCACGACGCGGTAATGCTTGGTGTTGAAGGTGTACAGGGTCGCGGAGAGGCCGACGGCGCAGGCGGCGATCAGCGAATCCACCAGCCCTAATCCGTGGGAGAGGTGGTAAATCATGTAATCGGCCAACGCGCGGGCGCAGTCGGCGTCGGTGGGCCACACGACTTGGAAAGGCGCGACCAGGCGTAAAGACTGCTGAACCTCGCGCCGATTCCGGGCGCTCTGAATCAGTTCCATGACCGCCAGGCCAGGCACGGCAGGAAGGTTCGTCAGATTGGCGAACCAGGCCACTGCGGGCGGGTGTCGCCGCTGAAAGTCGATGAGCACGTCCGTATCGACGAGTTCCATCGGATGTTATTGCTCTCTCTTTTCTGACTTTTCCCGCAAGGCGCGGACATGCTCGGTCGGGTCCGTGATGTCAGTTCTCGTACCAAGAAGTCCTTCACGTTCCCAATAAGCGACGACCTCCGCCCCGGTGCGCGGCATGGGATTTGGGGGCCGTCCGACGGCGATGACGTGGACGAGGTATTCGGGAAGGGGCAGATGAAGCCGGGCGGCCTCGGCGGCTAGTTCGGCTTCCAAATCGGGCGGCAGGTCAATGGTAAGGCTCATGGGGATCCTCCTTCCCCGCCATGATACCAAAGATCGGACGGCCGTGGCTCACCAGTCGCCCCCAAGCGGCCGGCCGTCGTTGCGCGTGATCGCGTCGCGCAGGGTCGCTTCGCCGGTCGGGGAAGTGATGAACCGGGCGGACCCATCGGCCATGACGGCGTGGTAACCCTTGACGCGGTTCGACCCGAACAGGCTGAACCGGCTTTCGCCCGTGAACACGCCCCCCAACGGCGGCAGCGGCCGGTCGGCCTCGTATGGAAGGTCATCCGGCTTGGTCCATGGGACCGCCTGCCCCGCCTCGGCCACAAGAATCGTGTTGGACGTGCCGTCGGGAAAATCCTGGGGAAGTCGTAACCCTTCGGACCCGTCGAACGCCGTCCCTTTGCCGGTGAACACCTGATAGAACGTGGAGAATGGTTCGGCCCGCGCCTCCACCGGCAGAGCGGCCGGCGTGGAATACTCGTGAGGCATAGAGGATAAAAGGGCGATGTTATGGGGACTGTCCCACGACTCGTCCAGGCGGAATTTGTCGTAAAGGGACTTATGTTCCAAGTAGGGCAGGAGAAGTACGCGCCAGCTGTGCAGCGGCTTGCCGGTCGCGTCGCGCAGGACGGCCGGAGGGAGGCGGCCGCCGTGGGCTTCGGCATAGTCGTGCATGGCAAGTGCGATCATCTTCAGATTGTTCATGGTCGCCATACGGGCGGCCGCTTCACGCACCCTTCAGGTGGCCGGCAAGAGCAGGAAGCCGAGGGCGAACCCACCGGTCGGGATCGCCATGCCCCAGCCGGCGAGCGCCTTTCCGCGGAGCGCGGCGGGCGACCGCTTCACCGCGATCCAGCCGTAGATTCCCAGCACGAAGGTCAAAACGCCGAAGACGACAACGCCGATGAGGAATTGATCGAATCGAGTAACGACGGCCAAGGTGCCGCAGGCGAGCGATGACACGCCCGTGACAAGTGCGGCCGCCGCCGCGCGGCTGGTTCGGATGGGTGCGCCCATGATCGCGACCTCGCATGACATGCCATACAAAACCACATTCTACCAAGGCGCTCGTCGGGCGCCCAGCACCTCGTCCTATTTTACCATCTAACTTGCTGTGAACAGCGCCAACACCCCCAACCCATAAAACGTATACTCCACATCGCACCCCTCGTCCCAGATGCCGCCACTGAACCCGCCGTCCGGCCGCTCCGCCGACTCCGCGAATGCCCGCGCCTCGTCGCCGTCGATGCGCCCCAGCGCCCCCAGCTGATGCAGCGTCCACGACGCCGTGAACGTGGACAACAGGTCGGCCAACGGCGCCCGGCCGTTGGCGCGCAGGCCGCCCTCCGGCGACGCCATCTCCGCCAGGAAATCCACCACGCCGTCGCGCACCTCCGCCATCAGGGCGTCGCCGTGTGGCGCCGTGAGTTGCAGCAGGCCGACCGCCGCCGCCGTCGGGTTCGTGCCGCCGCGGCGCATCGGGGCGATCTCCACGAAGCCGCCGTCCTCGCGCCGGCGCGAGGCTGTGAACCGCACCACCCCCGCCGGGTTCGGCAGCGCCTTGCCGAGCAACTGGTAACAGAGGCCGACGAGGAACGTGTGATAGGTGCTGCCGGACGCGCCGCCGGGAGTCTTGGTATAACCGCCGTCGGCGGTGCGGAATGTCTCCAGAACGTCGGCCGTGCGTTCGGGCCAGTCGTCGGGGCTGTCGGCCAACACATCGGGGCCGCCGGACGCTTGCACCAAGAGACACGCATAGAGCAGCGAGAAGAAATCGACCACGCTGGCCGACTGCGTGAGGCTGTGGCGCAGGAAGCCGGCCGCGCGGTCGCAGATTTCCGGCGTCAGTTCGTCCAGCACGCTGAGGCCGCGTAGGCCGAAGGCGGTGTAGTAGAGGTCGGAATCGCCCTCGCGGCCGGAAAAACCGCCGTCGGCGTTCTGGGCGGCGTGGAGGTAATCGGCGTGGCGGGCGGGCGTCGGCTCCGGCAGCCGGGCGACGCCGTCGGCTAGACGGGACGTGAGTTGCGCGAGATACGATTCGGGGTCCATGAGGGGATTGTATGAGGCGGTCAGGCCGCCCGCGCGGCGCCGCCGGTCTTGGGGCCGCCCATGATCTGGACCAGGATGCCGAGTATTGTCCCGGTGTCGCGTATGTAATATTCCGGCCGGTCGATAGTCAGCACGTCCCCCTCCAGCCGCAGGAACCTCCAGTTGGTCCCGCTGCTCACGGCGCCGTACAGCGCCGGGAACGGCGTCCCGTCCCGCTCGTTGAAGATTCGCATCCCGACCATTGCGGCCGCGCACTGGCCCAGCCCGCCGATGATGTCTTCACGCTTGGCCTCTACCACCGCCGCCAACGGGCTACGAAGATAGTAAATCTCTTCAGAACGGGCGATCAGGTAGTCGCAAAACCCGTTGAGGCCGCGGGCCTTGTCCGCATCCAGCGCTATGCCGGGCAGCACGTGGACCGGCCCCGCCGCCCGCCGCTGGGCCTCGGCCAGCAGCGGGGCGATGATGTACACGCTGCGGGCCATCTCCGTGCTGACAGCCACCGCAAGCGTGCCGAAATCGTCCAGCCAGGCGCGGAGATAGTCGCTCGGCTCCAGCGGCGCCACGCCCGCGAACAGGTCCCTGTCCCGTTCTTCCCGGAGGCCGAAGGTCGTGACAGCGGTGCGCAGGTCGAAATCGCTGAACGCCATGAGTCGCCCCGAAATGGAATGGGACAATCGCCTTCTCGCCATCGTATCAGCCCCCGTCCTATTCGGCAGGAAACTTCGGCCCCGACAGGAACCTTTTTCGCGCACGACTTGACAACCCCCGGATTCATCTCCCACAATTCCCTTACATCCTTACACGACCCCCGCACCGACGGGGCCACAGAGACCGCAGCATGGCGCACCCCCAAACTCCGCGTCCCCACCGCGAATGGCCCTGGCTCGTTCTGGCCGTCGCCCTCGTCTGCGCCGTCTGCCTGCCGCTGTGGCAGCTGTCGTCCGGCGGCCCGTCCGGCGCCGGCTTCGCCAAGTGGACGCCGCAACGCTTCGGCCAGCTCCTGCTCGGACCGGAACAGATCGCCTCCTACTGCGGCTTCGTCTGGGCCGCGTTCATCCTCCTCCAGCGCTATCTCGACGTGCGCCGCCAGCGCCGCGCCTTCGACCTCGGCCTGTTGCCGACCGAGGTGGGCGTCTGCATCCTTCCCGAAGACGCCCGGTTGCTGCAACGCCGGGTCGAACAGCAGGCGGCGGCCGGCGGCCCCTACATCCTCGCCAACATGATCCGCCTCGCCCTGAGCAAGTACGCCGTCAGCAAGTCCGGCCGCGACGTGGCCGAGACGGTGCGAACCCAGGCCGACGTGGACCTCGGTCGACTGGTGTCGAGCATGGCCACCGTGCATTACCTGGCCTGGGCCATTCCCGCCATCGGCTTCCTCGGCACGGTGCGCGGCCTGGCCACCAGCCTGACGATGGGCGGCCAGACGCAGATGGAAATCGCCGCGTTCATCCAGGAAGCGACCGGACATCTGAACGTCGCCTTCGATTGCACGCTGGTGGCCCTAGCGCTGAGCCTCGTCCTCATGTTCCTGCTGCATTCGGTGCAGCGCGACGAAGAGGCGTTGGTCATCGACTGCCAGCAGTATTGCCTCGAACATCTGGTCACGCGGTTGTACGAACACGAACCGGAGCACGCGGAGCACATGGGGGTTTCGTAAGCTCAGGCGAGCGGGGGGCGTCAGCCCCCTGATTTGTCGCCTATTCCGCGGCGCTATCCCAAAATCAGGGGGCTTACGCCCCCCGCTCGCCCGCAACGCACTGGAGCGCGTCATGACCCTAGTCGGTCTCGACTTGAACGCCACACGCGCCCGCGCGGTCCACGGCGCCGGCCACGGGCCGCCCGTCGGCCTCGACCTGGAGGACGACCGGCGCGACCTGCCGCTAGCCGTTGGCCTGGCGGAGCGCGCGCCCGTCGTCGGCGCCGCCGGCGCCTCGCTGCGCCGCAGGGCGCCGCACCTCGCCTGCGTCGATTTCCTCCCCGCCCTGGGTCAGAAACGTCTCTGGTCCGCCGGCCGTCATCGCCTCGACGCGGCCGCCGCCCTGGACCTTACCTTCCGCCGCCTGCACCAATCCCTCGGCCGGGCGGAAGGCGTGTTCCTGACGCTGCCGACCTACCTCACCGACCCGCAGGAAGTGTTGGCCCTCCAGTTGGCCGACAAGGCGGGCTGGCCCCTGCTCGGCACGACGCCGACGCCGACGGCCGCCGCCCTGGCAGCCTACCAACGGCTGCCGTGGTCGGGATTGGCCCTGGTCGTGGACGTGGATTATCACGCTCTTACATGGTCGGCGGTGTCCGTCGAGGCCGATCACGTCCAACTGGTGGGGACGCACGTCTGCACGCATCTCGGTCTCGGGGCGTGGCTGGCCCGGCTGCTCAACGGCACGGCCGCGCGCTGCGTGCGCCTCAGCCGGCGCGACCCGCGCGGTTCCGGCGACGCCGAACAATCGCTGTACGACCAGCTCGCCGACCTGCTGGCGTCGGACGTCCCTCCCGCTGGCTTGGTGGAACTCGTCATCCAGTCGCCGCAGTGGTGTCAGAACCTGATGCTGCAGGCCGACGAATTGGCCGGCTTCTGCGTCCCGTTGGTGCGGCAGGCCGTGGCCGAAATGCAGACCTTCATCACGATGACGGCGGACTTTGGCGTGATCGCGTCGCTGTTGGCCACGGCGGCGGCGGGCGCCCTGCCCGGCCTGACGGCGGCGCTGGAAGAGCAGCTGGAACGGCCGGCCATCATCCGCGCCCCCCAGCCGGGCGACGGCGGCGACTTCGGCGAGAGTTTGCCCCTCGACGAGGACATGACGGCGACGCGCGTTCAGGTGCTGGACGCCGACGCCGTGGCCCGCGCCGCCTGCGACCTCGCCGGCCGGGTGCGCCGCGGCGACCTGGCGCGCGGCCGGATCGACGCGGCCCCATTGCCGTCGGCCGCGGGCGATGACGGCGGCCCGCCGCGCGTGCAGTTCCGCGGCCACGACCACCCGCTGACCGGGGCCGTCTTCAGCCTCGGCCGCGACCCCGCCTGCGACCTCGTGTTCGAGAGCGAGTTGTACCCGTCCGTTTCGGCCAAGCACTGTGAGATCGCGCTGGACCACGACGCCTACCTTCTGCGCGACCGCAGCCGTCACGGCACCCTCATCAACGACCATCGCGTCCAGGTGCAGGCGCCGTTGTATTCCGGCGACTGGATCCGCCTCGGCCCTGGCGGCCCCGTGCTGCGCTTCCTCGGCCGCCCCGCCCAGCAACTGCGGCTGATGACCACGGCCTGAAAGAAGGGGTCAGGGGTCAGGGGTCAGGGGTCAGCAAGCGTCTGTCTTGCTGACCCCTGACCCCTGACCCCTTGGAGAAAGACATGCGCGTCCGACACCGCATCCCGTCGATATTCACGCTGTCCATGGTGGACGTGCTCTGCTGTTCGCTGGGCTGCGTCATTCTGTTGTGGCTCATCAACCTTCGCGACGCCAAGCAGCACGAAGACGACTCCGGCGCCAAGCAGCACGACCTGACCAATCAGATCGCCGAGTTGGAAAAGGATCGCGCCGCCGTTCAGGCGGAGGCCGACGACAGGGCCGCGGCGCTGCGCGACCTCGGGCAAAAGTGGAAGGACGCCGCCGGGCGCGTCGTCTCGCTGCAAGCCGAAGTGGCGGCGCGCGAGAAGGACTTGGCCGCGGCCCGCGGCCGTTCCGACGACCTGGGGCGCCAGCTGGCAGACGCCGGACTCCACATCAAGGACTTGCAAGCCCTCGCCGACCTCGTGCCCGGATTGCGCTCCCAGGTGAAGACCGCGCTGGGCCAGTACGCCGCCGACGAGGCGAAGGTCCTGGCGCTGGAGAAAGACGCCGCCCGGCGCGGGCGCGACCTGGACGACGTTGGGCGGAAACTGCTCGCCGCCCAGAAGGAAGCGGCCCTTCGAGTTCAGGACCTGGACGACGCGGGCAAGAAGCTGACGGCCCTGCGGGAGGCGAAGGCGGAACTGGAGACCGACCTCGCCGGCCGCGACAAGGAGCTGACGCTACTGCGGCCCTACAAGGAGCAATGGGCCGCCGATGAAGAGCAATTGGCATCCGTGAAAAAGGATTTACTCGCGTCGCAAAGCGACCTCGCCCGCCGGGCGCAGGCGTTGGACGACGCGGCCAAGAGCGCGACGGCCCTCCAGGCGTCCAAGGCGAAGCTGGAAACGGATATTACGGACCGTACTAAAGAGTTAATGGCGTTGCGACCGTTCAAGGACCGCTGGGCGGCCGACGAGGAACAGCTGTCGTCGCTGAAAAAGGACGTACACGCCGCCCAAAAAGACCTGGCCCAACGCACGCAAGACCTGGACGACGTGGGCAAGAAGTTCGTGGCCCTCCAGCTGGCCAAGGCGAAGGTGGAAACGGACCTCGACGCCCGCGCCAAGGAGTTGACGCTGTTGCGGCCGTACAAGGACAAGGTCGCGGCCGACGACGATCAGGTGGCCTCGCTCCAGAAGGACCTGGCGGACGCCCGCCGCAACGTGGTCGCGCTCCAGGCCGAGAAGGCGACCTGGCGGAACCAGATGGCGCGGACGCGGCCCGACGCCGAAAACCGCTTCGCCGGCCTGGCGCTGACCGGCCGCCGCGTCGTCTTCCTGGTGGACATGTCCGGCAGCATGGTCTATCTCGACGACAACACGCCGGCCCCGCAGAAGTGGGTCGAGGTCCACAAGACCGTCGCCCGCATCATGCGCAGCCTGCCGGACCTAGAAAAGTATCAGATCGTCACGTTCTCCGACCGGCCGCATTTTCCGCTGGGCGGCGACGGCAAATGGCTGGACTACGACCCGCGGACGAGCGCCGACCTCGTCCTGCAGACGTTGGCGGACGTGAAGCCCGACGGCGGGACGAACATGTATAGCGCCATGGAAACCGCCTTCCGCTACCGCAAGGACGGCCTGGACGCCATTTACTTGCTCTCGGACGGCTTGCCCAACCTCGGCGAGGGCGTCAAGTTGGAAGAGGTGAGCGCGTTGACCGAACTGGAACGCGGCGCCCGGCTGTCGGCCGTCATCCGCAAGACGCTCAAGACCGACTGGAACCGCGAGCTGCCGGGCCAGGCGCGTGTGCATATCAACACGGTCGGATTCTTTTATGAAAGCCCGGACGTGGGGGCGTTCCTGTGGGCGCTGGCCCGCGAGAACGACGGCGGCTTCGTGGGGATGTCACGTCCATGAGAGAAAATTTGAACTCGGTCTGGTCGGCGAGGAGCTTTGACCTTATCTGCTTCGCCCGCTTGACCTGGCGGAAGTGCGGCGCGATCCCGGCGTAGAGTCCCCGGACGGCTTTGCCACGGAAAACGTCTTAAGCCCTCTATTCCATAGCAGTTTCATCGAATCGTATCGGGCCGGGCGGAAGACTTCAAGGCCCGTCCGGTCGGCGTCCGGCCGACAGGGCGAATCGGAAGGTCAGCCGGAAGGTTTTGTCCTTCCCGTGGTATTCAAAAAAGCAGTCGTCAAGTACGTCGCGGCCAAGGATGCCATGCACTTCGCCGTGGAAGTCGTCGGAAGCGATGGCGTGGACGCTAGTTCTACTGTGAGCTTTTTGTTACCCGTCCGGACACTCCCGGCGCGGCGGGAACTTACCGGTGGCCGCGTGCCAGTGGTAAATCCGGGCCTCTTCATTGCGCCGCGGCACACGGCTGACCTCCGCAGCAAGCACGCCGGAACCGGCGCCATAATTGTGCTGCCGACTCTGCCCGATCAGGACGAAGTATTGCCGCGCCACCTAACGGCCGTCCGGATGACGTTGGACGCATTCGGAATCGCGGACCCGCCGGAATTTGCCTCGCGGCTCCAAAAAGCAAGTTGACTGGGCGAGCGGGCCGCTCGTCTCCCTCGGGCATACTTCGTCCGTGTCCCGTCACTTCGCGGATCGTCAACGTGGACGGCGGATACGTCATGCACTGGTAGGCCATATGCCGGGCGTACTGACCACGCAGCGCAATTCCCAATCGTCCTCCCGCACCGACCAGGCCGCTTCCATTCCATGCGGTTCGTGCAACGTCCCTTCCGGGTCGTAAATCAGCGCGACGAGAACGCCGCAATCCCGCCGACTCCGGTAATAGGCCGCGTCCTCCTTGAGTTGTTCCGCGAGCCGCGCCACGTCGGTCGGCGACCGAACGTACTTGGCCGTGACCGCCGCCCGCTCCGGCGCGAGCAGGTAATCCGTCCGCGTGCCGGCGGCGTAGCGCGGGGTCCGGCTTTCGGGGCGAACGTCGTCGAAGTGCAAGGGCAACAACGCCCGTAAAAGGTCTTCAAGGTCTCTCTCATCCTCGACTCGATAGGGCGGCCGGTCGCCCTGTCGCCACCGCAGCTGACGGACGACCAGCGGCAGGCGCCGGAGCAATCGTTCCAGCGGCGCCAGCGGGTCGGCGACGGCGGGCGCGGCCGCTTCCGTCCACGGAAAGGCGGCGCCGCAGGCGGCGCACCAGCGCGGAGGTCGCAGGACGCCGACCGGAGACAGGCCGGGGACGCGCACCGCCCCCGGTAGCTCCGTGCCGCACGTCGGGCAACGGTCAATGGTCGCCGCCCCGCAGCGGTCGCAGCAGGGGCGCCGGCGTTCCGGGTAGGTGTGGGCCATGTCCGTGACGACGTGCCCGCGCCGGCAGACCTGCATTGAGTCCTGAAAGAGATCTCCGATGGCGTTTGTCATCGCGCGTACCCTCCCGGCGGCGTCACCGCGCCCCGTCGGCCGCGACCGCCTTGGGCGCGGGGACCGCGGACGCCTGGCGCATCGACTCCGCCGCCTCACGGGCCAGGCGTTCGCTAAAATCCTTCAGCCCGGCCAATTCCCCGGCGTCCATCGGCTGGAAGCCCGACTTCTCCGCCACCATCATGCTCAGCAACAGCGACAGCATCCCGCCGGCGCCGCCGGCCTGGCCGTCGCCCCCGGCCACGAACACGCGCTCCGGGACCAACGGCTGACTACTGTGTGTCAGTTGCTCCGCGACCACCGACAGGGCGTACAGCCGCGGGTCGCCGAACGACGCCACCTTGCGCAGCAGCACCGACGCCTCCGACAGG
>Ga0182024_10010421_pt1 | contig 18930 bp, 14 predicted proteins | sample P32metaG_FD_120480 | JGI IMG/M metagenome (GOLD analysis project Ga0182024, IMG submission 120480) | Permafrost microbial communities from Stordalen Mire, Sweden - P3-2 metaG (Illumina Assembly) | ecosystem: Environmental > Terrestrial > Soil > Wetlands > Permafrost | place: Sweden: Stordalen... | reverse complement strand
TGACGAAATTCCATGGACTTTATCTACAAGATGACCGCGACCAGCGCATTGCGCTGAAGCGGGCGGGCAAGGAGAAAGCCTACTCGTTCATGCTACGGGTCCGTCTGCCCGGCGGTCGAGCCACGCCGCAGCAGTGGCTGACGCTCGACCGGCTGGCCGGTGAGGTCGCTTCCCCGTCGCTGCGGATCACCACGCGCCAGACGTTCCAGTTCCACGGCGTGGCCAAGGGCAACGTGAAGAAGCTCGTGCAGGGGATGCATCTCGTGCTGCTCGACTCGATCGCGGCGTGCGGTGACGTCAACCGCAACGTCATGACCTCGCCCAACCCGGAGCGCAGCCCCGTCATGCAGCAGGTCTACGAGCAGGCGCGCGCCTGGAGCGATTTCGCGCTGCCGAAGACCCACGCCTACCACGAAATCTGGCTCGATGACGAGATGGTCGCGGGCAGCGAGAAGGAGGTTGAGACGATGTACGGCGAGACCTACCTGCCGCGCAAGTTCAAGACCGGCTTCGTCGTCCCGCCTTCCAACGACATCGATGTTTTTTCGCAGGACCTCGGCTTCATCGGCATTGTCGAGAACGACAAGCTCGCGGGCTATAACGTCACGGTCGGCGGCGGCCTCGGCATGAGCCACGGCAACGTCGATACATTCCCGCGGCTGGCCGACGTGATCGGCTTCATCACGCCTGACCAGGTGCGGGCCGTCGGCGAGGCGGTGCTCACCACGCAGCGCGACAACGGCGACCGCACCAACCGCAAGCATGCGCGGCTCAAGTACACGATCGAGGACAAGGGCGTCGCGTGGTTCAAGGGCGAGGTGGAAAAGCGCTCCGGCATCGCCTTCCAGCCCGCGCGGCCCTTCGCGTTCACGACCATCGAGGACCCTCACGGCTGGCATGAGTGTGTCGATGGCACTTGGTTTTACGGCCTGCACATCCTGAGCGGCCGCATCGTCGATCGGCCCGGCTGGGCGATGAAGTCCGCGCTGCGCGAGATCGCCGAAGTGCATAAGGGCGATTTCCGGCTCACGCCTTCACAGAACGTCAGCATCTCCGGCGTCACGCCCGCGGAAAAGCCGGTCATCGAGGAAATCCTGAAGAAGCACGGGCTCGACAAGGAAAACGAACGCTCGGGCCTGCGGCTCAACGCGCTTTCCTGCGTGGCGCTGCCGACCTGCGGCCTCGCGCTGGCCGAGAGCGAGCGCGTGCTGCCCGACCTGCTGGCGAAGCTCGAACCCATTTTCGCTGAAGCCGGCCTGCAGCGCGACGCCATCAGCCTGCGCATGACCGGCTGCCCGAACGGCTGCGCGCGGCCTTACCTCGCGGAGATCGGCCTCGTCGGCAAAGCGCCGAACAAGTACGCGCTCTACCTCGGTGCGAAGTACCAAGGCACGCGCCTCAACCGCCTCTTCGCCGCCACCGTCACGCTCGAGGACGCGGTCACCATGCTCACGCCGGTCATCCAGCGTTACGCCAAGGACCGTCAGCCCGGCGAAGGCTTCGGCGACTACTGCGACCGAGCCGTCCTGCCCCCGGACGCGACGTTCCATAGCGTCGGGACGCCGTTATAATCAATGCGACTAGTCCGCTAAGCCATAGTATCTTAAAATCGCGCCGGCCAGCACCGCGGCAGCGGTATCTCGGCTAAACTCCCAGGCGCCATTTAGAGATTTGCTAACCATTTTTCCAATCCAACCTGCGGAACGAGCGCCAAGCTGTTTTGCATTCGGCGGAGGTGGATCGCTCAAAATCGCTTCCTGAAGGGATTCGATGTCAGACGGACTAACTTTGATCGATTTCAGAAATTGCGCGAGACTTTCGAAGTCATTTTTCTGTACATCCATTTGCAGATTTTGAGTCACTGTACTGCCAGAAATATTTCCTAATACGCCTTGGAAGTTGCCTATGGTAACTGACGATTTTTCTTCTTTTTCATTCATCGGAAGGTTCTTTTCTTCTCTATAGAGGCGACTTTGTTTCAGTAGGCGAAATTTGATTTTTACCGCCTCGATTAGACCCAGCTGCGTCTCGATTTGTTTGACCATCATCTCGGTCGCCCAAGGAGCTCCATGGCATTCCATCGTCTTTTTGGCTTGAGTTACCAGCGCCACCAAATCGTGATCGAAAGTATAGGATTGTTCTACGCCTTCGATAAATGCGGATAGAGTCGGAAAACTGTCGATATTGTTCGAGGCGCTAAGATAGGAACAGGAGGTATGAGCATGACCCCTTCCTGACGAATAAAGCTCATCGTAAATCGCAGTTACCTCCAAGGGATAATCGCTGTAGATGGAGCGAAAATCCTCTTTATGCTTCAGATGAACCCAATCGTCTCGATCGTATCGGTCAAACTGCTCTGCGTAATATTCGATGCTGCTCAAGGTGTCATCGACTTCCTTAAAATCGGGGCGCCTCGGCATGTGGTTCTCCTCGAACTACGAAAAGCCCTAAGGTTTTTCGAATTTTGAACCGGATCGGTTCAGTGAAAGGTTAATCAAAATCCCGGCAACCCGCCCATTCCGGCGGGCATGAGCTTGCCGAGTTCCTTGGCGGCGTCGGCCTTGCCCTTCTCGATGGCTTCGCGCACGGCGGTGGTGATGAGGTCCTCGAGCATCTCGGCTTCGCCTTCCTTGACCAGCGCGGGATCGATCTTGATGGAGACGAGCTGGCCTTCGCCCGTGGCGACGGCCTTGATCTGGCCGCCGGCGGCCTCGGCGCTGTACTGGCGCGCGGCGAGTTCGGCCTGCAGCTTGCCGGCCTTGGCCTGGAGTTCCTGCGCCTGCTTCATCATTTTCATCATGTTCATGGTCGTGTCCGGTGGTCGGTTGAGATCGGGTTTCTGAGGGGGAGTTATAGCGCATGGGGCGCGGCTCTGCCTATGAAAAGAGGTGGGCGTGATGGAGCGGGGCGCGGCAGGGAGGTCGGTCGACATGGTGCGTCGATGCGCGAGGGGGAGGGCTTGTCGGCGGGCGGAATTTTTCCGTCGCGCACCCGCGTCGGGCCGACGCGGGCTACCTAGGAAGCAGGGGAGACGATCCTGGCCTCGAAGATTTTCAGCGCGTTCTGGATGACCGGGTCGTTGACGAAATCTTCCTGCGACAGATTGGGCGCGGGCGGAGCGGGTTTGGCGGGCGCGGCATTTGCGGCCACTGTGACGGGAACCGCGGACGTGTCCGTCTTGCGGCCTTCGCCGATGAGGAAGACGAGCCGGGGCGTGCCGCCAAGCTGTTCGGCGAGCGATTTCTCCAGCAGCTCGAGGTTGCGGGGGCTTTTGAGGAAATAGAGCTTCTTTTCCAACGCGCCCGGCAGCATGACCTCGATGAGGCCGGCCTTGGCGGTATGGAATTGCACGGCGCGGATGGTATCGGCCTCGAGTGGGCGGGCGGCGGCGAATTCTTCCGTCGCGACTTTCCACGCTGCTTCCGCCTTGGCAATGGACATTCCGGCAGCGGCGGGTGCGGCGCCGGACGTGGGCATCGTCGGTGTTCCGGTGATCACCGTATGAGGAGGGCCGACGACAGCGGGAGCGTTAAGCGCAACCTCCGATGGCGGCGCGAGGGAGGGAGGAAGCGGGCGTGGTACGGCGGTCGTCGCGCTTGAACCGGGGGCGGTCGCCCCGGCAGGCGGTGCGCCGCCGGAGGGCAGGCTGCCCGCGTTGCCGAGTGTCTCGAGGATGCTTTCGAGCGAGACGCGTTCCTTGAGCTGGCTGATCTGGATGAGCGCGACCTCGAAGACGACGTCCTTGGCCAGCGCGTAGCGCAGGCGGCTTTCGAGCTGGCTGAGTTCGTCGAGAATGCCGAGCGCGGCACTGCGTGAAATCTGCGGCGCCATTTCCGCAAGCACGGTTTTCTCGGCGGCCGAGAGGTCGGCTTCCAGCGCGGTGGGCGAGACCTGGTAGATGACGAGGTTGCGGAAGAACGCGAGCAGGTCCTGGCTGAGCTTGCCCAAATCCTTGCCCGCGCCGGCGAGTTCGCGCGAAGCCTTCAGCACGGCGGCGACATCGCCCGTGGCGAGGGCTCGGGCGAGTCCGGCGACGGGCGCGAATCCGGTCAGGCCGAAGAGCATGAGCACGTCGGCTTCCGAGACGCGGTCGCCGTAAAAACCGATGGCCTGGTCGAGCGCCGACTCCGCATCGCGCAGGCCGCCCTCGGCGTAGCGCGAGATGGCGTCGAGCGCGCCGGGTTCGGCCTCGACCTTCTCCAGCTTGCAGATGTAGGCGAGGTGGGCGCGGATCAGCGGCTCGGGAATGCGGCGCAGGTCGAAGCGCTGGCAGCGCGAGAGGATGGTCGCGGGCAGCTTGTGCACCTCGGTGGTGGCGAAGATGAACTTCACGTGCGCGGGCGGTTCCTCCAGCGTCTTGAGCAGCGCGTTGAACGCGGCGGTCGAGAGCATGTGGACCTCGTCGATGATGTAGATCTTGTAGCGGCCCTTGGCGGGCGCGTAGCGGACGTTGTCGCGCAGGTCGCGCACCTGCTCGACGCCGTTGTTGGAGGCGCCGTCGATCTCGAGCACGTCGAGGCAGCGGCCCTCGGCGATCTCGGTGCAGATGGGCTCGGCGGGATCGAAATCGGCGGAGGGCTTGTCGCCGCTTTCCAGCGCCTTGGCGAGGATGCGGGCGGTGGTGGTCTTGCCCGTGCCGCGCGGCCCGACGAAGAGATAGGCCTGCGCGATGCGGCCGAGTTTCAGCGCGTTGCTGAGCGTGCGCACGACCGTTTCCTGGCCGACGATTTCGGCGAACGTCTGGGGCCGGTATTTGCGGGCAAGGACCTGGTAGGCCATGTGTCCTTCACGTTAACGCCGCGGGCAGAAAAGGAAAAAGGTAAAAGGACAAAACGGAGCGCAAAACTTGGAACTTCGAACGACAAACGTACAACCCGCGAAGGTCGAACTGGTCCTTCGACCGGCTCAGGATGACGAAAGGCTTGCGCAAGACCCGGAGAGGAAACGGTCCTCCGTCCTACAATTTCAGGCCTTCGGCTCGAGCGTCAGCGTCTTCAGATACTCGAGCAGGCTGGTGCCGCGCTGGGTGCTCAGGCTCAGGCTGGAGCCGTTGATGAAATGGACCTGATACGAGGTGGACTCAATCGTGACGATGTAGGAGATCTGCGCGACGTTGATGGTGACTTCGGAACCGCTGGGATCAGAGAATGTGACGAAGGGGTGCATGGGGTGAGGTTAGGCGCTATTGCCTTTTTTGCACCCGGAAAGTAGCGGCGTCAGGAAGCCTACTGCTCGTTGGCACGGCCGGAGGGGGCCGGCGTCAGCATGCGGCCGGTGGGCGCGGAGGAAAGAGAGGTCGCGGGTGGTTGCGAGCCGTCGTCATCACCGGCCGTCGGAAGCTCGGGTGCGGTGGCGGCTTGGGCGAAGCCCCAGTTGAAGAGGATCATGGCGTCGCTCCACTTGTCGGTGCTGTCGAGGATCGTCAGCAGCAGTTCACGACCACCGCGCGTGACGGAGGCGGCGTAGGTGTGACGCGAAGCCACGGTCCAGCCGGTCTTGGCCGCGCCCATGCCGGGGTAATAGCCAAGCAGGCGGTTGTGGTTGACCAGCCGATGAGTACCGGAGCGGGTGCGGATGACGAACTCCTTCGTGCTCATGATCTCGCGCAATTCGGGATAACGCAGGACCGCCGCGAAGATTTTCATCAGGTCGGCGCAGCAGGTGTAGTGCGTGCCGGCGGGAGCGGGCAGGCCGTTCGGATTGTAGAAATGGGTGTTGTAGAGCCCCATCGAACGCGCGCGCGCGTTCATCATCTGGACGAATCCCTCTTCGCTACCCGCCACGGAGCGGCCGAGCGCGCGGGCGGAGTCGTTGGCCGACTCGATGAGCAGCGCGTGGAAAAGGTCGTAGACCGAGATGACTTCGCCGGGAATAACCGGGATATTGCTCGGCTCTGCCCGGTCGTCCGGCGCGATGCGCACGCTGCCGTTCAGGCCGCCGAGCTTTTCGTAAACGATGAGAGCCGTCATCAGCTTGGTGGTTGAGGCGGGCAACAAGCGTCGGTCGGGGTTCCGGGCATAAAGCACCTGGCCGGTCTGCGCGTCGACGAGCATCGCGGCCACGGCCACGATGGAATCAGGCGATGCGAGGTGTGGATGGGGGCCGTAATCGCGGAAGAGGAAATTTTTCGCCGAGGCCGGCGTCGACGCCGCGACCAGCATCGAACCAAGGAGGGCCAGCGCGCGCCGCCGCGTGATCACGCTGTCTGACGAAAGCTGTCCCGCGGAGAAATCATGGAGTCGCGGGTGGGGGAGTGACATGGGGCGCGGAAGTCCGGGTGGTGGCGAGGCGTTGGAGCAGGTCGGGATTTTTCGGGTCTTTGCTGAGGGCGAGCCGCCAGGCGGCCAACGCATCGGACTTACGTCCCACGGCAAGATAGGCATCGCCGAGGTGTTGTAAAACCGAAGGATCATTGTTGGTCATTTTTGCTGCCTGTTGCAAGACCGGTAATGCTTCATCGGGCTTCTTCCGCTTGAGATCGACATACCCGAGCGTGTCCAGCATCGAGCCGTTGTCCGGTGCGAGATCGGCGGCATGTCGCGCGGTCTTCTGCGCCTCGTCGAGATTTTTCTCCTGCTCCGCCCACATCCACGCCTCCTCGTTGAGGATGTTGGGATCGTCAGGATTATGCTGCAGCCCGTCGCGCAGGAGAGGCTCCATTTCATCGCGCCGGTTGTTCGCGTCGAGGATCACCGCGCCTTCGACGTAGAAATCGACGCCCAGGCTGGAGGGATCGTTGCCGGCAAGCTTGCGCGCCAGGTTGAATTCGGCGAACGCCCCGGCGGAATCACCCGCGCCCATTTCCTGCACGGCGTTATAGAAGTGAAGCTGGGCCGAATCGGGAAAACGTTTCAGGCTGATGGCGAGCGCATCGGCTGCCTCTTCCGGTCGACGCTGGTCGATGAAGAAGGCGGTGAGCTTGAGAGCGGCCTCCAGTGTCAGCGAGGGCGAATGCAAAGCCTGCTCGTAAAAGGTGTGCGCTTCTGCCTTGTCGTGCCCGAGCGTCTCGCTGGTGACCGCGAGGCGAATGAGCAGCATCGAGTCATCGGGTGTGTCGTCGGCCATTTTTTTCATGAGCGCGAACGCCTGGGGATATTTCTGGTCCTCGAAATAGGCGCTGGCGAGACTGGCGCGCAGGCCGTCGCGTTGCGGTTCGAGCGCGAAGGCCTTCTCGTATTCGCGCACCTTGTCGTCCGAATCACCGGCATCCGCGGCGAGTGCCGCCGAATGCATGATGATGTCGACGTTGTCGGGATCGATCGTCTGGGCCTGCTGCATCGTTTTCAGCGCGTCGGCCGGTTGGTTGAGCTGGCTGTAGGTATCGGAAAGGACGGAGAGCAGGTCGACGGTGGGCGTTCCCTGTTTCGCGGCGGCCTGATAGATGCCGAGGAGGGCGGTGAGGACGACGTTGGGGCCCGGCTGCGGGTTTTCCTTGCCGGTGATGTCGAGATAGAGCTTCGCCAGCACCTCGGTGTAGGTGGTGACCGGCGCGTGCTCCGCGTCCAATTGCTCCACGACCTTGGCCACAGCCGGTTCGAGTTGCTGCCGGGCGAGGCCCAGTTCCAGGAGCACCCGAATGGCGTCGGCGGAGGTGGGGTCGTGAGTCAGCGCCGCTTGGGCGAGCTTCTCCGCCTCATCGTTATGACCGCGCGCCTGCTCGACCCGTGCCATGACGACGTTGACCGCATCGGGATTGGCGTGGTTCGCGATCGCGGCCTGCAACTGGGTGTAGGCGGCGTCGGGCTGCTTCGCGTCCAGCAGCAGGGAGGCGAGCTTGATCTGCGCCTCGGTGAAGGTCGGTTCGAGCGCGACGACCTGGTGCAGTTGCGCGAGCGCACCGGCATGGTCGCCGCTGGATTCCCGGTCCAGGGCAGAGGCGTAGAGCGCGCTGGCCTGGCTGACTTTTTCCGCGTCGGGATTAAGCGTACCGGGCGCGACCTGGTTGGTATCGTCGATTCCTGCAGCAGCCGCAAATCCCTCGTCAGACAAAAACCATCCCGCGCAGATAATCCCTGCAAGGATGGTCCCGACGAGGTTTCGCACACGCGTCAGGCCTTGTAACGAAGGCGCTTCTTGTGCCGGTTGGCTTTCATGCGCTTGCGGCGCTTGTGCTTGGCGATTTTGGCCTTACGGCGTTTTTTGATGGAACCCATAGAAAAGTGGAGTCGGACGTTTTACGGAGCTTCGGACTAATAGACAACCTTATTTAGCGGATATTCGATAATTCCCTCTGCGCCCAGCTCCTTGAGTCTCGGGATCAAGTCACGCACGACGGCCTCGTCGATGATGATTTCAACCGCGGTCCAGTTGGAGTCGGCGAGGGGGGAAATGGTCGGATTGCGCAGCGCGGGGAGGGTGGCGGAGAGCTTCTCCAGCACCGACTTGGGCACGTTCATCTTCAGGCCCACCTTTTCGCGGGCGTTGAGCGCGCCGATGAGCAGCAGCTTCATGCCCTCGAGCTTGCGGCGCTTCTCGGGATCGGCCAGGACGGCCTTGTTGACGATGAGTTGCGGATAGCTCTCGATGATGGTGTCGAGGATGCGCAGCTTATTGGCGCGCAGCGAGGAGCCGGTCTCGGTCAAGTCGACGATGGCGTCGACGAGCTCGGGCACCTTGACCTCGGTGGCGCCCCAGGAGAATTCGATCTCCGCGCTGACGTTGTGCGAGGCGAGATAACGCTTGGTCGTCTCGACCAGCTCGGTGGCGATGCGCTTGCCCTGGAGGTCGCGCACCGTCTTCATGGGCGAATCTTCCGGCACGGCGACGACCCAGCGGGCGGGCAGGCTGGTGGCCTTGCTGTAGGCGAGGTCGCAGAGGACCTCGACCTCATGGCCGCTTTCCTGAATCCAGTCCTTGCCGGTGATGCCGAAGTCGAGGAAGCCCTGCGCGACGTAGCGGCTCATTTCCTGCGGCCGCACGAGGCGGGCGTCGAGCTCGGGATCGTTGATGTAGGGCTTGTAGCCACGGCTCGAGACCTGAACCTTGAAGCCCGCGCGCGCGAGCAACTCGAAGGTCGACTCTTCCAGACTGCCCTTGGGCAGGCCGAAGCGAAGCGGGGTTTTTAGCGACATGGGAGCCTGTCACTTTGTGGTAACCGCCGTGGATGTAAAGGGGGAAGTGATCGAATGTAGCGACGGTCACAGACCGCCGCTACATGGAATAGATACACCGCCGCGCCTTAGGGCGTTGCCGTCGCGTCGACTGCATTCAGTACATGATCCGTCGGGATATGAAACCGGGTCATGATTTCCTGGTTGGCGGCGTCGACCTCGGAGGCGTCGAGCACGGCCATTTCCGTCGTTTCGCCGGACGCGAACTTGAAGACGTCGAAGCCGTTGATCGGCGATTTCAACGCGTCGAGCAGGTCGGAAATCTGGCTGATCTTCTTGCCGTTGACCTCATCGACGACCTCGTCATGCAGCATCTCGTAGCCGAGATTGATCTGGTCGGGCAGCACCTGCGAAAGCACCACCCGCTGCATGCGGTCGGGCTTCACTTTTCCGGTCTCGTAAAAACCGAGGCGGAAGGGCGCCTGCTCGCGCCACGTCGGGCCCCAGCTGCGCAGGAAGGCATCAGTCAATCGCACGAAGACCATGCCGCCGGTCATGACGTACTCGGGCGGATGGTCGAACGACTGCTCCGTGACGAGTTCGTCGCTGTACTCCGCGCGCGGGAGCGTGTAGGTCACCGTCTGCTCCGCGCCGTCGCGCCAAATTTTCATCTGGCAGGTCTGGCCGGCCCACTTCCCGCGGGAGGAGAGATTTTCCAGCATCATCTTGCCGTACTGCGGATCGTCGTAGTCGCCCTGCGCGTCGATGTCGAAGCCGTCGATCTGCAGGATCACGTCGCGCGATTTGATCAGCGACGGGACGCCGGGCTTGAGGCCGGTGTCCTTGACGATGACGCCGCGGGGAGCGCCGGGCACCTTGAGGTATTGGAGCGCGAGCGGATTCTGCACCGGCTCCCAGGTGAAGTCGAAGTAGCCCAGGCCGGTGAAGTTGCCGTGCTTGCGCGCGTTGACGATGGACGAGATGAACGATGCCGGCACGGCGGTGACCACGTCGCTGTCCTGGCCGCTGGCGAGGCCAAGCAGCCGGTTGCCCTCGGTCACCGCCTCGCCGGCGATGGCGTTAGAGATGGTCGAGTCGACCTTGAGCGAGGGCACCGAGACGAAGCTGAGCGCCGAGTTGTCCACCGTCATGCGCTCGATGTCGCCGGGCCGGTTTTCCAGCCGGTCGTCGTTCCAGCGCAGAATGCGCACGGAGCCAGTGACGGGAACAGGGTCGGCCAGCGCGGCCGGTTGCACGCCGTCCCAGAAACCGGCCTCATCGGTCGTCAATGCGGCGAGGTTGGACTGGTAATCGATCCAGACCACGCGGCCGAGACTGTAGAGGCCGCCGCCCTGTTTTTGCAGGCGGATCAACGTTTGGTCGTTCAGGCCCTCGGCCGTGGTGATGATCTGGCGATCGGCGATGGCCACGCCGGTCTTGTCCACCTTGTGCTCGGCGCGCGCCCAAGGCTGCACGTAACTGTATTCCTTGCCCGAGATCTCAATGTGGATCACCGCGTTGTTCCAGGAGAACTCGCTTGAAGCGTGATGGCTTTTCGCGGCGCCCCGGATACCAAGGGGCGCAAGCAAAAGAAGTGCGGCGCCAAGCACGCCGGCGCGGGAGAAGGGAAAAGAGATCATAAGCGGCTCTGCGCGGGGACGCTGTAGGTGGTGAGGATGTCGGGCAGCGCCTGGGCCGCCTGGTCGTGGAGCAGGACCTCGAAATGGTGATCGGGGAAAAATTCGATGATGTCGAACGGCCCCTTCGCGGCGGCGAAGGCCTTGGGCACATCGCTCAGCTGCTTGATCGTCTGGCCGTTGATCGTGTCGACCAGCGCCTGGCCGCGCGTGCTGAGGTTCGCGTTCACTTCCGCATCGAGGATCGAGCTGAGCACGACCGGCTGTGGTCGCCAGTGTTTCGGGTCTTCCAAGTGCCGATAGATCAGCTCATAGATCAGGTCGCGGCCGCCGCTCTGGGTGTACGTCGTCCCGATGCCCTTGAGGTAGTCGAGCGACAGGGGCGTGAAGACCAAACCGCCGTAGATATAATAGGACGGCAGGACATCGTACTGGTTGCCCTGCGCGAGGTCGGCCGTATAGACCTTCATCGGCAGGTCCACGTCGATCATCTTGCCGTCGCGCCAGACCTCGAGCGGCACCGTGTCGCCGTCCTGCGCGAGGTCGAACGCGACCGAGGCGCCGACGGTGTTGCCCTCGTAGGTGATCGTACCGTCCTTGTCCACCGGGTAGTCGCCGACTTTCATCACCACGTCGTTGACCTTCATCAACTGCTGCGTTTCAGGAATGTCGAGGATGCGGTCAACACGCACGCCGTGCTTCGTGTCGTCCGGCAGTTTCAGCATGCGGCGAAACGCCGGGTTCTGGAGCGCGACCATTTGCAGGCCCGAATCGGGCACGCCGTTGTAGGTGCCGTCCTTGATGTCGGTGAGGAAGTGCCGGATCATGACCGTGGGGATGAAGTAACCGGTGCTCTGCAGGCCGGTGAGTCCCTCAAAGGCGACGCCGACGACCTTGTCATCCTGGATGACGGGACCGCCGCTGTTGCCGGGATTGATGGCCGCATCGGTCTGCACGGCGAGGAACGCGCGGTTGCCGATGTGGACGTAGCTTTCCACCTGGATGCGCGAGACCACACCGCGCGTATAGGAAATCTGCTGGCCGCCGGCAGGAAAGCCGTAGGTCACCACCTGCGACCGCACCTTGGGCAACGGGCCGAGCTCGAGCGGCTTCATGCCCTTGTAGAAATTCGGGTCGCTGATTTTGAGGACGGCCAGGTCGACGTCATGCGCGACATACTCGACCGTGGCGAAGTAGGGCTGCGGGTCGTGGTACTTGCGCACGAGCAGCTGTTTGGTCCAGGCGGTGACGTGGGCGTTGGTGAGGATGCGGTTGCCGTCGATGAGGAAGCCGGTGCCCGACGCGAAGTGGGGCTGGTCGAAAATCCATGGCGCGGCCCAGTTGGGTTCCTGGAAAGCGGTGACGATCTGCACGACTGATTTCTCCGGCTCCGAGCCTTCCGGCAGCGGCGTGCCCAGCGGCAGGGCGGCATGCGGTTCGGACGGCGCGGGAGCCGTGCCCGATGTCGCGGGTTCGTGCGTCAGCGGGGTGCTTGGCACGAGTGAGACGGCGCCCGTTGGGGCGGAGGACGACGGCGGCGTGGAGGCTGCCGGTGCGACCGGGGTGAGGGGAGTGGGCGTGATCGGCGCGGTCGGATTCAGCGCCGTCGGGGCGGGTGCCGCAGCGGCGCTTTCCGGTGTGGACTGCGCGGCGCGCGAGGGCAGGCCCAGCAAGGCGAGCGCGAGCAGCGCGGAGCCGGCAAAACGGGGAAAAAACATGAGATGCTAGAAAACGCCGGGAGGTGCGGGTTGTAAAGCGGCGATGTTCTTAAAAGTGTGAAGGCGGTTTTCGGCTTTTAATGTAGCGGCGGTCTATGACCGTCGCTGATTAACGGAATTCCGTCGTCCACCGTAATTTCCGTTAAAAGCTGTTTTCAACAGCGACGGTCATAGACCGCCGCTACAGCGATTATTTCAGCTCCGCGATCTTCGCCATCATCTCGTCGGCGATGGCCTGATAGTTCGGTTTTCCTTCGGCTGGGATCGTTGGCCAGTAGGGTTTGCCGACGACGACGCGCAGCGGATACGGACGCGGAAATTTCGCGCCGCGCGGAAACGACTCGAACGTGCCGAAGACTCGCGTGGGCAGAACGCGCACGCCGCTCTTCGCCGCGAGCAGGCCCGCGCCCGGCTCGGCCGGCTGCAGCGTTCCGTCCGGGGTCCGGGTGCCCTCCGGAAAAACGAGCAGCGAGTCGCCGGCTTTCAGCATCTTGAGCACGCGCCGCAGCCCGGAGATGTCGGGCGCTTCCTGGTCGATCGGCAGGACGTTGCACATCGGCAGCAGCCAGCTCAGCACGGGCGGGCGGAAGAGGTTCTTGCGGCCGAAATAAAAGATCTCGCGCCGGATGGCCCAGCCGATGGTCGTGGGATCGAGGAAGCTGGCGTGGTTACCCACGATCAGGCAGCCCTCGTCGGGAACGTTCTCCTGCCCCTCGATGTGGATGTGATGCAGCAGCCGCAGGTGCAGCCCGACGAGATTGTAGGAAATTCGGTAGAAGGGGCGCATGGCGGAATCCGGGCGGATTAGGAAAAGCGGTCTGCCGGGACTTGTCGAGGAAGCTCTTGCGAGGGCGACGGAGCAAGACAGACCAAATTACTAAATTTACCAAATTACCAAAGACTGGCTTTTATCTGTCCTGAGATGCGAATCGATATTTTGAATCGACGGTTTCCCCATTTGGAAATTTTGGAAATTTAGTAATTTAGTCCTGCCTCCTTCGGAGTCTGCGGGGTGACGAGTCGATCACCCGGTGTGCGTCCGTCGCCCGGAGGTCGACGGCTACCGCTGCCGCGCGTGTTCCGTTCATGCGCTTGTCGCGCCCGGGCTTTCCGCTAGGCTGGAGGACATGAAATTCCGCACCCTGCCGGAGACCGATGTGCGCGTCTCCGAGATCGGCTTTGGCCTCTGGACGATTTCCACCGGCTGGTGGGGCACCTTCACCGAGGGCGAGGCGATTGCGCTCATGCACAAGGCGCTGGACTTGGGTATCACGCTCTTCGACGCGGCCGACACCTACGGCAACGGCTACAGCGAGGAGCTGATCGCGAAGGCGTTCCCGAACCAGCGCGACCAGATCCAGATCGCGACCAAGGTGGGCTACAATTTTTACGATCACGGCGGCGAGCGCAAAGGCCAGCGCGAGATTCCGCAGGATTTCTCCGTCGATTTCATCCGCGTCGCGGTGGACAAGGCGTTGCAGCGGCTCAAGACCGACCGGATCGACATCCTGCAGCTGCACAACATCCGCATGCCGCAGGTGGAGGACGACGCGCTCTGGGCGCTGATGGAAAAGCTGGTCAAGGAGGGCAAGATTCGCGCCCACGGCGCGGCGCTCGGGCCGGCCATCGGCTGGATGTACGAGGGCATCGACTGCGTGCAGCAGCACCGCCCGCACATCCTGCAGCACATCTATAATATGCTCGAGCCGCATCCCGGCCGGCAGATCATGGACGAGGGCGAGGCCGCCGTGACGCACGATTCGCCCGAGGCGCGCACGCGGTACCTGATCCGCGTCACCCATTCCAGTGGCATGCTGGAGGGCCAGTACACGCCCGAGACGACCTTCCCGCCGACCGATCACCGCAGTCATCGCCCGAAATCATGGCTGATCAACGGGCTGAAGAAGATCGAGACGCTGAAGTTTCTCGTCGGCTCCGACCGCACGCTCGGACAGGCCGCGCTGCAGTGGCTGCTGGCCGATCCGCGCGTGGCCTCGTGCCTGCCGAATATCTACAACGAGGCGCAGATGAAGGAATTCGCCGCCGCGCCCGACTGCCCGCCGCTCAGCGCCGAGGACATGGCCCGCGTGGAGGAACTCGCCCGCGTGAATTTCGGCGTCGAGGGCGAAACGCCGAATTACAAGGGGACGATGGAGCGGGAAGCAGCGACGGCGTGACCGCGTCGCAAAAACATTTCAACCGGTAAGTACCAAGATTGCCAACGTGACTTGGGAGCAAACACTACCAATCGTAATTCCGGCGCTTGGAGCCGTAGTTATTTGTATTGCATCCCATCAATTCGCCGCTTGGAGGGATCGAGAAAATAAGCGGAGAGAACAGAGGGTGAGTTACCTAGTTTCGGCTTTCCGTGCGTTATCAAAATGCAATCACCATCCGCGGTTATATGAAGTCGGCGAGGAGATGGAACAAGCACTTGCTGATATCCAGTTTTTAGGCGATCCGGAACAAATCGCTCTTGCTCAGAAATTCGCCAGAAATCTATCTACGGCTCAAGAAGCCAGTATGGATGACCTTCTGTTCAGTCTTCGCAACGCATTGCGACGAGAATTAGGACTGACTCGTGATCTTGGTCGCATCGTGTGGCTCAAAATCGAGCGGGCTCCGAAAAAGTGACCCTAGGAAAGCTGGACTGACGCAAACAACATTGCGACGACGCGCTCAGTCGCTAATCTGATCACCTATGCAGGAAAGCTACATCCAGAATCTGTTTGCCGAGCGGATCGGCGGGGCGCGGTATGGCAAGGACACCGCCATCTACAAGTTTGAAAAGATCAAGCGCGCGAAGCGCGCGGCCATGGCGGCGCATCCGGAAACGGAGCTCTTCGACCTCGGCGTGGGCGAGCCGGACGCGATGGCCGACATGGGCATCATCGAGACGCTCTACGCCGAGGCGCGCAAGCCGGAGAACCGCGGCTATGCCGACAACGGCGACACGGTGCTCAAGGCCGCCGCGGCGAAGTACATGCGCGACGTCTGCGGCGTGCCGCTTAACGCCGAGACGCAGATCGTCCACTCCATCGGCAGCAAGGCCGCGCTTTCCATCCTGCCCGCCGCGCTGATCAATCCCGGCGACGTGGTGCTGATGACCGTGCCGGGCTATCCGGTCTTTGGAACGCACTCCAAATACTACGGCGGCGTGGTGCACAACCTGCCGCTGCTGGAGAAGAACAGCTTCCTGCCCGACCTGAAATCGATTCCGGCCGAGGTGCTGGTGAAGGCGAAGGTGCTCGTCCTCAACTATCCGAACAACCCGACCGGTGCGAGCGCGACGCCCGAGTTCTTCCTCGAGGTGGTCGATTTCGCGAAGGAGAACAGCATCGTTGTCATCCACGATTTCGCCTACGCGGCGCTGGTCTTCGACGGCATGCCGCTGAGTTTCCTCGCCACGCCGGGCGCGCTGGACGTGGGCATCGAGCTTCATTCCACGAGCAAGAATTTCAACATGACCGGCTGGCGCTGCGGCTTCGTCGCGGGCAACGAGCTGCTCGTGAAGGCCTACAGCGACGTGAAGGACAACACCGATTCGGGCCAGTTCCTGGCCATCCAGCACGCCAGCGCCTATGCGTTCGACCATCCGGAAATCACCACCGGCATCGCACAGAAATACTCGCGGCGCATGGACCTGCTGGTCGAGGTGCTGCGCGATGCGGGCTTCCAGGCGCGCAAGCCGCGCGGCTCGTTCTTCCTCTACGTCGCGGCACCGAAAAGCGCGACGGCGAAGGACGGCGGCGCGGCCATCGACTTCCCGAACGGGGAGGGGTTCAGCCAGTGGATGATCACGGAAAACCTGATCTCCACCGTGCCGTGGGATGACGCGGGCGCCTACGTGCGCTTCAGCGTGACCTTCGCGGCGAAGGACACGGAGGACGAGAAGCGGGTGATCGCCGAGATCGCGCGGCGCCTCGGCCGGTTCACCTTCCGCTGGTAAAGACGCGGCGGACGCAGCTAGAGTTCGCGACCAGCATGTACGTCATCACCGCCACGTTCGACGCGGAGCTGGCCTATGGCCGCATCCGCGACATGCTCGCGCTGGCCGACGCGCCCGAGGCGCTGGCCGAGCGGCTCGGCATCGAGCGCGATGTGGCGATGGTCAAGCAGGGCGTGATCACGACGTCGTTCAAGCGGCTGGTCGCGGAGCTCAAGAAGCGCCAGCAATTTCTCGACATCGGCCAGCAGATCGCCGAGGCGCGCAAGGGCACGACGGTGGGCCGTTTCCTCGGCGCCGGTTTCCAGGAAAAAAAGGTCGCCAAGCTGGAGGAAGAGCGGAAGAAGTTCGATTCGCCGCTGGAGGCGCAGCGCTGGTTCTACAGCCATCCGCGCGTGGTGCTGCTTTCCGCCGTGCGCGATTACGCCCTGGATGGCGCGCTCAACCAGGACGCCGCGTGGCGCGAGGTTGAGCCCTCGAAACTCCCTTTTCCCATCGCCACGATGTTTGAAGTGGTCGATCTCGATTTCGCCAAGACGCTGACCGACGAGCTGGAAAAACCGTTCAAGCAGACCAGTCCCGAATTCCTGCTGCAGAAGTTCGAAGGCCATCGCTCGATCGGCTTCGACATCGCGACCAGCGTCGCGACCTACTACGCGCCCGCGCCCGTGCAGGAGTAGGGGGGATCGTTGGTAGCCGTCGACCTCCGGGCGACGGACGGAAGCAGACCAAATTACCAAATTACTAAATTGGGAAACGACGAGCCAGGGAAGTATCGATCCGATTTCAGGGATCAGGCGAAAATTTAGTAATTTGGTCTTTTTTAAGAAGTCGCGCCAACCCCTCTGGTGGAGATTGGCCGGACGACGAGCCAAGTCTTTCGCCATCTGTCCGTCGCCCGGAGGTCGACGGCTACCCGTATCAGCGCTTCGCGGGTAGGATGTCTCCCATTTGCCGCTTGCCGCTCCCAGCCGATTTTGCCACGTTCACCGTTTCGCCGCCGCCCTCGCATGCACGTCCTCGATTTCATCCGCAATCTCTACAACAGCGGCTATCTGCAGCAGATGATCCATGCCCACGGCATCCCGCTGCTCGCGCTCATCGTCTTCGCCGAGACGGGCCTGCTCGTGGGATTCTTCCTGCCCGGCGACACGATGCTCTTCATCGCGGGCGTTGCGGCGGCGACGGTCGATCCGCAGGGCCACGCTTACCTGAATATATGGGCGCTCACCGTTTCGCTCGTGGCGGCGGCGATCATCGGCGACCAATGCGGTTACTTTCTCGGGCTGCAAACCGGCCATGCCGTTTTCACGCGCCAGGACGGCATCTTCTTTAAGCGGAAGCATGCGGAGCGCGCACACGCCTTTTATATGAAGTACGGCGCGTGGGCCGTCATCGCCGCGCGCTTCATGCCGGTGCTGCGCACCTTCGTGCCGTTCATGGCGGGCGTGGGCGAGATGCCCTACCTGAAATTTCTCGGCATCGACTCCATCGGCGGATTTCTCTGGATCACGATCGTGGTGTGGAGCGGCTACCTGCTGGGCGCACGCGCGCAGCACAACCTGCACTACATCATTCCCGCCATCGCGCTCGTCTCGCTGCTGCCGGTGATCATCGGCGTGACGAAGGAACTCCTCGCCGCGCGCAAGACCCGCGCCTGATATTTTTTATGGCCAACGCAAACGCTCCCGCTCCCGCTGTCAAAACCGCCATCTCGCCCCGTCGCGCGGATGACTTTCCCGAATGGTACCAGGCCGTCGTTACCGCCGCGGAACTCGCGGATAATTCCGAGGTGCGCGGTTGCATGATCATCAAGCCGTGGGGCTATGGCATCTGGGAATTGATGCAGGCGCAACTCGACCGCATGTTCAAGGCGACCGGCCACAAAAACGCCTACTTCCCGCTCTTCATCCCGCTCAGCTATCTCGAGAAGGAAGCCGCGCACGTCGCCGGATTCGCCAAGGAATGCGCGGTCGTCACGCATCACCGGCTCGAGGTCAACGCCGAGGGCAAGCTGGTGCCCACGGGCAGGCTGGCCGAGCCACTCGTCGTGCGGCCGACCTCGGAAACGATCATCGGCGCGGCCTACGCGAAGTGGGTGCAGTCGTACCGCGATCTGCCGCTGCTGCTCAATCAATGGGCGAACGTCGTCCGTTGGGAAATGCGTCCGCGCATCTTCCTGCGCACGACCGAATTTCTCTGGCAGGAGGGCCACACCGCGCACGAGACCGAGGCCGAGGCGCAGGAGGAGACGCGCCGCATGCTCGACGTGTACGAGAAATTCGCGCGCGAGCATCTGGCCGTGCCGGTCCTGAGCGGCCGCAAGAGCGCGGGTGAGCGTTTTCCCGGCGCGGTGGATACGCTGTGCATCGAGGCCATGGTGCAGGACCGCAAGGCGGTGCAGGCGGGCACGTCGCATTTCCTCGGGCAGAATTTCGCGAAGGCGTCGGGCATCCAGTATCTGTCCCGCGAGGGCAAGCAGGAGCACGCGTGGACGACGAGCTGGGGTGTGAGCACGCGGCTCATCGGCACGCTGATCATGGCGCACGCTGATGACGACGGGCTCATCCTGCCGCCGC